>Ga0075418_10001299_pt1 | contig 28252 bp, 32 predicted proteins | sample SoiMetdeltSBSDD2_FD_81776 | JGI IMG/M metagenome (GOLD analysis project Ga0075418, IMG submission 81776) | Bulk soil microbial communities from a Populus tree surrounding site in Tennessee, USA - Soil MetaG P. deltoides SBSDD2 | ecosystem: Environmental > Terrestrial > Soil > Tree plantation...
AAAAACGTATTTCTGCCCGTGCGTGGTGCTTTTTCAGCTCACGAAGGACCGCGACGACTGGTGTCACGTGTCCGCCCGACGCCCCGCCGACTGCCAAGATTCTCATATCCGTTCTCCTTGTTTACCGATCCATGCACTGTGTAGCGCGATAATTGAAACGCCAACCCTAACGCCCCAGCAATGAATATCATGCTGGTGCCGCCGAAACTCAGCAGTGGCAATGTGATGCCTGTCAGCGGAAACACCCCTATCATAGCCGCTACATTCAATATAACATGGGCGCACAGCCAGCCAAACACGCCAGCCACGGCCAGCTTCATCCACATATCCGGCAAATGGTCGCTCACGCGTAGCAGCCGCACCAACAGCACCGTAAAGAGTATCAGGATGACCGTGAGGCCGATAAAGCCAAAGGTTTCGCCCATAATCGCGAACACTGAATCGTTGATGGCCTCGGGTAAATACCCTGTCGCCTGCACGCTATTGCCAATGCCCACACCCAGTAAACCGCCCGTACCAATGGCTATTTTTGCGTGTGTAATATGGTAATTCGCATCATCCACTGCCGCACTGGTGGCGCTATCGCCAGCAAAGAACGTCATGACGCGGTCAATCCGATGCGGTGCAATCAACACCAGCAGCACGCCCACCACAAATGCCCCGGCCAGCAACAGTGCGCCGGTTTTTTTACTAACCCCGGCCACCATCATCATGCTCGCTAATATTGCCAGCATCGCCACGCCCGTGCCCATATCTTTTTGAAGGCCTATCACAAAGAACACGGCCAGCCCCACCAGTATTCCCAGAGGTACGAGGGTCCGCTGAAAATCATCTATCAAACCTTGTTTCGCCCGGACGCCTAAAAACCCCGCCGCAAATACCAGTAGGCCAAATTTCAACAACTCAGCCGGCTGTACGCTGCCCAGCGGCCCCAGGTCGAACCAACGACAGGCACCCAAACTACACTGGGCGATGCCAATCCCAAACCATCCCGCAAATGCCAACAACGCACAGGCCGCAAAACCAACCATCAACACCTTCCAGGCATGTTTTTTCAACCACACGTACGGCAGTAGCGCCATTGCCATGAAAGCACCCAGCGCCAACAGCAGGCTCACGGTTTGTTTGATGAAGAAATACATGCTGGTGTAATAATCGGTCCCGTAAGCATTGTTTAGCACATTGGCGCGCTGCGGCCCAATGGCATACATAATCACCAACCCCAGCAGCATCAGTAGCCCCATATACAGCGCTATTTTGTAGTCGGGACGATGGCGCCGCACCAGGCCATCGCCCTGGCGTACACTATCCATCATCCGTCGCACGGTTTGCATGGGCTAAATGTGACCCCCAGCCAGCGCCAGCAGCACGCCCACAAACCCTGCCACACAGGCAATCACCCAAAAACGCATCGTTACTTTGGTTTCCGGCCAACCGCTAGCTTCCAGGTGCTGATGCAAGGGTGCCGATATAAACACCCGGCGGTGAAATAGTTTCTTGCTGGCAATTTGTATCACGCTCGACCCGGCCTCGGCCACAAATACAATCCCGATGATGGGCAGTAGAAACAGTGTATTCGTCAGCATCGCCACAACCCCCAGGCTGGTGCCAAACGCAAAACTACCTACATCGCCCATGAAAAACCGCGCTGGGTAAATATTGAACCACAGATAGCTGAGGAGCGCGCCCAGCACCGTAAAGCAGAACCCGGACAGCAGCAGCTGCCCTTGCAACAAGGCAATCACCCCAAACACACCAAAACTGATAGCCAACAACCCACCAGCCAATCCGTCCAATCCATCGCTAATATTCACGGCGTTACTGGTCGCCACCACGGCAAACGTAAATAACGGCACAATCAGCCAGCCCAGCGCAATATCGCCCAAAAACGGCAAATGCACACTAGTGTAGCCCAGTTTAACGTAAAAAAACCAGCCCAAAAACAGCGCCAACAGCGTAATCATCGCAAATTTCAAACTCGACCGTAGCCCAGCCACGCCCTTCCCCTGCCCGCGTATGTTGATCATGTCGTCCAGCAGCCCCACCGCACCACCGCCCACCAGCGCCGCCAGCGGCAGCCATGTTTCAGCCCGATTCAAATTGAATCCCAGCGTCACCACCGTAATTGCCGTCACCCCTATCATCCCTGCCATGGTAGGTATATTGCGCTTGAATTTATTGGCATGTAATCTCGTAAAAACTTCTAATTTTTCGCCAGTTGTACTAGTGCTGCGCTGTTTTTTCCAAAACTTATACCGGTAGGCAAAATACGTGTACACCGGCGTCAGCAGCATCGCCAGCAAAAACGCGCTCACGCTCAGCAGAAATGTCCCCGTCATCTCGTGTGTTAATTGCGCTAGTTCCATGTCTACCCCTTTGGTTGTAACTTTAAGTAATCTATGAGCCAGTTCGAAATATCGGTAAATATCGGCAAGGCGTCTTTATTCCCCGCCAAATTCATTTTCTTACCCGATACTTGCACCATTATGACATACCTTGGCGTCGCTGCGCTATCTCCACCAAAGCCCAGATAGGTGCCGATCGTTTGGTCGTCAACGTACAGGCCGTTTTCAATCGTTTGCGACGTGCCCGTTTTGCCGCCAATGTAAAACCCCGGCCGGTCTTGCCCCGCATAAAACGCCGTGCGGGCTTCGTGTATCATCGCGCGCACCGTGTTCGACGAGGCCGGACTAATCATCCCTAGGCGCGCCGGTTTGTCCGGATTTGCCGTAAATGCCGTACCCTCGTCGTTCATCCTGCCCGCCAACACCGTAGGCTGATAATACGTCCCGCCGTTGATAATGGTACTAAACGCCGCACACACCTGCACCATCGTCACATCCAACCCCTGACCAAACGCCATATTGGAATATCGCACCGCGCCGCCATCCACATCGGTGGGCGGAATCACCGTTCCCTTCGCCTCATTAGCCAGCTCTATGCCCGTTAACTCGCCCAATCCCAGCCGATCGTGGAAATATTCATACATCGTGTTTCTGGCACCGCGCGTAATGCTGGCGCCATCACCCAACCGTTGCGCCACCGTCACCATCCCCGTGTTCAGCGAGTAATTAAGCGCGTGCTGCATAGTTATCACCCCCGTTTGCCCCTTGGTTGCGTTGCCAATCGTCCGGTCTTCCACCTTGATGGAATCCGTGTTGTTGTAAGTAGAAGTGGGCTCTATCACGCCCTTATCCAACCCAGTCGCCATGGTCAACGTCTTAATGTCCGAGCCCGGTTCGTACGGTGCACTAATCGTTTCATTATTAAATGCCGCCACATCCGTCACTTTATTGTATTCACTCGGGTTGTAGGTCGGCAAGTTTGCCATCGCCAGCACCTTGCCCGACTGCGGATCCATAATCATCACACTGCCGTTGGTGGCGTGCGAACGCTGCAGGCCATCCGCCAGCGCTTTTTCGGCGTAGGCTTGCACGTTGCGGTCAATCGTCAACACCACATTGTCGCCGTTTTTGGCCGACTTCTCGATGTTATTCTTGCCCACCGTCAGCGGTACGTTACTGATATCCGTCACCGCCTGTAGCGACCCATCTACCCCTGTCAGCCGAACATTCAGTGCGCCCTCTATACCGTATTTGCCCTTACCTTCGGCGTCTACAAAGCCCAATGTTTGGGCTGCCAACTGCCCCTCGGGATACACGCGCTGAGTGGTCGCCTGAAAGCCAAGCCCCTTCAGGTGCTCTTCCTTCATCATCTCAGCTTGTTTACGCGTTACCTTGGTGGCCAATATCTGATACCGCGATTCTTTGCGCGCCACCAGGCTTTCTAAATCCGCACGGGCATTCCCGCCAGCCACGCGCCGCACCACGTCAACCACCTCTTTCGGCTTATCCACCACCTTGGGGTCGGCAAAAACAGTATACACCGTCTCGTTTAGCACCACTTTTACCGGGGCGGTGCCATCCATCGCATATATTTCGCCGCGTTTGGACGGAATCACCAGCTGCTTCAGCTGCTCCCTGTTGGCTAGCCCCACATAGTATTCATGTTGCACAATCTGCAAATAAAACAGCCGGCCTATAAAAACCGCCATGATAACGAATGTTAAGATGGCGAGAATCCATGGCCGGCTGCCTTTTTTTAAATCGAGTTGCATATATTATTGGCCAACATAGTCAGTTTGGGCTGGCTTGGTCATCTCACGTGCGACCGGACTGTTCTTTACGTTTTCTAGTGCAGTCAGGCGCGCATTTTCTATTTCCAAGTCAGTTTTTTGCGTCGTCAGGTCGGCGATTTTATCGTCGATTTTCTGCGCTTCATAGTCGTAACTGGTCGCGCGCGTCGCCTGCGTCAAGTATATCAAACCAAGCACCGTAATCATAAGGGCAATCAGCACCGTATGAGCCACAGGGCCAAGTTTCACGTTCGAAGCAAAGGCCACCGTATTCTGGTTGCGGCTCCAACTGCTTCCCCGACGGGGGCTAAACTGAGTAGTACGCTTTGGTTGCATCGTTTTTTTTGTTTTTATACTATGGCGCATAGCCCGCTACGAATGCAGCGAGCTATGCAATTGTTGTTATTTAAACCGAACAGCGACTTTGAAAGTCTCAGCTGATTGGTTTTGTACTTTGATTCGGACTGGCATTGGGTGTGCCCCTTCCTTTTGTTTTTATTTTTTCACTGCGACGCGAAGCTTAGCACTTCGACTACGCGGATTGTGAACGTCATAATCGCTACCCGCCAGCGGTTTTTTGGTCAGCACATGCAGTTCAGCTTCAAACCCAGCCTCTTGCTGCTCCTTGAAATACTGCTTGACCAATCTGTCCTCTAAGCTATGGAAGCTAATAATCCCCACGCGCCCGCCTTTTTTCAAAAGCCGTGGCAGCAGTGGCAACATCAACTCAACTTGCCGTAACTCGTCGTTGACCGCGATGCGTATTGCTTGAAAAGTGCGCGTAGCTGGGTGAATTTTTTTCCACCTACCTACGTAGGTTTGCTTTATAAGGCTCGCGAGTTCCTCGGTGGTCGCAATCGGCCGATGGTCGTATATCGCCTGCGCAATGCGCCATGCAAACCCGACCGGCTCTTCGCCGTATGTTGTGATGATACGCACCAATTCATCCCTACTGGCAGTATTCACCAGCGTTGCTGCCGATACTTCCTGCCGGACGTCCATGCGCATATCCAACGGACCATTGTGTGCAAAGGAAAACCCTCGTTCGCTCCTATCGAGCTGCGGCGACGACACCCCCAGGTCAACAAGTACGATATCAAACTGCCTACCCTCTTCAACCAGTTGCCGTGTGGCACTGACGAAATCGGTATGCAGCAACTGCGCCCCCTTTTCAGCCAAATCGCCCAGATGTTGCAACGCAAAATCATCGCGATCGACCAAAACAGAGTCGTGGTAGTTATCAGTCATTTCCAAAATGCGCCGCGCATGCCCGCCATACCCCGCCGTCAAGTCGAGATAATTCTCGCCCTGAATAGGGTGTAGCTTCGCGAGCGTCGCATCCAGTAAGACTGGTATATGAACAAGTTGTGGTGGATGTTCTTTAATACTCATCAGCCTCTTCACTATATCATGAAGCGGTTGACTCGAGATCACCTAACTGACAGCAGAACGTTTTTTGTGTAAAATGTGTTTGTTTTTGTATATAAGTGTCCAAATACCGTAATGGGGGTTGCTGTGCAACTCATACCCTAGTATTTGGTTGAGAGACTTATGTGTGAGGTGGAGTTTTTTGGGAGGTGTTGTTTTAAGTAAGGTGCGTCGGCGTTTTGGTATGGTGCCGTAGGTTCCATCGTCTACTGTCAGATAGTTGATCTCGAGAGTTTCGTATCTTTACTATCTATGGTCCGAATTGTCAAAGTGCTGTGAATCCCTATACGTCGGCACCGGCTGGCAAAATCCGCCAATACGCTCCCGCTCGCACCGCTATCAGCTCGCGGTCAATCCCAGCATAGTCCAGCAAATGCTGCTCTATCGTCACCCGGCCTTGTTTTTGGTCGAGATCCGCACTGGTTTTACCCCGGCGAAAACGGACATTCAGGTCAGCCACCTTCTCATCGAGAATGCTGCCGCCCAGCGCTGACTCCACTTCCCTGTCCCACACGGACTGCGGGTACAAATGAAGATACTGGCCAAAGCCGCGCGTCAACACGACACCCGTTGCAAATTCATTTCGAAGCTCGGTCGGTATCGTTAACCGACGCTTATCATCAAGCTTTCGTTCGAAATAATCCATTTGCCTTAGGTTGCCTGTTGGCTCTCCTGCACGTTAGGTTATTTTTTTAATGTTTAGTGGTGTTTGTTTTGGTGGGGTTACCCACTTCGTTCCACTAGACTTACTATACTACCCACAATTACCCACGACAATCCCTTTTTTGTACAATCTTGCCGCGGCAACCCACCGCTTATCCACAGCTTTGTGGATAAGCCAACATTTAACAGAGGTTAGAAAATGCCACCTTGTTCGGTGGCTCCCTTCAATCCATACTCAAGTGTGGCAACTTTACCGCCGATTCGTCGTCATCCCACAGAATACCCAAAAAGCAACCGCGTCACCTCGCGCAGCCCATGCGCCACTTCCACGTTTTTCGGTAGTAAACTCACATCCGTTTCCATCGCATCTTCGATAGGCGTCACACAAATACCGCGCACGTCCGGCGGCAAGCCCACGAAACTAAACGGTTTGTCATCCACAAATACCAATCGCTGCGCGAATACATTGTCGGCTAACTGAGGCGGCAACTGGTACCCATTTTCACGCTGCCAGTCGGCTATCAGGAGGCCTTTTTCTTTTTGGCCAGTCACCAGGTGCGGCACGTACAACAGCCCCGCCGCCGCTATTTTAGCTCGTTGCCAGGCATCGCCGCCGTACGTCACAATACCATACGGCAATTCGCGGCTATCCAGCGCGCGCAGCAACTGATGTGCGCCAGGTTCCAGTAAATCTTGCCCCAGCGCCATGTCCACAAACTCCGACTCTATCCGCACCCAGCGCTCCTCGCCGTCCTGGTGCATGCTAGTCAGCCGGCCACGCACATACGACGCCAGGTCGAAAGTGCCTATAAAATCTTGGCGTGCCTGGTGCATTTCAGCCATAGTTATTGCGGTTTGCTTTTCTACCACTCTCTCTAGCAACAACTGAAATTTGCTCGTGCTCGCCAAGCAACGGTCAAAATCGAGCAGGTAAAAGAGGTCGACTTTTTTAGCTGGCGTAGTCATATAATTCCAGTATAGCACCCAGCTGGACTGTGGCGAGGACGATTTCAGTCGCCCTTGCGCAGATGTTTTATCACCTTGCCCAGCCACGCCGCACTGGGGCGCAGCCGCCGTTTTTGGGTTTTGTAGTCCACTGCTATCAGCCCAAATCGCGGCCACCTACCTCTATCCCAAACAAAACCGTCCAGCAAACAACCATGCACATAGCCTTCCAGCCGAACTCCCGCCTCCATGGCACGCTGCATCCCCGCTAGCGTCTGCGTCAACCACCATTGGCGCTGCGTATCTTCGCCGTCGGCCAGGCCATTTTCGGTGACAATAATCGGCAAGCCATACTTCCGATATACTCTCTCCAGCGCATACTGAATATCCGCCGGGCTCAAGTCGCGCCCCATATCGTCCACCTGCTTCTCGGGGTTGTGCACCCGGTACCCGTACACCCTGGCGCTGTGATAAAAAGTAACACCCAGAAAATCACATTGTTTTATGACCTTCTTCAGGAAATAATCGTCTTGCGCATATTGCATTACTTCAGCCGTCCTGCGGCTGAGCCACGCATCATCACCAGGGTAAAAATACACCGAATTCTTGGCTATCGAGGTTTTATAGCGGCGATTGAGTGCGTGAATTGCCTTGGCAGTTTGGTTGTGGGCGTAGGCCAAATTGCTCAGTACACGCCAAAACTGCCACTTGCTGGTCATTTGGGGCGGCCAATTACCCTTGTAATAGCTTTCGTAGGCGTATACTTCGGGTTCGTTCATGGTGATAACAAACCGCACGTCGCGACCCAATTCACGTATCATTCTCTCGGCAAACTGCACGAAATACTGGACATTTTGGCGCTTCTCAAACCCGCCCATCGCCGTAAACCACACCGGTAGCGTGTTGTGAAATAACGTTACCACCGGCTCTATGCCTCGGCGGCGCAGCTGTGCAACATATCGTTTATAATGTTCGACCGCCTCTACGCTCCAGGCGCCCTGGGCAGGCTCGACGCGCGACCATTCTACGCCAAATCGCAGTGCGTTTAGGTTCATTTTCCGCAGTAAATCAAAATCTTCTTCGTAATGAACATAATGATCGCTCGCCTCGCCCGACACATAGCTGGCCGGGTCTTCCGCCTCAGCCTGCACACGTGCCCAGCTGTCCAAATCCTCCAGCTGAAACTTGGCCTGCGCCGCTTTCGTTTTGGCATTCTCTAATTCCCACACCGTCCATTGGTTGTGCGTATTGCCCTCCACTGCGTGCGCGCTAGTGCTCGCACCCCACAGGAATCGTTTTGGAAACGCCAGTTGCGTCTTTTTTTGCATATTGCCTATTATACGGCATGTCGCCTACGGCAAACGCTGTGAAATACGCCTAAACGCCCATCGTCCCAATAATCAGCGCCATCACCAACACTGTCACAAGCTCGTGTAATGCGTTCAAAATAGTCAATTTCTTGCGTCGACCCTCGAACAAATCATGTACCAGCAGCCGCGCCGCCGTAAAGCCCAGCCACAGCCAAAACGCCGTGCTCAATGCATCCTGCAGCAACGTGTGGTGGAAAAAATGGTTGCTCAAATACGCCACATGCGCCAGCACGTACGCCGTCACCAACGACGCCACGAACGTCAGGCCGTACATCGTGGCCATTTTGCTTTGGCTCATGTTTTTGTCAGGTTTTGTACCGCTCAGTTTCATCCAGCTATCGCCAAACACCTTGGGCATGTACCACACCGCCCCAACCACCATGCTGGAAACCGCCGCCAGCAACACCGCCCAATAATTTACCATTACTTCCATGTCCCGTCCTCCCTTTAGTTGTATTTACAGTATAGCGCCCGCGTATGGGCAACCACAATAACCTAGCTCACGGCGTCCTCGCCAAAATGCTTCTGTAGCCGCATTTTAATACTGCCCTCGTGTCGCCCCAGTTTGCCGCTCAGTTCCCGCACAGTCATGCCATTTTGGAATTCCTGCTTTAGCACATCGTCGTCACTTTTTTGCCACGGCATATACGCGCTCGGGTACGTCTCGCGCATCTTGGCGATTTTTTCAGCCCAGCCAGCCGATCCGTTCGCCTTTTTCGCTTTTTCGGGTGGTGCTAGCTTGCGCTTTTCGGCGCTCTTTACCAAATGCACAAACTTTTTTACATCACTTGCCGCCCGCGCGCGCAAGCTTTCGTCTATCGCCAACGCATCCTGGCTTATAGCCAGCGCCATGCGGTTTATCCCCGTAAGGTACAGGTTGTTCAAGTTTTTTACTCGGCTCAGCGCCACGTAGCCCATGCCTTCCACAAACGCTTTTCGCAGGTCTATGCGCGCCGCGTCCAGCGTCATGCCCTGGCTTTTGTGCACAGTTATGACCCAGGCCAGGCGCAGGGGAATCTGCGTTATACTGGCGCGTTTTTTGTCGCCGTCGCGCAGTTCCCAGGTATCTGGCGCCATGGTCACCGTTTTGCCGCTGCGAAATTCCACCACAGGGTATTCGGTAGCGTGCTCAAACTCTACCACCGTGCCCAAGCTGCCGTTGGCGTATTTGCGATCTGTTGCGTTTTTTACAGCCATCACCAGCGCGCCTTTTTTCAGCCGCAGCGTGGCCGGCGCCAGCACAGAACGTTGTAAATTTTCCACATAGTTGTCGCTACCGGTGGTGGTTTGCGTATAAAAAAGTTCGTCGCCACCCAGTTCGTCTAGCTTTTTCTCGTTCAGCTTGTCTACGTCTATATTCACCGTGTGTAATTCCGTCAACACCGCGTCTTCGGGCGGCAGCTCGTCCACGCGTTCCAGCAGTTTTTCGGCATGATGCCGGCGAATATCGCCAGCCCGCAGCGCGTTCAATATGTCTAGCAATTCTTGGTCGTCCTGACGGTGCTGCTCTTCCAGGTAACAAACGCCAGGGTCTAGTTCGTGCCACACATTGCTATGCACCACAAACCCGCCAGCCCGGCCATCGCCTTTGTTTATAGGCGGCAGCTGGAAAAAATCGCCGCTCATTATCAGCTGAATCCCGCCAAACGGCTCGTCTTTGCGGCGTACCAGCCGGCAGGCTTCGTCCACCATGTCTAGCCGGTAATCGTGCAGCATACTAATCTCGTCGATTATCAGCACGTCGGTTTTTTCTATAATCTCACGCCGGCCTTTGGCGATATGCTCGGCAAACCCCTGCGGTAAATAGTCGGCCACGCCAATCCCCGCCCAGCTGTGTATGGTTGTGCCGCCCAGGTGCGTCGCCGCCAATCCGGTCGTGGCCGTCACCGACACATGTTTGCCGTCAGCCTTGGCCAGGCGTATAAACTGATTCAACACAAACGTCTTCCCCGCCCCCGCCGGGCCAGTCAACAGCACGCTTTCGCCAGAAAGCATTATTTCTAAGGCCAGTCCCTGATTCATTCTTTTTAGTATACCTTATTGCAGAGTATCAGGACACTACAATTAACTACACGGCAACCTTGCGCATAGCAATCTCATCAACCTCCTGACGCGTCACACTTCCGCCTTTAACACGAATACGTATAGCGTGCTGTTCTTGTCGTTCTCCGCCAAATGCAACTGGTTGTCCCGTGTATCGTACTCCTCGTTCAGACTTGTGTAGCTGGATACCGCTAGATGCCCCATAAATATCTACGTTCGACCGCACACCACTAGATGCAAGGTCGCCTCCCAGCCGACTTACTACCGAGTCCATGCCAGCAACAAACTTTGCCCCACTTTCGTCTACATCTATGCTTTCGATTTCACCCGCCGCATGACATGCCTGAAACAATATCTTTTTTCTGCCCTCATCTTCTTCTGCGTCATCTATCGAGCGACTGGGCTGCATCAAATCTTCTACAAGTCTTGCCATACCTTTCATACCATGCATGGAATAAGCAAAATCGCCAGGCTCTAGTGCCCCATTGCCATTCACGAGTCGTACCAAAGCACGGCCAGCAACGGTGGCTATATCTCGGCGTTTCATGGAGGGGTCTCTTTCGTCAGAAACCATAAACTGCCCTGGAGCACTGTGCGCCGCTAGGACTAAAGTTGAAGGCTTGATGCCAAGCTCTTGTAGCTTGAGCATGTAGCGATAGATGTCACCCATATTGTTGATCTCAAAGAAGAGAGTCCGCCCCCCCCTGACCATCCTCGAAGTTATCTGCAGTAGGAGTCATCACGCCGTTATAGTCGCCGATCCTGTTCACCATAACCACATTCACATCATGTTCAGAGAGACGCTCGAACGCACTCCGAGGGTTATATACCAACTCCTCCATACGTTCAAGCTGGTCGATGCTATAATCTTCAAACGCATGAATACCCGTAAAACCCGCCAGCTCTCGCAATCGCTCGACACCAAAGTAATCAAACCTATTCAAGATTTCCGCCATACTTTTATCTTCGCCGCGACGCGACGCTGCAAAAACATACCCTGCCGCCTCAGCCTCGTCAATACCAGTTGCGCGAGACAATGCCCGCCCCATCCACGTATGAGCCTTTGTTTGAATGTCGTGCCACGTGTCGTTATTACTATGTCCCTGGTCGGCGTAACGCATTGCCCTAATAGCAGTTTCGCTACGCAGTAACGGCTTCAGGGCGTCACTATATTCATCACCCCGCACCTCCAGCAAGTTAGTCAGGCTGTCTTTGCCATATGCTTGACGCAATAAATCCAACTCTGCAGTAATAGTAACGTGCTCGTCCTTCGCCGCTGCACGCGTCAGTTGATCAATCATAGCCGTATGCATGGAACCGTTTGACTCCTCGGCTAGCAACCCCTTTGCAGCCGTCTCTACTCCCAAATCATAATAAACTCCTGCTAAAGGGTCGACGTCGAAATGATATCTCGATATTGCACTTCGTATTTCTTGTTGCCTCTTGTAAAGTTGAAAATATTCAGCGATATATTTCGGGTCAACACCCGGTTCTTTCAGTTGCTCCTTAACGACACTAGATGAAACAGCTCCCTGTATCCACCACTCGGGGTAATTACCCGTACCAGCTAGAATTTCCACTTCCGCTTCGAGGCGCGCCGTCTGTTCCGTCACCAAAGCCAAGTTTTCAGCTAAGCTTAGTTCTAGGGGTTTAGTTTCTTCAACTGACGAAGAGTTTGCTATTTCGACTGGCATGTTTTTACTATCTACACAAACGTTAGCATAAAGGTGACGCTTTAGTCAATTTATGCTAGCCACAGTGATGACATCTTGCGTTCTTGCAGCCCAGGTCAATGCGTTTCGTTGGGGATACGAAATTGCTGCAAATTTGTAAGGTCACAGCGCACAAATGTTACAGTAGATACATGAGTCCAGACCTTCAACAAACCCCAACAAACAAGAAGAAAAAGTGGTTACTACCGGTCGCCGTAGGTGTGGCGGTGGTCGTTATCGCTGTCATAATCGCCGTTGCATTAAATGTCTTCATGCCCAAACAAGGCCAAAAACCGACAGACTCAGGGCAGATTGACAGAACTTTTAAAATAGGCGCCGAGCCCCAAGCTATCACCTATGCCAACAATCCCGTTTACGACGCCTGCAACCTGATGTCGCTGGAAACAGTCAAGAAAAATATCCCCAACTACCAGTCCATTCTCGATACCATTGGCACCGATAAGCGCCCCGACGAACCGCTGGTTATAGCGCACCGGTACGTCGACCGCGACATTGCCCAGCCGCTCGGCAAAGACGGCGAAGCGCGCTCGAAAGGCACCGTTCTGGGCCAAGGCGAGGCCAGCGCAGCTACCTTTATCTCATCAGCCGACAGCAACTGCCTGTACGGCCAAAGCAAGGACATCTCCCTGGGGTACGGCAAAACGTTTGCCAAGGTATTTATCACCCAGCGACCCACGCCCATCGCACAGGAATTAATCGCCCATCTAGCCACTCAAACCAAAACCGCCAGTGAGGGTGGTTTTGACGTATACGTCGAACCTAGCCGGGATAGTTCCGGCTTTTTGACCGCCACCATTTTCAATTCAAGCAAAGGCATTGTTGTCATTTCTAAAACATCTACCGTCGAGCTCGCATCAGCAGCCCTCACAGAAATAGTCAACACGCTCAGCCAGCCCGCCAAAGGCCCCATGACCGTCACCTACCCGGCGCCGTGGACACCTCTAGTAAACCCCTGCTCACTACTAACGGCTGATGATTTCCAGCATTTTACCGGCAAGCCCACCGGCGCATTAGCCGAGGAAACCGTGAAACTGACCGAAGTAGGCGGCGGCCAAATGGAACGGCTGTGCCAACGCCTAGAAATTGAGCGCCTGAATGGCGGCGACATCTCCGAAAGTGCAGTCGCCATTCGCCAGTCGAAGGACGTACAGGCGGCGCAAAAATACAGCGACAACCTGAAAAATAACGACAAAGACAACATAACCGTCCAGCCGCTCAAACAAAAAATTGCGCTGGCCGATGACGCGTACGTAAAGACGGTGACTTCTGGCGATAAAGTGATTGGCTACGAGCTAGAAATGCGTATTGGCGCCGCCCTTATATTCCTCAGCCTCAAGGGTGAAACGCCCGACGCGTCGGCCGATGCTTTTTCGGCGCGGATACTGCCGGTGGCGTTGTCTGTGGTCGAGAAGTATCGCCACTAAGCGATACCGCGCTACGCATTGACTACACACATTGAAAGTGGGATAATCATATATACTTCGCGGCACCCGCCCGAAGTGCACGTTCGCTATCTTGGTCAACGACGCCCAGGAGAGAGCATGAAAAAAATCTCCAGCCCTTTGCCGGAAGGCAAAAGCTTTTTTCGACCTAAAAACCCAGATCTCGATTGGACTCTGTGTGTCATTCGCACTACACGGAGGAAAATTGCACTCTATCGGGTTTACGTCGGACGAGTAGACGTCATCTTGCACGAAATACCGATGCATGATTGCATACTCGACTGGTTCGAGCTGTCCATCAGTGACGGGACAAGCAATCATCTAGTCATTCCCCACGACCCCAATAAGTCGGAGCCTGAGTGGAACGGCTTCGCTATCGTCCGAGTTGTGTTGGATGGCTACACTTGTCGACTCACCCGTCGGGGTCTGTCGATCAAGAAAAAGTAGAACGTGCGACGGATGAGGAATGTGGCAAGCCAGCCCTTCCTCATCCGCCCTCACCCACTAGCCGCGCGGCGGCTCACCTTCTGGTTCGTCCAGAAGTTTTTTGCTTTTTATCTCGTAGCGTTTGCCAGTGATTTCGCTGGTGATGTAGTCTTCATTTATCAAATTCACAAATGTATCCAGGTCGTTGCCGTCCATTATAATTATCGCGCCAGCATCATCAGTCATCAGCTCTAGCTGCATCGAGTCGGCGTATTCTATCGCCTGCTCCTGCGTAATCGCCCCGATTTCCATCTTTTGCAGTTTGTTCACAATTTTCTTGCGGTCACGCACCAACGTCTGCAAATCCAGTCCATCCGGAAAGCTCAATTTATATTGCTTTTCAATCTCCTCCACGCGCTGGTCAGCCAGGGCCTGTTTTTTATAGTCATAGTTGAATAATTTTTCAAATTTACCCTGATTAAACGCAAAAATATCGTGACCAATAATCAGCACTTGGTTGTCCACCGGCATCTTCAGTCCCACATCGGCCTGAAACGCGCCAAACTTGCCATCGCGAAACTCCCAGCTAGTCGCGCCCGCCAGCACATTGCCCTGGCTAATGGCCTTGATGGCATAAAACGCCTTTTTCGGACTATCCTTGTGCGTAAACCGCGCCACAATTCCCTTTACGCGCTTAAATTCGTGCTCTTCCTGGCTGAATTCCACTATGTCGTGGCGCTCTTTTTCTATTAGGTGAATCAGCGTTTCGGCTCGGCCAACTTTCGCCAGGTCGGTGCGCAGCAACACGTTTTCCTCGCCCTCGCTCATTTCGTAGTCGCGCACGCTCAGTCCCGTCCCAGCGCCCATATTTACAAAATTAATGAGGTCGAACAGGAACAGCGGTTTTATCTGTGCGTTCAAATCGCTGGCAAAATGCGTGGTGTATGGCGTGTAATTTTTGTTGAACAAAAAGAACTCCACATCTAGTTCGTTCTTCACGCCATCGGTGTTATTTGCCCACAAAAAAATATCGGTCGTTTCGGGTTTTTCGGTTTCCATATTCTAACTTTCTGTTATTAACTAGCACTTATTGTAGCGCATATAGCCCGCCAAACACTAGTCGTTTTGCCACTTGTCCCTTGCACACACCTAATCTTCGAGCCCTTGCTGTCTACGCGCCAACACATCATACCCATCCGTCACATGATCGTCGCGTGTCACGCCCACGCCTTCTAGTACCGTCCACAATTCTTCGGCCACACTGTCGTAGTCGGCATCTTCAGTCGTCAATTTTTCTGCTTCTATAAAATCGCCCAGGCCGTGCACGGTGTCCACGCAAATCTCAATCTCGCCTAGCTGCGCTTTCTGGCGCGTTTTTGTGGAATCGGAATACGGAGTAAACCCAATGTGTTCTATGATTTTCGCCAGCTCCGCCTCATTGGCAACCTCAGTCTCGTGTTCAATGCTATCCATCTGATTCGTCACCGATTTTTTCAGTGTAAAGATCTGTTTCGTGGCACCATTTTTCGTTTCCGTACGAATACGAAGCCAGGGCGAACTGTCGCCATTCAAGGCGGTCGGCAACCCAAACACCTGGTCACGCTGCGTCACCGGCTCGCTCACCGCGATGCTTTGCGCTTGCAAAATTCCCAATAACCCCGCCTTGTCGGCCACTCGTGCTTTAATCTCAATTTCTCTCATACAATCTCCCTTTATTTGTACAGCTGACTATGGCTACCTACAGCCACAAACAGCACGCACGTTTTAGTGACAAATTTAAAATGCAACCGCAAATCGCCACCCGCGCTGATACTATAATATCCCAGCCATTCACCTTTTAGGGCATGTGTTCGCAACGACAGCGTCGATGAATCTTCCAAAAGTACACCCACCGCATCTCGCGCCTTTTGCTGGCTTTTTTGCGGCAATTTTTCAAATTGTTTGTTGAACGCCCTGGTAAAATCGACGTCCATCACCTATTTCTTCATCAAACCATCGAGATGCGCCAGTGCGCCAGTGCGCCCTTTGGTGTGCGTAATACCCTGGCCGGTTTTATGGTCAGTTTCCGCGTCACGCATGACAGATTCCAAATACGGCGTCGGCTCTAAGTCGGGCGTCAACACCACGCGGCGTTCACGCATAGCCTGTTTTAACACCACGGTGGCAAATGCACTGACAGACAATCCCAGGCTGGCAGCAAAGTCTGCAATCTCTTGCTTGGTCTGGTTATCGGTTCGAATGCTCAGTAGTGCGTTACTCATGATGACATTGTATAACAAACGTATGACAATTGTCAACAGCCGACTTACCGATACTCCGGATTCTCATACCCAAACCGCTCGCCCTGTTTCCAGGCCGTCGCCTGATTGCCATACGCCGGCACACCGCCCGCAGCCTTTAGCAGCCTGGCTAGGTGTATCAAATTGTACGTCATAAACGTTATGTTCCGGTTCGTAAAATCACTCTCCGGCCCGCCCGACCCCGCGTCCAGGTAGCTTGGCCCCGGCCCCACCGCACCTATCCAGCCGGCATCGGCCTGTGGCGGAATCGTATAGCCAATGTGCTGCAAACTATACAAAATATTCGACGAACAGTGTTTTATACCATCTTCGTTGCCCGTAATAATCGCGCCGCCCACCTTGCCGTAGTACGCGTACTGCCCGGCCTCATTCAGCTCGGCCGAATTCGCATACAGCCGTTCGATCAGTTTCTTCGTCTGCGAACTATTATCGCCCAGCCATATGGGCCCGCACACTACCAATATATCGGCTGCCTGCACCTTTTTATAAATCTCCGGCCATTCGTCGCTCGCCCAGCCGTGTTCGCGCATATCCGGGTACACACCCGTGGCAATATCGTGGCCAATCGTGCGAATCAGCTCCGTTTTTACACCGTGCTTTTCCATCAGTTCCATGCTGGCGCGTAGCAGCCCCTCGGTATTACTCACCTCTGGCGATTTTTTCAACGTGCCATTAAAATACAGTGCCCTGAGTCCGCTAAAATCCGGTGATTCCATCCACTCCCCCTTACTTATACCCCTATTGTATCATCCCGCATCGCCGATTTCACCCGGGGCGCCTTGCCGGCCTTGACAATCCGCGTTCGGTATTCCGACGCCATCATAAATGTCGTACTATCACGCACCCTGTCGACAAATAAAATGCCATTCAAATGATCGGTTTCGTGCTGCGCCACATGCGCCACAAACCCGCTCAATATCTTTTCATGGCGAACCGCCCGCTCATCAAGCCAGCGCATTTTCACCTCCTTGTAACGAGGTACCTTGGCAAACAGCGTATCCGTCCCCGTACCGCAACTAATACACCCCCCCACATTCCCTGCCGTCGGCCATATGTTTCAATAATTTCCGGGTTAATCAGCACCGTTTCAAACCGCTCGCTATTCGGCCGATTCGGCGTCGGCTTAATGCCCACCACCGACAGAGCCACCGCCACGCCTACTTGCGGTGCCGCCAGCCCCACGCCATATTTTCTCTGTTCCACTGTATAGCGCATGTCAGCAATCAACGTTTGAATCTCGTCCGACAAAATCTCTTCGGGCGTCAACCGCCGCGTCACCTCGCGCAATATAGGGTTGCCAAATACCGTCCGCCGCAAAATCTTCGTCATCTCGTCTCCTGCCTTTTCTGTCTCTAGTATACAGGCATCTCTACATATTTGCGCGCCGCGCCCGTAGCATCAGCCGCGCCTGACGCTGCGCCGCCCGATAGCTCGCTTTTTGGCCAGCAAATGCCGCCTTTGCAACATTACTCCTGCCGCGAGCAACCGCCCATAGCCCCTCCTCCGGGATCGACGCATCGGTTACAGCCGCAAAACCAGCAATCTTTTCGCGCAATTTACTCGGCGATTCCGGCGTCACCACCGCCTCGCCCACAGGCATACCATATACCTCGGCCGCAACCAGCGACCGCACAAAATCTTCAGAAATGCGTGGCGGCACCACTGCTCGCTCCACCCGGGTACGCACCCGATTCACCACACTTTGCACCTGCCGCCGGCGCTTCAACAAAACCAAGCCACCAGCCAGCACGCCCAATCCTATCAAGCCGCCGCGAACAGTACGCATACGATTCTCTTGCCGAATCTGCGCCCCCTTGGCAGCCGCATATTTTCCGGGCACACCAACCGCTTGTTGCCACGCCAACCGAGATTCCTGCTCGCTAGGCAAGCCCACGTCAGCCGCCGTTTTGCCAGCCTCTATATCCGGCGTCGCATCCAAAACGTTCGACGACTCTTCCGGTTCGGGCGCCGTCATCAGCCACATATGCCCCATACCTATATATTGCTCTATGTGCCCATCAGCAAGATACCCCGTCACCAGCTCGGCCGCAGGTTGCGGATGACGACTCCCAGCCATCTCTAGCGCCAGCGCCGTATTCGCCGCCTGACAGTCTGCCACTCCACCTTCCTTCACTCGCTCTACATAATTCGTCGCATCCGCCCCGCTTATCACTTTATCCAGCCGCGGCGTGTTATCATACTTCAACCCCGCCCTTAAGTGGTCGGCCATATTATCCGCCCGATCGCCCATCGTAGCCATTTGCGGCGGCTGCAACCCCGTAACAGTCAAAGGCTGCAAAGGTGCGATGCCCTCGCCGCCACGCACAAGAGTATACCGTATATAAAGCGGCTCCGACCCATCGCGCTGCACCGTCACGCTATAAAACCCATCATCCCGAACGCGCGCCTCAAACGCCACCTCTTGCCCCGTGCCATCTTGCAATCGTATCGCAGCTGGCTGCGTCCCCAGCCTCACTTGCAACGGAATCGTCTTGTCCGCCCCCGGCCACACAATCTGCTCCACCGCTATAGAAGGCACCTCGGCATCCAACAATCGTGAATACGAAAATGGTCGGTATTCATGCGGGACATTGTCTACAGGCTGCACCGTCGTTCCATCCAACCCCGTAAAGCCCTCGCCGGCATAATACCCGCCCGCATACAAACCATGCGGAGTCACATGCAGCGGTGACCCGCCGCCCGCTTCCTGGGGAACAGGTGTGCTATTTGGCGTATAAAACGCCGCCACAGCCGCCGCCCCCAACAGCACAATCGCTGGCCCGCGCGCCGCGCGCACCATGTCCATCACCCCGGCGCCAGTTGCTGCCACCAGATGTCTTGCTGGCTCAATATCACCCTTCTCTACTTCGCCACCAGCTTGCTCGTCAGTCACCACCTCCTCACGCCCGACATGCCGCCATTCCTCGGGATAATCGCGCCGGAGTGTCGATAATGGGGCGGTTGTCACAACCCGGCCCGTCGTTTTATTCACCAAGCCATACGTTCCGCCATGCGTAAATGCCACCACCGGGTCGCACCAATAATCCGGCACACCATCTTCGTCAACCCTCGTCACCACCCAATCACTCAAACTCTCAACTACGCGCCGCGCATCCACCACCTCATGCACCTCGCCCGGCGTCGTTCGCGCCAGAAACGCTTGCGCGCCAGGACCATCCAATACCACCCCCTGCCCGCGCATCGCATCCGCCTTGACAGGATAGCCTTTGATACTTACCACCACCGCCCTGTAGTCGTCCGTCGGCGTACCGTCGTCATACACCTCTCCCGGCAACAGCACATGGTCCGCGCCCGCGTCCAGCGCCAGCCTCATCGCATCAGGGAGCCCGGCCTGCGAAAACCTTTCCGTTTCCCCCTCGCGAATGGTTGGTGGATGAATCGCCACCACCACATCCCCCTTTCCCGCATACTTGCCCCCCTTCTTTGCCACTAAAGGTTGCAGCTGAAACCCCTCGGCTGTCGTTACAACTGCGCCGGGTTGTCTCCAAAACCGATACCGGGAATCGCCTGATACACCCACAAGCGCCAATCCCATCAGTGTAGTCAACGTAGGCGATCCAGTCACAAGCGCCCCCATCTCTGCCCCAAAACACCCCATAACCATGCCTCCCAACGCAGACCGTATACGCCCCATATCTACACGATCCCGGCCCGTCCGCCGAGCTTCCTCTAACAGCTCGCGCGTCAACCGTCGGTTTTCCTTTTCCACCGTCGACAAAAAACTCCCCTCAGGGGAGTCTACCATTTTCAGCTTACGCTGCCGTCTCATGACCTATATTATGACACTAGAATATTAATTACGCAACAAAACTACCCCTTAATCCTTTACAGTAGCTGCTGTCGTGCTCAGCCACACTCCTGCACGAAACCTGATCAGCACTACCAATAGACTGCAAATCGCCAAAATATATACCGGAAAGCCGTAATGGGCAAAATCCCACACGTCAATCGTCAGCAAGGTAATAATCGCACTCGCCGCCCCCAGGAAAAACACCATCCAACTCTCACTCTCTGGCTGCGCGTACGCCTTCACGACAGTCGGCACGCCGGCCAGGCCATCCGCTACAATACTCAGCCAAATCGCCATTATGCCGTCACCCGTCGCCTGCCACAGCACCAGCCCGCTTACAGATAGGACACCACACGCAATGTCTAGCTTCGTCACTTTCCATAGCGCCCCGCCAGTCACAAATGAGCCCAGAAATACCAGTAGTGGACCAAATCCCACCATGAACGTCATCAATGCCGGCAATCCCACACCATGTTGCAGCTCGGCGGCGCACGCCACCAACGGCGCAGCCGCCCACAAAAACCACGAGACTCTATTCGGTACAGCCACACCCCTAGCCATCGCCCGCAGGTAGCTAATACTGCCGATGAGGCTCAAAATAACACCTACAAATACAAACTTTTCGTCAATCATATTGGCAGTATCACACACCACGGCGCGCGTGTAAAAAAGTTGTCTGTACATCCAGACATTACAATGCTATGCTTGTCCCATGAATGTGGAAAAATCACTACAGCAGAAAGTTGTCCGGTATTTGAAACAATTAGGACTCGGTGAAGAACAAGCCCTCGCCTATTTATTCCTGCTACAACAGGGGCCGCAAACAGTACTCGCACTCAGTCGCGGGATACAAACCGGCCGCACCAAACTCTACCCACTACTAGATGACCTGGCCAAAAAACAGCTCATCACCATTCACGAACGCCACTACGGCACTAGTTACGAGGCTCAACCGCCAGACGTACTAGAGTTCCTCATAGCCGAAAAAGAGCGCAAAGCCGAAGTCCTACGCAGCACCCTAGAACCCATCACCCACGCACTCGAAACCATCCGCGCCCACTCTCCCACCACCTCTAAAATACTGGAATACCGCGGCGTCGACGGCCTGAAACAGATGAACTACAACCTTACCAAAGCCGAAAAAGAATACCGCGTTTTCGAACTTGCCGGCCTCGACAAACACCTCGGCAGTCATTTCGCCGACAAAATGCGAACTCGCACCAACGCCATACACACTCGTAGTCGCGACCTTACCAACAACCCTCATCGCGCCGGCGAATCCGGCATCGCAGGCAACCCCCTAGCCTCAGCCCGCTACATCGACCCAGCCATCTTCACTATAGAATTTGAAACCTACATCTACAACAACTGCGTCGCCCTACTCAGCTACAACCAAGGCGACATCTTTGGCGTCGAAATCCACAACGACAAACTCGCACGCCAACAAAAACAGCTGTTCGACCTTATCTGGTCGCAAGCCAGGGTTATTGCCTAATACCTACAGATACTCAAGCTGGAAACCAGAGAGGCCACTCAGCCCCAAAAAATCTCTATCATAGCTCACAAGAACACCATCATGACGAACAGCCAAGGCGGCAATCCAAGTATCATTTTGCGATAGCTGCTTGCCGTGACGTCGCGCAAATACCGCAACGCTAAGATACGCATCAGTCGTCAGCTCATCCGGATACACAACCGCAACCCGACGATCATGTAAAAAACGCGACAACAATAGCTCGTTCTCTTCTTGTCGCTCACCCAGCGCAAACCCAAATCGAAGTTCCGCCACAACAACACTCGGAACAATAATCTCGTCCGCTCGCCGAACCAGCTCCATAACCGGCACATGCCCCCTCACCATGTGACTATACGCACTCGTATCTAAGAGGTATGCCATAGTTCTCGTTCGTCGCGCTTTTGTTTCTGCTTGTCGTATTCTTTCATATCTTTGATTGCCTGCAAAGATACGTCGTCAATCGTATTCGCGCCAAATAGCCACGAAAAATCGTCCTTTTCAGCCTGCTCTTCGGTAATCGCTTTTTTCACATAAGCAATTACCGTCTGATTAAGACTACGGCCCTCTTCCTGTGCTTTTTTACGCAAGAAAACATCCACAGACTTCGGCACCGATCGAATTGTATATTGAATACTGCTCATACTTCGACTATACGCAAAGTGTAGGCATTTGTCAATAAATGCCTACACTTTGCAATCTACTTCTTTAGATGCTGCTCCCGCGCCTTATTCGCCCACGTGTCCGCCAGCTCGTTGCCCGGGTCGTTGTTATGCCCGCGCACCCATATCAACTGCGCGCGACTATGCCGATACAGTGGGCACACTTCCTGTACAATATCCAGGTTTTTTATCTCTCCGCCCTTTTTCTTCCAGCCGTTAGCTTCCCACGCCACCGACCATTTCGTTATCACATTTATCCAGAATTCACTGTCGGTATAAATCATACACTCCGCGCCATCGGCATCTTTCAGCGCCGCCACCAATGCCTTGCCTTCCATGCGAATATTCGTCGTATCGCCCGGCTCGCTGCCCAAAACAGCCGGTTTCATGTCCTTTATCACAGCAAATCCACCCGGCCCCGGGTTTGGGCTCGCGCTTCCGTCAGTATAGTAAATAATCATTCCTTTAGTATACCGCACTCGCCGCTAGTCGTGTCCCAGCTCGGCCAGTGTTTCTATTAGCTGTGCGCGCGGCAACTTGCCTACATTCACATTATTTTGCCGAGCAAACACATAGCCTTGAATGATGTGTTTCAGGAAAATCGCATCCGCCCGCCAAAAATAGTGAATCTGGAAATGATCCACGCTACTCATCACCCTACTGGCAATCGTCAACGAGCCGAACAGCGGCCCCACGTCGCTGGAAACATTCAAAATATCCTCTATCCGCAGGCTCATCACGCTGGACGACCAAAAGAAACTGCGCTTTACAATCGTCACCTTCGTTCTATCCACCACAATGCTATCCGGGAAAAGCGTCATGGGAAACACCGTGTGCACATGCGCCAACACTTCGTGCGAATGCCGCACCAGTTTCTTGATTTTTATAATTTCATCACTGTGTTTGCTGTTTTTCAGTCGCGGAACTAACGATAGCCCGCTCAGCAGCTGGTCGCGAGACGGCATGTTGATTTCGTGATTTAGCACGTGTTTCAATTCATGAAACGCACTGGTGGCTACGCCGCCAAGCTTTCTGCTTTGGCGCACCAAAAGTTCATAAGTCGTCGCCTTAGCCGCTGGCGGGCTTATAGCTTCGGCCAATTCCTCGTCCTTCATGTTACACGTCTCCGCTTAGGGATTACTTGTATTATATCGCAGATTTTGGAAATGATGCAATATACACATCATATGTGCATAAAAGTTAGCAACAACTTGGCTGTTCCATGATCCTAACTACAGAAAGAATATCTTGAATATCTTCTTCAGTATTGTCCCAGGAAGTAACGAAACGAACTTCACCGGCAGTATTCCAGTCATAGAATTGATAGCCGGCAGCTCGAAGGCTTTCGGTGATACTTTGTGGAAGTATGCAAAAAACCTGATTCGTCACAGTTGGCTGGGTGAATGTGACGTGACTTTTAAGCGTACTCCGAAGACCATCTGCAAGCATGGTTGCGAGGCAATTGGCCTTTTGCGCATTTTGAAGCCATAAATCATTCTGAAGATATGGAATAAATTGGCCAGCAATATAGCGCATTTTCGAAACCAATTGCAGCGACTGTTTTTGCATACGGCGAAGATCCGACTCTGGAGCATCAAAGATAATGATCGCTTCCGCACACATTAAGCCGTTCTTTGCTCCACCAAAGGAGAGGACATCTACGCCAGTATCTTGAATATATTCTTTGAGCGTGCAGCCAATAGCAGCAACTGCATTAGGTAGTCGACAGCCATCCATATGGAGATATAGCTCGTTCTCGTGGCAATAATCGGCAATCCGTCTGACTTCATCCGGCGTGTAGTAAGTGCCATATTCTGTTGTGCTCGCGATTGATACAACCTTGGGCGCAGACGAGTGAAATCCAAGACTTTTACGGAGAGCTACGTCATTCTTCAAGGCTTGAAAGTCTATTTTGCCGTTGGTGTGGTTTACGGTAAAAATATGCGCACCCGAGGCAGAAGCGAGTGCGCCCGTTTCTTCTTCGAATATATGCGAAACTTGACTGGTGATGACAGCTTCGTAAGTTTTTTCGAGCAATAATTTGAGCGATAGAATATTGGCACCAGTACCCGTGGGTACAAATAAAATCTCTGGCTCACCATCAAATTCATTGGAAAATGCTTGTTTGGCTTGTTGTGTTATGGCGTCTTCTCCGTAACTAGGTGCATGTCCTTTGGTATTCATTGTGGCAAGAAACTCAATCACCCGAGGATGGACGGTAGAGTAATTGTCGCTCGCAAACGTTCTAATGGGCATATCCAAAATAATCCTCCTAAATTAAGATTTCCTTAGCAGACGGAAACGCATTATACCCCTTTGCCCGCATAGAGGCGCCATACGCTCCCACGTCTTTAATAAGCAACAGATCGCCAATCGTCGTAGCCTTAAGCGTTCGTGGTTTGATATATTCAGGATTGCCATTTTCTGGCGTAAGAATATCCCCCGACTCACAGTTATGACCGACAACGACATATTCAGCGTACTCCGAAGAGTCATTAAGCACCCGCATGTCATGTTGCGCCCCGTAAAAAGCTGGCCGCATAAAATCGTTCAGCCCAGTATTGGTACGCAGAAAGGTATAGCCGTCTTCTCCGGTATCAACGATGTCCACCACTGTTGTAATCAAGCTACCCGCATGCGCGACCAACCAAGTGCCAGGCTCGATTTCGAGACGGAGGCCTCGGCCGGTTTCTTGCTTAAAATCAAGCAGCTCGTCGTTAAAAGTCTCGATAACACGTTGCATATCCGTCTCAGTCTCGCCGTCCCAACGCTTCACCTTGTAGCCACCACCAATATCGAGAGTTGTTACTTCTGGCATACGCTTGGCAATCCCCAGCGATGTTTTAATAGCCCGCCGCCATACTTTAGAATCGGCGCCCGAGCCAATATGTGTATGAAGGCGGTCAATAATAATGCCGCGTTCTTTGGCATAGCCAAGCGCACGATCCAGATACTCGTGCCACAACCCAAAACTTGCCGATACGCCCGCCGTCGTCGTACGGTTATTGTGTCCCGCACCAGTGCCAGTATTCACCCGCAGTCCAACAGTGGAGCCTTCTGGCGCTATGCTCGCAAAACATTCCAATTGGTACAGAGAAGTCGCCACAAACTGAACGCCATTTGCAAGCAGTTTTCTCAAATTATGCGGCGGCTGCTGACTCGACAGACTAATGCGCCCACCAGCAATGCCCTGTTCTAGTAAATTATCGGCTTCATAACTTGAGCTTGCATCAAAATGCAGGCCAGTGGACGCAAAAATATCTATAATATCGGGATGAGGATTCGCCTTCACCGCATAGCGAACTGTCAGGCCAAACGGTGACGATTGCTGCATCAAGAAGCGGCTTCGATCGCGCAGGTTCGCCTTATCGTATACATACAATGGACTACCGTGTTTCTTGACAAGTTGGTTGGCATTGTGGATATCCGTAAACATGTCCGTAATTGTACAGGAGAGTTCGTTTCTCGTACATTTTTTCGCCTATTTTGTATTAAAACTATCAATATGATACATTTAATACAACTATGATAACCGTTGCCCAGATTACCAAAAATATACTATTACAAGACGACATCGCGTTGGCCGCTGCCAGAAAAGGTATACTCAACCTTTCATCGTATGCCCGATCTATTCAGCCGCAAATCAGGACGGCCTTGCTAAAGGACGTCCAAGAAGGTTCGATTGTTGCGGCGTTGTCTCGCTTGGCAGCAGGACTTGATGCAGCTTTGCCAGAAATAACCGACGTCATTCAGAGTTTAGCCGTTCAGTCTAATCTTGAGGGGATTACATACGAGCGAAGCGCTGAAGTTGCTAGCAAAATACGTAAAGTGTATCATCAAACTAATGTCGATGACCACACGTTTCTTACGGTGACTCAGGGGATAAACGAAATTACTATTGTGGCAGAATCCCAGGTAGCGCACGTTTTCCGTAGCAAATTAGAAGGCGCGCATAAAATCTACGACAAAGCCAACCTGGTAGGCATAACAGTGAAATTCAAAGTGGGTAACCTAGAAATTCCAAATTTAATCTATACGCTTACTCGACGATTAGCATATAAAGCCGTAAACATCATCGAGGTAGTCTCAACAGCTACGGAGCTGACATACATTATTGACCGCAAGGATTTGGAAGTAGCATTAAGTCAACTGCAAAAAAGCATCTAATCCCTACGATTAAACTCTATTCCCCTACCCTTACACCTCGCCAAAAAGCCACATAATTCGTAAAATCCTTCCCCACGCGCTCGATAGAGCCGTTTTTTGGTTGCGGATAATACCACGCAGCCGATTCATTCACCTCGCCATCCACTACCACGTCGTAGTAGTTTGCCTCGCCCTTCCAATGACAAATCGTGTGGTGGTCGTTGGGTCGGAAATATTCCTGTTTTAAACTGCCATGCGGAAAGTACCAGTTGCCTTCTATACGAATCAGTTCGTCCTGTGGCGCCTCGGCGATGAGCGTATTGTTCCAAAATGCTTTCATATCTCTAGCATACCATCTTGGCACATTTCATGCTTATGCATCGCTGCCCATACTTCGCCAACAGCTTTGAGTTTATTTTAGATTTTCCTTAAAAACCGTTGACATACACATCTTATGTGTGTATTATAAAAAGGCTTGCGTGACACCCATCCCGTCCACGCAAGCACCCAGTGAGTTTATCCAGGGATGGCGAACGACCATAGTGGTCGTTTTTTATTTCCCACCACTAAAATACGCCGCACATCACGCGGCGTATTCATGTTACATACGCAACCTATGCCAGCTCGGCCATCGCAACACGCCGCTGTTCGGTCGTGTCCCTATCGCGCACCGTCACCGTGCCGTCTTCCAGTGTCTGGAAATCCACCACCACGCACTCTGGCGTACCAATTTCATCTTGGCGACGGTACCGTTTGCCAATGTTGCCGTTATCATCCCACATCACATTGCCGTGTTTTTGCTTCAACGCCGCGTACACTTCGCGCGCCTTTGCCACCAGCTCGGGCTTATTTTTTAGCAGCGGCGACACAGCCATGCGATATGGTGCCAGTTCCGGCTTCAATTTCAACACCACGCGCGTATCACCGTTAATCTGTTCTTCATGATAGGCATCCACCAGCACAGCCAACAACATACGCCCCAACCCCACCGAACTTTCAATCACATACGGCACAAAACGCTCTTTCGTCGCCTCATCAAAATACGACAAATCCTTCCCGCTAACCTTTTGGTGGCTGCCAAGGTCAAAATCCGTACGGTTGTGTGTCCCCCACAATTCCTTAAAACCTTGTGGGAATTTGAAATAAATATCATGGGCGGCGGCCGCATAGTGCGCACGCTCATTGTCAGCGTGCTCGTGCCACTGCAAATTCTCCTCCGCCACGCCCAATCGTTCAGTCAGGAATTTCCACGCAAACTGGCGCCACGTTTCATACGTCCCTTCCTGCATGTCCGGCTTGATGAAATACTGCATCTCCATTTGTTCCAGTTCACGCACGCGGAATATAAAATCACGCGGGCTAATTTCATTACGAAATGCCTTGCCTACCTGGGCAATACCGAACGGCAACTTTGCACGCATCGTCTCGCGCACATTTTCAAAGTTCGTAAAAATAGAACCAGCCGTTTCAGGCCGCAAATACGCCACCGACGCACTATCTTGCACTGGCCCGACCCAGGTTTGCATCATCATATTGAAAAACCGCGGCTCGCTCAGCGGGTTGCCGTCGGGTGATTTTTTGTCTTTCAGTAGTTCGCGTAGTTCCACCAAATCAGTCGAATCCACCCCTGCTAAA
>Ga0075418_10001300_pt1 | contig 28251 bp, 27 predicted proteins | sample SoiMetdeltSBSDD2_FD_81776 | JGI IMG/M metagenome (GOLD analysis project Ga0075418, IMG submission 81776) | Bulk soil microbial communities from a Populus tree surrounding site in Tennessee, USA - Soil MetaG P. deltoides SBSDD2 | ecosystem: Environmental > Terrestrial > Soil > Tree plantation...
CCAACGAGACGCCGTACTCGTCGCTCAGCGGATCGGCGACCGCGCCGACGTTCGAGACGTTCCAGGTGAGGCAGCCGCCGACGACGAGCCCGGCGAGGACGGCGATCGTCCGTGTGCCGTCGAGGACGCGCGGTGCGGCTTCGGTCAACGACCTCCGCCGCTCGCGACCCAGTCGACGGTCTTCGCGGCCAGGCGGTCGAGGGCCGCGACCGAGAGCTCGAGGTGCGGCTCCTTCGTGTCCTCGAGCTTCGTGTGCGACAGGCCGCGCAGGCTCTGCACGAAGAGCATCACCGTCGGGACGCCGGCTCGGGAGACCTCGGCGGCGTCGTGGAGAGGGCCCGAGGGCAATCGGTGCGAGCTCCCCGCCACCTCCGTGACCGCCTCCTCGCAGAAGTCGAGGAGCGTGTCGTCGAACAGGATCGGCTCGATCGACCAGATCTTCTCCCACGCGACCTCGATCCGCTCCTCGCCCGCGAAGCGCTCGCTCGCAGCCCGTGCCTCGGCGAGCATCGCCGCGAGGCGGGTTGCGTTCAGGTCGCGCTGGTCGAGGAGCTGCTCGGCGGTCTCGACGACGGACGTGACGATCCCCGGCTTGCAGGCGACGTTCCCGGACGTGCACACGGCGCCGCCACCCGTCCGCCGTGCGATCTCGCGGATCTCGAGCGCGAGCTTCGACGCGCCCGCGAGCGCGTCCCTCCGTTCCGCCATCGGCGTCGATCCCGCGTGGGCGGCCTGGCCGCGCCAGGTGATCCGGTGCCGCTCGACGCCGAAGGTGCCGAGGACGACGCCGAGCGCGAGGCCGAGCGACTCGAGCACGGGGCCCTGCTCGATGTGCAGCTCGAGATAGGCCGCGGCCGACTGGAGCTCCGCGTGAGCGTCCAGGGCGCGGTCGAGGTCGACGCCGTGCTCGGCCAGTGCGTCGGGCAGCCGCACGCCGTTCGCGTCGACCAGCTCACGCAGCTCGTCCTGGTCCGCCAGCGAGCCGGCTGCCGCGCTCGAGCCGAAGAGGCTGCGACCGAAGCGCGCGCCCTCCTCGTCGGCCCAGTTCACGAGGCGAATGGCGACCGGGGGCGTTCCGTCCTCGGCGATCCTGCGCAGGACCTCGGCGCCCGCCACGACGTTGAGCGTCCCGTCGAGCCAACCGCCGTTCGGGACCGAGTCGATGTGGCCTCCGATCAGCACCGCGCGCTCGGACTCGCCGGCGAGCGTGAACCACTGGTTTCCGGCCGCGTCGATCGTCTCCTCCGCTCCGGTCTCGGCCACCCTCTCGCGAAGCCAGGCGCGCGCCTGCTCCCAGGTCTCGGTCCACGCGACGCGCTGCGCCCCGTCCTCATCACCCGTGAGCGCGCGCAGATCGTTCAGCTCGGCGACCGTTCGCTTCGGGTCGAGCGGCACGGGGCGAGCTTAACCGCCCCCGGCGGTGTGGTGGAATAGCGCGATGGCCCACGCCGCCTCGGCCGCCCCGGCGCAACCCCCGCTGCTCGACCCGAAGCGCGTGCGGAGCGCGGCCGTGAGCGTGTGCCTCTTCCTCGCCGTGCTCGCGGTGCTGTGGGCGCTCTGGGAAGGCTTCAAGGCGTTCGGAGAGGCAATCGACCTGCGGCTCGGGCGGTTCGAGCCGAACGACCGGACGATGCCCCACCTCCACGACATCGTGGGGACCCTCTTCGAGCCCTCGCGGCGGAACGGCCCGCTCCTGATCGACATCCTGTGGGACGCCGCGCTCTTCACCGCCAAGGAGGCCGCCGTCGGATTCGCCCTCGGCGCGGTCGTCGGCTTCGCCCTCGGCGCGGCGCTCGCCCACTCCGGCCTCCTCCAGCGCGGGTTCCTGCCCTACATCATCGCCTCGCAGACGATCCCGATCCTCGCGGTCGCGCCGATGGTCGTCGTCTGGGTGAACCCGAGGCTGCCGCCCAGTTTGAAGGACTGGGGCGCGGTCGCCGTGATCGCCGCGTACCTCACCTTCTTCCCGGTCACGATCAACACGATGCGGGGCCTGACCTCGGTCGACCCCCGCGCCCTCGAGCTCATGCGCTCCTACGCCGCGACGAACTGGAAGGTCCTGTGGAAGCTCCGGGTGCCGACGGCGCTTCCCTACATCTTCGCGGCGCTGAAGATCGCCGCCCCCGCCAGCGTCGTCGGCGCGATCATCGGCGAGCTGCCTGCCTCGATCCAGAACGGGCTCGGCGGCGCGATCCTCAACTTCAACCAGTACTACGTCACCGCCCCGGAGCGGCTCTGGGCGACGAACCTGATCGCAGCCCTGCTCGGCATCACGTTCTTCCTCCTCGTGCTGGTCGCCGAGCGCCTCGTCGTCCGCCGTGCACCGGAGCACGTCGGCTGAGATGAGCAAGCCCGTCGTCTCCCTGAGCGGCGTCACGAAGTCGTTCGAGGCCGCCGGCGTGACCGCGCTGCAGTCGATCGACCTCGACGTCGGCCCGGGCGAGTTCGTCTCCCTGATCGGGCCGTCCGGGTGCGGCAAGTCGACGCTCCTGCGCGTCGTCGGCGACCTGGTCGAGCCCACCTCCGGCACCGTGGTCGTGAACGGCAAGAGCGCGCGACAGGCCCGGCGGGACGGCGACTACGGCATCGTCTTCCAAGACGCCGTCCTGTACGACTGGCGCACCGTCTCGAAGAACATCGGGCTGCCGCTCGAGCTCCTCGGCTGGGACAAGACGAGGCGGGCGGAGCGCGTGGAGGAGCTCCTCCGCCTGGTCGAGCTGCAAGGCTTCGGCGGCCATCATCCGTGGCAGCTCTCCGGCGGGATGCAGCAGCGGGTCGCCATCGCCCGCGCGCTCTCGTTCTCCCCCGCACTGCTGCTCATGGACGAGCCCTTCGGCGCGCTCGACGAGATGACGCGGGAGCGCCTGAACGGCGAGCTGCTGCGGATCTGGGAGGCCAGCGGGAGCACGGTCCTCTTCGTCACCCACTCGATCGCCGAGGCGGTGTTCCTCTCGACCCGGGTCGTCGTCATGTCGCGCCGCCCCGGCCGGATCGCCGCGATCGTCGACGTCGACCTCCCGCAGCCGCGGACTGCGGACACCCGCGAGGAGCCGCGGTTCTTCGAGCTCGTCACCGAGGTGCGCGACCGGCTGCGGGCGGGCGGGCTCGACGAGGACAGCACCGCCCCCGGCGAGGGCGAGCTGCTCGTCGGCGAGGAGACGGCGTGAGCCGCGCGCAGCGCTACGCCTACCGCTGGCTGCCGGCGCTCGTCGTCTTCGTCGCCTCGATCGCGTTCTGGGAGCTCCTCGTCCGTCTCTTCGACGTCCAGGACTTCCTCCTGCCCGCTCCCTCGGACATCCTCGCGACGCTCCGCGACGACTGGAGCGAGCTCTGGAGCGCCGCCTTCTTCACCTTCCGCGAGGCGGTGGCGGGCTACGTGATCGGCTGCGCGGCCGGGTTCCTGGCTGCCGCCGCGATCGCGCGCTACCGGCTGCTGCGGGCCGCGGTCATGCCGTACGCGATCGCCGCAGGAGCGATCCCGATCATCGCGTTTGCGCCGATCACGAACAACTGGTTCGGGGTGACGGGGATGTCCTCGAAGATCGCGATCGCGGCGATCCTCTGCTTCTTCCCCATGCTCGTGAACACGATGAAGGGGCTGACGTCGGTGCCAGCGTCCTCGCTCGAGCTGATGCGCTCCTACGCGGCGAGCGACCTCACCGTCTTCCGGCGAGTCCGGCTGCCGACGTCGCTCCCGTACGTGTTCTCGGGCTTGAAGGTGGCGACTGTCCTCACGATGATCGGCGCCATCGTGGGCGACTACTTCGGGGGAGCGCCCGGCGCTCTCGGCGTCGAGATCCGCAGGTGGGTCGGGATCTTCGCCTTCGACCAGGCCTGGGCGGGGATCGTGCTGGCGAGCGTGCTCGGGATCCTCTTCTACGGCACCGTCGCGCTCGTCGAGCGCTTTGCGCTGTCCTGGCATCCCTCGGTGCGCGGCGCTGGAGCGGAGTAGGGTTGCACGGTTCGCACGGACAGGCTCGACCCAAGGAGGGAGACCCAGAGATGAGGAGCCGGAAGTGGACGCTCGCCGGTGCGCTCGCGCTCGCCGTGGCCGCGTTCGTGGCGGCGGGCTGCGGCGGGGGTGACGACGAGACGGCGGCGGAGGACCTGACGCCGGTGACGCTGCAGAGCAAGTGGGTGGTGCAGGCGCAGTTCGCCGGGTTCTACGCGGCCGAGGACCAGGGCTACTACGAGGACGAGGGCCTCGACGTGACGATCCGGCCGGGCGGGCCGGACATCGTCCCCGAGCAGGTCGTCGCGGGCGGCCAGGCGGAGTTCGGGATCGACTGGCTGGACAGCCTTCTCGCGACGCGCGACCAGGGCCAGGACCTTGTCAACATCGCCCAGGTGTTCGCGCGGTCCGGGATGACGGAGATCACGTGGGCCGACAGCGGGCTCGACGACATCACGAAGCTCGAGGGCAAGAAGGTCGGCGTCTGGCTCGGCGGGAACGAGCACAAGCTGTTCGCGGCGCTGACGAAGAACGGCATCGACCCGCAGAAGGACACGAGCATCGTCGCGCAGCCGTTCGACATGAACCTCTTTCTGAACCGCGAGGTCGACGCGGCGGCCGCGATGACGTACAACGAGCTCGCGCAGGTGCTCGAGGTCGAGAACCCGGACACGGGCGAGCTGTACACCGAGGACCAGCTCAACGTCTTCAAGATGTCCGACCTCGGTACGGGCGCGATGGAGGACGGCGTCTTCGTGCGCGGCGACTGGATCGCCGACGAGGCGAACCAGGACATCGCGAAGCGGTTCCTCAAGGCGAGCTTCCGCGGCTGGATGTACTGCCGCGACAACCCGGACGACTGCGTCCAGATCGTGCTCGACAACGGCCCCACCCTCGGCGAGGGCCACCAGGCGTGGCAGATGAACGAGGTCAACGCGCTCATCTGGCCGAACACGCTCGGGATCGGCGTCATGGACCCTGCCTCGTTCGACCTGACGAACCAGATCGCGACCGACTACAAGATCATCAAGAAGCCGGCGACGAGCGACGCCTACCGCACCGACATCGCGGAAGCGGCGCTCGCCGAGCTCGAGGACGAGGACACGACCGGCGAGGACTGGGAGAAGCCGACGGTGGAGGTGACGCCGGGCGGCGAGTAGCCGCGAGACGACCGCTCACGGGGCCATGCGCTGCGACGTGGCATGGCCCCGGCGGGCGAACCGGGGACGGAGGTGAGTGACGTGTCGGTTCTGATCAAGGGCGGCAGGATCATCACGGCGGCCGACGACTACGTCGGCGACGTGTACGTGGAGGGCGAGCGCATCTCGATGGTCGGCGAGTCGCTCGACGTCGACGCTGACCGTGTGCTCGATGCGACCGGGAAGTACGTGCTTCCTGGCTGCGTGGATCCGCACACGCATCTCGACATGCCCTTCGGGGGGACGGTGACGATCGACGACGTCACCTCCGGACAGACGGCCGCCGCCTTCGGCGGCACCACCTGCCACGTCGACTTCGTCATCCAGCCACCGGGGTCGACGTTCACGGCTGCGCTCGACGAGTGGCGCGCGAAGGCCGACGGCAAGCAGGTCATCGACATGGGCTACCACATGGCCGTCACCGACCTCCGCGAGGGCGGCACGCTCGAGGAGCTCGCGCGCCTGCCGGAGCAGGGCGTGACCTCGTACAAGCTTTTCATGGCGTACAAGGGCGCGCTGATGGTCGACGACGAGACGCTCTTCAAGACGATGGAGGTCGCCGCGGAGACCGGCGCGCTCGTGATGGTCCACGCGGAGAACGGCGACGCGATCGACGTCCTCGTCAAGCAGGCGCTCGCTGCCGGCAACACCGCTCCTCACTTTCACGCGCTGACGCGTCCTCCGGAGACCGAAGGCGAGGCGACGAACCGCGCGATCCAGCTCGCACACGTCGCGGGCGCGCCGCTCTACGTCGTCCACGTCTCCTGCAAGGAAGCCGTTGACCCGATCGCGCGCGCGCGCGAACAGGGGTGGGACGTCTGGGGCGAGACCTGCACGCAGTACTTCTTCGTCGACTACACCTTTCTCGAGCGACCCGACTTCGAGGGCGCGAAGTACGTCTACACCCCGCCGCCGCGGGCGATCGAGAACCAGGAGGTGCTCTGGCACGCCGTGCGGTCGGACATCCTGTCCGCGATCTCGACCGACCACTGCGCGTTCCTCTGGGACGGGCAGAAGACGATGGGCAAGGACGACTTCTCGAAGATCCCGAACGGCGGTCCAGGGCTCGAGAACCGGCTGCACATGATCCACGAGTTCGGGGTCAGGGCCGGTCGGATCTCCCTGAACCGCATGGTCGAGCTGCTGTCCGCCAACCCGGCCAAGCTCTTCGGCCTGTACCCGCGGAAGGGGACGATCGCGCCGGGGTCCGATGCCGACATCGTCGTCTTCGACCCCGAGAAGCGGCATCTGGTCACCGCCGACACGCAGCACTCCAAGGCTGACTACAACCTGTACGAGGGCACGGAGGTCACCGGCTCGCCGGAGACGGTCCTCCTCCGCGGCACGGTGCTCGTCGACGGCGGTGAGCTCGTCGCCGAGCCGGGTGTCGGCCAGTTCGTCGAGCGCGCGGCGTTCGGGCAGGAGCTCCTGCCCGCTGCGGCACGCTGACGAAACGAAGCGCGGCGGAGCGCCGGACACCTTCCCCCTTGTCCGGCGCCCACCGCGCGGTTCTCTCAGCAGATCCGAATCGACGAGTGGATCCGCGGTCGCGGCAAACCCGTGAAGAACGCGGCAGCGGAGCTGCGGCTCTCGCAGCGACGCTCCGACGACTGCTGATCCGCTATCGCAGCGGGAGCGGGCCCTGAGGTCCCGTCGCCACCGTCACCCCGTGCGGGAGCTCCTTCCTGACGGCCCGGCCCTGCGGGCCCGTGGCCACCGCCGCCCCGTGCGGCAGCGCCGCCGGCGCCCGCAGCGCGCCGGTCGGGACGGAGCCCGCGTACAGCGACGCGAAGTCGAACCACGGCGTGATCTCCGGATTCCGCCCGTACGAGTCCCAGATGGGGATGAACCAGGACGGCAGCGCGACGGACTCGGGATTCGCGCTCGGCTCGGTCCCGCCGGGCTGGGCGCCACCTGCGGAGCCGACCGCGACGCCTCCGGCGAACACGGTCGCGCCGAGCACGAGCGCGACGAATGCCGCGACGAGCATGCGGGCGTGGGAGTGCTTGCTGAGCATGAATGTCCTCCTCGATCGACGGGCACATCGTCGATCCGGAGCGCGCCGCGCTCATCGGCACGCCGGCCCATCTTCACCCGGCCGACGTGCCAATCTTGCGGGCGGGGAACGCCTAGGCGGCGCCGAGGATGGCCAGCTCGCCCGCGACTCTGGTCGCCTCGCCCCGCGTCCGCACGTCGAGCTTCCGCAGGATCGCCGACACATGGTGGTCGACGGTCCGCTTGGAGACGAACAGCCGCTCCGCGATCTCGGCGTTGCGGAGCCCCTCGGCCACGAGGCGGAGCACTTCGAGCTCGCGGTCGGTCAGCAGCGCGGGGTTCGCCCGCGTCGTGGGCCGCGGGCCGCGCGCGAGACCGCGTGCCCCGCGCTCGCGAAGCGCGCGGGCAACCCACTGGGCTGCGGGCCGCGCACCGAGGTGGGTCAGCTCGTCCAGAGCCGTCCGCTGCGCCTCCTCGTCACCGGCCGCGAGCGCCAGGGCCGCCTCGTACGGGCATCCGGCCCGCTCCCACTCGTCCGCGGCGCCACGCCAGTCGCCGGCGAGCAGGAGCGCGAACGGCCCCCGCGCCTCGTCCTCGACCTCGGTCGGGACGCCCGCGTGCCGGCGCCAGAAGGCGAGCTCGGCCAGTGGCCACGGCGCTCGCAGCTCGCGGGCGCGCGCGTACGCGACCTCGGTCGCCGCTCCGACGATTGCGGGGCGTCCGGCCAGCCAGGCGGTCTCTGCCCGCGCCGCGGCGACCTGCGAGATCCACCAGAGCTGTCCAGTCCCGTCGGCGACCTCGGCGGCCGCGTCGAGCGGCGTCCACGGGTCCGGATCGCCGCGGCGGGCCCGGAGGAGCCCGAGGACGATCTGTGCCTGTATGGTCGAGAGGGTGCAGTTGCGGGCGAGGACCCGCGTGACGGTTGCTGCGGCGGCGTCCCACTGGCCCTCCTCGAGCTCGAGCCAGGCGCGAGTGGCGAGGAGAATGTCGCCCCACGCCTCGAGGTCACGCTCGTCGCAGTAGACGAGACCCGCCTCGAGCAGGCGCCGCATCAGAGGGAGCGACCGCTCGCGCGACGCGGCCATCGCGGAGAGCACGTACGTGCGGCCCACGGCGTTCTCGAGACCTTCCGCGCACGCGGTCCGGAGCACCTCCTCGAGCCGCGGGCGGCCAGCGGGCGAGCCGTGGAAGACCTCCATCGCACCGAGGGCGGCAGCTGCTGCCACGAAGGCGTCGGCGTCGTCGAGCGACTCGGCGAGCGCGAGCGCGCGATTCGCCCAGAGTGCAGTGGCCTCCGCGTCCTCGTCGAGCAAGCCGAGTGCCGCAAGCGCGCAGTACGCCATCGCGAGCTCGTGGCCCGGTTCCAGTCGTTCCAGCACCGCGACTGCCTCGAGAGCGATCGGCGCCGCCTCGCGAGGGCGCCCCCAGTTGACGAGCGCGAGCGCCTGCCAGCGCAGGGTCGCCCCGACGTGCAGGTCGGCGCCGAGCTTCCGATAACACGCCAGCGCGTCCACGATCGACGCGAGCGCGGGCTCGTCCTGGGCTGTCAGATAGCACTCGAACGAGTGCCGACCGAGGAGGGCCGCGCGGCGGTCGAGGGTCTCTCCGTCGGCGAACCGGAGCGCTCTCGCGTACTGCGCAGCCGCCTCGCGGTGCGCCCCGAGCGCCGCCGCTCGTTCCGCCGCGGCCGGGGCGAGCTCGAGCACGGCAGCGGCGTCCCCGGCCCCCTCGGCGTGGTGTGCGAGGCGGTCGAGATCCTGCACGCCGGAGGGTGGGGTCCGGAGCGCGGCAAGCGCGCGGCGATGGAGCGCGACCCGGCGGTGCGGCGGGAGCGACTCTTCGACCGCGAGGCGGGTGAGCTCGTGCCGGAACGCGACGCCCGACGGTGTCGCCACGAGCATTCCCGAGGCGAGGCACTCGTCGAGCTGGTCGAGGGCCGTTCCGGCCACCGCCTCGAGAAACCACGGCTCGGCGTCGACCGCGGCGACGGCGACCGCGTCGAGCAGCTCCCGCGCTGCCTCGCCGAGGCGGGCCGCACGAGCGAGGGCGGCATCGCGAACGTTGTCGGGGAGAGGCGTGTCGGCGCCCGCCGCGAGGATCTCCGCCACGAAGAAGGGATTGCCGGCCGTCTTCCGGTACACCCGGTCCGCATCGGCGCCGACGGGTGCCGCCAGCCTCGCGACCGCGTCCCGGGAGAGCGGCGCGAGCTCGACCCGCCCGACCTCTCGCACGACGGCGAGCTCGCCGAGGACGAGTCTCATCGGATGCGTCCGCTGCAGCTCGTCGTTGCGGTAGCTCGCGAGGACGAGCGCGGGCAGGGCCCGGAGCCGTCGTCCCAGCAGACGAACGACGTCCAGCGTCGCCTCGTCGGCCCAGTGCACGTCCTCGAGCACGAGCACGGCCGGCTCGCGGCTCAGCTCCGATGCGAGCGCCTCGTGGACGTCGTGCGGCTTCCCCGCCGCGAGCACGAGCTCCGCGAACGAGCCCCCGAGCGAGCGGGCGACGTCGAGGAGGGGCCCGAGGGGGCGCGGCGTGAAGAGCGGGTCGCAGGTGCCCCACAGCACGCGCGCGCCTCGTACCTCGTCCGCGAAGTGGCGGAGGACGCTGGTCTTGCCGACGCCGGCCTCGCCGGTGACGAACAGCATCCGCCCGCGCCCGCCGACGACCTCCGCCAACGCTCGCTCGAGCGCGTCGAAGGCCGCGTCGCGCTCGAGGAGCGGCCCTCCAGCGCGCTGGTCGCTATCTGTGCTCGCTGTCACGAGCTCAATCATCGTCGGTCGTCCCGTCTCGTACAAACGCTCGCTCGACGCGGGGGCGCCGGCGAGCCGTGACCCGCGGCGCCCAGGTCCCCGGGCATCAGAAGGGCGGGTTGCCCGTCTCGAAACGGTGGCACGCGTGGTAGGGGACAGGGAGCTCGAGCAGCCCCCACTCGCTCTGCCCGTCCTGCGAGCACGACTGCCCGTGGTAGAGGTCTGCACGGAGCAACGACTCCATCCCGGCGAATTTCCCGGTCGTGAAGTCGAACACGCGGAGCTCGAGGCTCGGCGCGTCGGTCTCCCCGGCGAGGAGATCGGCGACCGAGGGCTTGCCGGGCGGTGCGCAGTGCTGGTAGTTCCCGGCGATCGGGACGTACGGCTCGCAGTCCCACGTCCGGTCCGTCTGCTGGAGGTCGGTGAGGCCTGGAGGGCTTCCCAGCGCCACGCTCCCGAGCACGGCCATGAGGACGGCCGGGAGGACGACGACTGCCATGCGAAGGGCCATGCGCGCTCCTTTCGTCGGTTCTCGCTACCTGACTGCGGAAATCGGGTCGGGGCGCTCGACGTCGGTGCCGGCCACCCTGAGGATCTCGTCCACCGGGAGCTCGGCTGCGGCGGCGTGGATCCGGATCGCCTCGGGGCTCGAGGCCTGGTAGACGCAGACGGTTCCGACGCTCCCGTCGCACTCCTCGAGGACGTAGCTGCGAATCCAGGCCACGTCGTCGGGCATTCCGTCGCCGACGGCGCTCGAGCGCTCGGCGGCGACGCGAAACTCCTCGGCGCTCTGCCAGCCGTTCCGTCGAACGATCACGTACGTCTCCATCCGCTCCTCGCGCGTCGCTTGGGCCACTCCACCGTAGGAGCCGACCGCCGGGGCGTCATCGGTACGAGTGCCTAGATTGGGGCTTGCGCCACCGGTGTTGGCCGCGGGACCAGCGCGCGGCGAGCTGCCGCGGGCTCCTCCCTCGGGCGGGATACGATCGAGCCAGAGAGCGACGAAGGGAGCCAGACATGGCCACGGTCGAAGCGAACCCCAACCTCGGCGCGCAGATCGTCGACGACGCGAAGGAGTTCGTCCTCTATTCCTGGTCGGTGCAGGACGCGATCCAGCCGATCGCGGTGGCCGGCGCCGAGGGGCGGCACTTCTGGGACTACGACGGCAAGCGCTACCTCGACTTCGCGTCGCAGCTCGTCAACGTCAACATCGGGCACCAGCACCCGAAGGTCGTCGCGGCGATCAAGGAGCAGGCGGACCGGCTGTGCACGATCGGTCCGCCGATGGCCTCCGAGTCGCGCTCGCAGCTCGGGAGACTCCTCGCCGAGGTCACCCCGGGCGACCTCACGCTCTCCTTCTTCACGAACGGCGGCGCCGAGGCGAACGAGAACGCGGTCAAGCTCGCGCGCCTGTACACCGGCCGCCACAAGATCATCGCGCGGTACCGCTCCTACCACGGGGCGACGCACGGCGCGATCACGCTCACGGGCGACCCGCGCCGCTGGCCGGCCGAGCCGGGCATGGCCGGGGTCGTGCGCATGCTAGACCCGTACACGTATCGCTGCCCCGCCGGGCACCCGGATCCCTGTCCAGTGTGCACCGGCGCGCCGCACCTGGAGGAGATCCTCGAGTACGAGGGCCCGCACACGGTCGCCGCGGTCATCCTCGAGACCGTCACCGGGACGAACGGGGTCATCCCGCCCCCGGACGGCTACCTGCAGGCGATCCGCGAGACCTGCGACCGCCACGGCATCCTGCTCATCCTCGACGAGGTGATGGCCGGGTTCGGGCGCACCGGACGCTGGTTCGCCTGCGACAACTGGGACGTCGTCCCGGACATCCTCACCGTCGCGAAGGGGATCAACTCGGGCTACGTGCCGCTCGGGGCCATGATCGCCCGTGAGCCGATCGCCGAGTGGGTACGCGGCCGGTTCTTCCCCGGCGGCCTCACCTACGCCGGGCACCCGCTCGCCTGCGCCTCCGCGGTCGCGTCGATCGAGGCCTTCCGCGAGGAGGGCATCGTCGAGAACGCCGCCGAGGTCGGCGGGTACATCGGCGAGCACCTGCACGAGCTCGCCGCGCGGCATCCGTCGATCGGCGAGGTGCGCGGGCTCGGCTGCTTCTGGGGGCTCGAGCTCGTCAAGAGCCGCGAGACGCGGGAGATGCTCGTTCCCTTCAACGCCGGCGGCGAGGCGTCGGCTCCGGTCGCGCGTATGGCGAGGGCTGCACTCGAGCGGGGCCTGTACCTGATGACGCACTGGAACGTGGTCATGGTCGTCCCGCCGCTGACGATCACGCGCGAGGAGGCGGACGAGGGGCTCGCGATCCTCGACGAGGCGCTCGCGATCGCCGACGAGTACGTCGTCTAGCGCGGGTCTGTCGATCGAGGTCCCCCGTCCAGGAACGCGCGTACCGCGGCGGCGGTCTCGTCGAGCGCGTCCCAGAGGACGGTGTGACCGCCGGGGACGACGAGGACCTCCAGCAGGTCGCCGAGCGCCTCGCGGTGCGCGTCGAGCAGGTTGTCGTAGGGGAGGTACGAGGTCTCGCCGAGCACGAGCAGCGTTGGCACCCGCACCTGCTCGAAGGCGACGGGCTCGGACGCCAGGTCGCCGTAGGCGGCGACGACGGCGGCCTGCGAGTAGCGGTAGCGGAAGCGGCCGTCCTCGCCCCGGACGAGATGGGTGCGAAGCTCCTCCTCGACGAGCTCGCGTGGTGCGCGCGTGAGCTGGCTCTCCTCGTAGCGCCGGTCGATCCCCTCGTCGAAGGAGACGTAGGCGCGCTCCCTCCGCGCGTTCTCCGCCGCGTACAGCGCAACCGGGGGCGGGACGTGGATCGCCGGATCGAGGAGGACGAGGCGCGGGACGAGCTTGGGGGCTCGTGCGGCGAGCTCGAAAGCGAGGCGCCCGCCGAAGGAGTGGCCGACGAGGCACGCGGGCTCGGCGCCGACCGTGTCGACGACTGCCGCGAGGTGGCGCTCGAGGTCCCAGGGCGGCTCGTACGGCGACGAGCCGTGGCCGAGGAGGTCGGGCGCGAGGACGCGGTGGCCGGGAAGCGCCTCGGCGAGCCTGGCGAAATGCCGTCCGTGACTCGTCACGCCGTGCAGGCAGACGACCCGCTCCGCGCCGGGGTCGCCCCACTCCTCGAGTGCGAGGCTCACTCCTGCGCGAGCGCGTCGAGCGACTCGGGGACCATCTCCGTGCGCTGCTCGTCCCGCTCCTTCACGAGCGACCAGATGACGGTGCCGGCCATGTCGATGAGAAACGTGCCCCGATGGGGCGCGCCGTTGCGCTCGTTGAAGACGCCGTAGGCCTTCGCGGCCTCCCCGTGGCCCCAGAAGTCCGAGGCGAACGTGTACTCGGCGCCGAGCTCCTCCTTCCACGCCTGGCGGGTGGGTGCGGAGTCGCAGGAGACGAAGACGATCTCGGTCTGCGCGTTGCGAAAGGACTCGAGGTTCTCCTGCAGGTCGCGCGCCTCGTCCTCGCAGACCGGGGTGAACGCGAACGGGTGGAAGACGAGAAGCACATTCGAGCGGCCCGTGAACTCCGAGAGCCGCACCCGCTCTCCCCGGGCCACCTCGAGGTCGAACTCCGGCGCCCTCTCACCTGTCGCCACCGCCATCTGCCTGCTCCTCTCCCGATCCGGTCGGGCGATAGTACCGTCGTCCTCGCAGCTCCTCCGGAAGGTACGAGTGCTCGAAGCCGGCGGGGTCGTCGTGCGGGTAGACGTAGCCCTCGCCGTGGCCGCGCGCCTTCGCCGCGGTCCTGTGACCGGTCGAGCGGAGCATCGCCGGCGGGCGGGCGTTGCCGTGCTCGCGGACGTCCTCTCGCGCCTCCCAGATCGCGACCGCCGAGGCATTGGACTTCGGCGCTCGGGCGAGGTAGATCGCCGCCTGCGCGAGGTTCAGCTGCGCCTCGGGGAGGCCGACGTGCTCGAGTGCCTGGGCCGCCGCGACTGCGACGACGAGAGCGTTCGGATCGGCGTTGCCGACGTCCTCGGAGGCCAGGATGACCAGGCGCCGCGCGATGAAGCGGGCATCCTCCCCCGCTTCGAGCATCGCAGCGAGGTAGTAGACGGCCGCGTCCGCGTCACCGCCGCGCATCGACTTGATGAACGCCGAGGCGAAGTCGTAGTGCTGGTCGCCCTTGCGGTCGTACCGGAGCGGCCGCTTCCGCGACGCGTCGAGCACATGCTCCTCGGAGATCGACTCGCCCCCGGCCGCCGCCGTCGCGCTCGCGAGCTCGAGGATCTGGAGAGCGGCACGGGCGTCGCCTCCGGCACGGGCGGCGACCAGGGCGACCGCTCGGTCGTCGAGCTCGGTTGCGAGCGCGGCGGCGCCACGCCGCACGATCTCCGCGAGCTCCTCCTCGGACAGCGCGGTCAGCTCGACGACGGTGCAGCGGGAGAGGAGCGCCGAGTTCACCTCGAAGTACGGGTTCTCGGTCGTCGCTCCGATCAGCGTCACGAGCCCGTCCTCGACCGCGTGCAGCACCGAGTCCTGCTGCGCCTTGTTGAAGCGGTGGATCTCGTCGATGAAGAGGATCGTCCGCAGGCCGTTGCCGCCGAGCCGGTCGCGCGCCCGCGCGATGACGGCCCGCACGTCGTCGACGCGCGCGGACACGGCGGAGAGCTCCTCGAACGCCGCGCCGGTGCGGTCGGCGACGATGCGCGCGATCGTCGTCTTCCCGGTACCGGGCGGGCCGAAGAGGATCATCGACGGCGGGCGGTCCTCCTCGATCGCGCGCCGGAGCGCGGAGCCCTCACCGAGGACGTGCGTCTGACCGACGAGATCCTCGAGCCGGCTCGGCCGCAGGCGCACGGCGAGCGGGGCGTGCTCCGCCTGGCGCGAGGCCGCGGCTTCCGCGAAGAGGTCTTCCACGGCGGAAGTATGCTCCGGCCATGGCCGAAGCCACCGGCACCGAGGCCGAGGACTACTCGCAGCCGATCCTCGCCGGCGGCGCCGCCTCGGACTACGAGCGGTACCTGAACACCGAGGAGCTGCTGGCCCTGCAGAAGGGCGACGACGAGTGGGTGCACCGCGACGAGCTCCTGTTCCAGGTCACGCACCAGTCCTCGGAGCTGTGGCTGAAGCTGTGCTGGAACGACGCCGGCGAGGCCGTACGGCTGATCGAGGACGGCGACCCCCGCGGTGCGCTTCGCCTGCTCGCGCGCTCCGCCCTCTGCCTCCGCTTCGTCGTCGCCCAGCTCGACATGCTCGAGCGCATGTCGCCCTGGGAGTACCAGGAGATCCGCAAGGTGCTCGGCCATGGGTCCGGCTTCGACTCGCCGGGCTGGCGGGAGCTCCGCCACGTCTTCCCCCGCCTGGGCCAGGCCTTCCACACGACGAGGCGCGCGGCAGGGCTGTCGATCGCGGACGTGTACGTCCACGGCCGTGAGCACGAGGAGCTGTACCAGCTCGCCGAGGCGCTCCTCGAGCTCGACGAGCGGGCGCAGCACTGGCGCATGCGGCACTACCAGGTCGTCGCTCGGGTCATCGGCGACAAGGTCGTCGGGACGCAGGGGACGCCGGTGGAGCTGCTCGGGCGGCTCATCTCGACGACCTCGTTCCCGGAGCTGTGGGAGGTCCGGAACGAGCTCACCGCGCTCTCGAAGGCCGAGGGCTAGTGGCGCTCGCCGAGGGGGTCGGCCTGCGCGAGGAGGTCACCTCGCTGCTGCAGGAGCTTCTCCGCGCGAACACCGTCAACCCGCCGGGCAACGAGCTCCGCGCGGCCGAGGTGCTCCGCGCCTACTTCGCGCGCGACGGCATCGAGGTCGAGCTCTACGCCCGCGAGCGCGACCGCCCGAACGTCGTCGCGCGGCTGGAGGGAGGCGACGGCCCCTCGCTGGCGTTCCTCTCGCACACGGACACCGTGCTCGCCGATCCCGCCGAGTGGGACCGCGACCCGTGGTCGGGCGATCTCGTCGAGGGCGAGGTGTGGGGCCGGGGCGCGCTCGACATGAAGGGCCAGGTCGCGGCCTCCGCGGTCGCGGTCGCGTTGCTGAAGCGGGAGGGCTTCGCTCCCTCGGGCGACCTCCTCTTCGTCACCGTCGCCGACGAGGAGGTCGGCGGCGTCGGTGGGCACGACGGCTACGGGCTGCGCTGGCTCGTGCAGGAGCACCCGGACGCGGTGCGCTGCGACTACGCGGTCAACGAGGGCGCGGGCGAGCGTCTCGTGCTCGGCGGGACGCCGTTCTACAGCTGTGCCACGGCCGAGAAGATGTCCGCTCCCTTCGTCCTCCGCGTGCGGGGGAGGAGCGGCCACGCGTCGATGCCCGGGATCGCGGACAACGCGCTCGTGAAGGCCGCGCGGTATGTCGACGCGCTCGGCTCGTACGTTCCCGAGCCCACGCTGATCCCGGAGGCGCGCCGCCTGCTGGAGACGGTTCTCGGAGAGGTCCCTCCGCTCGAGGAGGCAGTCGCGCGAGCACACGCGCTGCACCCTCTGCTCGCCGCGCTCGTGCAGCCGCTGCTCGCGCTGACGCTCTCTCCGACGATGATCGAGGCGTCCCACCAGCGGAACGTGATCCCCGCGCTGTGCGAGGTCACCGTCGACTGCCGCCTGCTCCCGGAGCAGACGCCCGCGGACGCGGAGCCGCTCATCCGGGCAGCCCTCGGCGAGGGCGACTACGAGCTCGAATGGTCGGAGGCCGTCGGCGGGACGCGTTCGCCGCTCGACACGCCGCTCTGGGACGTCCTCGCCGAGTTCACGGCGGGCATCGAGCCCGGAGCGCGCCTGACGCCGATCGCCTGCCCGGGCTTCACGGACAGCCACTACCTGCGCGAGGCCTTCGGGACGGTCGCGTACGGGTTCTTCCCGATCAGGTCGATGGACACGGAGCTGGCGACGAAGCTCGTACACTCCGCCAACGAGCGGGCGGCGGTCGACGACCTCGAGCTCGGGGTCGACATGCTGCGCTCGACCGCGCTCGGCCTGCTCGGCTGAACCCCGGTTGACGGCGCCGGCTCCTTTCCGCGACCATCGGGCCGTGGGGGACTCCGGGTGAGCGACCATGCCGACGCGCTCGTCGTCTTCGGGCTCACGGGCGACCTCGCCCGGAAGATGACGCTCCCCGCGCTCTACCGGCTCGCCGAGCAGGGGCTCCTCGGCTGCGCGGTCATCGGGGTGGGGCGAAGGCCCGTGCCGCGCGAGGAGCTCGTGCAGCACGCGACCGAGGCGATCGAGGCGGCGGTGGACGACGTCGACGAGCAGGTGCTCGCGTCGCTCCTCGCCCGCGTCGAATACATCGGCGGGGATGCGGAGGAGGGCCCGGTCTACGATCGCCTGCGCGACGCGCTCGGGGACGCGAAGACGCCCGTCTACTACCTCGCGACCCCCCCGGCGATGTTCCTCGAGGTCGCCGATGAGCTGGCGGAAGCGGATCTCGTCCGCAACGGACGGCTTGTCGTCGAGAAGCCGTTCGGGACCGACCTCCGCTCGGCACGCGAACTGAACGCGCGGCTGACGGCGATCTTCCCCGAGGACCGGCTCTACCGCATCGACCACTTCCTCGGCAAGGAGCCGGTGCAGGACATCATGTACCTCCGGTTCGCGAACGCGCTCTTCGAGCCGCTGTGGAACCGCGAGCACGTCGAGTCGATCCAGATCACGATGGCCGAGGACTTCGGCGTCGAGGGGCGCGTCTCGTTCTACGACCGGGTCGGCGCCATCCGCGACGTCCTCCAGAACCACCTCCTCCAGGTACTCGCGCTCGTCGCCATGGAGCCCCCCTCGGGCGACCACGACGCGATCCCGCGCCGCCGCGCGGACGTGTTTCGCGCGATGCCCGAGGCGGATCCCACACATGCGGTGCGCGGCCAGTACGGCGGGTATCTGGATGCCGACGGCGTCGCGCCGGGCTCGGACACGGAGACGTTCGTGGCGGCGCGCTTCGAGATCGAGAACTGGCGCTGGGCGGGCGTTCCGATCCTGATCCGTGCGGGCAAGTCGCTCCCGCTCACGGCGACCGAGGCCGTCGTCCGGCTCCAGCGGGTGCCGCAGATCCAGTTCGGCAGCCACCGCCTCGACTACCCCGGCCACGACGACGTCGTGTTGCGCATCGGCCGGAACGCTGGCGTGACGATCGGGCTCCGGGCGAAGACGCCGGGGAAGGAGGTCTCGCAGCCGGTCTCGCTCGACCTCGATTTCGCCGAGGAGCTCGGCGAGCCCCCGCAGCCCTACGAGAGGCTCCTCGCGGATGCGCTGCGCGGCGACGACACGCTCTTCCCGCGGTGGGAGGTCATCGAGGAGACGTGGCGGATCGTCCAGCCGCTGCTCGAGGAGCCGCCGCGACTCGAGTCGTATGCGCCGGGCACCTGGGGACCGAAGAGCGCCGACGCGCTCGCGGCGAGGCACGGCGGCTGGCGGGAGCCGCTGGCGCAGCCCGTGCCAGTGTCTGCCTGACGGCGACCTTGACGGCGACCGCACGGCGGAGCTACCCTCGGTCGGTTCCGGCGACCCGAAGGAGGTGCGTGAGATGACCCTGATCGACGCTTCCTTCGTCTGCGTCGCCTGACCCAGAGCTCGACGAGCAGCCACATGTGACAGCGGCTCGCACCCGGTCGTCCGGCGGCGCCTCGATGGAGGCCCACCTACGAAGGAGACCGAGTGCTCGTACACGCGAAGGGCCCGGGCGGCGACGCCCGGACAACCGACGATCCGAGCGTACGCATGCGCCTGCACGCGCTTGACGCCTGGGTGCGCGACGTCTCCGTGCTCACGGACGCGCCCCGGCTGAGAGAGATTCTGTACGACGGCGCCCGCGAGGGGGGCGCGCTCGTCGTCGGCGAGGAGTTCCACCTCTTCCCGAACGGCGCCGTCACCGGCGTCCTCGTGCTCGCGCAGTCCCACCTGAGCATCCACACCTGGCCCGAGCACGCGCTCGCGAACGTCGACCTCCTCTCCTACGGCGACCTGCGCGGCGACGACGTTCTGCAGTCGATCTGCGACGGTCTCGGCGCCGAGCGATCCCGGCTCGTCTGCCTGCCGCGTGCCGGTGGCTGACGCAGCTGCGATCACCGAGGACGTCGCGCTCGCCGTCGGGCTCGCCGAGGGGGCGATCGGCGTGCGGGCCGTGCTCGACGCCGTCGCGCGGCTCGAGCCGGTCTCCGTACGCCGGCTGAGCCGCGCCGTGGAGCTGCCGGTGCCGATCGTCGCCGCGGTGTGCGGCGAGCTGCGCAAGCGGTTCCTCGTGGCCGAGGAGCGGCCCGTGCAGCTGACGGTGCAGGGACGGGACTTCTTCGCGCGCGGGGCGTTGTCGCTCGGTCGGACGCGGCGATGCGTCCCGTGCAGCGGGAGTGGCTCCGTCCCCCCTCCGGGGCTTGGACGGCTGCGACGCGAGATCCGTCGCGCGACCGAGCACGCTCCGCCCGCCCGACTCGAGCTCGACCAGTGCCACTGCACGTTCGAGACGAAGGTCCGGCGCGTGCTCGCCCTGCACGAAGCAGGCGCGCTCGTCGGGCGCCGCATCCTCCTGCTCGGCGACGACGACCTCACGTCGGTGGCGATCGGCGTCGCGGTGCGGGAGCTCGGCGACGCCGGTACGGTCGCCGGCGTCGCGGTCGTCGACGTCGATCCCGCGGTACTCGCCTTCGCCCGCGACCAGCTCGGGGACACACCCTTCCCGATCGCGTTCGTCGAGCACGACCTGCGGGCGTCGCTGCCGCCCGCCCTCCGCGGGGCCTTCGACACGGTCGTCACCGATCCGCCCTACACGCTGCCGGCCGCGCGTCTGTTCCTCTCCAGGGCCGCCGAGGCTCTCGCCGGCCCGGGCGGTGACGTCTTCCTCTGCTTCGGGTCGAGACGGCCGGATGCGGCGTACTTGCTGCAGCAAGCGGTCGTCGAGTCGGGCTTCGCGATCAGGCAGCTCGTCCGGGACCTCAACCGCTACGTCGGCGCCGGCGTCCTCGGCGGGACGAGTCACCTGTACCACCTGACCGCCACGAGCGACGTGCGCCGGCTCGTCGAGGGCGCGTACGACGGGCCGCTGTACACGTCCGAGACCTGATCGCGCGCCATCGGTGCGCTGCGGTCGACCGGATGATCGATGCAACGATCTCGCGCCCCGGAGCTGGCGATCCCGTGGCATCGATCATCTAGCGTGCGGAGCGCATGGGCTGGAGCGAGTGGGCACGCGACGTCGAGGTCGAGCCGTCGCTGTACGCGGCCGACTTCTCGCGCCTCGGCGTGCAGGCCGGGGCGCTCGTCGAGGCGGGTGCGCGCATCTTCCATTTCGACGCCGGGGACGGCCACTTCATCCCCGAGATCACGATCGGCCCGGTCGTGCTCGCCTCCATAGCGCCGCTCGTGCACGGGTGGGGCGGAGTACTCGACTGCCACCTGATGGTGGCCGCGCCAGAGCGGCACTTCGAGTCCTTCGCGCGTGCGGGGGCGGACAGCGTGACCTTCCACGTCGAGGCGGTCGACGACCCGCCGCGCGCGATCGCGGGGGCGCGGGCGCTCGGGCTCGGCGCAGGCGTCGTCTTCAAGCCCGCGACGCGGGTCGAGGACGCGGTCGCGGCGGCGGAGGGCGCCGATCTCGTCCTCTGCATGTCGATCGAGCCCGGGTACTCGGGCCAGGAGTTCATGCCGGAGGCCGTCGACCGCATCGCCCGGCTGCGCTCGCTGCTCCCGGACGAGGTTCGTGTGCAGGTGGACGGCGGGATCGGTGTGGAGACGGCGCGCAAGGCCCGAGCCGCGGGCGCCGACCTCCTGGTTGCGGGCAGCGCCGTGTTCTGGCGCGACGACCCCGCGGACGGGTACCGGGAGCTCGTCGGTGTCCTCTGAGCTGCTGAGGGAGACGGCGACCTGGCGCAGGCTCGAGTGGCACGTCGCCGAGCTCGGCGGCTTCCATCTGCGGGAGGCGTTCGAGTCCGACCCGACGCGTGGCGTGCGCCTCGCCGCCGAGGCGGCCGGCGTGTATCTCGACTACTCGAAGAACCTCGTCACGGACGACACGCTCCAGCTCCTGCGGCGGCTCGCGAGCGATCGCGGTCTCGAGAGCCGCATCCGGGGTCTCTTCCGCGGTGGCCGCGACACCGGCGAGAAGGAGCTCGACCGGATCGTCGCGTTCGCTCGGCGAGCCCGGGCGGGCAAGTGGGTCGGTGCGACCGGAGCGCGAGTGCGTGCGGTGGTCGTCGTCGGAGACGACGTCGGTCCTCAGCTCGCGTACGAGGCGCTCCGAGACCGGACGGACCCGGAGATCGCAGTCCGCTTCGTCTCGAGCATCGATCCGGTCGATCTCGCGCGGGCGACGGCCGGTCTCGACCTGCGCAACGCGCTCTTCGTCGTCTCGACGATGCGCATGCATCGCGAGACGCTGGCTCTCGCGGCAGCAGCGCGCGATCGGCTCTCGGCCGCGCTCGGCCCGGGCGTCGAGCACCACCTCGTTGCAGTCTCGGACGAGCCGGACGGCACCGCGGTCGCGCTCGGCATCCCGCGCGAGCAGGTGTTCCCGCTCGAGGCCGGCGAGCGGCTGTCGTCGCGCTCGGTGGCGGGGCTCACGACCGCGATCGCGTGCGGCGACCGGGCGGTACGCGAGCTGCTGGACGGTTTCCGGGCGATGGACGAGCACTTCGCGAGGGCGCCGCTCGGGGCGAACCTGCCAGCGATCGCCGGCCTGATCGCAGTCTGGTACCGAAGCTTCCTCGAGGCTCGGACGGCGGCGGTCGTGCCATACCCGGCCCCGCTCCGTCTTCTCCCCGCCCACGTGCAGCAGCTGTCGCTGCCCTCGCTCGGGCCCCGGCCTCCGAGGAACGGCGATTCCGTGGAGACGGGCACAGGGCCCGTGGTCTGGGGCCCGACCGGGGCCGAGGCGCGGTCGACCGTGCTCTCCTTCGTTCACGGCAGCGCCGCGCTCGTTCCCGTCGACCTCGTCGCCGTCGCGCGGTCCCCGGAGGATGAGGCACGAGCGCAGCACGACCTTCTCTTCGCCGGCCTGATCGCGCAGGCGCAGCTTCTCGCGCGGGGAGTGAGCGCCGAGGAGCTCGCGGCGGCGGGCGTGCCGGAGGAGGAGATCCCGCACCGCGTCCTGCACGGGAACCACCCCACGTCCGTCCTCCTGCTGCGGGAGCTCTCGCCCGCGACGCTCGGTGCGCTCGTTGCCCTGTACGAGCACAGCGTCTTCACCCAGGCGGCGATCTGGGACCTCGACCCGTTCGACCGGCCCGTCCCCGACCGGGTCGAGACGCTCGCGGCGAAGGTCGCCTCGGAGCTCTCGCCCGGCTGGAGGCACGAGCTCCTCCACGACTCCTCCACGAACGCGTTGATCGAGCGCTACCGGCGCTTGCGAGACAGCGGGACCTAGCATGGAGGCGCTCGAGCTCCGCGACCCGGGCGGTGCCTTCGACAGGCTCGAGGAGTGGCTGCGAGAGCGAGGGTTCTTCGTGCCCGGCGGGGAGAGGCTCGCTGCGGACCTCTACCTCGGCTACGGGCTCTCGCAGGCGATCCGCCGGGAGGAGGTCGCCCCACCGCCCGAGCCGTGCCCAGCCCTCCCGCTCCTCGCCTGCGCTCTGCGACCCGGTCACGAAGTCTTCCAGGCAGTCGCCGAGGACTGCCGCATCGGCACCTGGGAGCCGACATGGACAGCCGGCGAGTACGCCGGCGCGATCGAGCTCGTCCGGGAGGCGATTGCACGCGGCGACGTCTACCAGGTGAACGTCGTCCAGCACCTCTCCGCGCCCTTCGCCGGTGACCCGGCCGCACCCGCCGTCCGGCTCGCGCACCTCCGCGGACTGCACCCCGCTCCCTGCTCGGGGCCCGGCTGGACCGTCGTCTCCGCCTCGCCCGAGCTCTTCCTCTCCCGGCGCGGCAGGGCCCTGCGCACGAGGCCGATCAAGGGCACGCGCCCGCGCGGGGGCGCGAGCGAGCTCAGTGCGTCCGAGAAGGACGCGGCCGAGCACGTGATGATCGTCGACCTCGAGCGCAACGACCTGTCGCGCATCTGCGAGCCGGGAAGCGTCCGTTGGCCCGAGCTGATGGCCACGAGGGAGCTCGCGGGCGTCGAGCACATGGTGTCGACGGTCGAGGGGACGCTGCGCGAAGGGGTCCGCCTGGCGCAGATCCTCGAGGCGACGTTTCCGGGAGGCTCCGTGACCGGCGCGCCGAAGATCGCGGCCGTGGACCTGATCGCCGAGCTCGAGCCGGTCGGCAGGGGCGCGTCGATGGGCGCCATCGGCGTCGTCCGCGGCAACGGCGACTTCGAGCTCGCCCTGACGATCCGGACGTTCGCGATCGCCGACGGCCGCATCCACCTGTGGGTCGGCGGCGGCATCGTCTGGGACTCGGATCCTGCCGCCGAGGTCGAGGAGTCGTGGACGAAGGCGAGGCCGCTCCTCGAGGCGATCGGCGCCAGTCAGGTGACCGGCGCGGGGACGCCGCGATGAGCCTGCTCGCGCTCGCCGTGACGGGGCGCGGCCTCATCGATCCTCACGAGCCCGCGGTACGCGCCGACGACGAGGCGCTGCTCCGGGGGCGGGCCGCGTTCGAGACGCTGAAGATCTACGGCGGGCGCCCGTTCCGCCTCGACGCCCATCTCGACCGTCTCGCCGCGTCAGCGGAGGTCATGGCCCTGCCGGCGGTCGAGCGGCGCCGTCTTGAGGTGCTGACCGGTCTCGTCCTGCCGAAGGCCGAGCAGGGTGAAGCGGTCCTCCGACTCGTGTGGACCGCCGGACCGCAGGGCGGCCCGCCGAGCGGGCTCGCGCTCCTCAGCGAGCTGCCGGCCTGGATCGAGGACGTGCGCCTGCGCGGCGCGAGCGCGGTCTCGCTGCTCGGAGTGCGTGCGACCGCTCCCTGGCTCCTCCCCGGGGTCAAGTCGACGAGCTATGCGGTGAACATGGCCGCCGACGCGGAGGCCAAGCGGCGCGGGGCCGACGAGGCGATCTTCGTCGACGGCGAGGGGATCGTGCTCGAGGGCAGCGTGACGAACGTCTGGTGGCGCACGGGGAAGACGCTCCGCACGCCGGCGCTCGACCTCGGCATCCTCGCCGGCGTCACGCGCCAGACGCTCCTCGAGCTCGCCGGCCCGTGCGGGTACGCGGTCGACGAGGGCGCGTTCCCGCTGGCGGACGCCCTTGCCGCGGACGAGGTCTTCACCTCGTCGTCGGTTCGCGAGATCCTCCCCGTCGTCGAGCTCGACGGCCGGCGCTACGGGCTCGGCGCTGCCGCAGCCGTTCTCCAGCAGGCGCTGCGCGAGCGTGCCGCTAAGGTCTGAGCGATGACGGAGACGGTGCGGCTCGGGGGAATGGCGCTCCGGAACGGAGTGCTGGTGCACGGCCCCACGTCCTGGGGCCTCGCGGTGCGCGACGAGGACGGGACGCTCCGTGTCGCCTCGGGCAAGAAGCCGCGCTTCGCGGAGTCGGTGTCCACGCCGTTCCTCCGCGGCCCGCTGCGGCTGGCCGAGGCCTTCGCCGTCCTGCCCGTCGCCCGGCGGTCCTTGCCGCAGGCCCGGCTGCCGTTCGCCCGGCCGGGCGTGCTCGGCGCGCTCGCGCTGACGGTGCTCGGCGGGCGGGTGATCCGCCGCTCGGCCACGCTGTCCCGTGGCGGCCGCGAGCTCGTCGCCGCCGGTCTCGCCCTTCTCCCGGCGGCCGTGGCTCTGCGCGAGCCCGGCCTCGCCGAGTACCACGGGGCGGAGCACGTCTCGATCGGGACGTACGAGAACGGCGGCGAGCGCGCGCCGAAGGAGCATCCCCGCTGCGGATCGCAGCTGATCGGCCCCCTCCTCGCCTCGTCGCTGGCCGCCAATGCGGCGGCGTCGACCGTTCCTCGCCCCGCCCGTGGGCTCGCCCGCCTCGTGGGGACGACCGCCGCTCTCGGCACCGCGGTGGAGGTGTTCGCGTGGATGAACCGCCATCCCGGCAACCCGCTCGCCCGTGCGCTCGCCCGGCCCGGCTTCGAGCTCCAGCGTCGGTTCTCGACCGCGGAGCCGTCGCCGGAGCAGGTCGAGGTCGCCGACGCGGCGCGCGACGCCTGCCTCGCGCTCGAGACGTGAGCCCGCGTAGACCCGGCAAGGAGTGAGCAGCACAGGCAGCGGCCGCGAAGCGGAGGCCTCCAGGGGTTCTCGTGCGAGGGAGGCCGCGCAAGCGGGCTCCGGAGCTGCGGAAGGGCAACGCCTGCAGCCTGGGGTGTTCGAGCTCCCGGTCGAGAAGATCCGGGACGGCTACTACACGGACGCCTACTTCAACCACGCGCGCTCGTCGCTCCTCGCCGACAACAGGCACCCGCGTGTGCTGATGCAGGTGTTCCAGAAGAGGGACGCCGTGCTCGGGGGGATGGACGAGGCGATCGCGATCCTGAAACTCTGCTCCCACGGGTTCGAGGAGCTCGAGGTGCGGGCGCTGTACGACGGCGACCTGATCGCCCCCTGGGAGACGGTGCTCACGATCGAGGGCGACTACACCCTGTTCTGCCACCTCGAGACCGTGTACCTCGGGGTGCTCGCCCGCAGGTCGCTGATCTCCACGAACGTCCGCCGCGTCGTCGAGGCCGCGAACGGGAAGGAGATCCTCTACTTCCCGGCCCGGCACGACCACCATCGCGTGCAGACCGGCGACGGCTACGCGGCGCACGTCGCGGGCGCGATCGGTGTCTCGACGGACGCGCAGGCCTCGTGGTGGGGAGGTAAGGGGATCGGGACGGTGCCCCATGGCCTGATCGCGGCCTACGGCGGCGACACGGTGCTCGCGGCGAGGACGTTCGCCGGGTGGGCGCCGGCGGACATGAACGTCGTCGTCCTCGTCGACTTCGAGAACGACTCCGTCCGGACCTCGCTCGAGGTCGCGCGCGCGCTCGGTCCGCGCCTGTGGGGTGTGCGCCTCGACACCTCCGGAGACCTCGTCGACCGTGCGCTCTGGGACGAGCTGGGCGACTTCGACCCACGCGGGGTCAACGAGCGCCTCGTCCACCGCGTGCGGGCGGCGCTCGACGGGGAGGGCTTCGAGTCGGTGAAGATCGTCGTCTCGGGCGGCTTCGGGGTCGAGAAGATCCGCCGCTTCGAGGAGCTCGGCGTGCCTGCGGACGCGTACGGGGTCGGCTCCTCGCTGATCCGGGGCGAGAACGACTTCACGGCCGACGTGGTCGTCGCGGACGGGCGGCCGGCGGCGAAGGTCGGGCGTCGGCTCCGCCCGAACGGGCGGCTGGAGCTCGTCAGTTGACGGCCGCTGACTCGAGCGGGCCGCGCCAGGAGCCGATCGGGTCCGTCGAGCGGACGACGTGTGCTCCCGCTTCCGCGAAGCGCGCGAAGGCTGCGTCGGCGTCGTCCGTGTAGTCGACCCCCGGGACGACCACCGGGGACGAGCAGTCCTCGAGCAGGTACAGACGGGGCGCGATCTCGGGGACGTCCTGCAGCAGGTCGGCGACCGTCCACGCGACGCAGTGGCTCTTCGCCTGGCCGGCGACGAGGACGGCGTCGAACCCGAGCAGGTGCTCGACGAGCGAGTCGTTCCTCGTCCCCAGGGGCTCGCCCGCCGCTCCCCGGAGCACCTCCGGGCCGAGCACCGAGTAGTGCTCGGTCAGCGGGTGCCCGCCCTTGATCTCGAAGCGCGTCTGCGAGCGGCGCGCGACGGCGTGGAAGAAGAGGGCCTCCTCGACCGCGCTGACGAGCGCATGGCCGATCCCGCCGAGCAGGGCGTGGAACGGCCAGATCGTGAGGTCGTACTTTCCTCCCCCGGCGAGCATCTCCACGTACGCCTGCAGGTGCGCGTCCGGCTGGTCGAGGCCGAGCGTCGTAGCCGCCCGCGGATCGACCCGCCAGCGGCCCGCCGCGACGTCGGCGAGGGTCACGAGCGTGAAGGGCGCCGGGTGCTGCCCGTTCGCGTCGACGAGGAAGGGGGCGTGGAAGATCTGGAACGCCTGGTGCGTGTCGAGCGTGACGACGGTCTGCGTGATCACGCCCAGGCAGCGATAGACGAAGTCGCAGAGGCGCCGGCTGTCCTCGAGGGCCCCCGTACCGGAGCGCCCCGCGACGAAGAGCTCGAAGCCGGGCGTGCAGAACGTGTTCTGCGCGTCGACTACGAGGAGGCACACGCGCGTGTCGTCGGCCGTGGCGGGCTCGAGGCCGTGCTCCTCCGCCCAGGTCGTCGCGTCCTCGAAGCGGGCCTCGTAGTCGACCTTCCATACCTCGCCGATGCGCCCCGCGTCGGCGTGTGGCGGGATGGGGAGGTCGACGGTCATGGGCTCAAGGCTAGAGATCGGACGAGTAGCATCGCGCCGGTGCAGGTACGCGGGATCCACCATCTCGGTATGGCTGTGACCGACCTGGACGAGGCGATCGCGACCTACGAGCGTCTCTTCGGGGCACGCGTGCACGGGCGCGAGACGCTGCTCGAGCAGGGCGTCGAGGCGGCAGGTCTGTACCTCGGCGCGAGCCGCGTCGAGCTGCTCGCTCCGACCGGTGAGGACACGCCGGTTGGACGCTTCCTCGCCCGCCGCGGGCCGGGCATGCACCACGTCGCGCTCGAGACCGACGACGTGGCGCGCGCGCTCGCCGAGCTCACGGCCGCGGGCGCGACGCTGATCGACGAGGCGCCGCGTCGCGGCCTCTTCGGGCTCGAGGTCGCGTTCGTCCATCCCGACGCCGTCCACGGCGTCCTCACGGAGGTGGTGTCGAATGGCTGAGAGCACGTTCGTCCGGGTCGAGATCGGGCTCGACGGAGGCCAGATCCTGAGCACGCTGGTGACGACGGAGAGCGCGGACGCGCTCGAGCGGGAGCTGAACGCGGGCGCCGCCGGCGCCTTCGCGCTCGCGCTGGAGGCGCAGGAGGGCAGCATCCTGCTCGTCCTCTCCCGCGTGCTGTACGCGAAGCGGTTCGCCCGCGAAGGTCGCGTCGGCTTCGGCGAGTAGCTGAGCGATGCCACTGCAGGTCGGGATCGTCGGCCTCGCGAACGCCGGCAAGACGACCCTCTTCAACGCGTTGACGCATGCGGGGGCCGAGGTGACGGCGTACGCGTCCGTGACGGAGAAGGCGAACGTGGGCATGGCCGTCATCGCCGACGAGCGCCTCGACCGGCTGGCGGCGCTCGTCGGCTCGAAGAAGGTGACGCCGGCCGCGATCCGCGTCGTCGACGTTCCCGGTTCGAGCGTCGAGGTCCCGGGCGGCCTCCGCCAGGCGGACGCGCTGCTGGCGGTCGTGGACGGCTTCTCGCCCGAGTCCGATCCCGCTCGCGATCTGGAGACGCTGCGCCTCGAGCTCCTCGTCGCCGATCGCGACCATGTCGGCCGTCGCCTCGAGCGGGTACGCAAGGACGCGAAGTCCGGAAGTCCGGGGACGCGGCAGGAGCTCGCGGTGCTCGAGCAGCTCGCCGAGCACCTCGACGCAGGTGAGTCCCTCTCCGAGTGGCCGCGCGAGCTTCCCGGGGCGCTCGA
>Ga0075418_10001302_pt1 | contig 28229 bp, 26 predicted proteins | sample SoiMetdeltSBSDD2_FD_81776 | JGI IMG/M metagenome (GOLD analysis project Ga0075418, IMG submission 81776) | Bulk soil microbial communities from a Populus tree surrounding site in Tennessee, USA - Soil MetaG P. deltoides SBSDD2 | ecosystem: Environmental > Terrestrial > Soil > Tree plantation...
AGCCGGCATGAACACGCGGCGGTGGTATCAGCGTTGCATCAGTTCGGCCCGGCCATTGAGGTCGTTGCCGTTGCCGAGCCCCCGCCATTGGCTCCAGTTCAGGTCGGAGTTTGCCCAGGAGAAGTGCGGCTCGGTCAGGGACTGCAGGTAGTACGTGTTGGCTTCGAAGCGGTTGTGATTCCTGATGAAGATCCCCGGATCTCCGGTGTCCTCGACTGCACCGGTGGTCTGACCAGCGGACATGGTGATGGTGTTGTCGTGGACCCACACGTTCTGCACCACGTGGGGACCGTACGGTGTCGGCCGATCATCGGCGCGGTTGCCACTGTCGATGAGGGCAATGCCGTTGGCATTGCCCTTGACGACGTTGTAGGCGACCTCGATGAGCCTCGTGCCACCTGACGACTGGATCTGGATACCCGCCTCCCACGCCCACCCCTTGTGCCTTCGGCCGTTTCCCGAGATCTCGTTGTGCCGAATGGTGGCGTCATAGCTGAGCTCGTGCTGGATGCCGGCTCCCCAGTTGTCGGTGACCTTGTTGTACTCGTAGGACGTGTTCATCGTGCCTCCGTCGGCCCACAGACCCGGGCCGCGGTTGTCGTGGACATAGTTATGGGTGAGGGTTTGACGATCGGTCAGCCAACTCTTGCTCCCGCCCGCTTCCCACTCGGGGGAGTAGCCGGCTCCACCGTTGAACGAGATCTCGTTGTTGCTGATGACCGATCCGGCGCCCCAAGCGCCGAAGCCCAGTTGACCTTGGTGGTGGATGAGGTTCGCGGTGACGGTGGCGGCGTCGCCGAAACCGAGGCCGGCACCGTGGTTGAGGCGCACGTTGTTGTGCAGGATTCGCCAGCCGGAGCCAGCCCTGTGGGGCGCGACCTCGCGGCTCTCCACGGCGCCGACCTGCGCCTCGTTGGCGGCCTGCTCGAGGACGAGGTTGGCGACGGTCACATCGTCGACCGGCGCGCGAACCAGGCTGGGCGCGACTGCCTGCTCGACCAGGTGGCGGCTGGGATCGTCGCCGATCGTGATGGTGTTGGTGCCATAGTCGGCATAGACAGTGCCGGCCGTCACTGCGAGCCGGGACTCCGCTCGGGTGAGCCGCTTCTTGTCCAGGAACACGTCTTCGGTAAACGCACAGGTCGGCACGGACTCCAGGCACTGCCCATGAATGCCGGGACCGTCGCGCAGGAAGCCCGCGGTCGACCACACGTCGCCTCTCTTCCGCCAGCCGGTCAGAACCTTCGAGCCATTGAGAACCGCGCCCTGTTGACCGATGAGAGCGTCGCCCTCCTTGGGTTTCAACGGTGCCTCCAGTCGGTAAGTCCCAGCGGCAAGGCAGAACGTCGTACCCGGCGGATGGGCGTCGATGACCCTCTGGATGTCGTCGGACGCGATGACCGTGACGCCATCGCACGATGTCGGGACCGGACCGACGTCACCGGTAAGACCAGGGCGGACTGGAGGAGCAAGGGCGGTCCGCTCACCGCCCGAGCCGTACCGCGACCAGGACAGGCCCAGCAGCACGACCAGCGCGCAGACCGCCGCTGTCCAGCGGTACCGGCGTGACGTGATGATCACGGTCCCTTCCTTCGCCGCTCGACGTGCGACCCAGAGGGACAGGCTGAGGCTGCCGCGGCGCTACCACCGAGCCAGGGTCGGACGGTGGTCGCCGCCACCCCGAGCCCGAACGCGGTCCACACCAGAGCGGCCACCTGCGGACCTTCCAGCTGGGGGTCGAAGAAGGAGGACACCAATATGGCCGTAGTCACCATCAGGGACAGCACAGCCATTTGGCGTCTCGCGTACTGTCCCTGCCGCGTCAAACGCCGGCAGCCCGCAATCAGCCGCCAGTACCAGCTGACCCACAAGGCGATCCAAAGCGAAAGGCCCAGCATGCCCATCCGAGCCATGATGTGCAGGTGGGAGTTGTGCGGGCTGCGCAAGGTCTCCTTCCCCTCGTCGTACACGCCAACCTCAGCGGCAAGGTTTTGACCGAAACCGGACCCGTCGATGAGACGGCCGTCTGCCACCTGTTTGTCGAGAATGCGTGACCACAGTTCCTCACGGCCTTTCACTGTGCCGCCCAGATTGCCCGGCGAGTCCTCGCCGCCGAGGCTCACCACGTTGGCGACCAACTGTGCCGCCGAGAACTCCCGGCCCTGCACCCCGGCGAACGGCACCTTGACAGACAGCATCGAGGCCAGGCCCAACCCGATGGCGGTGACGACGACCGCTCGTGCGACGAGACCCAGCCGGTTGCGCACGAACGCCAGTCCGATGGTCGCGCCGGCCGCCGCACCGAGCAGGCCGCCCCGGTTCTGAGTGGCCGCGAGCGCGATGACAACAAGTGCCATGACACTCCACGCCGCGCGGCTGCGAGCGCTGCGAGTGTCGGGGAATAGCCACATGCACCCGAGCACGAGCAGCGCGGCGATCGCCGCGCTCCCGGGTTTGTGCGACAGGACAGAGACCGTGGAGAACGGCACGGTGGGGGCGCGCTCGGACAGCGGCGCCAGAACCAGGCCGAGCGGCAGCCACAACAGCAGCCACGGCGTCAGCCGGGTGAGTTGGACGATGAGACGTTCGAAAAGTTCTGGCGATGTGGCGAGAGCGGCGGGGACGAAGAACGCGAACAGGCAGTAGTACCAAAGGGCGGAGTCGCGGAGCGCGTCCATCCGGTAGGTGCCTACCCCGGGGACAGTGCGGATCAATCCCCAGACAGCGAATGCACCGAGCAGCGCAAGGATGGGCTCGTCCCTGATCGGGATCCGGAGATAGGGGGTGGCGACGACGGCTGCGATGGCGCCCACACCGAGCACCATCTCGCCTACGAACAGCGGAACGCCGGGGAGGTGGAGATAGGCGAAGGCCCTGTCGAACAAGAGGTATCCGCCGAGCAGGGGACCGAGCAACCGGCCGTATAGGACGAAGAGGCGTCCGGGCGCCGGTGATTGCGGCAGCGCGCCGACGACGCTGCCACCGTGGTGACCTGGACTGCCGGCCGCCGACGACATATGAGCTCACCCGCCCGATTGGCGTTCCGGCGACCTGGGGTTCTCGCGCCCTGGGTGCTCGGAGCGCGGAGACGACGGTACGACTGGCATGTCGGTCCGACGAGCGGCTCGGGAAGAGAAGCGGTCAAGGACGTGGTGCACGAACGGGGGGCCCCGCCGCGCCCGGCGGTAGATGTAGCCGACGACCTCGGATTCGACCAGGTCCAGCCGCTCCGCCATGGTGATGTGGTCCCGGACCGGCTCACCCGGCCCGAGCACGACGATCGCCGCGTCGGCGACGTCCACGAGCTCGGTGGCACGGGCCACTCGCACCAGCGCCGGACTGTCGAACAGGACGAGGTCGAACGTCTCCTTGGCCTCCGCGATCACCTTCTCCACCGCTCTTGCGTACGCCGCGCCGGTCGTCTCCTCGGCCGACGCCGGCCCCGCCCCGAGGACGTAGAGGCCGTGGTTGAGCGGGCTGGGACGAATACTGTCGGATAAAGGACGCCGGCCGGCGAGTACCTGCTCGAAGCCGTCATCCGGCGGGCTCCCCGGCAGGAGCAGCGCCGTGACGGCCCCATCGGTGGAGTCGGCGTCCACCGCGAGCACCGGTGTACCGCTCTCGGCGACGGCAAGGGCCACGTTGGCTACGACGAAACTCCTTTCGGCGCCTGTTTCGGTCGAGACGAAAGCGAGGGCCAGCCGGTGGCCGCGCGCGGCCCGAATCCGCTCGATGGATCGGGCGGTGAACCTGTACGCCTCGGCGGGGAACCGTGGATCGGCGGCCATCGGCAGCGGTCCAGCCGCAGCAGACCCGTTCAAGACGATCCGGTCTGTCCCTGGCGCGGGTATCTCGCCGATCAGCGGCGCGTCGTAGATCGCCGCGGCGTCGAGCGGCTCCTCGAGGGACTGATTCCGGCTGGCCCTTGCGTAAGCCAGACCGGCCCCAAGGACCGTCCCGATCACCAGACCGATGGCACCAGATCTCTTCGAGTTGCCGTTGACCGGTACCTGAGGTTCGGCGGCCCATGCGACGGTCGGGTGGCGCGCCAGGTCGACCTGCTGGTTGACCAGCGTCTGAGTCCGCTGGTTCAGGAGGTCCACGAGCTGGCCGCGGGTCCTGGCGTCGCGGATGGCCTTCTCGATCCCGGCGACAGTTGCCTCGCCCTGCGCGATGATGGCAGCGCCACGTGCGTCGTCGAAGGCCTGGAGCACGGCGTTGGTACCCACTTGAGCAACCCGCGCGCTGGGCCAGGTGAACGAGACGGCGACGATGCTCGAGCCGTAGCTACCGGGCGTAGCCCCCTCTGGCGGGGTGATCTCCAGCGACTTGCCCTCACCCGAGAAATCGCGAGCGGACAGCACATTCGCATTCAGTGCGGCGTTGGCGATGCGGGCTGCGCGCTCGGCGACCTCCTGGGACTGTAGGAGCAATACCTGACTGTCAAGGTACTGATCGCGGGCTTCTCCCTGCGACAGCGACGTCTGCGGCACCGTGACCGTGGCATGAGCACGGTAGTTCGCCGGCTCTACCAACGCGTACCCCGCCGCAGTCGCCGCGGTCAGGAGGGCAATGACGAAGACCATGATCCGGTAACGGCGGACCGCGCCGAAGACGGTCGGCTCGAACCGACCCTGCCCGATATTGGTGGCCTTCATGCCCCACCTCAATCGAATCGCTTGGTTCGGTTCACCCCTCAGGTTCACCACTCAGAGGAAGCAGTACCGGCCGCTGGCTCAACACGCAGCGCTACGGACCTGAACTGAAGGACGCCGACACACAACAGCCGTACCCGCCGACCCTGGCAGCCAACCGGTAAACAGCAACCGACCACTCCCCGCGACGGCCGCCGTTGCCCCGGAGCCTTCGCCGGCGCAACCACCACCACACTCAACCGACACCCTGGTCGGAGACGAGTGCACTGCACAGTGCGTGGTCGCCGAGGTCGTCGGCTGATGACACACCATGCAGTAATCCCCGCTCAGCGTCAAATACTGACACTCTGCCTATCTATAGCGCCGCACCGAACGTTACTGAACGCGTCACGGAGAACGTGGGTGGTCTTGCTGAACGGCACCGCCTGCACGCCCGCACGGTACCGGGCGGGACCGATCACTTTCGCGTTCTTCAGTCCGCTGCGGTGCGTTCCCTCAGCTGAGCTGCTTGACCAGCAGCTTCGCGGCCACCGCTGCGCCGTCCGTGCGGACTTCCCCGGCCACCGCGGCCGCTCGTTCGGCGGTCTCGGTGGCCAGCGCCGTCCCCAGGGCGGACGCCAGCGACTCGGCGGTCGGGGCCGGGCCGTCATGGGCCGCGCCGATGCCCAGCTCGGCGACGCGGCCCGCCCAATACGGCTGGTCCGCCCCCTGCGGGACAATCACCTGCGGCAGGCCGACGCGGGCGGTCGTCGCTGTGGTGCCCGCGCCGCCGTGGTGAACGACCGCGGCCACCCGGCGGAACAGCGCCTGATGGTTGACCTCGCCGACGACGAAGCAGTCGTCCTGCTCGTCGACCGCGGACAGGTCGGCCCAGCCGCGCATGACGACCGCGCGGCGGCCGTGCGCGCGGACCGCCTCGATGACCGCACGGGACAGATCCGTCGACGCCTTCACCGGCATGCTGCCGAATCCCACGTACACCGGCGGCTCCCCCGCGTCCAGGAACGCCTGCAGGTCGTCCGGGAGCGGGCGTTCGTCCGGCAGGAACCACGCGCCGGTCTGCACGACGTCCACGTCCGCCGGCTCCCGCCACGGGTCCAGGGCCGGGTCGCTGGCCAGCCAGTTCCGCGCGCCGAACAGGAAGGAGGCGACGTCGTCCACCGGCGGCAGGCCGAGCGCGGCCCGGTTGGTGTTGACCGCCTCGCCGAACAGCGCGTTCATGTGCTGGTCGTGCAGTTTCCACAGCGTCGGGATGTCGGTCACGTCCGGCGGGTACGACTGGCCCGGGTAGGCCAGCGGCGCGCGGTACGGCGACGGCAGTGTGAGCTGCTGGAAGGTCACGTGGATCCAGGGGATGCCCAGCTTCTCGGCCACCGACCGGGCCCCGCCCACCACCGCTGGCACGCCGGTCGCCACCAGCACGTCGCACCCCTCGGCCACCTCAGGGAGCACCTCGCGCTGACCGGCGGCCAGATCGACCGAGTGCCGAGCCACCATCTCCCCCGCCGACGTGGCCGACTTGGTCGCCGGCAGCGCCCCGGTCGCCAGCGCGCGCGCCGACGGCCCGAACGGCACCAGCGGCACCCTGACCGCGTCCAGCCGCCGCGCGAAATCCTCGTCCGGCGGCGCGCACACCCGTACTTGCACGCCGCGTTCCCGCAACCGCGCGGCGAAGGCCACCATCGGCTCGACATCTCCGCGGCCGCCGTACGTCGACAGGGCCACACGCATTTCGCGACCTCCGCTTTCGTTCGTTCCGACCATGGCGAGCAATTGTGCAATACACGGTCCTGTAGGACGTGGATGGCCTTGGCCAGGTGGCCGGCCTTGTGTGGGCAGCAGCGCAGCTTGTGCAGGACGCGCCGTCGATCGGGATGAGCGTCCCGTCGAGGACCAGCTAGGCGTGCCCGTCGCGACCTGAGCGCTAGAGGAAATCCGTGAGGCAGCGGACCAGCTCGCCGGCGGCGTTTTCCGCGATGTGGTGGGTCGACTCGATCCCCTGGCCGGTCACCTGGCGGCACCACGGCTTCCACACCGCCACAGGGTCGCCGTACAACGCTTCCATGTCATCGAGAGTCGACCACAGCACGAGCGTCGGGCACTCGATCCGTCGGCCGGCCGCCCGATCCGCCTCGTCGGCACGACGGTCGACGCCCAGGCCGGCCCGATAGTCCTCCACCATCGCGTGCACGGTCGCCGGGTTCCGGATCGCGGCGAGGAAGTCGGCATGGTTCTCCGGCCCGAGCGCGTCTGGCGAGTTCGTGGTCCAGGCCTGGTACCAGGTCTCGGGATCGGCGCAGATTACCCGCTCGGCGGGCTTTTCGGTCTGGGCGAAGAACCACCAGTGCCACCACATCGCCGCGAACCGGGCATCGCAGCGCTCCAGCGCCTCGATGACCGGAACGCCGTCCATCACGACGAGTTTGCCGACCCGCTCCGAGTGATCCAGGGCCGTCCGGTACGCGACATACGATCCGCGGTCATGTCCAGCGACGGCGAAGCGCTCGTGTCCCAGCTGGTCCATCAGGGCGACGACGTCGGCGGCCATCGCACGCTTGGAGTACGGCGTGTGGTCGGCGTCGATGGCCGGTTTGCCGGACCGGCCGTAGCCGCGCAGATCGGGGCACACGACGGTAAACCCGGCTCGGGCGAGCGCCGGCGCGACCGCGTACCACGTGCTGTGGGTACGAGGATGACCGTGCAGCAGAACGACCGGCGGACCGGTACCGCCGTGCCGCAGGCGCACGACGATCTCGCCGATGTCGACGTACTCCAGCCGAAAGTCTTCGAACATGCCGGCCCCGTACCCATGACCTTGCCTGCTAAGAAGCCGTCCGTCCTCCAGTTGCCAATCTGTGGCCGGCGACCGGCGGGTCGCGGTCGGATGCGCCCAGGTAGGGTCGGTTTGTGCTTGCCTTGACGGCGACGTCGGCGGCCCCTTATGTAGTGCTGGCCGATGTTGCCGATCCGCGGCCGTTGCCTGGTCAGGCGCTGGTTGGGGTGCGTGCCTTCTCCCTGAACCGCGGTGAGGTCGTCCGGCTGCCGCAGCTGCCCGAGGGATCGATCACGGGGTGGGACGTGGTCGGCGTGGTCGAGCGGGCGGCCGGCGACGGGAGCGGTCCTGCGGCCGGTACGCGCGTAGTCGGTTTGGTCAGAGCCGGCGCGTGGGCGCAGCTGGCCGCGGTCGCCACAGAGTGGCTGGTGCCGGTACCCGATGAACTCACCGACGGTCAGGCGGCCACGCTTCCCACCGCGGCGATGACGGCGCTGCGCTCGCTGGAGGTCGCTGGGCTGTTGGTGAACAAGCGTGTGCTGGTCACCGGCGCGAACGGCGGTGTCGGGCGGTTCGCGATCCAGCTCGCCCACGCCAGCGGTGCGCGTGTCACCGCGTTGGTCCGCAATGTCGACCGCTCCCGGGAGCGGTTGCGTCGCCTCGGCGCTGCGATGGTGGTCGATCAGCTCGACGATGAGTTCGACGTCATCCTCGACGCGGTCGGCGGGGCAACGTTCGGGCTTGCGATCGAACACGTCGCCCCACGCGGCGTCGTGGTGAACATCGCGACACCCAGCGACGACGACACCGTCACCTTCCGCGGGAGCCGGTTCGACCGGGCACACGGTGCCCGGATCTATACGTTGAACCTGTTCGACGAGCTCCGATCGCACGCCAGCGTGGCCAGTGACCTGGCGCGCTTGTGCGGGCTGATGGTCGAAGGGCGCCTTGACGCCCAGATCGAATTCGATGGTCCATGGCGCGAGCCGGCTCCGGCCATCGAGGCCCTGCTACACCGCCGCATCGGCGGCAAGGCCGTGCTCCACGTCGATCGCTGACCACCGGACCGGGCTCGTGATCCGGACCCAGCGGCCACTCGTGAACAAACCTTGGCTCCCGAAACTGTGCCGCTCGGCTGGTCAGCGGAGCGGGATCTACGATCAAAAGGCTGCCGCGTCATGGAGCGCGGCCGCGACGGCCTCGATCGCAGGCGTCCTCGTTGCCCGGGTGAGGAGGAAGACCTCGCGGTCGATCGTTCCTTCGGCCAGCGATCGCACCGCGACGCCGGGTACGCCGTACCCGAGGACAAGGTCGGGCAGTAGTGCACAGGCGCCGGCCGTGCGGACCATCTCCACGAGGATCAGGAAGTCGTCCGACGCGTAGCGCAGGTCCGGTTCGAAGAAGCCGAACTCCCGGCATGCCCGGATCTGCATTTCGCGATGGCCGGTGCCCGGCTGGCAGGCGGCCCATCGAGCATCGGCGAGTTGCGCCATCCGCACGCGCTGGTCGCTTGCCTGCGGATGGGTGTCGGGCAGGACGAGGCGCACCTGCTCGCGTACCAACGGCTCGCGGGCGAGATCGCCGTGGACGCGGCGCGGCTGGCCGGAGTACTCGTCGCCGACCACCGCGTCGAGCTGCCGCAGGCGGAGTGACGGCACCGCCTCCTCGACCTCCGCCTCGGTTACCTCGACCCGGATGCCGGGATGGCTCCGCGCGAGTGCGGCGACGGCGGGCGCCACGATGCGCAGGAACGCCGACTGGAAGGCCGACACCCGTACTACGCCGGCTGGTTGCCCGGCGGCGATCGCGGCCACCTCCGCCTCGGCCGCCTCCATGCCGTCGAGGAGCACGGCCGCGTGGCGGACGAGCGCGCGGCCCGCGTCGGTGAGTCGCACGTTCCGGCCTGTGCGCTCGAGCAACTTCGCGCCCGCCTCGCGTTCGAGCGCCGCGAGCTGCTGGGAGATCGCGCTCGGCGTGTAACCAAGAGCCCGGGCGGCACTGTGAACGGTCCCGCGGGCGTCCAGCTCGCGGAGAAATCGCAGGCGGCGGAGGTCGAGCATCGTTCACTAATGCTACCTGGTCTTGTACATGAATAGGAGATAGACCTGAACATTCGTCCGATGCGAGCATCGTCGCGTGGGTCCGCTCCTCTGCCTCCTCTCGGCCGCATGTTTCGGCGCCATGGCGATCTTCGGGAAGCTCGCGTACGACGCGCGGGTCGACCTCGGGGACCTGTTGCTCCTTCGCTTCGCACTCGCGGCGGCGCTGCTACTCGCCGTAGCCCGAGCGACCGGGGCGCTGCGTGGGTTGCCGCGCCGCTCGATCGCGGCCGGGCTCGCAATGGGCGGGATCGGTTACGCGACGCAGTCCGGCCTGTTCTTCGGCGCGCTCGAACGGATGGACGCCTCCCTGCTCGCGCTGATCCTCTACGTCTACCCGGCGCTCGTGACGATCGCGGCGATCGCCCTGGGCCGCGAGCGGGCCTCAACCCGCAGGATCACCGCGCTCCTGACCGCCTCTGCCGGCACCACCCTGGTCCTCGGCGGAGCAACCTCAGGCGCCCTGGACCCTCTCGGCGCCGCAATGGGACTCGGCGCCGCCCTCGCCTACACGATCTACATCATCGCCGGCGACCGAGTAGGCACGCGGATATCCCCGATAGCTCTAGCCGCCCTCGTATGCACCGGCGCAACCTGCACCTTCGCCATTGCGTCCGCAGTACGAGGCGGCCCCCGGCTGGGCTTCGAACCCGCCGGCTGGACTTGGGTGGTCGCGGTCGCGCTGGTCAGTACGGTAGGCGCGATTCTCCTGTTCTTCGCGGGAATGGCGCAGGTCGGACCTTCGGCCGCGTCGATCCTCTCGACGCTGGAGCCCGTGGTCACGGTCGCGCTCGCGGCGGCAACGTTCGGCGAGTCCCTCGGCCCGATTCAGCTGCTCGGAGGCACACTGGTCCTCAGCGCGGCGGCAGTGATTCAGTGGCCCGCACGCTCCCTCGAGCTGGCGGCGAGCGATCAACAGCTGTGAAGCGGCCAGTCATACCTCCTGCTCAAGATCAGGATGCACTCGCTCGACGCGTCGGATAGTCAAAACCTGATGCCGGCAGTGACCCCGAGGCACGAGGCGCCGATGCCCGCGGTTGCCGACAGCCATAAGGCGTTGCGCGCCACGTATAAGGTGTCGCGCGCCATAAACAAGGCCCAGCGCCCGATGTGGTCATGTGGCCGTCGACTCGATCGTGGAGACAGCGGCAATCCCGCCGCACGCACCCTTCAGGTGGGAATCATGTTCACTGCACCGGAGCACCGACCGATCGTGACGATGCTGGCCGACGGCAGCCCCGTGTGGTACGTCGCCGCGGTGACCAAGAGCGACCGGCACCACGTCTATGCCGTGGGCGCCCGGTACGGCTATCCGAATCGGGCCACGCTGAAGCGGGCGCTCGAGGAGCTTACCGCTGTCGCGGCTGCTCGGCCGGCGGCGTGAGCCGACGATCAAGCCAACGGCCTCTGCAATAGCGCCTTGACCACCATGACCGGGATCTGCCGACGGACCTCGTCGCGGGCGAGCGTCACAGTGCCCGGACAGATTTGCGGCGAATCTGACGGCGACACAGGGCGGGGGAGCGCATACTGCAGTTGGGGCCAACGCACTGCTTAACAAGCGGACTTGCTAGTTCTTGGGGGGATGGGGTGGAAACGAGCTCGGGCATGAAAGCGGCGGAGCTGCGGCTGGCTCTTGTGTGCTATGGCGGGGTGTCGTTGGCGATCTACATGCACGGGGTGACGAAGGAGCTGCACAAGCTGGTCCGCGCCTCGCGGAGCTTTGACGAGCTCGATGAGCTTGATGGGCCGAACCCATTCGCCACCGGCGCCGAGCAGCCGGACACGGAGGCGGCCTACTTCGAGGCGTTGCGGAGCATGGCGAAGGCGGGCCGGCGGCTCTCGGTGAGCATCGACATCATTGCGGGGACGTCGGCGGGCGGTATCAATGGCGTGGTGCTGGCCAAGGCGGTTGCGCGGGACACCACGCAGGAGCAGCTCAAACGACTGTGGATCGACGAGGGCGATCTGAAGAAGCTGCTGCGCGCCCCGCGCATCGGCGGCCTGCGGACTCGCGCTGTTCTTGCTGTTGCCCGGCAGTTGGTGATGCTGGGTAAGCCGACGTCGCCGCTGCGGGGTGAGCAGATGTCGCGGTTGCTGCTCGCCGCGCTCGGCGATATGGACCGCGCGAGCGGCGGCTCCACGCTGATGCCGGCGGGGGGTCATCTCGAGCTGTTCGTCACCGCCACCGATCTGCATGGCTTCGAGGTGCTCGTGCCGTCCGGGGTCGGCGGCGCGAGCCAGCGCGATCGTTACCACGCGCAGGTCCTGGAGTTCCGCGCCGACTCGGGGGACACGAGCGCTTTCGGGCCGGAGAGGACACCCGCGCTTGCGTTCTCGGCCCGTGCGACGTCAAGCTTTCCCGGAGCGTTCGCTCCGGTGAGTTTGCAGTCGTTCGGCGACGAGGCCGGCACGCCGGTCGCCATCCCCGACGACCAGTTCCGGTTCCGGTACGACGAGAACGGCCGGCGGGCGGAGTCAGCGTGGTTCGTCGACGGTGGCGTACTGGACAACGCCCCGTTCGACCTCGTGATCGACGCGATCCGGCGGCGACGCGCGCAGACCGAGGTGCTGCGCCGGATCATCTACATCCAGCCGGACCCGCGCCGGCCCCTGGACGCACCGACGCCGGAGTCGGAGTCGGACGCGCCGGGAGCGGAGGGCTGGCTGGCTGGCCTGTGGCGCACGGCGGTCGGGGTCAAGGGCAGTCACCCGATCCTGCTGGAGTTGCTCAAGCTGCGGGATATGAACTGGCGCATCGCCCAGGTCGGGGCGATCGCCGATAGCCAGATGTCTGAGGTGCTGGGCGAAATCCGCCGAGCGGTCGCCGCCGCAGGCCTCGGTGCTGACACCGGTGCCGGCCGCGACGCAGGGACCGCGGCAGACCACCAGGCCACGGGAGGTGCAGGAACGGCGGACCTACCCGCGGTGAGCGCGATCGACTCCAAGGAGCAGGTGCAGGCGGTGTCGAAGGCGATGCATCAGCGCGCCGAGACCGTGCTGGGACCCGCCTGGGCGACCTATCAGCGTCTGAAGGTCGAGGCCGCGGGACGGCGGCTGGCCGACGAGGTCGCCCACCGCTTCGTCTACCCACCCGACTCCGCGCGCTCGAGCTTCGTGCGGGCCGCGATCGGCTCCTGGGCCCGTTCACGCCCAGAGTGGATCGACCCGAACCCCGCTCAGCTCGTCGCCCTGCTCGGCCCCGTCGACATCCCGTACCGGGAGCGGCGGTTGATGTTCCTGCTCGCTGGCGTCAACGCCCTGTACAGCCGCCCAGACGACGATGTCCCCGGCCCGCCGCGCGAGGACCTGGATCGGCTCAAGGGTCAGGCGTGGCAACTGCTGGGGGACCTGCAGACCATTCCCCACGACGTCGTTGCGGACGTCCCCGATACGGCGATCCGGTTCCTCACTCCCGCGACCGTCGACGCCCGCATCCTTGACCAACCGGAGCGGTTCGCCGCAGAGCACGCCGACGACTTCGCCGGCCTGTTCGAGCTCTACCGGAAGGCGCTGGTCGACGGCCTTGGCGATGGCAGCACCCCTCTGTGGAGAATCTTCGAGCAAGACACACAAGGCTGGGATGCCACGCACCGAAGCGAACTGCTGGGGCGTTACCTCGGCTTCCCGCTGTGGGACGGCATCATCTTCCCCACGATCTCCCTGGCCGAACTGCCCCAGTTCACACCCATCGGTGTCTCCCAATTCAGCCCCCTGACGGCCTCGGTCCTCACGACGCCACCAGGCGGCAAGCTCAAAGGGGTGACACTCCACCACTTCGGCGCCTTCCTCGCCTCCTCATGGCGCGAGAACGACTACCTGTGGGGTCGGCTCGACGGGGCAGAACTCATCCTTCGCACTCTGCACGAGGGGTACGCCGCGACACAGGAGGAACCAGGCGGCGGCCCAGCACCTGAACCGACACAGGCCGCGCTGCTCGCAGCAGGCGGCCACCACCTCATCGCCGCACTGCGAGCCGTGCTGGCCACAGAGCAAGACCTGACCGCCAACCGTCGGCTCATGACCGACCTCCAGACCCAGGTGACAAGCCTGGCCGCCACGCTGCCACCAGCCACCGACCGCTGAGCGGTCGCGTTCCACACCGGTGCGCCGGGCTCTCATGATCCCTGGATCTTTGGGTTCGAGTTGGTCAGGAATCAGAATCCCAGGGTACCGCATTTCGTACTACGAACCGTGCCCACGACACTAATCCGGGCGTTGCAATAACGATGTGGTCGCGCTGATCGGACACGTGCTGTAGATGCACGGAAGTACCTGTCGTGCTTGGGACTCTGACTGCTGAAGGTCCCAGAACGTCCAAAGAAAAAGGCACTCCGTAGGTGGTGCGACGCGAGGTCGCATGTGGCAAGTGGCGCGTTTGTTGGAGGTCGGCGTGTCGCTGGTGACGTAGCCCGGGCAAGGCCTGGGCGAGACACGAGTGACACCGCGACGCCCGGCGGGCGACCTCGGTCGGGTGGCACGGATCCAGATGAGGATGTCGGCGATCTAGACGATGTCCCCGTAGCGGCAGGCGGCTCGCGGAACTCGGACCCGCTGGCCATGCGCAGCCCGGCCCAGTGCGCCAGCAGCGCATCGCCTTCCGGGTCCGTCACCGGATCTGAGGCGTGGACCAGCCGTGACGCCCGGGCGGTCTTTGCAGTACCCGGCCGCACCAGCGCTGAAATCGTGCAATGTCAGGCGGGAGCGGAACGAAGCCGGAAGAGGGTCTCGGCAGTCGAAGCCGGCACCATTGAACGTCGAGCCGGCGACGGTGCCCGTTCGTGACTATGCGTACGAACCCCGCGCAGATGTTGACCCGCCAGGGAAGTCGACTCCATGAAATCCTGATTGGCTTCGGCCTGATCCATGCCCACGGCAATGCAGGGCTGGAGGAGCACGTCCGATGGTCGCGTGACACGGTTCGTGACGCGAAATGTCGTCAAACGGTGGTGATTCAGGCGCCTGGCGGCGGTTCGTGTTGCTGGTGGGCGCATGCGACGGGCACGTGCGGCCTCATACATCGACGCCGGTTGGACGGTGAACGGGCCGGGCGCCGACGGACTCGAACCGAGGTCGCCGACACCTGTCCTCAGCCGTTGTTAAGTAGTGGCCCGCATTTCTCAGGTGACGTTAAGCGGCGGGCCTTAGTATCACCGTGTCGATTTGCGTAGGACCCCTAAGTGTGTCGACGCTCTCGCCGAGATTGAGCAACCTCGACACCAGGAGCAACCAAGTCCTGTACACCGCTCCCCCATGCGCCGGGCGGCGCCTGGGGCCACTTATCCGCGTCACCACAAGAGGGGAACCATGACGCAACAGCAGCAGTTCTACCCGCAGCCGCCGAAGCAGAAGCACACCGTCCGCAACGTCCTGCTGATCACCAGTGGCATCATCCTCGCCTTCGTCGTCGCCTGCTCGGCGGTCGTCGCCAACGGGATGGACGAAGCAGTCAACGGCAGCGCGCCGGACACCACGGAATCCACGCCGGGCACGGTCCCCGACCGGGGAGCGCCGCGGGCGGTCGCGGTCGGCAAGGCGTTCACGATCGGCAAGCACCGCTTCGAGAGCGGCTGGAAGGTCGCGACCCCGGACTATGGCAGCCCGCAGATCACCGGCACGGTGACCAACGTGTCCGAGGAGACGAGCACCGCCTTCTTCCACATCAAGTACCTCAACGGCAGCAAGGTCGTCGCGAACTTCCAGTGCTCGACCAACGACCTGGAGCCGCGACAGTCCGAGGACGTGGAGTGCTACAACACGGTCGACAACAACGGCAGGATCGGCGAGTACACCAAAGTCACTGCCGAGGCCACGTTCTAACTGGCCCGCGAGGCGGCCCTTCGGGGCCTGCAAGGACGACGACACCTATGGGCTGATCGTGTCCTTCCTCGACGAGAAACCGGAAGGGGGTGAGGGGTGATGGGTCCTGATCCACAGTACGAAACGTGGATGTGGTGGCTCGTGATCGAGGGCGGGGCTCTATGCGGGATCGTCGTAGGGATCAACAAGGTCGTCCGCTGGATCAAGTGGACGCCGGAGCCTGAGCGCTGGCCCGAACTCACCGATGGGCAGAAGTTCGCCTTGCTTGATCTCACTCCTGAGCAACCTAAGACGCTCACTGCCGAGCAGCGGAAGGGGGATGACCAATGGCAAACGATCTCGTGTGCCCGCATTGCGGGAGGCCGCGCACCATGCATGACGCGGCGAAGGATCAGCCGTGCCTGGACTGCCGAATCGCGGAAAGCCGGGCCAGGCACACACCCGAGGACGTGGCGAGGCAGGTTTCGGCCAGGTAAGGCAGTACTGGGCTAACCACTCGGATGGGCGCCCGCCAGCCGCGGCGTCAGCCGTGCCGGCGGAGTCGGGGATTCACGACGCGAAACTGCGTCAAACAGTTCTTGCCAGCTCACGGGATCTGAGTTTTCAGGCGAATCGGCAGACGACGTCTCCGGCGAACCGGTGTAGCGGTTCGTGGTCGTAGGCGACACCGGGGATATAGGCGATTACGTAGTCCACTCCGGCTTCGACGAGTTGCTCGACGTGCGTCGCGATCTGCTTCGTGGTGACGACTGCCGCTCGGCCGCCCTCGATACCGCCGCCGGCACCGTTACGGGTGAACTCGTCGAGGCTGTATCGTCCACGCGCCTTCGCGGTCGCGGTGTCCGGGTCTGCGCCCGCTTCGATCGGGAACACGTTGATGCTGGTGGACTTGATGATCTCGGTGTAGTCGCGACCCACGGATTCGCAGTGCTGTTTCAGGACTGCGAGCTTGCGCTTGATCGTGTCCGGATCTCCGGTTCCGAAGTTGCATGCGTCGGCGTACTGCGCCACGAGCTTGAGGGTTACCTTCTCGCCTCCGCCACCGATCCACAGGGACGGGTGAGGCATGCGCACGCCCTTCGGTTCGACGATCGGCCGGTCGACTGAGTAGTGGTGGCCGCCGAATACGACGTCGTCCTCGGTCCACAAACGGTGAATGAGCTGGACTGCCTCACTGAAGGCGTTCATTCGAGTCTTCAGGTCGGGCCATGGGAACCCGTACGCCTTCCACTCGTGCTCGAACCAGCCCGCGCCGATGCCGGCGTACAGGCGTCCGTGGCTGGTGACGTCAACGGTGGCTGCCATCTTGGCGTACAGGGCCGGATTCCGGTAGCCGTTGCATCCGACCATCTGGCCGATGTTCACCCGGGCGGTGTCCCGGGCCAGCGCGGCCGTCGTGGTCCAGCACTCGAAGACCGTCTCCTTGCTGGGCTCGGGCACGGTATGGAAGTGGTCGAACAACCAGATCGAGTCCCACGGCCCACGATCAGCCGCTCGAGCGACCGCTGTCATCGCCTCGAACTGCTCGACCGGGTCCGCGATGTCGACCAGATCCATCCGCCATCCCTGCGGAACGAACACACCGAACCGGACGCTCATCTGGACAGCTCCCTTCTGTGTACGCCCATGGCAGCCACCACCAGCGCGATGCCGAGTACCTCGAGCCACGCCGGCCACTGGCCGAGCACCAGAGCGCCGATCACCGCAGCTGTTGCCGGGAGCAACGACAACATCAGCGCGTAGGTGCCTCTGCTCAGCCGGGCCATCGCGAGCTGGTCGCTGACGTATGGGATCACCGAGGAGCAGACGCCGACACCGGCCGCTGCTGCCAGCAGGCGCGGATCCGCTAACGCCGGTCCGGCCGCGGCGATGCCGAACGGCAGAGCGAGTAGGGCGGCGATACCCATCGCGAGGGCCAGAGCGTCGATGCCGCGCAATGTCCTATTCTGCGAGACCCGGTGTCCGAGCACGATGTAACCGGCGAACAGCACGGCATTGACGCCGGCGCAGATGAGGCCGAGCAGGTTCGTCGCGAGCTGCACTTCGGTCAGCAGATAGACGCCGCCTACGGCGAGGACGAGCGCGATGCCGTTTCGCATCGTGCGCAGAGCTAGGGCGGCGAGCAGGATCACGGGCGCGAACTCGACGGCGGCGACCGTGCCGAGTGGGAGTCGGTCGATCGCGACGTAGAACGTCGCGTTCATCGCCGCGAGGACGGCGGCCCAACCAAGTAGCAGCTGCCGCGCAGTCGCGCCGAGACCACGCCAGATCCGCCATGGACGGCGCCACACCCAGAAGATTGCGGCGGCCGAGATGATCCGCAGCCAGGCGACGCCCAGAGGTTCGACTCGGCTGAAGAGCAATACGGCGAACGCCGGACCCAGGTAGTGGAAGACGGCGCTGAGCACGAAGAAGGCGTGTGCCGGAACTCGATCAAAGACCGTGTAGCGCCCGGCGGCCTCGGTCGAAGTCACGTCCTCTATCTTAGGAAGGAGGTCTTCGATCTCCCATGCCGAAATGGTCAACGGAGGACGTCAATGCCTACCAAAACGAACGACAGATCGGAAGTCTCCGTACAGACCGAGAACTCACTGCTCGACGGGCTCAACCTCCGGATACTCACCGAGTTGACCGCAGATCCACGCCTGCGCACCACCGAGCTCGCCCGTCGGCTCGGCGTCTCGGCGCCGACGGTCCGCGAACGGGTCGGGCGGCTCGAGGCAGCCGGTGTGATCCGCGGCTACCGCCTGGACGTCGACCCGGCGGCGCTTGGTCTGCCGGTGGCCGCCTGGGTCCGGTTGCGTCCCGGCCCAGGACAGCTGAGCAAGATCGCCGAGCTGGCCGGCCGTACACCTGAGGTCGTCGAATGCCATCGCATCTCCGGAGAGGACTGCTTCCTGATGCGGGTCCAGGTGAGCAGCATCGCGGCTCTCGAAGACCTACTCGACCGCTTCCTCCTGCATGGCCAGACGACCAGCTCGTTCGTCGTCTCCACCCCCGTGCCGCCACGTCCACTTCCGCTCAGGCAGTAGGCATTCCGTACGACCTCGTCAGGTGGACGAGAAGCGCAACCGCGAAGCAGGGCTACGGTCGATCACGGGCGAACCGGAGGGGGTACGGCGACCTCCAGGTCGAGCATCACTGTGTCGGCACGGGTGAAGGTCATGACAACGGGGTCGAGTCCAACAGACGAGCGGCATTTGCGTGCCGGTCTTCGGCTGCGAGGATTCGCTGCGTCAGCGCGGCTCGTACGCCTCACCGTCGGGGCTGGCGATGACGACGGTGTATCCGTCGGGGTCCTTGAGCCAGATTTCGCGATGTCCTGGCCCGTTGCCCTCGCCTTCGGGTGGGTTCCGATGAGGTGGTAGCACGACGGGTGCGGCGAGCTGCTGTGCGCGTGCCACAGCATCGTCGAAGTCGGAGATGTCACCGAACCACAGCAGGACGCCGTTGCCGACCTCGCGGTCCGGGTCGCCGATTGGCCCGTGGTGGTGTCCGACATCGAAGTGGTGAAGCTGCAGCACCAGAACCCCGTCGGCGAGTAGTCGTTCGTACTCTGGGCCGCCGTGGTCGCTCTGCAGGCCGAGGAGCTGCTGGTACCAGCGACTCGATGCCTCGACATCGCGTACCGCGATCATCGGCTGCGCCTGCGCGGGGCGGACCGGCACGACGATGCCTATCCGGTTCCCGGCCGGGTCGTCGATCTCGGCGAGCCAACGTTCGCCGCTGTCCAGCTGCGGTCGGCTCTGCACCGTGCCGCCGCTGGCGACCGCACGCTCGAGTGTGGGGAACAGGTCGTCGGCGCAGATCCACACGACCGGCCCGGTCGTGGTGGCCGGCGGTCGGTCGGTGGTCCACTGGCCGATCATCCCGGGCGCTTCGAAGCTGCCGTAGGTGGTGTCGGTCGACCAGCCGAAGACCGACTCGTAGAAGGCCGCCGAGCGTGCGACGTCCACCGCAGGCAGCTGGAGGTACCCAACCTGGCCGTGTGGTGGGTGCTGCGCCAGCGGACGGTTGTTCTGTCTGCTCATGTCGAGCGCCTCCTAGCAGTCGCGGTGGGTTGAGGGGACGAGGTGTCGCCGATCAGCAGCCGGCCGACGGAGCCGGCGAACCAGCGCTGGTACTGCTGGAGGGTCCAGTCACGTTGGCGAGTGAGCCGGTCGAAGACCGCGGGATCCATGAGGATCCACACCGTGTCGACGGCCTCCTGTCTGCTGCATCCATCACGCAGCGGTGCCTTGCGGATCAGCTGTTCGACGATCCATCCCGCCGTGGTTGCGCGCTGCGCGGTCATCTCCCGGGCGAGTTCGGCGAGCTCGGTGTCGCTGACAGCTGCTTCGAACACCGCCAAGACGAGGCCGGCTGATCGTTGTTGGGCCGGTCCGAGCACGCTGGCCACGGTGGCGAGGAACTCTTCGATGGTGTCCGCCTGGACCGCCACATCGGTCCAGCTGCGGTCGAGAACGGGCACAGGCTCATCGTCGCCGACGATGGCGACGTCGATCGCCGCCTTGAGCAGTCGCCCCTTGGTGCCGAACAGCAACTCCACCGTCGGCACTGACACACCCGCGCGGCTGGCGATCACGCGCATGGTGGAACCGGCAAACCCGCGCTCGAGGAACACCTCCGTCGCGGCCTCCACGACACGACGACGCGTAAGCCGGGCCTGGGCCCGCCGACCGCTCGACCGATAGGCACGAGACGCACGCTCGACAGAAACCACAGAGAGCAGTGTTGACTATGGTTAGGCCATAGTCAATGTTGCGGCACGCTCATCGCGCCCGCGCCGTCCTCGACGTTCCGCTCGGCTTCTGGGCCACGGGCTCAGCTGAGCGCGTCGCACACAGCGTGCCTGACGGCGTCCCCGGCCTTCGGGGTGGCGCTGATCGGGCCGGTCGCGAAATCGAGCTCGTCGCGGCCGACGTGGGTCACGACGCGCCGACCGTCGATCTCCACGTACTCGAACACCCCGGTTCGCGTGATGGCATAGGGCGCCCCGTTCGAGTCGAGCCATACGGTCAGATTGAAATCGCCACCACGGACGATCGAGCGAGACGTGTCGGCAGACGAGTAGACGTGCCCGATGTACTGGATGTGGCGGACCTCGCGATCGGGCCAACGGGCGACGTTGCGCTCAACGGTGAAATCGACGAGCAGGACGAAGTCACCGCAATCGCCGGAATGCTCGCCGAAGGCCCGGTAGTCGGCGACGGCATCGGCGAGCGTGTAGGTGGACGAGGTTTCGAAGTGCTCGGGCCCCGCCGCCGAGGCGGTAGCCGGGAGGGCGAGCGGGAGTGCGGCCAGTGCGGCCGCCGCGGTCAATCGAGTTCGGGACATCGAGAAGCTCCTATCGGGATGGCGACACACATCTGATCGCTCTGGTCGTGTTCGCGAACGAGTCAAACCGTAGAGACGATCCCGGCTGGTGAAATCACGGAAATCCGTGAATTTCGGGCCCTCAGTCTTTGGCCGCAAAGGCGAGGGCGAGCTGAGTCCTCGACGTCACGTCGGCCTTCTGGAAGATGTGCCGAAGATGGGTCTCGATCGTGTTCGGGCTCAGGAACAGCTGCTCGGCGATCTGCCGGTTGGACAGGCCCCGGGTCACCAGCCGCGCCACGTTGCGCTCCTGCGGCGTCAGCTCGCCGATGGCGGACGGCTCTCGCCGTCGCGCCGTCTCACCGGTGGCCGCGAGCTCGGAGCGCGCTCGCTCGGCCCAGGTCGTGGCGCCCGCGCTCTCGAATCCGGCGATGGCCGAGCGCAGCGCAACCCGTGCCGCGCCGCGCTGCCGCTCCCGCCGCCTGGCTTCGCCGAGCAGTAGCTCCGAGCGCGCCTGCTCGTATCGGTTCCCGGCCGCCGCGAGCATTGCGACCGACGACTCGAGTTGCTCGGTCGAACCATCGACCAGGCCTCGCATTCGCCGCGCCAGCCCGAGCGGGAGTGGCCGGCCGCTCGCGACGGCAACAGCCTCGAAGGGCGGGACCAACGGCTCTGCTTCCGGAGACCGGCCCGCACGGACCAACGCCTCGACGAGGGCAGGCACGATGGGTCGGGGTGCGATGGCGTCGCCCACTAGCTTCGAACCGGATTCGGCTGCGCGACGCTCGAGCTCGGTCGCTGCCGCGCTCGCATGGCCCAGGCCGAGCTCGAGGACGCCGAGCGCAGCCCCGGTCCGCACGGACCGTCCGAGCCGGCGTCCGAGGTTGGCGGCTTGCGCGACGTGGGCCCGACAATCCACCTCACGCCCGAGTGCCGCCTCGATCCACGCGATCACACCGCACGCGTACAGCTCCTCGCGCGGCTGCCGCAGCGCGGCCAGCAGGTCGAGCTCCTCGGACACCGCATCGAGGGCAGACTGAAGGTGCCCTCGCCGGGCTTCGGCGAGGGCGATGAACTCGAGGCTCTGCGTCAGCACGTTGAGCGCGCTCCGGCGTCGCGCTAGCTCGACCGCTCGCTGCAGTACGTCGACGGCCTCGGCGTCATCGCCGGCGCTGAAGAGTGCCTCCCCGGCCAGGCGGAGCCGCGCGGGATCCTCCGGATCGGCGACCCTGGCGGACCGCCGCCACAGTTCCGCAGCGAGCTTCGCGTCGCCCCGCCAGCCGTGGACATCGGCAAATCGCAGGGTGACGAGCTGCTCCGTCAGACCGCCCTTCGGCCACGGGAGCTCCCATGCGGACCGGGCGAGCGACTCGGCTCGAGGCGGATCAACGTCGATGGCCACGTCGACGGCGTCGGCCAGCATCAGGGCCGCGCGCTCGGGGTCGATCGCCCGCGCACGATCGGCCGCGCCGGTCAGGATCTCAACCGCATCGCCGCCCTCACCGAGACGAGCCGTCGCACGGCCCAGCACGTACGCGATCTCGGCTGCCTCGAGATCGTTCGTCGTGAGTCGGCCGGCCTCATCCGCCAGCGCCGCGGATGCCTCGAGACGGCCGGCATCCTCGGCAGCCCGCGCGGCTTCGAGGAGCCGCCGGGCGCGGTCGGCGTCGCGCACGCTCAGCTTGGCCGCCTGCTCGAAGGCGCGCGCCGCCGCGCTCGAGCTTCGCCCGGTGCTTCGGCGGCCGACGAGCTCCAGCGCGCCGGCCGCAACTTCGTCCGGGCCGAGCGCTGCGAGCGCCCGGTGCCACGCCCAGCGCGCTTCCGTCTGGCGGTCGACGAGTGCCTCCGCGAGGGCCCGATGGGCGTCGCGACGGACGGCAGGCGTGGCGTCCGAGTACGCGACCGCTCGCACGAGCGGGTGGCGGAACTCGAGCCGCTCGCCTTCGACCCGGACGACGCCGGTGGCCTCCGCCGGACCCAGCGCCCGGGCGTCGATGCCCAGCACGCCGCATGCCCGAAGAATGAGGTTCAAACGATCGTCGTCGCTGGCCGCCGACACGACCAGAGCCGTCCGTGTCGCCTCCGGCAGACCCTCGATGCGACGTCCGAACGCGCGTGATAGCAGCGCACTGGTCCGTGGCGGATCGCGCAGGGCATCGACGGTCGGTGCGTCCGGCCCGACGAGCGTGGGCAGCTCCAGCAGCGCGAGCGGGTTGCCGCGGGCGAGCTCGAGGATCCGCCGAAACCCTTCGGGGCTGGCCGCGGGCGCGAGGCGGTTCAGCAGCTCGCGGGCGTCGTCATCACCCAACGCATTGACGACGAGCTCTGGCAAGCCCTCGGTGTCGAAGGTGGACGGCTCCCCATCCCGAATCGCCAACAGGACGCCGACCGGCTCGTCCCGAAGGCGGCGGACAGCAAACCCGAGGGCGTGAGCTGAGGATCTGTCCACGAGGTGCGCGTCGTCGAGCAGCACCAGTACCGGCTGACGATCGGCGGCCGCGACCAGCAGCCCGAGGACCCCGGCGAATGTCACGAACGCGTCACCTGGCGCGGACGGGCCGAGCGCCAGGGCGCTGCGGAGGGCATCGGCCTGTGGGCGGGGCAGGGACTCGAGCTCAGCCGTCAGCGGGTGCAGCAGGGCGTGCAGCGTGGCGAACGCGAGCTCGGACTCTGATTGGATGCCCATCGACCGGAGGATCCGGAACTCGGAGGCAGCGCCGGCGGCATGCTCCAGGAGGGCGGTCTTGCCCACGCCCGCTTCGCCTCGCAGCACGAGGGCGCGTCCTCGCCGATTGCGGACGTCGTCGATCAAGCCTTCGATGCGACGCTGTTCGTCGTCCCGGCCGATCAGCACCGTTTGATCGTACGATTGGCTGCTAGGCCTGCTGTTCGTCTCCCGCGATACCTGCGGCTATGGGTCATACCGGGATCGAGTCGTAGCGGGCAGAGATCGCTGTGCGGGCGGCCGGGTCGCGGATTGCGTTCGGTGGCAGCTCGCCCAGCTCGAAGAACATCTCCTCGAGCCCACCCGGCACCATCAACGTCAGGAACCGGCCGCCACCCTCGGCCGCGGTGATCGTGTGCGCCGTCCCGCGCGATACCAGAACATAGGTTCCCGGTTCGGCCACGATCGCTTCCTCCCCGACGGTGAACGTGAACCGGCCGTCCAGGACGAAGAACGACTCCTCGAACTCGCGATGCACGTGCGGCACCGTCCAGGCGCCCTCGCTGGTGCCCCAGAACTCCGTCAGCGCGAAGGCGTCCGTGCTCTCGGCGCCGGCCAGCAGCCGCATCCGCGCCACCCCGAGATCTACGGTGCGCCCTTGCCCAGACGTCACGACCTGCGCCTGTCCCGGCATGATCATGTGACCCACCCTCAGTTCTCCGAAGGGCCGGCACGACGCCGACCGCTGCTCTCAAGGTCCCGCCGATCCCGCGGCCGAGCAACATCAAAATCTGAAGTTGCCATCCGGCGACGCCGGGGCGACGCTGGCAGGGTGCGGAACTACGGTCAGTTCTGTCCGATCGCCAGGAGCTCCGAGTTGCTGGCGGAACGCTGGACGCCGATCATCGTCCGCAACCTGCTCAACGGCTGCCGCACTTTCAACGAGATCCGGCAGGGAGCGCCGGGCATCTCGACCGCCCTGCTGGCACAGCGACTCGACACCTTGGAGCGGCACGGAGTGCTCGTGCGCACGGTGAAACCATCCGGCCGTGGCGTGACGTACGAGCCGACCGCGATGGGGCTGGCTCTGCGGGCGGTCCTGGACGCGATGGGGCAGTGGGGCGCCCAGTGGCTGGAGATCGAACCACGTCACGTCGACCCGGCGTACGTGCTCTGGGCCACCCTTAAGCTCATCGACGTCGACCGCATCCCCGCGCAGACCACGGTGGTCCGGTTCGAGCTGAGCGACCGGCCGGCGGAAGGCTATTGGCTGATCCTGCGCCGCGCGCAACCGGAACTCTGCACCCGCCCCAGCGGGTACTCCGAAGACCTGGTGTGCCGCACCGACTCGAACACGCTCGTCGACCTGCACCTGAAGCGAATGACCTACGCCGCCGCGATCCGCGCCAACCGCCTCGAGCTGCTCGGCCCGCCCCGCCTCACCCGTCAGTTCCGAAACTGGTTCCGCACGAGCCCCTTCGCGGCCTTCATCCCGCCCATACCGACGACAGTCCCGCAGTCAAGGGCGGCCGCTCCCACCTCGAGTTGAGGATGGATGCGCGACGAGGTCTGCTACCCCTTCGCGTCCATCGACTGCCTTCGTCGGTCGGTCAGGTGTGTGCGGGCGCTGTACCGGTGGTGCGGCGCCGCCTGGCGGTGATGAAGACGACGCCGACCGCGATCGTGGTGAGGAGTCCGGAGATGATCACCGAGGCGAGAGGGAAGCCCGCCAAGGCTGTGCCGACCAGATAGGCGAGGCCGCAGGTGTAGACCGACCAGGTGGTCCCGCCGATGGCGGACCATAACAGGAAGTGCTTGTACGGGTGGGCCGCGAGGCCGAGGGTCGCGTTGACGACGAACCGTAGTCCGGGCACATAGCGACCGAAGACCAGCAGCATGGCGGCGCTGGAGCCGATGAAGCTCATGGCGGCCGCGACCTTGTCGTTGCGCATCGCCGCGTCCATTCGAGGCTGGAACCTCTGCCTGTTGCGCCGGGCGATCCAGTACAACGCCGAGTCACCGGCGACGGCTCCGGCTGCCCCGGCGAGCATGACCAGGGCGAGGTTCAGCACCCCCTGGGATGCCAGCGTGGACGCGGCATTCAGCGTCGTCTCACCGGGAAACACTGCGCACAGTGCGTCGCCGACCACCAGCAGAAAGACAGCCAGGTAGGCCCAGTCGCCACTGGCTTGGTCGATCATGGAGAAGCCGTCGCCGCCGCTGACGATCTGCAGCGCGATGATGATGACCACGAGGATGGCCACTGCGACGGTGGCCAGGACTACCGGGTGCCGAAGCCGGTGACCGCGCTGTGGCTGCTCGTTCTGCGCATGCACGCCGGTCGCCGTCCTTCCAAGATCGCAACGGACTCTGCGGATCGCGGGCCCGAGCCAGTCGCTGCCGAGCGACTCCGCCTGCGTCAACAGTCACCCGGCCCCCGTGAGCCGGCCTCATCCGCAACGGGTGACCTTCGGTCGCCGCTCCTGGTACGTCGATTCTGGGCCGCCGCGCTATCCCCAGATGGTGAGGACCGCACTAGTCTCCGGCAATGGAGCGAAGTGAAGCGGCTGAGACCCGCCGCAAGGGTGATCGGCGGTCGTGGTTCGACCGGTTCGTGCAGTCGGCCTACCTACGGGTCAGCCAGGCGCCGTTCTTCTTCCTCTGCGGCGGCATCGTTGTTCTCTGGCTTGTCAGCCTGCCGCTCTGGGCGGACCTGAAGGCGTGGCAGGTGGCGATCCACACCGTGGCCAGCGTCGTCACCTTGCTGCTACTGGTTCTGCTCGAGAACGCCGCTCGCCGGGCCGAGGAGGCATCCCAGGAGAAGCTCAACGTGATCGCCGAGGCGCTGGCCGGCCTGATGGCATCGCAGGCCCGCAGCGACCCCGGCCTCGATGAAGCCACCCAGAAACTGCGCGACGCCATCGGCCTCGAGGGCCGCCACTGAAACGCCGCGAAACGAGGAAGGGCCGCGAGCTTGACGTCCGGCAATCGCTCAGCAGATATTGAGTCAATGAACACCGAGCAATCGTCCTTGGCCGCGCGGGCGCGGGTCCATGCCGCGCTCGGTGATCCAGCTCGTCTGGGAATCGTGGACACACTGATCGCCGGCGATGCGGCTCCCGGCGAGCTGGGCGCCGCCCTGGACATGGCAACCAACCTCATCGCGCATCACTTGAAGGTGCTCGAGGGTGCCGGGCTCGTGGTCCGGACCCGGTCCGAGGGTGATCGGCGCCGGACCTACGTCCGGCTGGTCAACGAGGCCCTCGAGTCGATCGCGGCACCGTCCCTGCGTCCGGTGCCGCGGGTCGTGTTCGTCTGCACGCAGAACTCGGCGCGCTCCCAGCTGGCCGCCGCGATCTGGGCCCGGCGAAGCCATGTGCCCGTGCGGTCGGCCGGGACCCAACCAGCCGACCGCGTGCACCCGCGGGCCGCCCGCGTCGCCCGCCGCCACGGGCTCGACCCTCAGGTCTGGCACACCTCTCGGCTCAGCGACGTCGTGAAGCGCGACGACCTGGTCATCGCGGTCTGCGACAACGCCTATGAGCACCTGCCCGAAACCGCCCGGCCCAGGTTGCACTGGTCGGTTCCCGACCCCGCCCCTGCCGGCACCGACGCGGCCTTCGAAGCCGCGTACACCGACATCGCCGCGCGGATCGCACGGCTGGCACCCATCCTCGCACCCATCTCTGGGGCGACCGACGTTCCCAGGAGCCGTCCATGACCGAACTCGCCGGGCACCGGCGCGACAACCTGTCCATAGACCAGCAGCTCGCCCTGCGTACCGCCGCAACCAGACTGGGCAAGGAGTTCTCCGGTCTGTACGGACCGGAGACGATCGAAAGGTTCCTCCACACCAGCTACGACCAGTTCGCCACCGGCAGCACCGTGCCGAACTTTCTTCCCCTGCTCGCGGAGCGGTTCGCGCGGCAGCGGCTGACCGCGCTCGCAAGGGTCGAAGGCCTCACCAACGACGGCCGCCCGGTCGTCCTGTTCCTGTGCGTGCACAACGCCGGCCGCAGCCAGATGGCGCTCGGGTTCTTCCAGCATCTGGCCGGCGACCGCGCGATGGCCTGGTCCGGCGGCTCCGAGCCCGGTGCCGAGGTGAATCCGGCCGCGGTCGCCGCGATGGCTGAACGCGGCATCGACATCTCCGGCGAGTACCCCAAGCCGTGGACCGACGAGGTGGTTCGCGCCGCCGACGTCGTGATCACCATGGGCTGCGGCGACGCCTGCCCGATCTTCCCCGGCAAGCGCTACGAGGACTGGGTTCTCGACGACCCAGCGGGCCTCGACGTCGCCGATGTGCGGCCGGTGCGCGACGAGATCGAGCGCCGCGTCCGCCAGCTTCTCACCGAGCTCGACGTCCCCGTTACAACGGACCGTCTGTGAGTAACCGCCCGAAGCTGACTCGTCGGAGTAGTTTCTGCATGTGCAGCCCACGGAGTCCGACCAGCCGTCTGACGGTATCCCCGAGCAGACGATCAACCGCAACTGGACCGAGCTGGTCCAGGAGCTGCGGTCCACGCAGACCGGCGTACAGGTTCTGACCGGATTCCTGCTGACGGTGCCGTTCAGCGACCGGTTCGACACTCTCGACCACGTGCAGCGGACGGCGTACCTGCTCGTGTTGTCCGGAGCTGTCACCGCCACCGCGGCCATCCTGTCGCCGATCGCCTATCACCGCATCCTGTTCCGACGCGGTCGGCGGCCGTGGCTGGTCGCGACGGCCAACCGGGTCGCAAGGACCGGGCTGGTGCTGGTGGCGTTGACGACCTGCGGGGTCGTCTTCCTGACCTTCGACCTGACCGTCGGACGGACTGGCGGCATCGTGGCGGCGCTCGTCGCGTTCATCGGCTACCTCATGCTGTGGATAGTCGTCCCGCTGCGCGCGCGACCCTGAG
>Ga0075418_10001303_pt1 | contig 28221 bp, 21 predicted proteins | sample SoiMetdeltSBSDD2_FD_81776 | JGI IMG/M metagenome (GOLD analysis project Ga0075418, IMG submission 81776) | Bulk soil microbial communities from a Populus tree surrounding site in Tennessee, USA - Soil MetaG P. deltoides SBSDD2 | ecosystem: Environmental > Terrestrial > Soil > Tree plantation...
ACTCTTTCTGTACCGAGGGATCGCAGCTCGTGGGGAAGGACACCTGGCCGACCTTGCTCAGGTCGCCAAGGTCTTTCGACGCGGTTGGCGACGCCGCGACGGCGATGGATGCGCACGAGCTCAGTATGATGACAACGAGGACGCAACGGACTAGGTGAAAAGAGGGCATGGGGGTTTCCTCCGAAAGGCTATGGGACCGCCGCCGAAGCATACTAATAGAGTCGGGAGCCGGGAAACAAAGTTTTCCCGGCGATCACTAAGCGAGATCGAACACGAGCACATGGGACGGCTCGAGCGCTTCAAGCGCGAGCCGAGACACATCGCTCACCGATGCTCCATCGCCCCGCTCCAGGCGCTCTCCGTTCACGCTCACCGGACCGCGAACGACTTGCACCCATGCATGGCGCCCGGGACGAAGCGCATACTCCGTGGCCTCACCCTTATCCAGATGTGCCGCAAGGATGGAAGCATCCTGGTGAATGCGCACCGATCCGTCGCGCCCATCTGGAGTCGCGACGGCGGCCAGCCGCCCCTTCACGCCCGAAAGCAGACGCTGCTCGTAGCTCGGATCCAACCCGCGCCGTTCCGGAATGATCCAGATTTGAAGCAGATGAACCGGCTCGATCGGCGATGCGTTCTTTTCGCTGTGGACGACGCCGGTTCCCGCGGACATCCGTTGTGCCTCGCCCGGTTTAATGATGGAGCCGTTCCCCATGCTGTCCGCGTGCTCCAACGCACCCTGGAGCACGTAGGTCACGATCTCCATGTCACGATGCGGATGGGGCGGAAAGCCGCCACCGCCTCGAACCCAGTCCTCGTTGATGACGCGGAGCGAGCGGAAACTCATGTTCTCGGGGTCGTAGTAATCCCCGAACGAAAACGTGTGATACGTATCCAGCCATCCAAAATCGAAATGTCCCCTGTCCTCCGCCCGCCGTACCCGAATCATGCCAACCTCCTTGTGACCCCCGGGCCTTCGTGCCATAGTTTTTTGGCGCTCTTGCCCACCACCAACGCTTCGGGGATAACCATGCGACTCCATTCATCATACCGTTCTCTATTCCTAGCCTTTTCTCTCCTCGTCCTCTGGCGACCTGCCCAGGCCCAGGACACCACCAAAGTCACCATCGTGGATACGGACCTCGGAAACGGCATTCACATGCTGAAAGGGGCAGGGGGGAATCTAGGGGTATCGGTGGGCAAGGACGGGGTGTTCCTCATCGACAGCCAATTCGCTTCGCTCACGTACAAGATCAAAGTGGCGATCGCCAAGCTGTCCCCAGCCCCGGTGCGGTTCGTGGTCAACACGCACTGGCACGGCGATCACATCGGCGGCAACGAGAACTTTGGGAAATCGGGAGCGATCATCGTCGCCCAGGCCAATGTGCGGGTACGCATGTCGACCACGCAGTTCGACACCATGTTCAACGACACCACATTGGCGTCACCGGAGGGCTCGCTCCCCGTGGTGACATTTGCCGAGGCGGTGACGTTTCATTGGAACGGCCAGGACATGTGGGTGTTTCACGTGCCCAACGCCCATACCGACGGGGATGCGGTCATTCAGTTCAAGCAGGCGAACGTCGTACACACGGGCGATGTCCTTTTCAACGGCAACTATCCGTTCATCGATACGTCGGCCGGGGGCTCGGTCAAGGGGACGATCGCCGCGTCGGACCGCATTCTTGCCGCCATCGACGACAACACCAAACTCATTCCCGGACACGGTCCGCTGGCGACCAAAAAGGACCTGAAGGTCTATCGGGACATGCTGGCCGATATCAGCGGGAAGATCGAAACCATGCTGGCCAAGGGCAACACGCCGGACCAGATCAAAGCCGCCAAGCCAAGCGCGGCTTACGATGCCAAGTGGGGCAACGGGTTCATGAAGCCCGACCTCTTCGTGGACGTCCTGATCCAGGATCTGTCGCGGAAGGCGAGGTAGCCGATGTCATGGGTTGGTAACTCTAAGCTCCGGTTGGGTTTGATCATTGGCCTCACTTTCGGCGCGGTGGACTTGCTGTACACCTGGCTCTTCCCATTGGAGGACGACACGATTGGGGCCCTTCTTCGGTTCTATGGACCGATGTTCTTACTCTGGGCATTTGCCTCGTTTCGAGCCGCGCGTCGCGATGGACGGCTCTTATCCGGCGTAACCACCGGTTTGGTCGTCGCGTTTGCAACGTTTTGCGCGTACGATCTTTTGATCCTTATCCGAGTAAACGTATTCCTCACCGAACTGACCGGCCGCGCCGATTGGCAAAACTTGATGGCGCGTTTCAAAGCGAGTGAGTCCTCCGACTTGCGAGCCTTTGTAACCCTGGATTACCTCAAGATGGCCCCGCTCAAGATCGGAGCTGCATCCGCAGTTGGGGCAGTTATGGGTGTCATCGGCGGCTCATTGGGACGCATGCACGTATGGCTTCACCGCCCCGCCTAAAGGGGAGCGCTAGCGTTCGCGGAGACGAGCCACCTCTATACTTAGAGCATCTCCCGGCTCAAACGTTTTCCACGGAATCTCAACAACAGCAGAATTGTCATCTACCGGAACGCGGCCGGTGCTGATCAAGATCGGCGCCAATCCCTCATAGGCCTGATAGACACTGTCCGGGGCCCCCGGGAGGCGCTTGACCGTAACCTGAACCACTTCGTTCACGACCAGGTCCGTAGAGTTTAGATTTTGGAGTACCACCCGTAGGTCGGTTGCTTTGTCCGGAGAATAGTTACCGATCAAGATTCTGCTCGTGTCCGAATTGGCGCTTATGCCGGCGACGGCATCCAGCAAACCAGAGGCGCTTGCCTGAACGAATGCCCCGGTGATATCGGCGTAGGCCTTGTATGTCCACCAGGCGTAGCGGGGACGGAACTGAGCCGGATGGCCACAAAACTCCTCCGCGGCGCAGGGGTCGAGAAGATGGGCCAAGTAGAATGGCCCCCCCTTACATGAATCGGTATTGCATGGGTCGTTCCAGTTCGTTCTGCAGGCAAAGAGTAGGCCGAGGCTGTCGGCCCGTGCCCGTTCCGCCAGCGCGAAGTTCCGAACGAGGACGCCCGGAGTCACGTGCGGATGCACGACCGGTCCCATGTAGGGGTTTCCGCAATAGTCCGTATCCGGCATATCCGGATTGATCATCTCGTTGATCTCATAGTCAAACGAGTTGGCGTGGATCCCAGTGCCTCCAATCGCGTCGAATACGGCATCAACTCTGCCTCTTAAATCAAGTACCTGGGCATAGAGGTTCCACCGGCACGGACCATCCAGGGAAATAGGCGCCGTATAGTCCGAGTAACCAATGTGATGAGCGCTGAGCACGTCGGGAAGCGTGCCGCTTTCGTAACCGCGATGGAGAAAGAGGCTCATGGTGATCCCGGATCTCCGGCCAACTTCCTTTCCGGCTCCGTCCCCCGCGTACGCGAAGCTTGGTCCCGTGATGACCGCGCTCGGGTCCCAGACGCGGATGCTGTCGACGGCCGTGTTCCAAACATCAAAGAAGAGATTGTTCGAGTTGTAACCGCGGTCCGGATGCCAATCTATGTCCGGCTCATTCCATATGTCGTACTGAACTCTGACGGTATCTTTACCAACGATCCGGTGGGTTTTTGCAACGTTTACCCAGTGGAGGACGTGAGTTCGCCACGCCTCTATCCTGGCCAGGGAATCGCCGGGCGTATCCCAATGGTGGGTGAAATCCCCGTCAACTGAACCTGGGCTGGATCGGGCGTCAACTGCATCCTTCACCACGATCACAACAGTTGTCTTGTTGTGAGCGGCCCTTGCCCAGAGATTGTTGGAATTCTGCCAGAGATTCCCAATTCTCACCGCCGGTGGCTTCAACAGGGAGATCAGGGAATCGGGCAGGCTATCCGCCCACGGGCCACCCAGTCCGGCTCCCACATGAACGTCCGCCGATCCGGCCTGCGCGGCGTAATTGACAGTCACGTTTTCCGTCGCATGGGCCTTGTGTGGTGACATCCCAATCACTAAAGCACTGAATCCCAGAGCGAGCTTAAACAATAATTCCTTGTGGTTCGATGACATGCATCAATTCTTCTGCGGGGCCTCGACGCCCGAAAAGACCATCCATTCCATCATTCACCTCCCAGTAGCCGAGATGCCGGGCCGCCTAGTGCCGTCGCCACCCTTGCCGCTCCAACCACGCCCAGACGACTTGGGTCACCGAATCGGTGAGAGCGGCGTTTCCTTGCACCTTGTGCGGCGTGTCGACCCATACGATTGTCTTTGGCTCCCGGGTCGCGGCATGGAGGAGATCCACAGAGTGCCGCGGGATATCGGTGTCCTCCCGACCGTTCACGAGCAGAACGGGCCTGGGATATATGCGAGGAACGAAATGGATCGGATCCACGGGATCGAGCCACGGCCTCAGGAGCATTCGCGTGCATGCTCGCGCCAGGGGCGAATGAAATGGAACCCGAGCTTCCGCGACCCGGGCTAGATCGCCGCCGCCATAGAGTAACCCCACGCCTTCGAACCGCGGTTCGATCGCACCCGTCAGCGCGGCAAATGGGGCGCCCAGACTGCCCCCCAGGATGATGGTGCGATCGGGGTTCACCTGCGGCAGCGATTCCAGGTAATCGAGCAACACGAGGAGAGCCCCGACGGTTTCCTCGGTTTTCGCTCTCAAGCGCGGCATCGCCCGCAGCACGGTCACGAAACCCGCGCGTCGCGGCAGTCGGTATGGATAATCGAGACCGGCCCAAACTACCGGTCCGGGTTCGGTGAGATAGAAGAGAACCTTGGACCCGGTGTTCAACCCTCCCTGCAATATGACTGCTGGGAACGGGCCATCGCCCGGAGGAAGGCTCAGGCGGCCCTCGATGCGAAGGCCTTCCTCTGTTTGGAGCTCGATCTCCCGCAGGAGTCTTCCTTCGGAACTGACAGAATCTCGAGCATGGACGCTCACGATCGCAGTGCGATGTTTCAGAAAGCGTTCTGGATCGGCAGGTTTACGCGGAACGTACAGCCAAGCGAGTCCGGCCGCGATCAGGCCGAGGATCAAGAGACCGATTAGGCGCCGGACTCCCAGAGGAGGCCCCCTCAGTCGATCGCTACCACTTCGCGCACTTCCGGCACCGCGTCCTTCAGTAATTTCTCCACGCCCATCTTGAGCGTAGCCAAGGACGAAGGACAGCCCACGCAGCTACCCATCATGTAGAGCTGCACCGTGCCGTCGGAATAGCCGGCGAACATGATGTCTCCGCCATCTCGCTGCACGGCCGGGCGGACGACGTCTTCTAGCACATCGACGATTTTGCGTTCTGTCTCGTCGAGATGCATGGCATCTCGCGGAGGGGGAACCAGTACAGCGCCGCCATGCGCGAAGTACGCTTGCAGTCTTCGGCCCACCTCGCCTTCCAACTCCGACCAGCTCGCTCCCGGCATCCGAGTGACGGTGCAGAAATTCGCGATGAAGAAGAGCGAGTGCACACCCTCCAGCTCGAGCAAGTAGTTGACCAGGATGGGAGCGCTTTCATCGGACGGACGGTGAAACGTGGCGCTGCCTTCGGTGATCACGGGGCGGCTCACCATGAACTTGCGCGACTCAGGGTTCGGCGTCTCGCCGACATGCACGCTCACGTTGGTCGTGGTCACGAAACGACCTTCGCGAAAATCGATCGTGTAGCCGCGAAGGCGCTCCCAGTCCTCATCGGAAATGCGCAGCGGCACATCAACGTCGTCCCGGCGGCGGCGATCGGTCTCCCCGGCCGGGGTCTCGTAGCCTACGCCGATGTTGAAGCCCAGGCGCGATGGCTGGGTCGTGACGAAGAACTCCACGCCTTCGGTCGCCCGAACACGAATGGCTTCCGTGGCCGCCGGGGTCAACGTGAGGGTGTCCGTATCACGTCCCTCCTGCCGGCGTAACAGGTTACGAATTCCCATGATGGCTCCAAGTTTCTGCTAAGGTTTTTGACGCTTACGGCGACAGATCTTAGCAGTACCGGGGAGGCCCTGCGGGAGAATCCATTGGCCTTCATGTCTGGCATTCTTGCGATAACTGTAGGATTGATAGCCCTTTACCGAGGCCGGGCCTTCGCATGCCTCCTGCTCTCGTTGGGGGGTCTCATGGCGATCTGGCTGGGTTTGGAAGCTCAGCCGTCCTCGCTATTTATTACCGTGCTCTCCTTGGGCGCCCTGGTGCTTTTGATCCTGGGCCTTCCTCCCCTCCGCCGGATCCTCGTGTCGCGCTTCATTTTTGCTGCCATGGCTCGCATTCTCCCCCGGATCAGCGAGACCGAACGGCAAGCGCTGGAAGCCGGAACGGTGTGGTGGGACGGCGAGCTGTTTTCCGGACGCCCGAATTGGCGGCGCCTCGCCGACTTCCAAGTGCAGCCGCTCTCCAGCGAAGAACGCGCGTTCCTCGACGGGCCGGTCGAGGAGCTCTGCCGGCTCGTGGACGATCACCGCATTTCCCGGGAGGGGGATCTGCCCCCCGAGATTTGGGATTTTCTCCGCCGCCATCGCTTCTTCGGCATGATCATTCCCGTCGAGCACGGGGGGCTTGGCTTCTCCGCTCAAGCGCATTCGGCGGTGGTGACGAAAGTAGCTAGCCGCAGCTCGGCGACCGCGGTCACGGTAATGGTGCCCAACTCGCTCGGCCCCGCGGAGCTCATCCTTCACTACGGGACCGACGAGCAAAAACGGCGTTACCTCCCCCGTCTCGAGCGCGGCGAAGAAATTCCCTGTTTCGCGCTCACCGAACCGGAAGCGGGAAGCGATGCGGCGTCCGGACAAAGCGAAGGGATCGTGTGTCGCGGCACGTTCGAAGGACAAGACGTGTTGGGCATGCGCCTCAGCTGGAACAAGCGCTATGCCACGCTCTCCCCTATCGCCACCGTGATCGGTCTCGCATTCAAGCTATGGGATCCGGATCATCTTCTGGGTTCGGAAGAGGACCTCGGGATCACGTGCGCACTCGTTCCAACAAGGCTTCCCGGAGTAGAAACCGGCCGTCGCCACGATCCGCTGGGGGTTCCGTTCCTCAATGGCCCGACGACAGGCAAGGACGTGTTTCTCCCGCTCGATTACATCATCGGTGGCAAGGCGATGGCGGGACAGGGCTGGCGGATGCTCATGGAATCCCTCGCCGCCGGGCGATCGATCTCGCTCCCCGCGCTCTCGGTGGGCGGGGCCGAACTGTCGACGCGCGTATGCGGCGCGTACGCGACCGTCCGCGAGCAGTTCGGTTTGCCGATCGGCCGCTTCGAAGGCATCGAGGAGCGCCTGGGCCGCGTCGCCGGCACGACCTATCTCATGAATGCAACGCGCCAGCTCACCGCGGGCGCGGTGGATGCGGGCGAAAAGCCGTCCGTGGTTTCGGCCATGGTCAAGTACTCCCTCACCGAACTCATGCGCGTGGTGGTGAACGATTCCATGGACGTGACCGCGGGGGCGGGCATAAGCCGCGGCCCTCGCAACATCTTGGCCACGCCCTACGCCAGCCTTCCCATCGGCATCACCGTCGAGGGCGCCAATATCCTCACCCGTTGCCTCATCGTGTTTGGCCAAGGCGCGATTCGCTGCCACCCCTGCGTGCTCGACGAAATCCAGTCGGTGGCCACGAACGATCTTGCGCGATTCGATCGGGCGTTCTTCCGCCATCTTGGGTTCACGGCCACCAACGCCTGGCGATCGTTCGTGCTGGGTTCGACGGGGGGCTGGTTCGCCCGTCCTCGCATCGCCGGTCCCCTCGATGCTTACGCCGGCGAACTTTCGCACTTGTCCGCATCGTTCGCGTTTCTGTCCGATCTGGCCATGGGTACCCTGGGCGCGGATCTCAAGCGCCGCGAAATGATCTCCGGTCGCATGGCCGATGCGCTCTCCTGGATGTACATGGGTTCGGCCACGCTCAAGCGATTCCTGGACGAAGGCTCGCCGCGCGAAGACGTGATGTACGCGGAGTGGGCCCTGCGTACAGCCATCCATCGCGCCAGCACGGCCATGGAAGAAACGCTCGAAAACTTCCCGGTAGCCTGGGTGCGCTGGATGCGCCCCGTGCTCTTTCCCCCCGGTTCCGAGCGGCGCCCGCCCAAAGACCACCTGACCGTTCGCGTCGGCCGCTCCATTCTCGAGGGCGGCGCCGGTCGCGACCGCCTTTCCCGTGACATCTTCGTGCCACGCACGGCAACGCCGGGCCTGGGATTACTCGAAGATGCCCTCCGGAAGACCGTGGAGGCTCGACCGGTGGAAGAGAAGCTGCGCCAAGCCGTGCGCGAGCGCCGTTTACTCCGCGCTCCGCTTCGCGAGCTCATCCCGGGAGCCCTTGCGGCCAATATCATTTCCGAGCTCGAGGCGCGGCTTCTGGAGTCGGCCATTGCCGCCCGCACCGAAGCGGTGCAGGTGGATGCCTTCCCGCCCGGCTATCTCACGTTTCGTCAGGATCGCCTGCCCCTGACCGGAGAACCGGTATCGCGGAAGTGACCAGTTCGTCCGCCTTGGTATAACCTCCGCTCATGCAGCCACTCGTCACGCGCGATCAGGATCTGGTTGCGCTCACCTCCGAGCTGGAAAAAGAGCCCGCGTTTGCCATCGATACCGAATTCGAGCGCGAGCGCACGTACTGGCCGAAGCTCCAGCTCATCCAGGTTGCCGGTTCCCGCACGACTGCCGTCATCGATCCCATCGCGTTGGAAAACCTCGAACCGCTTTACGCGCTTTTGCGTAATGCGTCGATCGTGAAGGTCACCCATGCGGGACGGCAGGACGCGGAAATCTTCTTCAACCGCATGCAGGTCCCTCCAGCCAACATCTACGACACGCAAATTGCGGCCGCCTTCCTGGGCTACGGCGATCAAATCGGCTACGCCGCACTGGTGAATCGCCTGCTTAACATCCGCTTACGCAAAACGGAACGCGTAACCGACTGGAGCTTGCGCCCACTCTCCACCGGACAAATCGAATACGCGATGGCCGACGTACGTCACTTGCTCGAGATCCGCGAACGAATGGACAAGGCTCTCGAGGCCAAAGGACGGCTCTCCTGGTTGCAGGAAGAGCTGACGTTTTATACCGATCCCGAGTTCTATACCGAGGATCCCGGCCGCGCGTGGGTGCGCATTTCCGGCTGGCGGGGACTCGACCGCCGCGGGCTCGGCATGCTGCGCGAGCTCGTGCTGTGGCGCGATCGGGAAGCGGCGAAGCGAGACGTTCCGCGCGTACGCGTGATTCCGGACGACGTGTTGCTCGACATTGCCGCGCGCGCCCCGCACACAGTGGGCGACCTGTCTCCGCTTCGCCGGTTACCGGCCAAAGAGCTGGAGCGAAGCGGCACGGCGATTCTCAAAGCGGTCCAGATCGCTCGCGACCTGCCGGAGCACGACTTGCCCCTGCCACCCCCCGTGCCGCACGACGATCCCGATCAGTCTCTCATCGCCGACTTGTTGAGCGTCCTCCTTCGCCGCCGGGCCCGGGACGTGGAGATCGCTCCCTCCCTGCTCGGCAACCGGAAGGATTTGGAGGCTTTGGTGGGCTGGCTTTCGGGCCCCCGAACCGAGGCCGAACCCACCCTCTTGCATGGCTGGCGGGGCGACCTGGTCGGGCGCCAACTCGCGGCGCTCTGGGAGGGAAAGTCGGCCCTAGTCGTCGAGGGCCGGCGGACGGTATCTGTCCGGGAGCATTAGGGTTCGAGCCTCAACGTTGAAGGGCATCACCGCGTAAACGGTATACTGCTTTACTCATGATCGGGACCGGCCCTTCGTGATTCAGGAGAACGAGTTCATGCATTATTTTCCGGGCCGGGGGGTCGTTTTTTGTGCCCTAGCCGTGACGTTACTGGCCGGGAATGCCCGGGCGCTCACCCTGGAAGAAGCCATCGCCACCGCCCTGTCACAGAACGAGCGCGGAAAGTCAGCCGCCGAACTCGCGAAGGCGGCGGGGGCCCAGGTCGGCCAGGCGCGGTCCTTTCTCTTCCCCAGCCTCACGCTTCTGGGCGACTACACCCGGCGGTCTCACGAAACCACGCGGACCATCAACGGTACGACCTCGGTACTGCAAAGCCGGGATGCCACTGAAGTCAGGCTCAACCTGGATCAAATCCTCTTCGATGCCCAGGCCTGGCCGCTCTACAAAGAAGCGCGGCGGGCCCGCGATGCCGCGGAACTGGATGCGGTAGAGGCGAAGCGACAGCTTGCGTTCGATACGGCACGAAGTTTTTTTGCCGTACTCACCAGCGAACAAGTCGTCCGGGCGGCACGTCAACGTTTGTCCCTGGCCGACCGCAACCTGGAAGATGCCCGCGTGCGCTTCGACGCCCAACTCGTGGGCTCCAACGACGTGACCCGCGCCCAGTTGGAAAAGACGACCGCCGATCGTGAGCTCGTGGATTCACAGGGTGTCGCCCGCGTCGTGCGGCTTTCGCTGGGCAATCTGCTGGGACGGACGGTGGATGATTCCTTGGTTGTTCCGGGAGCCCTCCTGACCGAGGCGACGCGCCCGGTTACCCAAGAAGAGGTGTCCGCTCAAGTGGCCGTCGCGGCGCGACCCGACGTTCGGGCGGGCAAGGCGCGCGTGGCGGCTCTTCAGGCCGCCGCCCAGGAACCGCTCATGCGTTACCTCCCGGATCTTTCCTTTCACGGCACGGCGTGGTCGACCAACGAAGCCGGGTTTAGCGGCCAAAGCGAAGACTGGACGCTCGGTCTTGGATTGAGCTGGGACATTTTCGACGGCACGGAGCGCCACGCCGCCCGGTCCGAGGCCTCGGCTCGTGCGCGCGCCGCCGCGCTTGATCAAACGAACCTCGAGCGCAGCGTGGCGACCGATCTGGAATCCGCGCGCGTGGGACTCGAAACGGCGCAGGCGTCCCTCATGCAAGCGAACGAATCGGTCGTGGTGGCCGAACGCAATGCCGCCGAAGCCGCCGAGCTCTATCGGCGTGGCCTCGTGCGCGCGTTCGAAGTCGTGGACGCCAACGCGCAGACCTTCACTACCCAAGTAGAGCGCGCGCGCTCGCAGTTCGCGCTCGCGCTCACGTTCTTGAACTTACGCGCCGCCCTCGGTCTCGATCCCTTGGGTGAGGTCCCGGCGCCATGAGACATCGACGCTTCGTCATCGTCCCCCTCTTGGGACTGTTGGTCGTACTTGCCATCGGCGCATTCTGGCGCGAATCGAAGACGCCTTCGGGGGCACCGAAGGGGGCCGGACACACGCAAGGACGCATGGTGGCCTTCCCGGTGAAAGTCGAGACCGTATCGACCCGTACCGTGGAATACGCGATCACGGCCGTGGGGTCTGTGGAAGCGTTCGAGATCGTCCAGGTCACCGCGCGCGTGCCGGGAGCGATCGAGAAGATTCATTTTCGCGAAGGCGACAACGTAAAGAAAGGCCAGACGCTGGCGGAGATTGAACCCGAGCGCTACCGGCTGGCCAGCGAGGAAGCAAAAGCCGCCTTGGAGAAAGCGAAAGCCTCGCTTGCCGAAGCGGAAGTGGGACGGGACCGGCGTCAGGGTGCGAACGAAAAGACACCGGGACTCATTCCCGGCGAAGAGATTTCAGCATGGAGTACGCGGGTCGCCACGGCCCAAGCGGAAGTCGGCGCGGCGGAAGCGGCGATGGAGCTCGCCCAGCGCAACGCCCGTGATGCGCGGGCCGAAGCGCCGTTCGCGGGCACGATCCAGTCGCGGAACGTGCAAACCGGCCAGTACGTTGCCCCGGGAGCGCTGTTGACCACGCTCGTGCGCCGCGATCCCTTGCTCGTGCGCTGCCAGATTCCCGAATCGGATGCTGCCCATGTGTCCCCGGGGATGGTGGTGCGGTTCACCGTGCGGAACGACCAAAAAGAGCACCACGCGCGCATTGTCGCCGTGGCCGGATCGGCGGATCTCACCTCGCGCATGGTGCCGGTGACCGCGGAAGTGAGCGATGGCGGCCCCGAGCTCCGGCCGGGGGCGTTTGCGGAGATCACGATCCCGGTGGGGTCCAAAGCCGAGGCCACCGTCGCCCCGGAAACCGCCATTCGTCCCAGCGAGCGCGGATTTCTTGCCTATGTCGTGCGTAACGGAGTGGCCGAAGAACGCGTCTTGACCCTGGGACTTCGCACACCCGACGGCATGGTCGAAGTGCGAAGCGGTCTCGCTTTGAACGACAGCCTCGTGGTCCGCGGCGCGGAAGCCCTCCGAAGTGGAGCCGCGGTGCGCATCGTCACCGACGGTGAATCCGTACAAAAGAGCGGCGCCCCCTCCGGAAGCGGTTCGTGAACCTCACTGAAGTCTGCATACGCCGGCCGGTTCTGGCCTGGATGTTGATTGCCGCCACGGTCGTGTTCGGCCTGGTCGCAGCGAGCCGCATCGGTATCAGCCAGTTTCCCGACGTGGATTTCCCAACCATTTCGGTGTCGGTGAACTGGGAAGGCGCGGCGCCCGAAGTCATCGAAAACGAAATCGTCGAGGTTCTGGAAGACGCACTCACTCAGGTCGAAGGTATTCGTTCGATCACGTCGTCTTCCCGTCAAGGCGGCGCGAACATTTCCGTGGAGCTGGATCTCTCCCGGAACGTCGATCTTGCCCTGCAGGACGTTCAAACCAAGATCGCCCAGGCCCAGCGCCAGTTGCCACGCGACATTGATCCTCCGATTGTGTCCAAGACCAATCCCGAGGACCAGCCGATCATGTGGATTGGACTCTCGGGTCCCTTCCCGCCCCAGGTCCTTGCCGATTACGTTCGCTATCGGGTGAAGGATCGCCTCCAGACCATTCCCGGCATCGGCGAGATTACGCTCGGCGGTTACCTGGAACGCAACGTGCGCATCTGGGTCGATGCCACACGTTTGGATGAGCGCGGTCTTACTGTGTCCGATGTCACGCGAGCGCTCCAACGCGAGCACATAGAGCTTCCCGCCGGACGGCTCGAAACCGAAGGGCGCGAAGTCAACGTGCGCGTGCTCGGTGAAGCAGTCGATCTGGATGCGTTCCGCCGCATCGTGGTCGGCACGAATCAAGGCGCGCCGGTCTACTTGCAAGACGTGTCCCTGGTCGAAGACGGGTTCGAGGACGTGCGGCGCATTTCCCGAACGAACGGCCAACCCGCTCAGGGTCTGGGCATTCGCAAGCAGCGAGGGGCAAACGCGGTCGAAGTGGCCAACCAGGTGCGCGCGGCGATGGCCGAGATCCAAGAGACCCTTCCCCCGGGGATGGAGCTCGGCATCAACTTCGATACCACGAAGTTCATCTCCGAATCGGTACACGAGATCCAGTTCGAGCTCGTGCTGGCAGTAATCCTGACCGGTCTCGTGTGCTGGATGTTCCTGGGGTCGCTTTCCAGCACGCTCAACGTCGTGCTTGCCATTCCCATGTCCCTCTTCGGGACGATTGCCATCATTTATTTCCTGGGTTTTACCTTCAACACCTTCACCCTGCTCGGGATGGCCTTGGCGGTGGGGATCGTGGTCGACGACGCGATCATGGTGCTGGAAAACATCGTCCGCCACGCGGAAATGGGTAAGGATCGCGTACGCGCGGCGCGCGAGGGCACCGCCGAGATCACCTTTGCCGCCTTGGCGGCTACCTTGGCCGTGGTGGCGATCTTCATTCCCGTCGTGTTCATGAAGGGCGTGGTCGGGAAGTTCTTCCTTCAGTTCGGCGTGACCCTGTGCACCGCGGTGCTCTTGTCCTACCTGGAAGCGATCACGCTCGCTCCCGCCCGTTGCGCACAGATTCTCACCACGTCACGCGAGGTGCGGAGCCGCATCGGCAAGAGCGTTGATCGCGCTTTCAACTGGCTGGAAAATGCCTATCGCGCCACATTGCATCGGGCTTTGGACAAGAGAGGACTGGTTCTGGGCGGCGCCGGTCTCCTCTTTATCGCGGCTATTTTCGTGCTTCGGGCGCTGCCGGCGGAATTCGTGCCGTCCCAGGACCAAAGCCGCCTCATGGTTCGGTTGCAAACCGCGGTGGGCTCGGATCTGACCGAGACCGATGGCATCTTCCGCCAAGCCGAAGCCGCGACGATGACGCATCCAGAAGTTCGGCGCACCTTTGCCGTGGTGGGTGGGGGGGGTGGTACAGGAGTGAACTCGGGAATCATGTTCTTGACCTTGAGTCCTCGGCACGATCGCAAGCAATCGCAGCAGGAGTTCGCCGCCACCATCCGCAAGCAGCTGAATTCCATCCCTGGCTTGCGCGCCGTCGTCCAGGATCCGTCCCAGCAAGGGTTCACGGCCCGCCGTGGATTTCCAGTGGAGTTCTCGGTGCGCGGCTCGGACTGGGACCGTTTGGTCGGTCTCTCGGGCGACGTGATGCGTGATCTCGAGGCCACGGGAGCGGTCGTGGATCTCGACACCGATTACCAGGTGGGCATGCCCGAACTGCGCATCTTCCCCGACCGCGCCCGCTGTGCCGACCTGGGGATTGCGGTGGAAGACGTGGCGAGCGCCATCAATGCCATGGTGGGCGGCGTGAACGTCGGCAAATACACGGGTGAAGGCGGCCGGCGTATGGACGTGCGGATGCGTCTCTTGGCCGATCAGCGCTCGCGTCCCGAGGACATCCAGCGGCTTCATGTTCGCACCGCCTCCGGAGAGCTGGTACCTCTTTCGTCGGTGGTGACCACGGAAGAACGGCCTGCGCTTCAGGCCATCACCCGCCTCGATCGCGAACGGGCCATCACCGTCACCGCCAACGTCGCGCCCGGTCATTCGCAAGAAGAAGCGCTGGCGAAGGTGTCTGGCTTGAGTCGCGATCTTCCGGTGGGCTATCGCCTGGTTCTAGGCGGCGCGAGCGTGGCGTTCAAGGAATCGATGGGCAGCCTGCTTTTTGCCCTATTCCTTGGCCTCGCAGTGGCGTACATGGTACTCGCATCGCAATTCAACTCGTTCCTGAATCCGTTGACCGTGCTCACCATTTTGCCCTTGTCGATAGCTGGCGCCGCAGCGGGCCTTGCGGTGGCGGGAAAGAGTCTCAACATCTTCAGCATGATCGGACTCCTTCTGCTCCTGGGGATTTCCAAGAAGAACTCCATCATCCTGGTCGATTACGGCCGGCAGGTGCGCGAGGAAGGGAAAAACGCTCGCGACGCCATGCTCATTGCCGGACCACGGCGGCTCCGACCGATCCTCATGACCTCGGTGGCCACCCTCATGGCCGCCATTCCGCCTGCCTTGGGCCTGGGGCCAGGCTCGGAGATCCGGACGCCCATGGCGATCGCGGTCATCGGCGGTTTGGTCGTCTCGACCGCGCTCAGCTTGATCGTGGTCCCGACCTTCTTCGTGGCCGCGGATGGGTTGGCGACGCGGGTGCGGGGGAGTATCGGCGCCCGCCGGGTCCGACGGGTGCGCGCTAGCGCCGCGGATCCGAGAAGTGACACCGCGAGCACATGAGCAGGCTCTTATCCCCCATCCGATCCGCGTCGAAGTCGTCGCCGTGCGGGTTGATGCGCCAGCCGCTCTTGGCGGAGTGACAGCGCAAGCAATCCGTCTGCTGGTGGCAGCTCGCGCACGCGTCCAGGCCCTGGCGCGCCGCATCCCCATGCTGCAGTAGCCACATCGGAGAGGCGTCGTGAAACGCGCTCGTCTTGGCGTTCTCCGGCGATATCCCCACCCCGGCGTGACAGTCGCGACAAAACGTCTCGGTGGAGTGGCAGCTCGCACAGTCGGTATCGCGGGCGTAGGCATCCGCGGAATGCCGCGCGAAAAAGTTGCGCGGATGAAAATCCGGAGCCGACGGCGCGGCATGGCATTTCTCGCAGAAGTTCTGGGTGTGACAGCTCGCGCACTCAAGGGTTTGCGATGCTGCGGCGGCGCCGTGATCGATGCGAAACGCCGGATCGTGATCGGGAGGACGCGCGTTGGCGAGCAATACCCCGCGCTCCGGTATGGGTTGAAAGAGCCCTGCCGCCACCTTCGACTCGCTGCCGTGACAGCGCTCACAGCTCGAGCGCGTATGGCAGGTCGCACAATCCGTTGCCGTCGCGGCCGCGGCCGCCCCATGATGACGTTCCCAGTCTGGGCTCTGGTGACTTTCCGGCAAGGGCCAGGTTCCGTTACGGTCCGCCACCAAGTGAGCCACCCGAGGGTCGCGGCCCAAGGATCGAATGGCCGCCACCGAATCCGCGTTCAGATGGCACGTCTCGCAGAGGTCGCGGGAGTGACACGTGGCGCAGGCTTCGATATGCGCCTCGGCGAGTTTGCCGTGCGTGCTCAAGAAATCGGGCGCGGTGTGCGTGGATGGTTTCGGGAATGCAGCCACCCGGTCTTCCGATACGGTGGTTGCCTCAACCAATCGTGGATGGCAGGTACGGCACTCATTTTCGATGTTCAAATGTTCACTGCCGCCATGACAGTTGATGCAGGTTTCCGGCTGCGGCCGCACCACGTTCCATTTGCTCGTGGCCCCGGGCGGGTTGTGACACGTCGCACAATCGATCCCCTGCCCCTTCACATGAGGGGCATGATCGAAATGCAAGAACGGGTTGGAAGCCGAGGCGGCGGGAAAGTCCACGCGAGCGAGCAAGTCGCCGTTGTGACAACCGGTGCAATCCTTGGCGCTCGCCGAGATGAGTGCGGGCCCCTTGGCCGGATCGAACGCTCCTGCGTGGCACACCTTGCAGGAGGGAAAGAGATTCTCGTGAAGTGCATGTGGAAATCCGTGCTCTTCCGCTTCCGGATGCAATATCAGAACAGCGCCAAGAACGACGGGCACGGAGAGAATGACCAGGGCCACGCGAATCATGGCCACGAACTCCGGACGTGGTCTGCATTGGTGCCAAATTGCCACGTAAGCCCGAGACGTCCCCGGAACTGCGTTTCATCCTCGAATCCCGGCCGGTTGTCGTAGGTATGGCGGTACCAGCCCGCATCCCCATCCAACGAAACGGAGCCGTATGTCCCCCGCCCCAGAAGTCCAGCCCCATACGTACGTCCGTCACCGAATCGAAACTCGTTAACTTGCTGGTTGCCCGTCGCGTGCGTGCCCAAATACAGATCGCGTCCGAATCGGCGCCCTGCCGAGACATCCAAGCTGGACCGAAACGCACCAAAACCGATGTGCGCCGTATAGGAAGCCGAGGCGTCCCACACACCTTGAGACCAGGAGACAGTAGCCGCCGGTCTCCAACCGTCGCTCTCCACGGGCAAAAAAGACGTGCCCGCATGGGTTTCTTCGTAGCGGCGGTAGGCGGCGCTGCCCTCAATCGAGAGTCCCGGCATCGGCGTCCAGTTGAGGAGAGCGCGGCCTTCGTTGTAGCCCACCGGGGAAAAGGCGCCCCAGATCGTCCAGAGCTCGAAGAAGGGATGGTAGTGACGGATCTCTCCCAGCGCGAACCATTGGCGGGTGAACGCATGCCGCACGCGAAGCCTCGCCTCGTTGAACTCGAGCGTGGCCAGGTCGAAGTCGGCGGACGCTTCGGTAATGACCGGCTTGGCGTCCCATCGCGCGTCTGCGGACATTCGTTCGCTATAGAGACCCGCGCGGTCGCTTCGGATTTCGCGCTGATACTGCAGGCTTCCCGACAAAGCCCCTCCGCGCCCCCATCCTTCAAGACCCCAGAGAGCCGCGCCCTTGTCCGGCGGCAACGCATCCGAATCCGCAATCAACGACCCCGTGTAGGGTTCGAGAACCGTTCGCGCCAAGCTCCGGCCGGCAAAGGCTTCCAGCCGCACGTTGCCGAAACCACGCCACAGGAACGTGCCTCCGTCGAAGGGATACTGCCCTAGCCCACCATGACGTGTCTGGCGCCCGGCCCGCAGGCGATAGTTGGCGCGCTCGAAATCGGCGTAGAGCGCTCGGACTTCGAACTCCTTGCTCGTGCGTGGCCAGAAATCATCACTCCCGAATCGACCGCGTGCTTCCACGCGACCCGAAAGCCCGGTGACACCGGGCCATGCGGTGAGCCGCAAATCCTGCAGAAATGTCGTCGCTGATTGCTTGCTGCCGCTGCGATACCAGTAGCAGTCGCCGCCGGGGATGCAGGTGACGACCGTCCCATCGGGCAGCTCGCGCGTGATGCCGCTTCCAGGGACTTGATCCTCGTCCAGACTGTCTCTAACCACCGAGACAAAATCGAGGTACGTGGCGGTAATGCGGACGTCCCCGCGAACGCCTTGAGCCGCGGCTGGACCGGCAAGGGCGGGTAGTAGAAGAGCCGATATCCCGAGAGTTCGCATGGAAAATAGTGAGCCCCCGGGAGCGGCCACATGCTCCCGGGAGCTCGGGGAACTCAACTGTGACTACGTGAGTGGAGCTTGAACGCCGGGTCGTAGCCAATCGGCGCGCTCACACCGTAGGTGTCAGTCAGCGCCTGGATGGATGCACGCAGGAGCTGCTCGACCAGGAACGGGTTGTGGATCGGCGACCCCGGAAGTTCGCCCAACCGCGCATTGAACCACGCGCCATCGGCGACGGTGAACTTGCCGTCGCCCAGGTTGAACTCGCTCGGCGGAACCTGCGCCAGCATGTCGTCCACCTGAGTGACCAGATCGTCGACCGTTTGCTTGGCGAAGGTAAACAGGCTCCGGGCCTGGTCCTCCGTGGAGTGACAACCCGAGTTGGCGCAGGCCATGAACGAGCGCTCGGACACGTCACAGTTGTCCCCCACGACGGGTTGGCCCGTGGCATCCAGGCAAGGAATCGCCTGGAAGAGATGGCCCGTCGCCTGGAAACTGAACTGCCCTGTCGAAGCATCGGTCACCGTGAACGAGGCCACGTGACAGGTCGCGCAAAGCTTGGAATTCCCGGCCGGACCGTGCGAGGTCTCGATCTGGGTGATGTCCGTGTTGGGAGGTATCCAACCCGCGTCTCCCAATAGCAGGGGCCCTTCAGGCGAATGCGGACCTCGGATCGTCTGTGCAGCGACCTCGGGTTCTGCGCGCCGATGATGGCACTTCATGCAGAGCTGCTCGTTTTCCGACGGGCTGTCAATCGGAAACCGAAGCTGTCCCTCGTTCGCCGTCGAATGCGGATCGTGACAGACGGCGCACACGATGGCCAAATGTCCGGACGTCCCCGGGTCTTGCTCGATATAGCGCGTATCCACCCCCCAAGCCTCGAGTGCGCCCTGTCCGGTGTGACAGGCGCGGCAAGTCTGATAGTTGGCCGGGGTGGCGCCTTCCAGACCATCGAGCACATGAGGCTCAACCGTCCCGTGCTTGGACTGTGCCCACTCTTCTACGAAGGGGTGGTGCACGCCGTTGTGGCACTCCGCACAACCCGTGGGCGGATTCTGGCTGATCGCAATGGAGGCGATGGGTTGGGTGTTATCCGGAGCGTTCACGTGATCAAGTCCGGGCCCATGGCAGGACTCACACTGTACGTCCTGATAACGAGAGTCGTGCGTGCTGTTGTACCCCGCGCTATCCGTCACCGCGTTACCGAGCTCGTTCACGCTGTGGCACTTCTGGCAGACGCCCTGCATGTGCCCGCTTTGGGCTAGCGTGTTCCAAGCGTGAGCGTGCGCGGTGCCCTGCCAGCGCGTTTGTTGGCCAACGTGGCAGTTGCCGCACACGGTGAGCTTCGTGCTCGCGTCGTCATAGCCGAGAAAGTTCCCGGCTCCCGCGGGCGGATCATCGAAGAGTACGCGTTCTACATAGACGGTCTCCTCGTCCGTGCACCCGGCGATGGCAGCCACGATGGAAAAAAGAGTCACCACGAGGAAAAACGAGAGCCGACTCATGAACGCCTCCTTCCCCAACCTCTTCCACTTCGGCGGGTAAGATGGCACATCCGCCGACGCATGTTCAATCTGCAATCCATAAAGCCTTCCTTCAGCTCAGATCGCGGGCCTGTCCGACCCATGACCCTTATCGACATCCTAGGCTCCGGCTGCTGCTAAGTGCGATGCCCAAAAATGGATAACTGTATTTCTCAAACCGAAAGCCGACCGTTTCACTCCTTTTTATGAAAGCCGACCATTTATCTCTTCTTTATCGTTTGAGCGCTCATCGGTGTCCGTCAGTTCGTCCGTGTGAAACTCAGGATTTAGATCTCCTCCGTGTTCGTGAAGGTACATGTCGGCCGGCATCTTGCCGGTCAACCAAGCGGGATTACCGGGATACACCCCCGGTTTGAACACCGTCGAGTAGAAGTGCCACACCCCGATAGCGAGCGTAGCCAGCCAGGCTTCGTAGAAGTGAACGACCCGAAAGACGTCCAGCACGGGCTTTTCGAAGAAGAGTTGCGCCCCCTGATCGAACCAGAGGAAAAGACCGGTCACCGCCATCACGATCGTTCCCCAGACCAGCGCCCAATATTCTGCTTTTTCCACGAAGCTGAACCGGCCCAGTAAGGGCGCCCGGCGCTTGCGATCGAGGAAGAAGAGCGCCATTTGCCGCACGTCCCCGATATCTCCCCGGCCGAGCCGCATGCCGCGCCAGAAACTCCGCCCTTCGCGCGTGCGTAAATAGACGAGGTGCCACACCACGGCCAAGAGGAAGAACACCGCCGCACCGCGATGAAGGGTCCCTCGGACCTTGAACCCTCCATCCCACCCGAACATGGCGCGAAACATCCATGCTTCCGAGTACCGCAGCGCAAACCCAGTGATGACGAGGGCAATGAAGGACACCATGAGCACGGTGTGTTGAAGAGCGGCGTTCCGGCTCATGCGCACCACGTGCCGGCGATCGAGATGGCGCTGCCAGTGCTTTCGCAAGTCGAGGGCGACGAACGCGAGCATCCCGCCGATCACGAGCACGATCACGATCACATAAATCCTGGCGATGCGAGCGCTCCATACCCCCCCAGTCTGGCCGGGCAACAAGTGGATGCGAGTTTGGGCGAACTCCGCGGTGATACCGGGATGGCAGCTCCCGCAGGTCTGGGCGAGATGCGCGGGATGAATGGACGACTCGGGATCGCTGGAGGGGAGAATCTTGTGCGCGCCGTGGCAGCTCGCGCAGTTCGCTACCTTCGCGTCTCCACGCATGCTCTTCAGACCATGGTAGGAATCCACGAAGGAGGTGAGCTTCCCGGCCGGCACTCCGTAGACATTGTTGAGGCGCGCTGAGGCATGGCAGGGCTCGCAGGTCGCTTGGGCGACCAGGGCGGGGCTCACGTTGGAGCGGGGGTCCTTGGGAGACAGGATCCCGTGCTCACCATGACAGTCCGTGCAAACCGGAGCGTGCGTATCGCCTTGGGCCAGGAGCTTTCCGTGGATGCCGGCCTCGTACTCCTTGCGAATTTCCGCATGACAGCGCCCGCACGTTGCCGGAATGTTCGCATGAGTAATGCTCGAAGCCGGATCGCCAAGCCACAGGATTTGATGGCCGGTTCCGGTCGTGGAGTGGCAGTCGATGCAGGTCGCGCCGGGCTTACCCTCGCCCGTTGCCATGCCGTGGACGCTCGCTTCGTACGTGCCAACGGGACGTTTGAGCCGAATATCGTGCTTCTTGGCTAGATCCAAATTGCGATGGCATTTCCCGCAGGTATCGGGGAATCGGGCCGGGGAGGTGTTCGACGCCGGATCGGAAGAGCGGAGGATCTCATGCGTGCCGTGACAATCGGCACATCCGGGCAGGTCCTCGGTTTGTCCCACCACGCCGGGTCCGTGATGCGTATAAGCGGCCGTCTCCTTGGCATGACACGCGCCGCACTCCACCTTGGGCAGATGATCGTCGTGGGGCAGTGACGTAATGCTCTGATGACAATCGCGGCACCCGAGTCGTGCGTGCACGGAAACGGCCACCGTGGCCGCGGGGACTGCCGGCACGTCTTTGGCCGCAGTGTCGTGACACTGTCCACAGTCCCAATCGAGCTTGGGAATCGAAGGCGCGGTTTCGGCCAGCGCGCAGAGGAACGTGACGACCCCCACCGTTCCCAAGACCGCCATTCCCCACCTCGTCACGTTGCCGCCGGCTCTCATGGACCTTCCCTCGTCCTTCGAGAGGCGTAGGTGCCTGCTCACTGAAAGCCTGACGTGTGGGCGTTCCCCACACGTTTCAACTCAGGTTACGAAACAAACGGGGTATTCACGACGTTCATAATCGGGATAACTCAATTTCGAGAATCCGGACTGAAACGATTGGGAATACGGAAGGTGTTCAGGAGCCCGAGGTTACCTTGTGACAGTCTGCGCAGATCTTTCCGGGGTTGTGGTCTACCTGAGACTTGTGGCAGCTAAGACACAACGCGCGGGTATCGGGCCGGGCTCTTTGGGGGCCTTTAGCATGGCAATCCGTGCACTCCGTCTCGTGAACGTCCGCGTCGTGTGCACCGGCTCGGGGCGCGGCATGACAGATCGTGCACGGGGCGTCCGCGGCATGATGCGATTCGTGGCACTTTGCGCAATCGGCCTGGGCCCGCTCGCCTCCTTTGGCGTGACACGCGTTACAAAGCACGCCGTTGTGTTTGGCGTGCGGGAATGGGAGATCGCGTGATTGCGGTTCGTTCCAAACCGACAGCGCCACCGGTACGGCTTCCCTGCGCGAAAAGACAAGATCTCGCTTGGTATGGCAGGTCTCGCAGGCTGTGGCGCTCCGGCCTTCGTGATGGCACGCCGCACAGTCCGCGGAGGAGCGCAGAACGATCTCGGCGTGCTGTTGCTCCGATCGATGGCATAACGCACACTCGAGATTGCGATGCGGCGCATGATTGAAGGTCGTAACTCCGGCGATGTCGGTGACCTGTATCACTCGGCTCGAATCCACGAACGCGGCGTGGCAATCCAAGCAGTTCGCCCCCTTCAGGGTCCAGCTATGAACGCCATGGCAGTTCGTGCAGTTCACGAACACGCTCGCGTCCACGCGATGAAAGACGGTGTAGGTCCACGCTCGCGGATGGCATGAGGACGACGTGCAGGTTGCCCGCCACTCGTCGGTCGTTTTCTGAGTGTGGGGGTGATGGCAGACCCGGCAGGCAACGGTGTGGGGATCTTGACTAAACTCACCGGCCGGCAGGGTTTCCGCCATCTTGCGGCAGATCGGGCAATTCTGAACCCGCGCCTCAACCTTGGGCGGCAAGGGTGTTTCACCGGGCGAATCCAGGAACACGAGCGCGGCCAGGGCACACGCCATGATCAGCCCGGCCAGAACCGCGGTGCGGTTCACCGCGGCAACCGTTCCGCGTGTCCGCTATCCCCGTGGGCAGGCAGATAGATCGACGCGTCACCGATGTGACACTCGAAGCAACGCATGGCCCGCTCCCCGCCTTCGATATCGATCGGATGGCGGAACACGAGACCGGCATTTGCCAACGTATCGCGGGACGCAGCAGATGGGGCCTTTACCGGGCCCTGAGCCACGATGGTGTGGCAGAGGTTGCAGTCGCTCTTGATCTTCTGTCCGCTGGACGTAGCCAGGTCGGAGCCATGACAACGAAAGCAGCCACGGAAGAAAAAGTGGCTGCGGTTGTCGGGATATCTGTCCCACCGCGCGCGCATCTCGGGAAACATGTTCTGACTGAACGTTTCCTGAACGGCCTTGATGGCGGCGGGATTGAGCGGGATGCCTTCCGTCTCGTAGAAGCCGTTGAGGGCGAGGGCGATGGAATCCTGGGCCCCTTCGTTGGTGGCGTACTCGTAGGACATCGCCTTCACTGCTTCCCGCTTGATCCAAGGAATGGACGGATCGAGCCGCCCCGACACGAGCTCCGCGTTGACCGCCTTCATCGGCGATTCGTAACGGTGCGAGGGCCGGTTGTGACAGTCGATGCAATCCAGGGTGCGGAGAAACCCTTTTGCCTTTGCCTTGGCCATCAAGGAGTCCGGGAATGGCCGGCCACCCTTCGTATACACGATCGTTTCGTCACCGCGCGACCAGCGCACCAGATCGAAATCCTGACGCGATGAGTCCGAGGACACATATTCCATTTGATTCAGCTTGGCCACATGCCAGTGAATACCGGTGGGGTGCCCGTCCGGCGAAGAGATGTCGGTGCCTCCGATCTTCATCAGGAGCTTGACCTGCCAATGGGTATTGTCCCGGTCCCCCAGGAAGTAGTCCTTGGTGAGCTCGGTGGCGGGAAAGAATTTCTCCGGCCAGTGGCATTGCTCGCACGTCTCCTGGGCCGGGCGTAGGTTCACGATCGGGGTGGGGATGGGGCGCGGGTAGGTGCCGAGCGCGGCCTTGAACACCTGCCGGGTGCCGGAGAGCTTGCTCCGCACGAACCAATCCGCACCCGGACCGATGTGACATTGCACGCAATCGACCCGCGCATGCGGCGAGTTCATGTAGGCGGTGTGCTCGGGGGCCATGACCTGGTGGCACACCTTGCCGCAGAACTCCACGGACTCGGTGTAGTGATAGCCCTCGTAGAGACCGATGGTGGTCAAGAGCAGGAAGATCGACGTTCCGGTGATGAACACAACCAGCGCGTTGCGATGCTGCGGCTGGCCCAGATCCATTACGAACACGCGATCGTCGCCCCGAGCCATGCGCCGCCGTTTGTGCCACATTCCGATCGGAATGAGCAACAAGCCAAAGACGAGCACCCCGGGAAAAATGAGGAAAGTGAAGATACCCAGATAGGGATTCGTTTTTCCGGAGAGGATGTTCAGGATCCAGAGAATGACGATGGCGGACAAACCGAAGAGGGCAAGCCCCACTCCGAAGAGGCTGATCAGGTTGTAGACTTCCTGGGGAAAGTTGCGTTTCCGTGCCATCCGATTTGGGTCTCCTTCCGCTCAGGAAAACGGCATTCTGCCCCACACCTGTCGAGGTGTACCTTGCCGGTTGGAACCTCTGCGCCTCAATAGGAAATTCCCAATTCGCGATAAGGAATGGCGGTTTTCGGCAAGCTGGTCCCCTGCATGGTGATCGAGGCATAATCGTTGTTGATTCGCCGGCTCTGGACCAGGTGACCGGCAAGAAGAAGGAGTAGGAATGCAGTACGCCAAGCTCGGCAAAACCGGACTAGAAGTGTCACGTATCTGTTTGGGAATGATGTCCTACGGCACCACGACCTGGCAGGGCTGGGTGCTGGGAGAAGACGACGCGCGAAAGCACGTCCATGCCGCCCTGGATATGGGTATCAACTTCTTCGACACTGCGGATGCGTATTCACGCGGCAAGAGCGAAGAAATCACGGGAAAGATCTTGCGGGAAGCGGGGATCCGCCGGGACGAGCTGGTCCTTGCGACCAAGGTGTTCTTCCCGAATCGAGAAGGCGAGGGACCCAATCGCCAGGGACTGAGTCGCAAGCGCATTCTGGACGCGTGCGATGCGTCGCTCAAGCGTCTGGGGCTGGATTACATCGATTTGTATCAGATCCATCGTTGGGACCCTCGGACGCCTATCGAGGAGACGTTGGAGGCATTGGATAGCGTGGTGCGTGCGGGGAAGGTGCGCTACCTGGGAGCAAGCAGCATGGCAGCCTGGCAGTTTGCCAAGGCGCTCTACACGGCTCGGGAGCGCCGCTGGCACGCATTCGTTTCAATGCAGAATCATTACAACCTCGTCTATCGGGAAGAGGAGCGCGAGATGATTCCGCTGTGTGCGGAAGAGGGTGTGGGTGTCATCCCCTGGAGCCCCCTCGCCCGCGGACTTCTGGCTCGCGGCACGCAGGAAACCACGACCCGCAAGACGACCGACGAGTTCGGGAAACGGCTCTATGGTGCGGATAGCGACCGAGATGTTGTGGCAGCGGCCGAGGCCCTGGCTCGCGAAAAAGATGTACCCCTGGCTCGTATTGCGCTGGCCTGGATTTTGGGCGCGCCCGGAGTGACCGCTCCCATCATCGGCGCCACCAAGCTCGAACACGTGCAGGACGCGGTGGCCGCACTCGATCTCGTGCTCACGCCCGAAGAACGCGCGCGCTTGGAAGAGCCGTACCAGCCGCATCCGGTGCTTGGTCACACGCAGCCAAAGGCCTAGTTCCGCGCATGACCGGAAGCTTGTCCACGCTCTTGGCGGATAGTCTCGATTACGCTGGGCTTTTTCCTCCGGCCGGGTTGGACATGCCGAATGCGGTGGCGGAATACGAACGCCACATCGCCGAGGACCGGGTCGGAATGCTGGCCAGCTTCGTATGTCCCGCTGCGCGGTTGGAGGAACTGGGGCGGAATGCTACGGGACGAACGTGGAAGCTTTCCATCCTCGGCACAAATGCCGAATCGCCGGCGGATGCTCTGGAGCACCTCCCCCGCGACCTATCACGCATTGCCTCCTTTCTAGATGCGAATCGCGGGTTCACGATGGCCGCTTTGGAATTGCGCGTCGCTCCCGTTCTCCTAGGAAACGCGGCTGGCTTCGGGGACTTCGTACGCTCCGTCGAGGAAGAGATGTCGCGATCCCCTCATGCTCCGGCGAAGATCTTTTACGAGCTAGGCTGGGACGCACATTGGCCGTCCTTGCTTGGCGTTCTAGCCCAAGGCAGCATGTTTCGAGGCGGCAAAATTCGTACGGGAGGGCTGGAGGCACCCGCGTTTCCCTCCCCCGAACAAGTGGCGGGTTTTGTGATCGCCGCTCGTGAGGCCGGCGTTCCGTGGAAGGCAACCGCCGGCCTCCACCACCCTCTGCGGCGCTTCCGCCCCGAAGTTAAAACGAAGATGCACGGGTTTCTGAACGTGTTTCTGGGTGCGGCTCTCGCGTATCAAGGTCGCGATGAGGCGGCGGTGGTCGAGTTGTTGCATGAGGAAGATGCGGCAGCGTTCCGGTTCAGCGACGAGAGCGCCACGTGGCGTGAGCATGTGCTGGATCGCGGCCTTCTTTCGCGAAGCCGCGCCGAATTCGCGCAATCGTTCGGAAGCTGCAGCTATCTGGAACCGATCGAGGATTTGAAAGAGATCGGGCTTCTGTAACTCGGAGGGGCGCATTGGACAGAACGCATGACCCCGCTCTTCGGTCCTGGATTACCGTGGCTCAAGATTCCGACTTTCCCATTCAGAATTTGCCGTTTGGGGTGTTCCGGCCGCCGGGCTCGAGTGCCCGGATAGGTGTGGCGATAGGCGACCAGGTGCTCGACCTGGCCGCGCTCCATCGCGCCGGGAAGTTCGCTGGAACGAAGGTTCTGGCGAACAACGTGTTCGATCGGGACGCTTTAAACGATTTCATGGGTTTGGGGAGCGAGGCGTGGCGGGCAGTGCGCGCGCGCCTATCTCGTTTGCTCGAAGCGGACGAGCCGGAGCTTCGGGATGACGCAGGCCTTCGTGCCGAATGCTTGTATTCTCGGTTGAGCGTGGAGATGCTCCTGCCCGCGCGGGTCGGTGACTACACGGATTTCTACTCCTCGCTCCATCACGCCACGAACATGGGGGCGATGTTCCGCGATCCCGCCAATCCCCTTCTTCCCAACTGGCGCCATATGCCGGTGGGATACAACGGTCGCACGAGTTCTATCGTGGTCTCGGGGACTCCGGTGCGGCGGCCGTGCGGCCAGATGAAACCCGACGACGTTGAGACGCCCGTGTTCGGGCCCAGCCGGGTACTCGACATCGAGCTGGAAGTGGGGTTCCTGACCGGACCAGGAAACGAGCTGGGCAGTCCCATACCCATTGGCGAAGCTCGGGATCATATTTTCGGCCTGGTTCTGGTCAACGACTGGAGCGCGAGGGATATCCAGAAATGGGAATACGTACCGCTCGGGCCGTTCCTGGGTAAATCGTTCGCCACGTCCGTATCTCCCTGGGTGGTCACCCTGGATGCTCTGGAACCGTTTCGTGTTTCCGCGCCACCGCAGGAGCCGGAAGTGCTCCCCTATTTGAAGCGTGGCGACGAGGGCGCATACGACATTGACTTGGAGGTATGGCTGGAGGCGCGAGTCGGTGAAGCCGCTCGCGTTTCGGCCACGAATTTCCGCGACATGTACTGGACCATGTTCCAGCAGCTCGCCCATCAGACCGTGAACGGCACCAACATGCGGCCGGGGGATCTGTACGCCTCGGGAACGGTCTCGGGGGTGGAACCAGGCACGCAAGGCAGCCTGCTCGAGCTGACCTGGAAAGGGACGAAGCCTCTCGCGCTGCCCGGAGGAGTCATGCGGACGTTCCTGGAGGATGGGGATACGGTTATTTTGCGGGGGGCATCAAAGGGAAAAGCCTATCGTGTCGGGTTTGGGGAATGTCGAGGAACGATCTTGCCATCCCGATGCTGATGGGTGTAACGATAGGGATGAAAGAAAGTCTAAATGCAAAGAGGGGGTAGAACCCCATGTTCCTTGTTTTCATTCATACGGAGGTCCTGATCGAAAGCTAGCTAACCCGATCGAAGGAGATTACATGTTCCAGCGCATTTCCGGATGTCTCAGGGGAATGACTGCGCTCGGTCCTCTCCCCCTCCGACCGGTTCTCGGGATAATTCTGTCGTGTGTCGCTGCTGAAGCTAGCATGGACAACGTTCGCTTCGCTTTGGA
>Ga0075418_10001304_pt1 | contig 28213 bp, 27 predicted proteins | sample SoiMetdeltSBSDD2_FD_81776 | JGI IMG/M metagenome (GOLD analysis project Ga0075418, IMG submission 81776) | Bulk soil microbial communities from a Populus tree surrounding site in Tennessee, USA - Soil MetaG P. deltoides SBSDD2 | ecosystem: Environmental > Terrestrial > Soil > Tree plantation...
GCTCGTCCTGGCCGTCGGCTCCAGGATCGGCGGCTGGCTCCGTGCCGGGGCCTGGCTTGCGGTGCTCGTCACCGCCGGAGGCTGGCTCCTCACCGGAAACCGTGCGCCGGGCTTCATCTGCGTCGAGGTCGCGATCGTCATCGCGGTGGTCATCCGGTCCAGACGGATCGGTCGAGGCGCATTCGCAGGCCTCCTCGCCCTGGCCCTGACCGCGGTCGTGTTTGCCGGGGTCATCGGCGCGGCCCGCCTCGGGTCTGCACCGTACTTCGGCCCGCCGCTCCCTGGCATGACCGTGATGGTCGGTCCGCCGCCGGACTACGCCACGCTGACCCGGGTCGCGATCGTGGGCTACCTCCGCGTCCCGATCCAGAACCTGGTCTCCACGGTGGATGCAGTGCCGACCCGGATCGGCTGGCGCCTCGGCTCCACCTACCTCCAACCGCTCGCAACGGTGCTACCCGGCCATCAGTCCACGTTCGACCAGGACCTCAAGGAAGCCCTCGGCCAGACGTACGTCGGCGGCGGCACGGTGCCCGGGCTCCTCGGCGAGAGCTATGCCAACTTCGGACCGCCGGGCTGGCTCCTCGTGCCGGCCCTTCTCGCCATCGCCCTGGCGTGGCTCTACCGACTTGCCCAGTCGCTCAACAGCCCGACAGCCTGGGCGCTGTACGCCTTCGCGATCGTCCACGTCGCAAACGGGATGATCGGCGGCCTGATCGTGGCCTCGCCATTCCCCTATGTCGCCTACGGCTTCATCGGGCTGGGGCTGCTTCTCGAGCGTCGCGGGTCGGTCCTGCAAGAGGCGCTCCGTCGACGGATCTCGCGCGTCTAGCCCGCGACCTCGGCGACCCAGGGCGCCTCGATCGCGCCCCATTGGAAGCGATTTCCGAGACCCGGCAGGAGACCGAGCACAACCCGGGCGGGCCGGATCCTGACCCCGCGGGCGACGAATCGTGGCCATGGCCCTTCGGATCCACCGCCGCCCGCGGAACGAGCCCGTCGCGCCGCGCTCGCGGCCGAGCGAGTCAGCGCCAGCCAGGCTTGCCGCCTGGCGGCCCAGGCACGCATCCGCTCAAGCGCGGTGATCGGCGTTGCCGTGCCGCCTCGGCGCTCGCGGGTCCGCTGATTCTCGTCGCGGATCCGCGTCGCCTGCGTGACCGTCGACATCGCGGGGTGGAGGCGCATGACGGCCAGGAATTCACGGATGCGAACGATCCGGCCAGCGTCAGCGGCGCGGAGATAGAAGTCCAGGTCCGCCGTGAATCGCAGCTCCTCGTCGAATCCGCCGACGCGGTCCAGCAGCTCGCGGCGCCACCACGTGGCCGGTTGCGCAAACGACCCAATCGAGTGCAGGTAGGCCCGCCGAAACGGCGGCTGGAAGTGAGGCCGGAGGCGGCCGGTCTCCTCGTCCAGGAGCAGCGCATCGCCGTACACGAGCTCTGGCGCCCCAGCCTGCTCGAGCCCGCGAACCGCGGTCTCAACGCTCCACGGCAGGTAGAGGTCATCGCTGTTGAGATAGGCGAGGATGTCGCCCTTCGCGAGCGCGAAGCCGCGGTTGATCGCCTGATACATACCCGAGTCCTGACCGCTGGTCCAGCGAAGGTCGTACGTCCCCTCGTACCTGCGCAGCACGTCGAGCGTCTCGTCGCTGGAGCCGCCATCGACAACGATGTGCTCGAGCCGGGTGTACGTCTGCGCCCGGATCGACTCGATGGTGCGCTCGATGTAGCGGCCCTGGTTGAGCGTCGGGGTCACGATCGAGACGAGCGGCCCAGCGCCCGTCATGCCGTTGGGACGTCGAATCGCGCCGGCCGGAAGAACAGTCCATCGACCTGGAGCAGGCGACCGGTTCGCGCGTCCGTGAACCCGGGCTCCAGGCCCATCAGCTCGAAGCCGTGCGTCTGGAGCTCCTGGATCATCGCCGGCAGCGCTGGAGCACCCGCATACAGCGGCGCCAGCTGCAGCTCGAGCTGGAGGCCGGCGAGCGCTGCGAGCGTTTCCTGTGCTCCGGCGAGCACCTGGGCCTCGAAGCCCTGAACGTCGAGCTTGAGGAACGGCAGCGACGACCCGCGGAGCCAGGCCGGTCCAACCGAGTCGAGCCGCCGCATCGCCACAACCTCGGCGCCCACGCTCCGCGAGGTCGGCGCTGCTTCACGGTGGAGTGGCAGCATCTCGAGGAATGAGCTGCTGACCGAGTTCGCTGCGACGGTCAGGGTCGCCTCGCCGTCAGCGTTGCCCAGCGCGACGTTGACGGCCAGCCACTGCGGGTCCCGCGCGGCGGCGGCGGAGAGCGCAGCGAAGGGCGCAGCGAGGGGTTCGATCGAGACGATCCTGCCCGCATAGCCGTGAGCGCGGAGGAGCCGCCCGTACTGGCCGCGGTTCGCCCCGACATCGATGACGAGATCGATGCCGGCGGCTCGGAACAACGCCTGGCGCCGGCCGTTGACCGTGCCAAGGCCGCGGCTACGGACGACATCGAAGCCTGCACGACGCAGGACGCCATGGGCCCAGTCGAGGCTCCTGCGCATCGCCGTCCGCCGCATTGTCATCCCGCGCCGTAGCCTTTCGCCAGCAGGGCCATGGCCACGGAGGATCCGGTCTGTTCATTGATACCGGCGATCGGGGCGCGCGTCGGATGGCGTTCTCTCATGCGCTGCTCGTGCTCCCGGGCCTTCCATGATATCCGCGTGATGGGCATGCACCGCGCGTGACCGCACGCGCCCGTCGCCCGGCCGTCGCCCCGGTGATCAGCCAGCTCGCGGCCTTTGTGGCGTCGCGAGCGATGCTGCTCGGAGCGACGATCGTCGTCGCGCGAGTCGCGGGTGCAGCGGCCTACGGGAGCCTCGCGATCGGGCTCGTCGTTCTCCAGGCTGGCATCTTCATCCGCGATGCCGGCCTGGGGCAGGGACTCGTGATCGTCGGCCAGCGGCGGGCGGGATTGACCTGGCCGACCTTCCTCGCGGCAACGTCCATCGGAGTCGTCCTGGCGGTGGTCATCATCAGCCTCGCCGACCCGTTGACGAACATCCTCGGCGTCCCCGAGGCCGCCGAGATCGTTCGCCTCCTGGGGCTCGCCTTTGGGATCGGCTCGGCCGGCGTCGCGTCGAGTGCGGCGCTCGAACGGACCTTGCGCTTCGTCTCGCGCGCCTGGGTCGATGTGGCCGCCTACGGGGCGCTGACGGTCGTCACCATCGCGCTCCTCGCATCCGGCTTCGGAGCGGCGAGCCTCGCCTGGGGGTATGTGGCCCACGCGGCCGTCCAGACGAGCCTCGCGGTGATCCTTTCGCCGCCGTGGGCCGACGCCGGCGCGCCGTTGCGCGATGTCGTCGCGCTCGCTCGATACAGCGGAACGCTGTGGGTCGCGGCGGTGCTGTCGTACCTCGCCGCGAATCTCGACAACGCACTCGTCGGCCGGCTCGGCGGCGCCGAGGCGCTCGGGATCTACGCGCTGGCGTACACCATCGGCAACACGGTTACGATCGGCTTCGTGCAGGTCGTCAACCGTGTGGCGTTGCCGTATTACGGGCGCGCCTCGGGCGAGCCTGGTGCTGCACGGACGCTCCTCAAGACCGTCACGTTGACATCGATCTCGTTCGCCGCGCTGTCCGCCGCGGTCATCGCCTTCCTGGCGCCCGAGATCAGTCGCTCGCTGTTTGACACCTCGATCGCGATCGGCCCCCTCATCGTCCTTGCGGGCTACGGCATCGTTCGCGCCGCCGGGATCGTCGTCGGAACCGCGCTGAATGGCCTGGGTGAGGCCCGCCGGACGGTCGCATCTGGAGCCGTGAATGTCGCGTGCATCGCCCTGACGCTCCCCGCAGCGTTCCAGGTGGCGGGCTTGACCGGCGCCGGTGCTGCCGTCCTGGCCGCGCTCGCGCTGTCCATCGTCGTGCTCCTGCCGAGCCTCAGCCAGCGGAGCGGCGCGAACCCCTGGCGGCTGCTCTGGCCCGCGGCCCTGGCGCTGCTGGCCGGGCTCGTCATCGCCGCGCTCATGGTCGAATCCGCGCTCGTGCTCAGGCTCGCGGTCATCGTGCTGATCGGGTCCGCCGCGGCGGCGGTTGCCATCCGGGGCGCCCGCGGCCTGTTCGAGACGGCTCCTTCGAGCGCCGATCCCGAGTGAACGTTCGCCCCGTCATCATCGGCGTTACGCCGCATCACCCGATCGATGCCCGCAATCCGACCCGACCCGGCGAGCTCGCAAACGCGATCAGCCGGTCGAGCCGCTGTGCTCGGCTCGATCTCGTCGTCCGATCGCGACCGCGAGCCCTGCTTCGCCGGGCGACGTGGCTGAGTGGGCCGAGGATCGGTAGGTGGCCGCTGCGCCGAACACGCCTCGGCACGAACAGCGATGCGCTCGAGCACCCGTGGCCGTTCGGGTACGTCGAGGACAGGTTCCTGGAGCGGCTCGTCCGGACGACGGTGGCCGCAGCACCCGGCGGCGCGGCGGTGCTCATCTGGGATCCGAAATCCGCCGGCGTCCTGAAGCGCCTGTCCGACCTCGGGCCATCACGGCTGGTCCGCGTCCTCGACGCGTATGACGCGTGGGACCTCTCGCCGCTGGTTCATGGCCGAAGGCGGCAGGCGGCGGTCGTCCGCGGCTACGAGAGCGCAGCCGCCTCGGCTGATGTCGTCCTGGCCAACTCGGCGTTCATGGCCGAGCGGATGCGCGGGCTGGGTGCGCGAAACGTCGTTCGACTGCCGAACGGGGCGCCCGAGCGGTTGACCGCCGACCAGGGCGCGCCCGCCTACTTCGCCTATGTCGGCCGGATCCACGAGCGCGTCGACGCGACGCTCCTCGCCGCCGTCGCCGACGCGTTTCCGGCCGTCGAGATCCGAATTGCGGGCGGGGTCGAACGAGAGCCCGCCGCCTGGGCCGCGTTGGCGTCGCGGCCGAACGTCCGGCTCATCGGCCCGCTCGAAGCGGTTGCTGCCCGTCGTCTCATCGCTGGCGCAGCCGCGCTCCTGCTGCCACATGTCGTCGATGACTACACGCGGAGCCAGGACCCCATGAAAGCCTGGGACGCCCTCGCGTCCGGGACACCGGTGGTTTCGACCCCCCTGCCACCGGTGACGGAATGGCCGGAGCCGCTGCGCTTGATCGGCGGCGATCGCGAGGCGTTCGTGGCGGCCGCGCGACGAGCGCTCTCCGGTGAGCTCCGTCCAGCGCGCGACCAGATGCTCGCGCTCGCCGCCGCGAACACGTGGTCCGCCCGGGCCGATGCGCTGCTCGACGCGATCGAGGCGGCTCGAGGATGACGTCGGTAACCGTCTCGATCGTGCTCCACGAAAGCGCCGCCGACATCGGAACCTGCCTCGAGGGTGTGGCCTGGCAGACCCGGCCGGTCGATCGGATCGTCGTCATCGACAACGCATCGACCGACGGCGGCCTCGACATCGTGCGTGCGCTCGCGCCCGAGGCGACCATCGAGCGATCGGCCGTGAACGCAGGCTTCGCGGCGGCCCAGAATCGAGCCCTGCGGCTGGCACCGGCCGACGTCCACGTGCTGCTCAACCCTGACTGTCGCCTGTCGCCCGCGTTCATCGAGCACGCGACGAGTGCGCTCGCGATCGATCCGTCCGCCGGCAGTGTGAGCGGACGGTTGCTGCGCTTTCGAGCGGGCACGGACGGCGCTGAGCCCGGCCCGCCCGATGAGCTGCCCGACGACCGGCTCGATTCCACCGGCATGGTCGGCCTGCGGAACCGCCGCGTCCTCGATCGTGGAGCCGATACGCCTGCCGCGGGCCGGTATCTCGAGCCCGGCTACGTTCTCGGTGTCAGTGGCGCGGCCGCCGTCTACCGGCGCGCGACGCTCGAGGACATCGCCTTCAAGGGCGAGGTCTTTGACGAGTCGTTCTTTGCGTTTCGTGAGGATGTCGACCTGGCGTGGCGCGCCCAGCTCCTCGGCTGGCGGTGTCGCTACGAGCCGCGGGCGGTGGCCCGACACCGGCGCCGCGTCACGCCGGAGCGGCGCCGCGACCTGCCGGCTTCGCTGAGACGCCGATCGGTCGCCAACCGCTGGCGGATGCTGGCCAAGAACGAGCTGCCGTCCGGCTGGCGGCGCGACTGGACATCGATCCTGTGGCGTGATCTCCAGATTCTCGGCTACGCGGTGTTGCGCGAGCAGGCGACCCTGCCGGCGATCGTCGACGTCGTTCGTGACGCTCGTCGGTTGCGTGCCCGGCGCTCGGACATCATGCGGCGCCGCGTGGGAACGGATGCCAGCGTGCTCGATTGGTTCGGGATCGACGACCAGCGGCCGCTCGATGCGGCCTAGGCTGTGACTCGCATGAACCCCAGCATGGCCGAGGGCCGGGTCGTCAGCGTCATCGGCGCGGGCTACGTCGGCCTGGTGACATCCGTCGGACTGGCAACGCTCGGACAGACGGTCGAGGTCATCGAGACCCAACCGGAGCGCCTCGAGTCGCTCCGGCGCGGGGTCGTCCCGATCCACGAGCCCGGGGTCCAGGCGGCGCTGGACGAGCTGTCGGGAAGCGGACGCCTGACGTTCGCGGCGGCTCCGACGCGGGTCGCCGATGTCACGCTCATCTGCGTCGGCACACCGATCGACGATGCCGGCAACAGCGACCTGTCACAGCTTCGAGCAGCGCTTCACGAGCTCGGGGCCGGGGCCACCGTTCAGGGGCCGATCGTGATCCGGAGCACGATGCCGCCCGGCGCGACCCGGCGCGTCGTCGCCGAGTTCGGCCTGCCCCGCGAGCTGGTCCTGTCGAATCCCGAGTTCCTGCGCCAGGGCACGGCGCTGGCGGACTTCCTCCACCCGTCGCGGATCGTGCTCGGCCACTTCCCTGAGGCGACGCCGGCGACGATCTCGATCGTGGCTGACCTGTTCCGGGTCATCGAGGCGCCGCTCATCGTGGTCGACGTGACGGCCGCCGAGCTCATCAAGAACGGCGCGAATGCGTTCCTCGCGTTGCGGTTGTCGTTTGCCAACGAGCTGGCCGCGCTGTGCGAGGAGCTCGGAACCGACGTCGGTCCCGTCCTCGAGGCGATGGTTCGCGATCCGCGCCTGATGTCGCTCGCGGTTCAGCCCGGGTATGGCTTTGGCGGGAGCTGCCTCCCGAAGGAGCTGATGGTCCTGACGGCAACCGGAGCCGAGCTCGGCCTGCCGATGCAGGTCACGCGCTCGGCCTCGGATGCGAACGAGTCGCATCAGCGTCGCCTCGTGGAGCGCATCGAGTCCGCCGTCGGACCGCTGCGAGGTCGGCGGATCGGCGTCCTGGGGCTGGCCTTCAAGGCCGGCACCGATGACGTCCGGTCGTCCCCGGCGCTGGCCGTCGCGAGCGGGCTCATCGACGCCGGGGCACACGTTCGCGCCTACGACCCGCATGCCTCGAGCAATGCCGCCCGAGTCGTGCCCGCGCTCGAGATCGTGGCGTCCGCGGAAGCCGCCGCCCAGGACGCCGACGTGCTCGCGATCCTGACCGAGTGGCCCGAGTTCAAGGATCTCGACCTGGACCGGATCAAGGCCGTCATGGCCCAGCCCCTGATCATCGACGGTCGTCGATTGCTCGATCCCGAACGCGTCCGCGAGGCCGGGATTCGCTATCTCGCGACGGGTTCGGCCGACGAACCTAGAATGACCGCGACGTGATCCGACGACACATCACGGCGCTCCGAGTGTCCCTGATGGCCGCCGACGCGCTGTCCGCGATGGCAACGTTCGTCGCGGTTTCGGTCGCCCGCTTCGGGCTCTCCGGGTGGCTCGACGCCTGGGTCCGCCTGCGCGTCGAACCGATTGCCTTGATGGCGATCTGGGCGGCCGTGTGGGTGACGGCGGTCTGGCTGCTCGGGCTCTATCGGCTGCGGGCCCGCTGGACGGTGCGAACCGAGGCCCTCGAGCTCGCCCGCGGTGCCGCGCTCCTCGCGATCATCACGTTCGGCGCACTGTTCGTCATCAAGCTCGATTCGGTCAGCCGGCTGTTCCTGATCTCGCTGTTCGCAAGCCAGGTCCTCGTGACGTTCGTCTCTCGGCTGGCCCTGCGCTTCGCCTTCCGGTGGGCCCGTTCGCGGGGCCTGAGCGCGCGCTTCGTGCTCATCGTCGGGACGGGCCCGTCAGCGCAGTGGTTCGCCGATCGCATCGAGCGCCACCAGGAGCTTGGGCTGCGCGTCGTGGGCCACCTCGAGTGGCGCGGCAGCGACGGCCTGAACCCGGACGCGGGCCTGGCGGCCCAGTCCACGAGCCTGACTCGGCCGATCCTCGGTCGCGTCGACGAGATCGACCGGATCCTCCACGACCAGGTCGTCGACGAGGTCGTCATCTGCCTACCGCCTGCCGCGTGGGGCCTGATCGAGGCAATCACGAGGCTCTGTGAGGAGGAGGGCAAGATCGTCCGCATCCCTCTCGCCGAGGGTGCGTTCGACCTCCCGGGCGCGCATCACGAAGTGTTCGAGAACGTGCCCGTGCTCTCGCTCGTCTACGGTCCCGACCGGGCACTCGGCCTGCTTGCCAAGCGCCTCCTCGATGTCATCCTGTCGGCCCTCGCGCTGCTCATCCTCAGCCCGATCCTCGTCCTTGTCGGGCTCATCATCCGGCTTGTCGACGGGCCGCCCGTCCTCTTCACCCAGGTTCGCGTCGGGCTGCACGGCCGCGAGTTCCGGGTCGCGAAGTTCCGAACGATGGTGCCCGACGCGGAGGAGCTCCTCGACGAGCTCGCGGATCAGAATGAAGTCTCCGGCCACGCGTTCAAAGTCACCGAGGACCCGCGCCTGTCGCGGACCGGGGGCTGGCTGCGACGACTCAGCATCGACGAGCTGCCGCAGCTCGTGAACGTGCTGAAGGGCGAGATGAGCCTCGTCGGACCGCGGCCACCGCTGCCACGCGAGGTCACGGAATACGACCTGTGGCACCGTCGGCGCCTGTCAATGAAGCCGGGGATCACCGGCCTGTGGCAGGTCTCCGCACGACGCCAGGCCGAGTTTGATCGATGGGTCGCCCTCGACCTCGACTACATCGATCGCTGGTCCCTGTGGCTGGATCTGAAGATCATGGTCCGGACGATCCCGGCGATGCTCCAGGGCCGCTAGCTCAGGGTCGGTCCTCGAAGTAGAAGCGGCTGTCCCGGCCGTACAGCGCCACGGACAGCTTCGCCACCTCGTCCAGGTTGATCTTGAGGATGTAGGTCCCGCCCGTCGTGTTCGTCGGTGGGTGGAACGAGTACGTCGGCGGCTTGAGCACGTAGTGGCCGATCGAGCCGTCGTCGATCCCGCCGGCGAGGTTGAGCATCTCCTGGATCCGGTCGGGCGGAAAGTTCGTGCGGATCATGCCGCTCGCCAGCTCGAGGATCTCGGGCAGCTTCGGCAGGACGGCGGGGTCGGTCAGCTTGGCCCGCATCGCGACGAGGAGCTGCTGCTGTCGGGCGGCGCGCGTGAAGTCGTTGTCGCCGGCGCCCTGGCGCGAGCGGACGTAGGCCAGAGCGTGCCGGCCGTCGAGCGTCTGGACGCCGCTGTTGAGATAGAAGCCTGGCGGCGACCCGTCCAGCCAGTCGTAGTGGCTGTCGGCGATGCGCCGGTCGACGTTGATGGTGACGCCGCCGGCGGCGTCGACGAGCCGCTCGAAGCCACCGAGGTCGACCGCGGCGTAGTAGTGGATCGGCGTGCCGATGAGGAAGCTGAGCTCCTTGATGAGCGAAGGCAGAGGACCGTCGGGGAAGGCGGACGGATGGTTCGCCGCGTAGGTCATCAGCGAGTTGATCTTGCCCGTGAAGGTACGGCCGTCCCAGAGCGGGAACTGCGCAATGTCCCTCGGCACGCTGACCATCGAGCTCTGACCGGTGGTCGGGTCAATCGACAGCACGAGCAGGGTGTCGGTGAGCGCGTGGTTACGCGTTGGCGCCGAGTCAACTCCTGTCAGCAGGATCGTGATCCGGGCCTCGCGCGTCGCCGGCGTCGCAATCGGCGTCGCCTCGTACACGGGGTCGCTCGACGGGTCCAGCGACGCGGGAACGGGTGTGGTCTCCGGCGCCGGCTCGCCGACGAAGACCTTCGTGCCGAAGTCGTAGAACGACCAGGCGTAGTAGCCCAGCACGCCGTGGACGACCACGACCACGAGCGAGAGGCCGGCGAGGACGCCTGCTGCGCCGGTCCGAAGAGCGCGGCGCCCGCCACCCGTCATCCCGAGAGCATCGACCATCGACAGCAGCCGCCACGTCGCCAGGAGCCCGATGAGCACGATGACCGTGAGCGAGAAGGACGGGTCGATGAGCTCCAGGCCGAAGGCCGTCAGCCCGCCGACGAGCTTGAGCACGAAGAGCAGGAAGACACCGAGGACGGGGATCGCATACATCGCCGCGCTGCGCCGGCGACCGGTGTACCACTGGCCGAGGCCTGGCCACAGGAACGAGAGGAAGGTCGCCACCGCCGGGGATCGGAGCGGTCGCACGTGAGGCTCACGATTCAAGGCTGGCGGAGTCTAGCACCGGGTCCGGCGACGACCCCGGCGGTGGGTCAATAGGTCACCTTCGTGCCGGTCGGGACCACCTCGAAGAAGATCCGGCCACGAACGAGAGCGACCTCGCGGCCAGTGGCGTCGATGAGCTTGGTCGGGGCGTCAGCCGCGGACTTCGACCACGTCGCAGTGATCGTCTTGCCCTCGCTGATGACGAGCGCCTTGCCCGTTCCGACGTCTGTCAGGTCCGGGCGCGCGTGGCCCGGCTCGATCTTGGTGTCGATCCGGAACGCCATGAACAGGACGACAACCGTCCGCGCGGTCACGGCCTTCCCGTCGGCTCGATCGACGTGGGCCTTGCCATCGAGGAGTCGCCGGTAGTTGTTCGCCTCGGAGTCGTAGGTATAGCCGACGGTCACCGTCCGGAATGGGATCGACACGCTCTGTTTCGCGCCGCGCTGCCCGACCGGTGCGTCATCGCGGAACGGCCGGACGTGGAGGTCGGCGTCAAACGTGCCGGAGGCCCCGAGCAGGCCGGCGACGCGGCGAAGGTCGGCTGTTGAGCTGTACGCGTTGTGGGGCGCCTTGCGGTCCGAAGTCCGGTGGTACGCGGCGTTGCCGCCAGCGATGCCATCGACGCTCCAGAGGAGCTTCTTCGTGTTCGCCGCCAGCCATTTCCTGGTGACGCGGTCTCCGCCGTAGTGGCCAAAGGCAGCGCGCAGCTCCGCGGCCCAGTGCGCGAGATAGAGTCGGGCGCTCCGGACCGGGCCGATCGACGCCGATTCGCCTTCCTGGAAGATGAGCAGATAGCGAGTCTCGTAGCCATCGGCCGGGGCGTGCCAGACAAGAGATGCGCCATTGAAGCCCGACTGCGGACGGGCGACCCGGGAATCGTCGATCGAGACGGCGATGGGCTCGCGATGGGCGAGCGCTGGCGCGACGAGCAGGCCATCCAGGTCCGCGGCCAGGAGGCTCGGCTCGGGCGTGATGACGGGCGTCGGTTCGGGTGTCGGCGTCGGTCGAGGCGTGGCGGAGGGTGCAGCGATGGCTGTCGCCGTGGCGACGGCCGGCGGTGTCTCGGTCGGTTCGGGCGCCGCCGCCGAGGGGCTGCAGGCGGCGAGGCTGAGGCCGGCGACGATTGTCAACAAAAAGGCCGACGGGCGGCGCCGTCGGCGGTCGCGGGACATACCCGGATTGTGCCGGACCGGAGACCGCTCCGATAGCCACCAATTGGTACCAATCGGTACCAATTTCGTGGTTGTTGCGCGAAGCGGATCGCGCCGGCGGAGAGGTTTCGGCCTACATCATCACGAGCCCGCCGTCGACGGCGAGCACCTGGCCGGTGATAAACGCGGCCTCGTCGGAAGCCAGGAACGCCACGGCGAACGCGATCTCCTCGGTCGCGCCGAAGCGGCCGAGGGGCGTCCGGCTCGTGATCTCGTCCTGGAGGTTCTGTGGCAGGTCCTGGGTCAGCTCCGTGAGGACGAAGCCCGGCGCGACGGCATTGCAGGTGATGTTCCGCGACGCGAGCTCGCGGGCGGTCGCCTTCGTCAGGCCGATGAGGCCGGCCTTGGCGGACGAGTAGTTGGCCTGGCCCGTCTGGCCGGCCTGGCCCGAGACCGACGTGATGTTGATGATCCGGCCGCCCTTCGCCTTGAGCATCGGGCGGGTCACGGCCTTGATGGCGTGGAAGGCGCCCGACAGGTTCGTGTCGATGACCGACTGCCACGCCTCCAGCGACATTCGCATGATCAGGTCGTCGCGCGTGATCCCCGCGTTGTTCACGAGGATGTCGACCTTGCCGAACGCCTCGAGCGCCGCCTTGACGACGATGTCGCCGGCCTCGGGCATGGAGTGGTCGGCCTGGATCATCACGGCCTTCCGGCCGAACCCTGCGATCGCCGCAGCCGTCTCCTTCGCCGCGGCCTCGTTGCCGCGATAGCTGAACGCGACGTCCGCGCCCTGCTCGGCGAGGCGGAGCGCGATCGCCCGGCCGATGCCGCGCGAGCCGCCGGTCACGAGCGCGCTCTTGCCGGAGAGGTCGATCACGCCAGCACCTCGCGGTGCGCCGGCTCGGGCTCGCCGGGGACGACGTCATCGAGCGGCGGGTTGACCTTTCCGGGCCGGGCCATGAGCTCAGCCAGGGCCGGCGGGATCGGGTCGACCGAATTCCAGTCGACGGGGAGCCGCACGTGGACGTCTTCGGGTCCGATCTCGGCATCCGCGCGGCGGCCGCGCTCTGGATCCGCGGTCCATTCGATCGTCACGGCGCCGGACGTGAACCCGGCCCCGAACGCGACGATACAGACCCTGTCGCCGATCTCGACGTGGCCCTCGTTCACAGCCTCGGCCAGTGCGATCGGCACGGACGCAGCCGACGTGTTTCCGTAGCGGTCGAGGTTCACGAACATCTTCGACATCGGGAGGTCGAGGCCCTTGGCCACGGCTTCGATGATCCGGATGTTCGCCTGGTGCGGGATGAAGAGGTCGACGTCGCCCGGCTGGAGCCCGGACTTGCGAATGGACTCGAGGGCCGTGGAGGCCAGCGTGCGGGTGGCGAAGCGGTAGGTCTCCCTGCCCTCCATTCGGATGAAGTGCTCGCCGCGCGCGATGGTCTCGGCCGAAGGCGGGCTCTTCGCGCCGCCGGCCGGCAGCCAGATCATGTAGGCGCCCTGCGGCTCGGTCGTCATCTCGATCCCGAGGCTGCCGCCCGGCTGGTCGCTCGCCGACAGGACGACGGCACCGGCGCCGTCGCCGAAGAGGATGCAGGTGCTTCGATCGGTGTAGTCGAGGAAGCGCGTCAGCAGCTCGGCACCGATGACGAGCACGTGCTTCGCGAGGCCGCTCGTGACGTACGCCTGCGCGGTCGCGAACGCGTACACGAAGCCCGAGCAGGCGGCCGAGACGTCCATCGCGGCAGCCTTGGTGTTCCCGATCGCCTCCTTGACGAGGGCCGCGGTCGAGGGCATCCAGTAGTCCGGCGTGAGCGTGCCGAGGAGGATGAGGTCGATGTCGTTCGGGTCCAGCCCGGCCGCTCGAATTGCCCGCAGCCCGGCGACCGCGGCCATCGACGCGGTCGTCTCGTCAGCCGCGGCCACGCGGCGCTCGCGGATGCCGGTGCGCGTGACGATCCACTCGTCGTTCGTGTCGACCATCCGCTCGAGGTCCTTGTTCGACAGGACCTGCTTCGGCACGTAGCGGCCCCAGCCGGTCACGTGAGCGGTGCGGACGGGCGGTGTCGATGGGCTCGCGGCAGGGTTCACAGGGGCACGACCTCGATCAGGGGTTGCTTCGCCTTGACGAGCTTGCCGGGCTCGGCGATCACCCGGACAACGCGACCGGCGAGGTCGCTCTTGATCTCGTTGAACAGCTTCATCGCCTCGATGAGCCCGATGACCTGGCCGACGGCAACGTCGCCACCGACCTCGACGAACGGCGTCGACCCGGGCGACGGCGAGCCATACCAGATCCCGGTCAGCGGCGCCTTGACCGACGGGCGGCCGGCGGGCGGCGCCGAGGCGGCCTCCGTCGCGGCCGGCGCGGCGCCAGGCGACCCTGGGGCGGCCGCGGCACCCGCGGCGACGACGACCTGCGGCGCCACGGCCTCCGGCTTGCGGAGCGTGAGGCCGGTCCCACCGATCTCGATCTCGAGCTCGCTCAGGTCGCTTTTGTCGAGGATCGCCGCGAAGCGGTCGATGAGCGCGAGAAGCGCGGCATCGCCCTCGGCGGCCGGCTTCCGCGGCTTGGCCGCCGCCGAGGCAGGGGCGGGAGGCGGAGCCTCAGCCGGCTCGGCGAACATCGGGTCCTCGGTCATGCGTCCCACCGCCGGAACACGAGCGCGGCGTTCTGGCCGCCGAAGCCGAACGAGTTGTTGAGGGCGATGTCGACCGTCCGCTTCGAGGCCTTATCCGGCGTGAGGTCGAGGCCGTCGGCGGCCTCGTCGGGCGTCTCGAGGTTGATCGTCGGCGGCACGATCCCTGTTCGAATCGTCATGATGCAGGCAATCGATTCGATCGCCCCGGCGGCCCCGAGCGTGTGCCCGATCATCGACTTGTTCGCGGTCACCGCGACACCCGGCGCGCGCTCACCGAGGAGCGTCTGGAGCGCCTGGAGCTCGGCCCGGTCGCCCTCCGGCGTCGAGGTCGCGTGGGCGTTCACGTGTTCGATGTCGTCCGTCGTCAAGCCGGCCTTTTCGATGGCCCGCCGCGCGGCCCTGACCGCGCCGATGCCGCCCGGCGCCGGCAGCGTGATGTGCGACGCGTCCGCGGTCGCGCCATAGCCGACGATCTCGGCCAGCGGCTCCGCGCCGCGGGCTTCGGCGTGCGAGAGCTCCTCGAGAACGAGGACGCCAGCGCCTTCGCCGATCACGAAGCCATCGCGGCCTGCGTCGAACGGTCGCGACGCCCGCTCGGGCTCGTCGTTGCGCCGCGTCGAGAGGGCTTTCATCGAGCAGAACCCGCCGACGAGCGCCTCGTGCATGCCGGCCTCGGTGCCGCCGGCGAACATGACGTCGGCGTCGTCGCGGCGGATCGTCTCGAACGCCTCGCCGAGCGCATGAGCACCGGTCGCGCAGGCCGACACGGTGGTGAAGTTCGGCCCGAGCGGCCCGAACGTGATCGCGATCTGGCCCGAACCGACGTTCGGGATGCCCATCGGGATCATGAATGGGCCGATCCGGTCCGGGCCTCGCGTCGCGAATGTCGTGACGTTGTCGAACAGCGTGTTCACGCCGCCCAGGCCAGTCCCGAGGATGACGCCGGTTCGCTCCGCGAGCTCGCCCTCGAGGCGTTCCGGGAGCCCGGCCTGGTCCATCGCCTGGCGCGTCGCCACGAGGCCGAACTGGATGTACCGGTCGGTCCGCCGGAGGTCCTTGCGATCCATGACGTTGCTGGCGTCGAAGTCCTTGACCTCGCCCGCGACCTGGGATGTCAGCCGGCTCGGATCGAAGGACTCGATGCGCCGGATGCCGCTCCGGCCATTGACGAAGCCGTCCCAGGTGCTCGCGACGTCGTTACCGATCGCGGTGAGGGCGCCCATCCCGGTGATGACGACGCGTCGCTGGCCATTCTTCATCGGACGAGCTTGCCGGTGCGGACGGTGGCCGCGCGGTAGACGTCGCCGGCCAGGCCGCGCGCTGAGATCGCGTTCGAGACCGTCATCGTGTCGTACTCGGTGCGCTTGATCTCCGCGGTCACGGCGTCGCCGTCGATCGTCACGAGCGCCCACGACGCGGTCGGGTCGCCATCGAAGACGTAGCCAGCGCTGCCATCGTTGACGATCATCTGCCACCCGAAATCGCGCACGTTCGGCATGTGTGTATGCCCGCAACAGATGATCCGCGCGTCGGTTCGGGAGAGGCGCTCGAGGGTCGTCGACGGGTCCAGGTCAAGATCGAAGCCGGCGGTCTGCGAACCCGGGGACGCGTGGGTGAGCAGAACGAGCGTGCCGCCGTCGCGGACCCGGCGTTCCGATGGAAGCCGGCGGATCCATTCGAGCCGCTCGTCGCCAAGCTGGTCGTGGGCCCACTCGGCCGCCGCCTGGAACGCCGCCGGGACGCCCTCGCTGAACCACGGAAAGGCGGCGGCGTAGTCGTAGTCGGCGACCGCGATGTCCGTGTTGCCCGAGACGATCACCGCGCCGCTCGATTCCATGTCGCGGAGCGCGTCAACCGCGCCCGCCGGGTCAGGCCCGTTCATGACGAGGTCTCCGGCGACGAGGATCGCGTCCGGCTTCTCGCGCTTGACCGCCTTTCGAACGGCTTCGAGCGCGACCGCGTTGCCGTGGACGTCGGAGAGCACGGCGAGCCTGAAACTCACTTGAGCACGCTCTGGGCGTCCGACGAGGGCGGTCGACCGCAAGGCGGAGCCGAGCACCCGAGCGAGCGCACTTCGACGTGCGTGAGCGAGGGCGCGCAGGCGACAACGCCGCGGGCGGTCGTCATCGGAGGACGCCCTCGGGCGGGATGATGAAGCTGATCGTGGCCTCGCAGGCGACCTCGCCGTCGACCGTCGCGACCGCTCGCCCGCGTCCAAACCGCGAGCCGAGCTTCTCCATGGTCACTTCCAGGCGCAGCGTGTCGCCGGGCGTGACGACGCGCTTGAAGCGGCAGTCGTCGATCGCGGCGAAGAGCCCGATCCGGTCCCCGAACCCGGGCTGCTTCGCGACATAGACGGCCATCGTCTGGGCGAGCGCCTCGACCTGGATGACGCCGGGCACGACGGGCAGGCCCGGGAAGTGGCCCTTGAAATACCACTCCCCCGCGGTCACGGCCTTGATGCCGACGATCCGCTTGGCCTCCGGCTCGTACTCGACGATCCGGTCGACGAGCAGGAACGGCCAGCGATGCGGGATGAGCGCCTCGATGTCGCGCGTCGTCAGGACCGTCTCCGTCACCCTCGCCTCCTCCTCAGCACCGAAACGCGGCTCAGCCGGACGCCCGAGTCGCGGCCGCGAGGAAGGCCGCGCTGCCCACGCGATCGAGGAGGTTCGTCGTCATCTGGCCCTCGAGGAACGCCTCGTTCTGGAGGAGCGCGCGGTGGATCGCCACGTTCGTCGTCAGGCCGTCGACGACGAGCTCGTCGAGCGCCACCCGGGACCGCGCGATGGCGGTCTGGCGATCCGGGCCCCAGACGATGAGCTTGCCGAGCAGCGAGTCGTAGTACGGCGGCACCTCGTAGCCGTCGTAGAGGTGGGAGTCCATCCGCACGCCCGGGCCGCCGGGCGCGTGATAGGCGCTCACAATCCCGGCGCCGGGTCGGAAGTCGTGCTCCGGGTCCTCGGCGTTGATCCGGAACTCGATGACGTGGCCGCGGGCCACGATGTCCGCCTGGCGCAGATCGAGCGGCTGACCGGCAGCCAGCCGGATCTGCGTCGCGACGAGATCCACGCCGGTGAGCATCTCGGTCACCGGGTGCTCGACCTGGATCCGGCAGTTGATCTCGATGAAGTACGCATCGCCATTGGCGTCGACGAGGAACTCGAGGGTGCCGACGTTCTCGTAGCCAGCCGCCACGACGGCGCGAACGGCTGTCTCGCAGAGCTGCGTGCGCGCCGCCGGAGACAGCGACGGCGCGGGCGACTCCTCGAGGATCTTCTGGTGGCGCCGCTGGACCGAGCAGTCACGCTCGAACAGATGGACGCCGTTGCCGAACGAGTCGACCGCGACCTGGACCTCGATGTGACGGTTGTCCTCGAGCCACTTCTCGAGGTACAGCGAGTCGTCGCCGAACGCCGCGCGGGCCTCTGAGCGGCAGATCTTGATCGCCGACTCGAGCTCGCGGGAGGTTCGAACCATCCGCATGCCCTTGCCACCGCCGCCGGCCGAGGGCTTGATGAGGACCGGGTAGCCGATTCGGTCCGCCTCGTCGAGGGCGTGCTGGTCGTCGCGGAGCATGCCCCGTGACCCGGGGATCGTCGGCAGGCCATGCTCACCGAGGAGCCGGCGGGTCGCCTCCTTCGAGGCGAACCGGTCGAGGACCTCGGGCGATGGGCCGATGAACGTCAGGTCGTGGGCCCGGACGACCTCCGCGAAGCCCTCGTCCTCTGACAGGAAGCCATAGCCCGGGTGGATCGCGTCGCAACCCGTGACGACGGCCGCCGAGATGACGGCCGGCGTCGAGAGATACGAGCGCTTCGCATCGGCCGGGCCGATGCAGATCGCTTCGTCCGCGAGCTGCACGGGCAGGCTGTCGCGATCGGCTTCGCTGTACGCGACAACGGCATCGAGGCCGAGCGAGCGGCAGGCCCGCAGGATCCGAAGCGCAATCTCGCCCCGGTTCGCGATGAGGACCTTCGAGATCACGCGGTCGCCTCGGACGTGGCAAGGTCGATCCGGACGAGCTCCTGGCCGTACTCAACGGCGTGCCCGCCCTCGACGAGCGTTGCTGCGACCACGCCGTCGGCCGGCGCGAGGACCTCGTGCGGCACGCCGAGCACCTCGACGACGCCGAGCCGGTCACCGCTCTGGACGCGCGCGCCGGCGACCGCGGTGGCGGCCGGCTGGAAGACGCCGACGGCAGGTGAGGTGGCGACTGATCGGTCGTCGCTGCCATCCGTTCGGCCCTCGGCCGACCGGCCCGGGCCGACGGCGGCCATCGACGGGGCGTCGGCGCCGTTCGTTGGCGCCGTTGCCGAAGCGCCGCGATGGCTCTCGAGCGCAGCCGGCGCATGGCCGTGGCCCTCGTGGCCGGGCTGGCTCCGCGACGCCCGGTCGCTCGAGCGACGGCCGTAGTTCGTCGTGCCGGACGCCGGGCGGCGAAGGCGCAGCCGCCAGTCGCCCTCGCGGATCTCGATCTCGCCGAGGTTCGTGGCGCCGAGCTTCGCGATCAGGGCCGGCAGGAGCTCGTCCGCGATGTGATCGATCGCGGCAATGTCGACCGTTCGCTCGCCCGGGGCTCGCGGGTCGGAGCGTCGCCGGGACTGGTCGGGCACGCGCTAGACCTCCGACTCGTTCGGCTCGTCGCGCCGCGCCGTACCCGGCGGCGGTGTCCCGAGCAGCCAGCGGCCCGGATCGAGCAGGTCGCGAAGACGATCGCCGAGGCCTCGGCTAGGCGGTTGCACCACCACCGGCGCGGCGCTCTCAGTGTAGGCGCCGAGCGAGCGATAGCGCCGGTAGCGCGCGTCGACGAGCTCATCGAGCGGGACCGGCGCGAGCCGGTCGAGCTCGCCGATGATCACGGTCTTGAGCCGCCGCGCGGTCTCTTCGGGATTCACGTGGGCACCGCCGGCCGGCTCGGGGACGACGATGTCGACGACGCCGAGCTCGAGCTGGTCGGCCGCGGTCATCTTCATGGCCAGCGCCGCGGTCGCCGCCTGGTCCGCCGTCCGCCACAGGATCGCGGCGCAGCCCTCCGGGCTGATCACGGAGTACACGGCGTTCTCGAGCGCGATGACGACGTCGCCGACGGCGATCGCCAGCGCGCCGCCCGAGCCGCCTTCGCCCGTGATGACCGCGACGATCGGTGTCCGAAGGCGGCTCATCAGCCCGATCGAGCGGGCGATGGCGTCCGCGATCCCTCGTTCCTCTGATTCGTGATGGGGATCGGCGCCGGGCACGTCGACGAACGCGACGATCGGCAGTCCGAACCGCTCGGCGAGCTTCATGACCCGCATGCCTTTGCGGTAGCCCTCGGGGTGAGGCATCCCGAAGTTGCGCCGGATGTTCTCGTCCGTATCGGCGCCCTTCTGCTGGCCGATGAACGCGATCCGCCGGCCGTCGATGCGGGCGAATCCGGCAACGAGCGCCTCGTCATCGCCAAAGCCACGGTCGCCGTGCAGCTCGACGACGTCGTCGGCGATCTCCTCGAGGATGTCGAGCGTCCGCGGCCGGCGGAGGTTGCGCGCCAGCGCGACCCGGGCCCAGGCATCGCCCTTCGGATCGTCCGGGCGGTCGGCGTCCGCGGTCTCGCGGGCGCCCTCACGCCCGCCGTCGCGGGCGCGGCCGATGAGCTTATCGACCACGGCTTCGTCCCCGTCCGGTCGAGGCCGGCGTGGCCGGAGCGGCCGGAGCGGCAGGCGGCGCGGCCTGGCCGTTCGCGTTTTCGGGCGCCTCCGGCACGTACCGGTCGGCCAGCGATGTCAGGATCCGAACCGGATCAAACGTCGCCCGAGCCCCGCCATCCTCGGATCCGAGGCCCGGGACGGCCTGGGGCTTCAGATATCGCAGCAGCTGGGCGATGTCGCCGCGGAGCGCATTGCGATGGACGACGCGGTCGACGAAGCCATGCTGGAACAGGAACTCGGCTCGCTGGAAGTTCTCCGGCAGCTCCTGGCCCGTCGTGCCCGCGGTGACGCGCGCGCCCGCGAAGCCGATCAGGGCGTTCGGCTCGGCCAGGTTCACGTCGCCCAGCACCGCATACGACGCGAAGACGCCGCCCGTCGTCGGGTCACTCATGACGCTGATGTACGGGACACCGGCGGCGCGCAGCCGCTCGAGCGCGGCGCACGTCTTCGCAAGCTGCATGAGCGCGAGCGTGCCTTCCTGCATCCGCGCGCCGCCGGACGCCGAGACGACGATCAGCGGGATTCGCTCGGCGAGCGCGTGCTCCGTCGCGCGCGTGACCTTCTCGCCGACGACCGCGCCCATCGAGCCGCCCATGAACCCGAAGTCCATGACGCAGATCGAGACCGGTCGGCCCTCGATCATGCCCACCCCGCGGACCGCGGCGTCCTGGAGACCGGTCGCCATCTGCGCTGCCGCGAGGCGATCCGGGTAGGGCTTCTGATCGACGAATCCGAGCGGGTCCTCGGAGCTCAGCCCTGCGTCGAGCTCGCGGAATGAGCCCTCATCGAGCAGCAGGTCGAGGCGCGCATGCGCGGAGAGGCGAAAGTGGTGGCCGCACGTCGGGCAGACCCGGTCCGCCTTGTCGAGCTGCTTGTTGAAGAGCATCTCCGAGCACGACGGGCACTTCGTCCACAGGTCGGGCGGGTATGCGTCCTTGCGGGGCCGGAACGACGGCAGCTTGATCGGCATCAGCCGGCCTCCGGCGCCCGGCGGGCGTGGGCCGCCCGGATGGCCCGCGCCATTCGGGCGCTCGCGGTTCGGTTGCGCCGCCACGCGACCCATGCCGCGCCGGCGAGTGACAGCGCCGAGGCGGCCATCGCGCCGCGGATCAGCAGCGGCCGACGCTCGTCGTCGTCGAGGAGTCGGAGGTCGGCCAGCGGGTCGGCGGCGCCGGGCCCGGAAATGCGGAACGGGATCGGGTCGGCCTCGCCTCCGGCCGCCGCGGGCAGCCGCAGCGTGGCGGCAGCTTCCGCAAGCCGAAGCGCAAGCCGCTCTTCGAACCTGAACGACGGATGGAACCGCGGAAGATCGCGCGTGAGACGGGCCGAGGCCATGCGCACGGCGGCGTCCACGGCATCACGCGGCGACTTGGGGTCCGGGACCTCGATCGGCCTGCCGGCGAGCAGCGCTTCGAGATAGGCGTCGGTGACCAGCGCGTCGACCTCTGCCTCGCGGCCGAGGATCGTCACCGCTCCGTTCGCCCTCGCCGGATCGGCTTCGGCTTCGGCTCGAGCTCCCTGGCGACGGATCGAAGCGCTCGGTGGATCAGCACCCGCACCGCGCCTTCGCTGCGTCCGAGGACACCCGCGATCTCGGCCGTTGAGAGCTCGTCGACGAAGCGCAGCACGACGGCCTTGCGACGGTCATCGGGCAGCTTGCCGACCGCGCGCCAGGCCGCGGCAGCCTCGTCGCGCCGCGTCGCGTCACGCTCGACATCGAGCGGATCGCGGGCAAGCGCGGCGGCGTCAAGTGGGGCCGTGCGGTGGCGCCGGAGCGCACGTCGCTCGTTCGCGATCGTGTTCCGCGCGATCTGGAACAGCCAGACCTTGAACGTCGAGGAACCGTCGCCGTCGGCCGGCCGTGCGCGATCCTCGAAGCGCTCGAGGTTCGTGAGCGCGGCGAGGAACGTCTTCTCGGTCGCGTCCTCGGCGGCATGGTGGTCGCCGAGCTCGTAGTAGGCGTAGCTGTACACCGGGGCGAGATATCTCCGGTACAGGGCATCGAATTGAGTCGGATCGGCCTGGGCCGCCTCGACCAGCGGACGGTCCCGATCGAGATGGGCGAGCCGGGGGACGGCCTTTGCCGCTCCCGACCTCCACAACACCGGTCGAGCCATGGCGTTACACCTCGGCCAGGCGAACGTGCACGATTTCGCCGGTCACGACGAGGCGCCGGCCTCGGTCGTCGTCGGACACGATCAGGGCGCCGGACACCTCATCCACGCCGAGCCCGCGCCGGGTATGGGTCGAGCCGTCCGGCCACGACAGCGTCACGTCACGTCCGGTCGTGACCTGGCGACTGGCCCAGCCCGCGGCGTCGAACTGCCCGGCCCGGAGCTCCGCGACGGCGGTTTCGAGGCGCTGGACGAACGCGCTGAGGACCGACTCCCGGTCGACGGCCGCGCCAGCCATCTCGCGAAGCGAGGTCATCGCACTGCGCAGCTCCGGTGGAAAGTCGTCGGGCGACCAGTCGGCGTTGACACCGATCCCGACGACGGCTCGGGGGTCCGGCCCGCCGAGGCCTTCGGTCTCACCGAGGATGCCCCCGAGCTTGCGAATGTCGGACCCGTCGATCACCGCGACGAGGTCGTTCGGCCATTTGAGCCGGATCGCGCCGGGCATCAGCCCGACGCTGGCTTCGGCCGCGTCCGCCATCGCGAGCGAGACGATCGCCGCGAGACGCCATGTCTGATCTGGCGCGAGCCAGGTTGGGCGGAAGCCGATCGAGGTCAGGAGCGCTGCACCTGGGGGTGCCGTCCACGAGCGGCCCGCGCGTCCCCGGCCGGCTGTCTGCGCGTCTGCGATCGCGATGCAGATCTCCGGCTCGCCCGCCGCAAGCCAGTCCCGAACGACGTCGTTCGTCGAGCCGACCTGATCGAAGCGTTCGAACCGACCGATCGCGGTCGGACCGATCACGGACGTCATCGGTTCGCGCGAGCCGTTCGAGCGCGCCGGATCAGCGGACCACCGCCGCGTCGACCGGGTCCGGCCGCGCCAGCTCGAAGGCCGCATGGAGCGCCCGGACCGCCGTCTCGAGCTCGGCCTCGGCGATCATGCACGTGATCCGGACCTCGGACGTCGAGATCATCTCGATGTTCACCCCCGCGTCGGCGAGCGTGCCGAACATCCGCGCCGCGTACCCGGGCGCGTTGTGCAGCCCGGCCCCGACGATCGAGACCTTGGCGACCGAATCGTCTGACGTCAACTCCTGCGCGCCCAGCTCTTCGCTCACCGCTGCGAGCACTTTCTTCGCCCGCGCGAGCTCAACGCGCGGGACCGTGAAGGACATGTCAGTGGTGCCGCCGTGGCCGACGTTCTGGACGATCATGTCGACGTTGATCGCGGCTTCGGCCAGCGGCTGGAAGACGCTGCGGGCCACGCCCGGCCGGTCAGGCACCGCGACGAGCGTGACCTTCGCGACGTTCCGGTCGTGGGCGATCCCGCGGACCTTGTTGCGCTGCTCCACGAGCGGATCCTCCGTGATTCGCGTTCCGGGCGCATCCTCGAACGAGCTCAGGACTTCGATCTCGACGTCATTGACCCAGGCCAGCTCGACCGCCCGAGTCTGCATGACGCCGGCGCCCTGGTGGGCGAGCTCGAGCATCTCCTCGTAGCCGATGACAATGAGCTGCCGTGCCTCCGGTTCAAGGCGCGGATCGGCGGTGAAGATGCCGCGGACGTCGGTGAAGATGCGGCACTGGTCGGCGCGGAGGGCCGCCGCGAGCGCGACGGCCGTCGTGTCGGAGCCGCCGCGGCCGAGCGTGGTCGTCTCGGCGAGGTCCGCCGCGGCGCTGCTCTGGCCCTGGAAGCCAGCGACGATGACGACGTTGCCGTGGTCCAGCTCTGTCCTGACGCGTCGGGGTTCGATGTTGGCGATCCGGGCCTTGCCGTAGCGGCCATCGGTGGTGATGCCGGCCTGCGCCCCGGTCAGGGAGATCGCCCGGACGCCCTGCGCGTGCAGGGCCATCGAGACGAGCGTCGCGCTCTGGTGCTCGCCGGTCGCGAGGAGCATGTCGAGCTCGCGTGGATCCGGCTCGGCCCCGGCCTCACCGGTCAGCGCATCGGCGAGCGCGAGAAGCTCGTCCGTGGTGTCGCCCATCGCGGAGACCACGACGACAAGCTCCGCTCCTGCCCGCCTTTCCCGCGCGATCCGTGCCGCGGCTGCCCTGATCCGCTCGGCGTTCGCGACCGACGAGCCACCGAACTTGAGCACGGCGAGCGGCGGCCGCCGTTGATCGGCGCCGTGCGGGTCGTGTTCGGCGGCAGGCATGGGCGGCGCATTCTACCCGACGCCCTCCACGCCTCCGATCAGGCTCGGCTCACCGGGCTCGGCGGCCTCACGGGGTCGTGTTGGCGCCAGTTGCACGGAACACGTGCAATTCGCGCCGCGCGGTCGCCGGATGATCGCCTGGCGTGCATTTGGCGGCGAATTGCCGGCGATGGCCGTCCGGGCGTGCGCAACTCGTGCCGGTTAGTCGCGCCGGCCGCCTCTCACGCCTGCCGGCGGGACGCACCACGTGCAATCGGCGATTCGACGAAGAGGATCCCTGCGATGCCCGGCAGGGACGGACGACGGATCCACGCGAGGCACGCCCGACCTTCAGCCGGGAGCGATGCAGCGAATGCGCGGCGGTGACGCGCGATCCGGCGACGGGTGGTGCCGCTCTCGGCGACAACCAGGAGCTTGGCCACGCCGTTGCATCGCCACCCGCGCTCCCGAGCGATCCTCGGCGCCAAGCGCGCTTTTCGGTCAATTCCGATCAGGGTTGAGCCCACCTCGCCGATCGATGCCTTCACCTCGATGACGACAACCAGTCCGGTCTCGGCGTGGCGCGCGAATACGTCGATCGAGCCACGCTCGCCATAGATCGAGAACGAGACCTCGACGTCGACTTCCCAGCCGGCCGCCAGGAAGAGCCCAACGACCGCGTCAACGAGCGCCGCATGCCGCTCGTCGATCAGCCGGTCGAGGGCTTCGCCGCGCCAGCGGAAGTCGAGACCCAGCTGGCCATCGAGCGCCCGGGCGATCGCCTCGAGGTCCCCGAACATGATCCGATCGATCGCGCCGCGCTCGATTTGCCCAACAATGCTGCGAGAGCGGCCGATGCGGGACCCGAGCGTGGCCTGCGTCCAGGCGTGACGACTTCGCAGAGCGCGTACGGCCCGGCCGAACCTGATTCGGTCCACCTGCGCGATGATGGCGCTGGCGACTCACCCTGCGATCAACCGCCGATGGGAGATCACGCCCATGTGCTTCGACCATGACTCGCGACCGCCGATCGAGCCCATCCCGCCGATTGCCGGCGGCGCGATCGATGCCGAGCGGATCACGCTGGTGTCGGAGGATGGAACCCGCGTCTCCGCGTTCCGCGCCCGGGCTGCCGAGCCAACCGGCGCAGGGATCGTGATCCTGCCGGACGTCCGCGGCCTCGTCCCCTACTTCGAGGAGCTCGCGAGCAGGTTTGCGGAGCGGGGCGTCCATGCGCTCGCGATCGACTACTTCGCGCGCACGGCCGGCCTCGGACCGCGACCGGCGGACTTCGACTTCAAGTCCCACGTACCGCAAACACGCTGGCCGACACTTGCGATGGACATTCGAACCGGCATCGCCCAGTTGCGCAGCGAGGACGGCGGCAGCGCGACGTCAGTCTTCACGACCGGGTTCTGCATGGGCGGGCGGCTCGCGTTCGTGTCGAACACGATGGGCCTCGGCCTTGCGGGAGTCATTGGCTTCTACGGCTGGCCGGTCGGTGCCTCCCGCGACGTCCCGGCGCCGGTCGACCTCGTTGGCGAGATGTCGGCACCCGTGCTCGCGATCTGGGGCGGGGCCGACGAGGGCATCACGCCTGACATCACCGCAGCGTTCGACCGCGCGCTCGAGGGCGCGGGCGTCGAGCATCGATCGATCACGTACCCAGGCGCGCCGCACTCCTTCTTCGACCGCAAGGCGGAGGAGTTCGCCGAGGCTTCGGCTGGCGCATGGAAGGAGACGCTGGCGTTCATCGGGGCAAACACGGGCAGCTGAGCCGAGCCGCGGGCCTCCCGGCTAACGTTTGATCAGCTGCCAGCCGACCGCGAGCGTGACCCCAACAGCGACGACCGGGAGCCAGTAGCCGGGCAAGATCGTGTGAAGCGTGCTGAAGACGCTGTTCGCGGCGACACCCAGCGCTTCCCAGGCGCCGCCGACCAGGCTCGTGATGCCGTTCCCGATCGCCCGGATCAGGCCCCCGAAGATGTCCGGCATGCGTCCAGTGTCGCGGCCGGTGTCAAGCGCCGAACGAGCCGAACGCGCGGGTCGGGCGCCTCGGCGCTCAGCCAGACGCGACGACCGCGGCGCCGGCATTGCGCGGGGCGACGACCTCGATCCGACCCGGCAGGTCCGTGTCGGCGGCGGCAGCTCGGAACGCACCTTCGATCGCCGCGATTGCGGAGAGCGAGTCGCTGAACGCGACGACCGTCGAACCCGCCCCTGACAGGCACGCGCCGATCGCACCGGCCTGCCGCGCGTCGGCGACCAGTCGCGGCAGCTGCGGATAGACCGCCGCGCGGTACGGCTCGTGGAGCCGATCCTCGGTGAGCCAGCGCAGGACGTCCAGGCGGCCGGCAGCCAGGCCGGCGACGCCGGTTGCGACCCGCCCGAGGTTCGCGACGGCATCGGCCAGCGGCACGGACTCCGGCAGCACGCGCCGCATCTCCGCGGTCTCCAGACGCAGCTCGGGGATGAAGAGGATCGCGCGCAGGCCCCGCGGGACCTCGAACCGGACCGCCTCGACGCCGCCGCGCGTGACGACGGACGCGGTCAAGCCACCGAGCAGGGCGGCCGCGGCGTTGTCCGGATGGCCTTCGATCGTCGTCGCGAGTCGGAGGAGATCGCCGTTGGCGAGGGCGCCGCCGGCCAGCGCGTTTCCCGCGACCAGGCCCGCGACCGTTGCCGCGGCGCTGGAGCCCAACCCTCGAGCAAGCGGGATGCGGTTCTTCATCTCGATCCGCCAGGCGATGTGCTCCGCACCGTCGCCGCGCGCTTCGGTCAGCGCCGCTTCGAGGCCGCGCACGAAGCGGTTCGAGCGGTCCGCCGGCAGCTCGTCGGCGCCCTCGCCCTCGACGCTGAGCTCGACTCCGTCGCGACTCCAGCCGCGGACCTCGACCTCCACGCGGTTCAGCAGGTCGAGCGCCATCCCGAGGCAGTCGTAGCCCGCGCCGAGGTTCGCCGAGCTCGCGGGCACATCGACGACGACGCGGCGGCCGTCGAGCTCGTGAAGCCACGACGCGACCATCAGCGACTCACGTCCAGCCGAGCGCTGACGCGACACCGCCGACGCTCGCGGGAGCCTCGAGCACCGAACCGGCGATTCGGCCGGCGGTATCGGGATCCTTGAGACCGGAGCCGGTCAGCACGCACACGATCACGGCGTCCTCGTCGATCTCGCCGGCGCGGCGGAGCTTCGCGACCCCGGCCACGGCCGCCGCGGACGCCGGTTCGCAGAAGATGCCGTCGAGCCGGGCGAGGTCGCCGTAGGCCGCGAGGATCTCGTCGTCCGTGACCGCGTCGATCCGCCCGCCGGAGTCGTCCCGAGCCGCGATCGCCTTCGTCCACGACGCCGGATTTCCGATCCGGATCGCGGTCGCGATCGTTTCGGGCCGTTCGACCCGCTCGCCGAGCACGAGTGGCGCAGCGCCGGCGGCCTGGAAGCCGAACATTCGCGGCCGGCTGTCCGTCAGCCCGGCCGCCTCGTAGTCCGAGAAGCCGGCCCAGTAGGCGCTGATGTTGCCGGCGTTGCCGACCGGGATCGCGAGCACGTCGGGCGCCCGGCCGAGGTCGTCGCAGACCTCGAAGGCACCCGTCTTCTGGCCCTCGAGCCGATGCGGATTGACCGAGTTCACGAGGGCAACCGGGTGGTCCTCCTGTTCGGCGAGCGCCCGAACGATCGACAGCGCGTCGTCGAACGACCCGTCGACAGCGACGACACGGGCGCCGGCGACGAGCGCCTGGAGCAGCTTCCCGAGCGCGATCTGGCCCTTCGGCAGGACGACGACGACCTCGAGTCCAGCGGCTGCGCCGTAAGCTGCAGCCGACGCCGACGTGTTCCCGGTCGAGGCGCAGATCAGCGCGTCCGCTCCGCCTTCGATCGCCTTGGCCACCGCGAGCACCATGCCCCGGTCCTTGAATGAGCCGGTCGGGTTCAGGCCCTCCAGCTTCGCGTGCAGGTTCGGCAGGCCGAGCTCTTTTCCCAGGCCCTTCAGCCGAACCAGCGGCGTCGCGCCCTCCCCGAGCGAGATGTCCGGCGTCGAGTCCGAGACCGGGAGGA
>Ga0075418_10001306_pt1 | contig 28198 bp, 21 predicted proteins | sample SoiMetdeltSBSDD2_FD_81776 | JGI IMG/M metagenome (GOLD analysis project Ga0075418, IMG submission 81776) | Bulk soil microbial communities from a Populus tree surrounding site in Tennessee, USA - Soil MetaG P. deltoides SBSDD2 | ecosystem: Environmental > Terrestrial > Soil > Tree plantation...
CTTTGCCTTGCGCGACGCCACCACCGTGGAGCGCTGGCTGTGCGGCTTCGGGTTGTCGCTGCCGGGTGGGCTGCTGCGGCACCAGTGGCCACAACGCCTGCTCGCCGACCCTCGCATCGAAGCACGGATCGCGTCGGTGTCCGGCCGCGACGTAGGCTTCCTGCGCCTCGACACCGGGCCCGATTTCGTCGCGGAGGTGACGCTCGTGGTCGATCCCGACTGCCGGCGGCAGGGTCTCGGCACGGCGATGTTCGCCGGCGTGCTCCGTCTCGCGCGCAGCATCCACATCCACCGCCTGGTCGTGAGCATCGACCTGCGCAACGAGCCAGCGCTCGACTTCTTCGCCGACCAGGGCTTCCTCGACGAGGGTCTGGTCGCGGGACGGCTGCGCATGGGCCGGCTCGTACACGCGGGCGACCATCAGCCGCCGCTCGAGATCGAGGCCTGACGGCCCCCCGGTTCGGTGCTTGACCCGCGCGGGCGGCGCCGGAACCATCGCCCGCATGCACACAGCGAGCGTCAAGCAGGTGCTTGCCGGGTCGGTCCCGGTCGACAGCAAGGTCGAAGTCCGCGGTTGGGTGCGCACGCGCCGCGACAGCAAGGCCGGCATCTCCTTCGTGCAAGTCTCGGACGGCAGTTGCCAGGGCACGCTGCAGGTCGTCGCGCCGAATTCGCTCCCCAACTACCAAGACGGCGTCATGCGCCTCACGGCCGGCGCATCGCTGATCGCGCGCGGCCAGCTCGTGAAGAGCCAGGGCAAGGGCCAGGCGTTCGAGATCCAGGCCGAAGCGATCGAGATCGTCGGTCTCGTCGCCGATCCCGAGACCTACCCGGTGCAGCCGAAGGAACACACGCTCGAGTTCCTGCGCGAGGTTGCGCACCTTCGCCCGCGCACGAACACGTTCGGCGCCGTGGCGCGCGTGCGGCACGCGGCCGCGTTCGCTGTGCACGAGTTCTTCACGAAGGAGGGCTTCTTCTGGGTCAACACGCCGATCATCACGGCGAGCGACGCCGAAGGCGCGGGGCAGATGTTCCGCGTGAGCACACTGGACGTGCACAACCTGCCCAAGGACGAGGCCGGCAAGATCGACTGGAAGAAGGACTTCTTCGGCCGCGAGACGTTCCTCACGGTGTCGGGCCAGCTCAACGTCGAGGCCTACTGCCTCGCGCTGTCGAAGGTCTACACGTTCGGGCCGACGTTCCGCGCCGAGAACAGCAACACGACGCGTCATCTCGCCGAGTTCTGGATGATCGAACCCGAGATCGCGTTCGCAGATCTCAAGGACGACGCCGACCTCGCCGAGCGTTTCGTGAAGCACGTGTTCCGCCGCGTGCTCGAAGAGCGTGGCGACGACATGAAGTTCTTCGAAGAGCGCGTGCAGAAGGGCGTGATCGAACGGCTCGAGAAGTTCCTGGACGCCTCGTTCGCGCGCATGAACTACAGCGAAGCGATCGCGGTCCTGCAGAAGAGCGGCAAGAAGTTCGACTATGCGCCCTCGTGGGGCATCGACCTGCAGACCGAGCACGAGCGCTTCCTGTGCGAACAGCACGTCGGCCGGCCCGTGGTCGTGATGGACTATCCCGAGGCGATCAAGGCGTTCTACATGCGCAGCAACGCCGACGGGAAGACGGTCGCGGCGATGGACATCCTCGCGCCCGGCATCGGCGAGATCATCGGCGGCAGCCAGCGCGAGGAGCGGTTGGACGTGCTCGACGCGCGCATGAAGAAGATGGGCCTCGTGCCGGAGCACTACGGTTGGTATCGCGACCTGCGGCGCTACGGCACGGTGCCGCACGCGGGCTTCGGGCTCGGCTTCGAGCGGCTGCTCGTCTACATGTGCGGCCTCGCCAACATCCGCGACGCGATCCCGTATCCGCGCGTGCCGGGCTGGGCCCAATTCTGACTGAGTCTGATCGAGACCGCGCCTGCAGCATGAAGAGTCCGAGAAGTCGGGGGGCTACGCACGAGTTCGTGCTTCCACGGCGCTCGCCGGGCCGCTCCAATGCCGCGCCGCATCCATGGCAAAGCGAAAGCCGAAGCAGAAACACCCCAATTCGCTGCATCTCACGGTCACGAGCGTCCCGCGCAGCGTGCGCTTCTACGAGGAGAAGCTCGGCTTCAAGCTGATCGAGTGCTTCCCGAACCCCGAGAAGCCCGTGTTCGCGAACCTCGTGCTCAAGGGCCAGTCGATCATGCTCGGCGAGTTGCCGTCGCTGCAGGAGGCGCGGCAATACGGGATGGACCACGAGGAGATCGAGCTGCTCAAGCAGGACGCGCGGTCGTTCGCGCGCGGCGCGCTCGGGGTGGGGGTGTGCTACTTCGTGCAGGTGCCCGACGTCGACCGCTTCGCGCGGCGGCTCAAGAAGCGGCGCTTCAAGCCGCTGCTGCCGCCGAAGACGCAGTTCTACGGGCTGCGCGAGTGCCACGTCGCCGATCCCGACGGCTACCGGCTCGTGTTCTTCACGGTCGTGGGGCCGCCGCCACAAGAAGAGCAGCCTGCACGGCGGATTGACCGTCGCTGTTAGCATCTGCGCGTCTCCCACGTCGTGAACGCAATGCAGATCCGCCGGACGATGGCCGTGCTCGCCGTTGCGCTCCTGTGCGGAGTGTGGTGGGTGGGAACGTCCGAGCCGGCAGCGCCGCAGACGCCGGACTGGGCCGCGCCGCAGACGCCGTCGCCGAACCCTGCGGTCGACTCCGTGCGTGGTCTACGATGCGCTGCGTGCGCCCGTGGCCGGAGCCTGCGTCGGGGTCGTCGACGGCGACGTGGTGCTCGGTTCGGAGCAGAGCGATGCGACCGGTGCATTTGCGCTGGCCGTCCCGGTGGGTCGCGAGGTGACCGTGATGTTGTGCGCGCCTTCTCCACCGGGCGCGGCGAACGTGTTCGACCGCAGGCACGCCGTCGCATCGACGAAGGCCGTGGCGGGTGGTCCCGCGATCGAGCTCGTGCTGCGGTGAGCAGGGTCAGCGAGGCCGCTTGCTCGCTTCGGCGATCGCGGCCAGCACTTCGGGCGCGTCGTTGTGCGAGTGCGTGAAACCCATCGCGCGTTCGGCGGCCACGGTTGCTTCGCTGCGGAACGCGACGATGTAGCCGCGCCGCCAGCGGTCGCTCGTGTTGCCGCCCGAGCCGTGCACCGTGCGTTCGTGGTGCACCGTCGCGTCGCCGCGCGCGAGCTTCGCGGGACGGACGCGGTCCCTCTTCGGGTCGACGTGCGCGACCATCGTGTGGTTCTCGGACCGGTCGCCGAGCAGCGGTGCATGCGCGCGCAGCAGCGGTTCCCTGTGCGAACCGTCGACGAAGTTGACGCAGCCGTTGTCGACGTCGGTGTCGTCGAGCGCGAGCCAGAACGAGGCAGTGCGCGTATCGGGCGTGACCGGCCAGTAGCCGAGGTCCTGATGCCAGTGGAACACCGCGTCGGGTTTGTGCGGCGGCTTCGCGACGAGCTGGTCGTAGTCGAGCGTCATGCCGGGGCCGCAGAGCTGGCGCGCGACCGAGGCGGCGCGCCGTTCGTAGACGTTGCCTTGCAGCGGCGGGTGGTAGCGGCGCGGCAGCATGATGTTCAGGATCGCATACGACTCGATGGGACGGTCGTAGTGGCCCGTCATGTCGCAGTAGTCGCGGCCCGGCACGGGCAGCTCGCGGCGCAGCAGCTTCCAGTAGGTGTCTTCGAGCGTGTGCAGCTCGGCTTCGCTGAGGAAGTCCGGCAGGTGCAGCCAGCCATCGTCCGCGAACGCGCGGCACTGTGCGCGCGTGAGCGTCGGTTCGTCGTGCGCAGGAACGCTCATACCCGCATTGTGCCGAGTCCGGCCCGCAGTTTCGCGGCCGAGGTGAGGGCCGTCACCGAGTTGATGTACATGTCGGCGCCGAGCTCGAGACCTGCCATCTGGCCGGTTCGCGGCTGCAGCTCGAAGTGCCAGTGGAAGCGCCGGCCCGGGACACGATGTTGCCACAGGTTGAACGCGGGCTGGCCGAGGCCGTGTCGCACGGCCGTGAACATCGCTTGCATGGCGGCGGCCAGTGAATCGACGTCGGTGGCGAGAAAGTCGTCGTCGCAGGCGCGCGGCAGCAGCCAGGTCTCGTAGGGCAGCTTCGGCGGTTCGGGCACGAGCACGGCATGGTGCGCCGTGCCGAACACGAGGCGGCCTTCGGCTTCGGCGGTAGCGAGCGTCGCGCACCAGGGGCAGCGCTCCAACTGCCGCGCCTGGTTTGCTTCGAGCACGAGCCGCGGCGGCAGTTCGGTGAGGCCCAGGACCTGCGTGTGATTGTGCGAGATCGAAGCTCCCGCGAGCGCGCCGACGTTCTTGAACAAGTAGGCGCAGGCGACTTCGGGCCGGCTCTCCATGGCGTGCACGCGTCGCTGCCACAAGCAGAGACAACGGCTCAGCGTCGCGCGATCGAGGTCGGCCGGCTGCTCGAGATGCACCTTGCCTTCGGCGATCACCTCGTGGTGCTCGTTGGCGGGGAACTTGTTCGCGAAGGCGCGCGCGACCCAGCCGGCTTCGTCGCGTCTACTGCCGGGATCGCGCTCGGCGTCGACTTCGGCCGGAGTATCGACCTCGTGGCCCTGGCAGAACGGGCAGCGCATCGTGCTCGCTGCCGGCCCCGTGTGCATGGGCCGCCGCTGCCGCTGGGGTGCCATCAGGATCGGCCGCGCAGTCGTCGGGTCGACGAGCAGTCGCGGTGGCTCGGCGTCTTCCGTCATGCGCGAACTCGCTGGCGGACTCATCCGTGCACTCGCTTGCTGGCGTTGGGGCGGCATACCGACCACGCGGCGATCATCGCGGCGAGCAACCGGAGCGGACGCATGGGCCGCGACTGTAGCGGGATCGTTGGCCGAGGTCGCGTGCAGTGTTCACCGGCACGCGACCGATCAAGGCTCTTCGAGGTTCCGGATGTCGCGAGCGCCGACCAGCACCTCGACGGGGCTCGGCACCTTGCCATCGTGCTGCGCGTAGGCGCGGAAGCGACAGCGCACGTGAACGGCGGTGCCCGCCGGGTAGACGAGCCAGCGCTCGCCCTGCGCGTCGAACATCTCGGCTGACGGCGTGGGGTCGAGGCTCAGTTCCTGCACGACCAGCGAGCGCGTGCTCGACGGCAGCCGCAGTCGGCCCGCGGCAGGAACGAGGAACTCCGCGGCGACGTGATGTTCCTCGAAGTCCGGATACCGCGAGTCCGGCAGCGTCGAGCAGCTCGCGAGCAGCGACCCGAGCAGCGCTGCGAGGCCCTGTTTCGCCGCGTTGGGGCGCCGCAGTATCATGCGTCGATGACGGGCGGCGTCGCGGTGCGCGGCAATCTCCTGTGTGTGACGTGGTCCGCGGCGCTGGGGCATGTGTTCCTGTTCGATCTCGAAGCACGCCAGCGAGTGTCCGCGTGGTCGGTTCCGGCCGGCAGCCAAGGTTACTCGGATGCAGGGGGCGTGGCCATGGACGAGCACTTCCACCTGTTCGTCGCCGATCCGCACAACAACCGCGTCTGCCACTTCAGCGCGTTCGGCCGCCATCTCGGCGACATCGGCTCGCCCGCTCCGAAGAACGGCGATGTCGGACGCGATCGCCCCGGTGTGCTCGATCGGCCGCACGCCGTGGCCGTGGTCGGCGACACCGTGCTGGTCGGCGCGGGCGACAAGCCGCGGCGCTGCTCGGTGCAGCGCTTCACGCGCGGCGGGACGGCGCTGCGACGCTTGCATTCGGGCGGCGATGTCGAGGCGACCTTCGGCGCGCCGCGGTCGGTCTGGGCCGATGCCGAAGGTGTGCTCGTCGCCGACACGCTGCGAGGTCGCATCCAGCGCTTTCGCGCCGACGGCACCTTCGTGAGTCACACCCCGTGCGCGCTCTCGGGTGCGCTCGCGCGGCCCGTCGCGGTGCTGCGGCTGCCCGGTGGCAACATGCTCGTCGCCGACCGCGGCGACGAGCCCGCGATCTTTGCGCTGCAACCGGACGGTGTGCAGTTGCCGATCGCGGCCGAGTTGCATGCGCGCTGTGTCGAGCCCGTCGCGTTCGCCGCGGACGAGAGCGGCCGCATCTACGTGCTCGATCGCGGCGGCGAACGCGTGCAGCGCTTTCACCGCGACCTCCGCTTCGACCAGATCGTCGTCGACCTGCCCGAACATCTCGATGTCGCTCCGGGTGCACCGAGCGAGCACTGATCGGGGTGCGTGACGCGTGGTCATGCGCGGTGAAGGAGCGAAAAAGAAGTCGAGAAGCAATCTTGCGGAGCGTGGCACGAGCGGTAAGAATCTCGTCGCTGTCGGGCTTCGCTTGCTTGGCCGGTCAGCCACTTGCGTGTGCAGAATCACTCTCGCACGCGGGTGGGGCCAGGGAACGCGTGCCGGCGGCTCGCTGTCTTTTCGTCCCGTTTTCTTTCGTTGGGCGGACCCACGCCGACCCGGATGGCTCCACGCCAGCACGGGCGTAGGCTCCCAGCGGCGTTTGGAGGGGCTCCTTGGATCGAATCCGCATCCGGGGTGGCCGCGGTCTCCGCGGCACCGTACGTGTTTCTGGCAGCAAGAATGGTGCTCTGCCGATCTTGGCGGCGTCGCTGCTCATCGACGGCCCGATCCGTCTGCGCAACATGCCTCGACTCACCGATGTCGAGAACCTGCTGCGCATCCTCGGCAAGCTCGGCGTCGAGCATCATTGGACCGAAGACGGCGCGCTCGAGCTCGAGGCCGTCGACAAGACCATCTACATCGCTCCGTACGATCTCGTGCGCACGATGCGCGCGAGCTTCGTCGTGCTGGGGCCGCTGTGGGCGCGCCGCGGCGTCGCGCGCGTGAGCTACCCGGGCGGGTGCGTGTTCGGTCATCGACCGGTCGATCTGCACCTCAAGGGTCTGCGCGACCTCGGCGGCGTCATCGAGATGACCGACGGCTACGTGACGATCAGCGGCCCTCCGCTCGGTGGCCCCGTGTTCCTCGGCGGCAACATGGGCTCGACCGTGCTCGGCACGGCGAACGTGCTCATGGCGGCGACGCTCGCGAAGGGCACGACCTACCTCGAGTCGGCTGCCATGGAGCCCGAGATCGAGGACCTCTGCAACTTCCTGAACGCGTGCGGCGCCCGCATCTCGGGCATCGGCAGCCACCTGCTCCGGATCGAGGGTGTCGAGACGTTGACCGGTTGTGAGTGGACGATGATCCCGGACCGCATCGAGGCCGGCACGTTCCTGTGCGGCGCGATCATGATGAACAGCGATGTCATCGTGCAAGACTGCAATCCGATGCACCTGCTCGCGGTGGTCGACCGCTTGCGCGCAGCCGGCTCGCAGATCGAGCTCGGTCGCGACTACCTGCGCAACGTGCCCATCGCGCAGGGGCGCCTGCGCGCCGTCGACGTCACGACGATGGCCTATCCGGGTTTCCCGACCGACCTGCAGGCGCAGTTCATGGCGCTGATGGCGCGAGCCGACGGGGTGTCGGTGATCACCGAGAAGATCTACCCCGAGCGCTTCATCCATGCCTCGGAGCTGCAGCGGTTGGGGGCGCGCATCCGCCGCGAGGGTCCGAGTGCGATCATCGAGGGCATCGAGGAGCTGCAAGGTGCGCCCGTGATGGCCAGCGACCTGCGCGCCTCCGCGAGCCTCGTGCTGGCGGGGCTCGTCGCGCGCGGCTCGACCGATGTGCGCCGCGTGTATCACATCGACCGCGGTTACGAACGCATCGAGCAGAAGCTGCAGTGCATCGGAGCCGACATCGAGAGAATCAGTGAAGGTTAGGCGTCGTGTACGAGTTACTCCGCGGCGCGGCGGATGAGTTCCTGCGCCTGGGTGGGCGTGAGCTCGGCCAGGATCGCGCGTGCGCCACAGCACTCGATGTCGCCGAGGTCGAGTAGCTGCTGGTCCTCCTCGACGAGGTCGGGCACGACCGTGTCGGCAATGCTGACGATCGGTCGCAGCGGGTCCTTGCCCTGCGCGTGCACGACCGCGACCGCGCCGTCGGTCATTTGCACGAGCTGGCCGTTGGGGTAGATGCCGTTGCTCTCGATGAACTTGCGCAGCAGGCTCTGGTCGAGCTTCTGGCCCATCGCGAGCATGACGCGGTAGGCCCGGATCGGCGACATCGGCTGCTTGTAGGGCCTCGAAGCGGTCAGCGCCTCGAACACGTCGCAGATCTTCACGATGCGGCTGACCATCGAGATGTGATGCGCGTGCAGCGTGCGCGGGTAGCCGGTCCCATCGGGAGAACGGTGGTGGCCGAAGGCCGCGGCGACGGCCAGCGGATCGGAGTCGTTGTGGTCGAGCAGGCACTCGGCTCCGAGCTCGGCATGGCGGTTCATCTGCAGGCGCTCTTCGGCGTTCAGTGTCCGCGTCGAATGCAGCAGCTCGAACGGGATCAGCGACTTGCCCACGTCGTGCAGCAGCGCCGCCGTTCCGATGCGGATCAGCAGGCCGTGGTCGTCCGTGAGCGTCTTCGCGAAGTTCATGCTCAGGATCGCGACACGCACCGAGTGGCCGAACGTGAAAGCGTCGTATTGGTCCTGGCGTGCGAGGCCGAGCAGCGGCTGTTCCCTGTTCTGCAGTTGCTTCAACACCTGCTCCGCCTGGGCTTGCACGGGGGCGAAGTCGATGCGGCCGCCGCGGCAGACCGAGACCGTGACGTTCTGCAGCAGGTCGATCACCGACTGGTAGAAGCGCAAGCCGACGCGCACGGTCGAGTCGACCGCATTGGCCCTGTCGCCGGTCGGCGCGGTGCTCGCGTAGGGCGGCAGCAGGCGCGCCAGCTGGCATTGGCGCGCCGCGAGCGTCTCGTTGAGCTGGTTGTAGTCGTGGCCCGGCTGCGGCCGCGTGGCCATGGCGACCAAGAGCGTCTCCAGCTCCTGCGTCTCCACCCGCGCGCCGAACTCGAGTCCACCCGATCCCCAGGTCCGCAGCAGGGCGATCAGGCGCGCGGCGCCGATGCTGGCTCCGAGCAGGGGACTCTGCTTGTGGATGATGAGACCCTCGGCCGCGCCGATGACGACTGTCGGCTCGCCGGTCGCGACCGCGAGCTCACGCAAGGTGCGCTGCAGGTCCGCGATCGAGGTCTGCACGCGCGGATGCGTGATCGCGTAGATGCGCGCGTTGACGAACGCGGCGACCAATGCGTCGACGAGCAGCGTCGCTTCCGTGGTGGCGTCGCGGGGCTGTTGCAGGTCCGTGCTGGTCATGATGGCATCGAGGCGATTTGGCGGAGAGCTGCGCGTGCGCGCCGGCGAACGGCGCGCGCCTGGCTCCCGAACTGCGTGAAGCGCCCCGCCGTCGCGAGAAACCTCAGCAATGCGCGTGTCTCGGGCTCGGGCACGTGCACCAGGTTGTCGATCGCGGTCAGGTAGGCGTCGTGGTCGCCGCGCTTGAAGCTGCGTTCGACGGCTGTTCGCAGCAGGCGTCCCGTCGCAGCTCGCTGGGTCTCGTCGAACTTCTTCTGCGCGGCGGCGGCCAAGAGGTTCTGCAGGTAGGCGCGCGGCAGTTCGTCGACCGAGGCCACGGAGCCCAGTGCGGCCATCTCGGGCGCGGGCAGCGCCAGGTTCCGCGCGAGGTCGAGCAGGATCTGTCGGACGTCGCGCGAACCGTGCGAAGCCGCGTGCGGCAGGAAGGGCAGCACCAGATCTCCGCCGATGGCGACGAGGGCCTTGACGACGACCGCGTCCTGCAGCACGCCCGTCTTCGCCGCCGCCGTAACGCCGCCGAGCGGCAGCATCGTCCCGAGCATCTCGAGCCCCTCGCGCATCGTGCGCAAGCCGTCAGGGTCCTGACCGAGCACGCGCGCCGCGAGAGGCAGGGCCTCGGGGAAGCCTCGGGCCACGAACGCGGCGTCGACGAAGCGATGGGAGCGCACGAGCGGTTCGAGCCCACCGTCGACGAGAGCACGCAGGATGCGCGTGCGGGCCGACTGCGTGACCGAGGTGCCCTGGTCCTTCGGGTTGAGGTAATTGTCGACCATCTTGCCGCCGAGCGGGCCGAGCGCGCGAACCGCCGGGGCCAGACGCGCCGACGCCGCCTGCAGCACCGCCTCGTTCGTGGAATGGCTCAGCGTGTGCAGCAGGACGCCGCACAGCTCCCGGCTCATGTTGGAAGAGCCCGGTTCGAACTCGGCGGCGGGCGGCAACCGCAGGTTGGCTGCCTCGGGCAGCTCGGCCATCTCGTGCAGCAGCAGGTCGAGATCGGCGACGATGCCCTCGTCCTCGGGCCGGCCGCTGGGCAGCTCGGTCCTGGACAGGGCCTGCTCTGGTGCTTTGGCGGGGAAGTACTGGCGCGCCACGCCGAGGGCCATGCGCAGCAACTCGCCACCCTTGACCTTGGCTTTGCGCTGCACGACGGCGCCGAGGCCATCCTCGACCCGGTCGAGCACCTTCCTGACGACGCCCTCGATCTGAGCGGGGTCGTTGGCGATGTCAGCGGGCAGCAGTTCGCCGATCGCCGCGAGCAGGTCGATACCGCGGTCGATCGCGGCCGTGGGGTCTTCCGTGTGGCTCTCGATGGCCTGCAACTGCTGTCGGATCGACCCGTCCTCGGCCAGCCGTTGGAGTATGGCGGACAGACGTGCGCGTGGAGCTCTCTGGCGCGGCGGGACTTCGCGCGGCGCCGGTGCGGGAGGTGGCGGCTCCGCCGGCTTCGCGTCCGCGGCTTCGAGGGCATCGTCCGTTTCGTCGGCCCCCTCCGCGTAGTGACCCGTGAAGACGAGCGCCAGCGGCCGCAGCCGCGCATGGTCCTTCTGCCACTGCGACAGCAAATGGTCGCGCGTGCGCGAGCGGCACCGGTTCAGCATCATCGCGAACTCGTTGACGTCGTGGACGGAGCAGTCGACGTCGAACTCGACGCCGCGCAGACCCGCGTTGCGCAGCCGCTCGATGAGCCAGGTTGCATCCAGGGAGTCCATGCGCAGGCGATTGCCTGCGACGTCGAACTCGTCACCGTGCAGCAGCATCGCGATGGTGCGCCGTTCGCCAGCGCGGGCGCGCAGGCGCTCGAGCGCATCCGTTGCCGCGCCCTGGACACGCGGGTGCGAAGCCGGGTAGATCGCGATGTTCTTGAGCGCCGTGGCGAGGGACTGGACCAACGCGACATCGCTGTCGGGTGCATGGTCTCCGTCGACTGGCTCTGGCGGTCGCTGTTCCACGGCTTCGCCGGCTATCGACGAGGCCTTGCCGCGGAGCACAGTGTAGGCGTTACCCTTGTCGCCAGGCCAACTTGAGACGGCACGGCGAACGCCCGGCCGCAGCTCTTCGCGCGAGGCAACGCGGCGTGGAGGGTTCGCCGGTGCGCGCTTACCATCCGGGCCCGACGGAGAAACCATGCCCGACGCCGCTCGCCCCGATCGTCACGCCTGCTATCTGCGTTTTCGCAGCGTGCTCGAGGATCCGTTCGTCGAACTCGACCTGAGCCTCGGCGGGCTCGCCGAGAGCGACGTCGCTGCGCTGCAGGCGCCGCTCGGCAAGGCGCTGCAGGCACTGCAGGCTCTCGAAGCGGGTGGCATCGCGAACGCCGACGAGAAGCGCATGGTCGGTCACTTCTGGCTGCGCGCGCCGGGGCTCGCGCCGTCGCCCGACGTCGAAGAAGCGATCGCCCGCACGATTGCCAGCATCGAAGCGTTTGCGCAGGGCGTACACAGCGGCCGCCTCACGCCGCCCGAGGGCGGCGCGTTCACGAAGGTCGTGTTGTGCGGCATCGGCGGCAGTGCACTGGGGCCGATGCTGCTCTGCGACGTGTTCGGCACCGTCGAGGCCCCGATGAGTCTCTGTGTGCTCGACAACACCGACCCCGAGGGCATCGACCTCGCGATCGAACGGCTCGGGGCGCTGCAGGACGCGCTCGTGATCGTGATCAGCAAGTCCGGCGGCACGCCCGAGACCAGGAACGGCATGCTCGAAGTCGAACGGGCGTGCAAGCTGCAGGGACTCGCGTTCGCGCCGCGCGCCGTGGCCGTGACGCTGCCGGGCTCGCAGCTGCAGCAACGCGCCGAGAAGGAAGGCTGGGCTGCCACGTTCCCGATCTGGGATTGGGTCGGGGGCCGCACCTCGATCACTTCGGCCGTGGGGCTGTTGCCGGGCGCCTTGCTCGGCATGGACGTGCGCGCGTTCCTCGCCGGTGCGGCCGCGATGGACGACGCGACGCGGCGCCAGGACGTCTGGCAGAACCCGGCCGCGATGATGGCGGCGTTCTGGCACCACGAGGGCAAGGGCAAGGGCGAACGCGCGATGGTCGTGTTGCCATACAAGGACCGGCTGCTGCTCTTGTCGCGCTACCTGCAGCAGCTCGTCATGGAGTCGCTCGGCAAGGAGCACGACCGCAAGGGCAGGGTCGTGAACCAGGGAATCGCCGTCTACGGCAACAAGGGCTCGACCGACCAGCACGCCTACGTGCAACAGCTGCGCGACGGACGGCACGATTTCTTCGCGGTGTTCGTGCGCGTGCTGCAGGACCGAACCGCGGGGCACTTCGAGGTCGAACCGGGCATCACGTCGGGCGACTACCTCGACGGGCTCTGGCAGGGCACGCGCGCCGCGTTGTTCGACAAGGGTCGCCATTCGGCGACGATCGGCGTCGGTCGGCTCGACGAACGCGTGCTCGGGGCGCTCGTGGCGCTGTTCGAGCGCGCGGTTGCGCTCTACGCGGAGCTCGTCGACGTGAACGCATATCACCAGCCCGGCGTCGAGGCCGGCAAGAAGGCCGCCGCGCAGGTGCTCGAGCTGCAGCAGAAGCTGCTCCTGGCGCTGACCGGCGAACGACTCGACGTGAAGGCGCTCGCCACGAAGGTGCGCGCCGACGCCGCGGACTGCTGGCCCGTCTTGCAGCATCTCGCGGCCAACCGGCCCGAGATCCACGTGGCGCGCGGGCACGATCCGACGACGGCAGTGTTCCAGAAGCGCGGAGGGTAGATGCGGGCGCTCTGCACTGTCTGCACTGCGCTCGTGCTCGGGCTTCATGGCTGTGTCGGGTCCGGTCCAGCAGCGGAGCAGCAGGCCCGTGAACCAAGCGCGCGGCTGCCCGTACACGTCGAGTTCGTGCCACCGTTGGCGGCACCAGGCCAATTGCGCATCGCGCACGAGTGTGGCGAGCAACTCGTCGTGACCACAGCTTGTAGCTCGGTCGATCTCTGGCTTCCCCCGGGGCCGGTCGTGTTCGTGCTGCAGGCCGGCGGCAGGGCGCACGAATACGCGGCCACCGTCGCGCCCGGCATGGCCGCGATCGTGTGGAACCTCGCTACAACGCCATGGACGAGTCCATGAAGAGACTGCCGTCCTTCGCGTTCGCCGTCACAGCACTCGCTGTGATGGCCCATGGCCAGGGCAAGACCGACTATGTGGGCGACGTCAAGTGCGCGGTCGACGCGATCGAGAAGGAGTGCAAGACGCTGCTCGCGAGCAAGAAGATCGAGTGGACACGAGTCGTCGCACCGCTGGTGGCTGAAGCGAAGAAGACGAAGACCGACGAGGCACACCTGCTGCTGCTGTGGCGACTGCTCGCGCGGCTGCAGGACGGCCACGCCAAAGTGGAACCCCTCGAGGCCGGGAAGAACGTCAAGCTCGACCTGCCGGACCGTTCGAGCAACGGCCCTGGCCTGTTCCTGTGCCGCGTGCAGCAGGCCGTCTTCGTCAAGAATGCCTGGGGCCCCGCGGCTGCGGCCGGTCTAGCGCCCGGGATGGAGGTGGTGACGATCGATGGCCTCGGCGCAGACGCCTGGCTGCAGCGACGCACGGCCGAGCTCGCCGACCTGAATTCCTTCTCGACGGCGCAGCAGGCCGCCTTCTTCACCTGCCACTGGGGCCTCAGCGACGTCGCAGGCACGCGCCTCGAGCTCGAAGTGAAGACCGGCGGCGCGAAGAAGAAGCGCACGATCACCTACGCCAGGTGCAACCAGACGCCGCAGGGCCCCGCGTTTCCGCCGCCTGAGCTGAAGGGCGACAAGGACGTGTTCTACGGTTCGACGGCAAAGGGTCTCGGCTACGTGCACGTGCGCCGCTGCAAGGACGACCTACCCGCGCAGATGGACGACGCTCTCGCGGCGCTCGGCAACGTACCGGGCCTGATCCTCGACTTCCGCGGCAACTCGGGTGGCGGCTTCGACCACGAGGCGCTGTTCGGCCGGTTCCTGCCGGCCGGTACGACGTGGCAGGGCGGGGCCCGCTACGCGAGCGCTGGTTCTCATCCGTATGGAGGGCCCGTCGTCGTCATCGTGGATGCCACGGTTCGCAGTGCCGGCGAGACGGCAGCCGGCATGTTCTCGGAAGACGGCCGCGCCTACATGATCGGCGAGAGTGCCACCGCCGGCATGGCCTCACAGAAGACGACCATCGAGCTGCCCTCGAAGCTCTTCTCGCTCCATGTCTCGGTCTCCTCGAACAGGGCGCGCTTCCAGGGCGGCAAGGGCATCGAGGGCGTGGGGATCGCTCCGCACGAGCTCGTCGTGTTCGACCCCAAGGATCTCGAGGCGCAGCGCGACACGCTGATCGCGCGCGCCGAGGCCCTGTTGGCCGCGTTTCCGCAGGGCAAGGTGCGCTACGACCCGGCCAAGGCGGGGTGGGGGCCGAAGAAGTAGCACCTCGCAGCGATGAATCGCACGACACCGATGGCAGCGACGCCGGAGCACCGCTAGACTCGTCACGCTTTCCCGACCACCGGAGAAAGCCACTTGGCTGAGTTCCTCGGCGAAGGCCTCACCTACGACGACGTCCTGCTGGTGCCGCAGCTGGGCTCGGCTCTGCCGCGCGACGTCGACATCAGCACGCGGTTCTGCCGCGGCGTCTCGCTGCAGGTCCCGATCGCGGGCGCTGCGATGGACACGGTCACCGAGTGGCGCATGGCCGTCGCGTTGGCACAGCAGGGTGGCATCGGCATCGTGCACAAGAACCTCGCGGTCGACCGGCAGGTCTCCGAGGTCGACAAGGTCAAGCGCTCGGCGAACGGCGTGATCCAGGATCCCGTCGCGGTGTCGCCCGACGACACGATCGGAAAGGCGAAGGATCTCATGCAGGCGCACAAGATCAGCGGCCTGCCCGTCGTCGACGGCCGCCGCGTCGTCGTCGGCATCCTGACGCACCGCGACCTTCGCTTCGTCGAAGCGCGCGACGCCAGGGTCTCGACCGTGATGACGGCACAGAATCTCGTCAAGGCCGCGCCGAACACGACGCTCGACCAGGCGCGCCAGATCCTGCGCCGCAACAAGGTCGAGAAGCTGATCCTCGTGCAACAGGACGGCACGCTCGCGGGCCTCATCACGATGCGCGACATCCGCGGCACCGAGGAGTTCCCGGCCGCTGCGCGCGATGTCCGTGGCCGCCTGCTGGTCGGCGCCGCGGTCGGCGTGCACGATCTCGACCGCGTCGGCAAGCTGCTCGAGGCCGGGTGCGACGTCGTCGTCGTCGACACGGCGCACGGTCACAGCAAGAACGTCATCGACACGGTGCGCGCGATCAAGAAGGCGTGCCCTATCCCCGTGGTCGCCGGCAACGTCGGCACCTACGACGGGGCGAAGGCGCTCGTCGACGCGGGCGCCGACGGCGTCAAGGTCGGCATCGGCCCCGGTTCGATCTGCACGACGCGCATCGTCACGGGCTGCGGCGTGCCGCAGCTCACCGCGGTGCTCGACGCCGTGCGCGCGTGTGCTCCGGCTGCGGTGCCCGTCGTCGCCGACGGCGGCGTGCGCCAGTCGGGCGACATCGTGAAGGCGCTCGCTGCGGGCGCTTCGTCCGTCATGCTCGGTTCGCTGTTGGCCGGCGTCGAAGAATCGCCGGGCGAGACGATTCTCTACCGCGGCCGCCAGTTCAAGACCGTGCGCGGGATGGGGTCGCTCGGCGCCATGGAGCAGGGCTCGGCCGATCGCTATGCGCAGGGCGAGGTCAAGGAGCGCATCAAGTTCGTGCCCGAGGGCGTCGAGGGCATGGTGCCCTACCGCGGGCCCGTCGCGGAGTTCATCTACCAGCTCACGGGCGGCTTGCGTTCCGGCATGGGCTACTGCGGCGCGCGCACGCTCGCCGAGCTCTCGGGCAGAGCGAAGTTCCTGCGCGTGACCGCGGCCGGTCTGCGCGAGTCGCACCCGCACGACATCCAGATCACGAAGGAGGCGCCGAACTACAGCGGCGAGCCATGAGCACGAACGCGAACACAGGTCCTAGCGGCGGCGTCCTCATCGTCGACTTCGGCGCCCAGTACTGTCAGCTGATCGCGCGGCGCGTGCGCGAGCTCGGCGTCTACTCGCGCATCACGGTGCCCGAACGCGCGATGTTCTCGTTCACGCACATGAAGCCCGACGCCGTGATCCTGAGCGGCGGTCCGCGTTCGGTCTACGAGCACGATGCGCCCGAGCTCGATCCTTCGATCCTGCAGCAGGGTGTGCCGGTGCTCGGCATCTGCTACGGGCTGCAGTGGCTCGCGCAGCACACCGGCGGCCAGGTGGACCCGGCCCAGTCGGGCGCCGAGTACGGCCGCACCGAGCTCGACGTCGTCGATCGCACGGACTTCCTCGCCGGAGTTCGCGACAGACCCACGGTCTGGATGTCGCACGGCGACAAGGTCGCGAAGCTCGGCCCCGGGTTCGAAGTGCTCGCGAAGAGCGAGCCGTCCCCGTTCGCAGTCGTCGCGGACAAGAAGCGGCGCATCTACGGGCTGCAGTTCCATCCCGAGGTCGCGCACACCGAAGACGGCGGGCGCATGCTCGAGAACTTCGTGATCGGCGTGGCGCGGTGCCGCACCGACTGGAACCCCGGCAACATCGTCGACACGAAGGTCGCCGGCGTGAAAGCACTCGTCGGCGAGCAAGGCGACGTCGTGATGGGTCTGTCGGGCGGCGTCGACAGCTCGGTCGCGGCCGTGTTGATCCACCGCGCGATCGGCAAGCGCCTGCATTGCGTGTTCGTCGACAACGGACTCTTGCGGCACGGCGAGCGGCAAGGCGTCGAGACGCTGTTCCGCGACCAGCACCACATCGACCTCAAGGTCGTCGACGCGAGCGAACGTTTCCTCGGCGAGCTGAAGGGTGTCGTCGACCCCGAGCAGAAGCGCAAGATCGTCGGACGCCTCTTCATCGAGGTCTTCCGCGCCGAGGCCAAGGGCTGCCGCAACGCGCGGTTCCTGGGCCAGGGCACGCTCTATCCCGACGTGATCGAGTCGGTGGCCGCGCACGGTGGCGCGACCTCGACGATCAAGAGCCACCACAACGTGGGCGGGCTGCCGAAGGACCTCGACCTCGTGCTCGTCGAGCCGCTCAGAGACCTGTTCAAGGACGAAGTGCGCGCGATCGGCCGCCAGCTCGGCCTGCCGGCGGCACTCGTCGACCGCCAGCCGTTCCCGGGCCCCGGCCTCGCGGTGCGGTGTCTCGGCGAGGTGACGCGCGAGAAGCTCGAGCCGCTGCGCCACGCCGACCGCATCCTGCGCGAGGAGGTCGAACAGCGGTCGCTGCACAAGGGGCTCTGGCAGTACTTCGCGGTCTATGTGCCGCAGAAGTCGGTCGGCGTGAAGGGCGACGCGCGCGTCTACGAGGACATCTGCATGCTGCGCATCGTGAGCAGCCAGGACGCGATGACGGCGGACTGGGAGCTGCTGCCCGACGTCGTGCTGAAGCGCGTCAGCAGCCGCATCCTCAACGAAGTGAAGGGCTTCTCGCGCGTCTGCCTCGACATCTCGAGCAAGCCGCCCGCGACGATCGAGTGGGAGTGAGCAGAGACGGGTCAGCGCTCGTTCGGCGGACCCAGCCTCGGATCCTCGTCGCGCAACGTCACGCAGACAGGGTCTGCGCCGGCACGCACGCTGGCGAGGCGTCCTGACCACGTGCGGCCCTCGCGCAGCATCGTGAGGAACAGCACGAAGTCGCCTTCTTCAGGGAGCCCGCGGAACGTGAAAGTGCCGTCGGGCCCGGTCAGCGCGGTGCGCGAGTCCGGTCGCAGGAGGCCGCGCGGGTCGCGCAGCGTGACGAGCACGAGGGCCGCTGGTTTCCCATCGGGCCACGACGCAGTCCCCGTGACGCGGCTGCCCTCTGTCACGGTGACGCGCACGCCGTCGGTGGGGATCGCATCGAGCGCGATGTCCTGGTTCGCGAAGCGGGCATCGCTGATGCGCAGACTGCCGGGGGCCAGCGCGCGGCCCAGTTCGGCGCGGCCACGGCCGTCGCTGTGAGCGGCGACGGCGGCCACTTCCTGGCCCTCGGGAACATACTCGACCTGCAGGTCGACGATGGGGTCGCCGCGAGCGTCGCGCGCGGTCACGAACAACGGCACGCCTCGCTGCAGCTCGAGCGCCACGGGCTTTGTCTGCGACCACGGCCAGGCCCGTGGCGCATGGCCATCGACCACGAGCAGCAACCAGGTGTCGCCGTCGGGGGGCGCTGGCATGAGGAACCGGCCGCGTGACGGCGCCGTGGCGCCGAGCACGTGCCAGCGCCCGCCCTCGCGACATTCGAGGCCGAAGAGCGTCGCGTACGAGCTCTTCTCGTTGGGGTCCGGGAATTCGAAGGCAGTGGCGACGGGCTGGCTGCCTCGAGGTTCGGGACTGGCGGGCGGCCACCCGAGCGGTCCCGGTGTCGGCGGCGAAGGCAGTACTTGTCCTGTCAGCACGCGCGCATCGGAGAAGGCGAACGTCGCCGTCAATGGTGCCGACACCGCCGAACCCAGCAGGACGAAACGACCGTCCGGCCCGCGCAATTCGATCTCGGGTTGGCCGGACGGATGGATGTGGGAGGTGTTGGGACTGTGCACCAGTTGCGCCTTGCCCGTGAATTGCAGCACGGATCGCTGCCCCGACACGAGGTCGAGGCGCTGCCAGATCCAACCGTCGCTGTTCTGCGCCCACACCTCGTAGGTGCCGGCCGGAAGGCGGTGTTCGGTGCCCGTGCTCGGTTGCAACGTCACGGTCTCCCCGGCCGGCAACGTGGCGCGTGCCCACAGGGTGAACTGCTCCGTGCCCGTCGCGGTGGTCACGGCCGCCATCGGCTGCAGCACGAGACGCTGGGCTTGGCCGGGCCGCAGTCGGCCCACGAGCGCGCCGAGACCCTGTGCCGTGAAGACGAAGCCCGAGCCCGCTCGCGCCCCCTGGTCGTTCCCGTGAAACAGAAACCGCAGGATGCCCTTCTCGTCGCTGTTGCCCGTGGCCAGCTTCGTCGGCGAGATGGTGCGCTCGCTGTGCGAGAGGCCGCGCAACACCGGCAGCTCCCAGGCGGGCTCGCAGACGAGGTAACCCGTGGCCTTGGTCGCGGGCCCACCCGATGGCTCGCGCAGCATCAGGACGAGCGCGTCCTGGTTCTGTGGCGGGGGCGCTCCTGCTGCGGGGCCAGCGGCACAGCAGGCCGCGAAGGCTACGGCGAACGGGCGCAGCATGGCTCGGGACAACGAGCTACCGCGCGCCGTGGTTCATTCAGGCAGCTCTTCGCGCTTCTTCACGACCTTGTGCACGAGCCCGTACTCGAGCGCCTGTCCCGCATCGAGCCAGAAGTCGCGGCGCGCGGATTCGAGCACGGCCTCGGGCGTCTTGCCACAGGTCTCCGCGATGATGCGGTTGTAGCGGTCGCGCAGCTTGAGGATCTCCTTGGCCGTGATGTCGAGGTCGCTCGCGGTGCCGCGGCCCATCGTCGACGGCTGGTGGATCATGAAGCGGCTCTCGCTCATGCAGAAGCGCCGCTTCTTGTCGGCGGCGAGGTGGATCAGGATGCCCGCCGAAGCGCAGAGGCCGTTCACGACCGTGATGATCGGAGGCTTGATGAAGCGCAGCAGGTCGAAGAGCGCGAAGCCCGCGTCGGCGCTGCCGCCTGGCGAATTGATGAAGACCTGGATCGGCTTCTTCGGGTCCTTCTGCTCCATCGCGAGACAGCGAACTGTGGCCTCGCGCAGCATCTTGTCGTCGACGGGTCCACTGATCAGCAGCGTGCGAGCGTCCAGCAGGGCTTTCTCGAAGGGGCTCGTGTGGTGCCGCGGTTCGCCGTTCTGGCCGGGCTCGTGCCCCTCGTCGTCGTCTTCATCGGGGCGCAGGCGGCGGGGATCGAGGTCGAAGGGATTCTGCATCGTGCGTTGGTTCCGGTCGGTGCGCGGGTGATCCCGCTGGCTTGATTTCGGTGTTCGGCGGCCTCCGAGTTGAATCGCAACCGCCGATCGCAGGGGCACGTGGATAGCGCAAGCCGGGGGCGCTGGCAACCATGCGGCAGGTCGCCGTCTCGTGGTGGCGCGGCTGCGAGAAAACAAGGATGTCCGCTTGCGTGAGGCCAGCGTGCTCGTTATCGTCTGGATTCGTCTCTGGCCCGCTGGTAGACAGCGAGCCGGCGACGCTCGCCCTGACCACGTCGAGTCCGAAGAGGGCTTCGCAGGTAACCTCGGCCAGCGGCTTGATCCAGCATTTTGATCCGCAGCTCATGCTCGGATGTCGATGCTGGGTTCGTGATGTGGGTGGCGAGGCGGCGCGGTTTCGATGACGTGTTTGCACGTCGTCGACTGCCGGGCCGGATTGGGATCCAACGCCTGGAGCTGGAGCCCCTGGAGCTGGATCCCATCGAGTACAGATAACAGCCGCTCGTGGCAACGGCCTCCTGCGGCAGAAACAACGGTGGGTCGATGGAGCGCGCCGTTTGCGATGGCGCGTCGATCGACCCCGAGAAGACCGCCAGCCAATCGTGCTGGCTGATCGGGATGCACCGGCATGAGCATCAGTGAGAACGAGTTTACTGGCGGAATGGACGCGGCCTCCGACCAAGGCGGCCCCGAACGCAAGCGTTGGCGGGGCGGCCGTAGACGTCGGCGCCGCCGCGGCGGCGGTGGCGGCGGCGGAGGTGGCGGCGGTGGCTTCGGCGGCGGCCAGGGCCCTGGCAATGGCGGGGGCTATGGCGGGAGCGGCACGGCTGTCGGCAACGGCGGCAATGGCGACTCCGGCGTCGCGGATGCGCGTCCGATCGTCGAGGGTCCGACCGAAGAGACGATCGGCGTGCTCGAATACACGAAGGAGGGCAATGGTTGGCTGCGCAAGAAGCAGAACAACTACATGCAGGACACGATCCCGAACGCGGACGTGTTCGTGCCTTCGTCGCTGATCCGCACGCATCGCCTGCAGGAAGGCAGCGAGATCCGCGGGCAGGCGGGTTTGCCGAGCCGCGGCCCACAGCGTCCCACGATGGTGACGGTCGACGAAGTGGACGGCATGTCGCCGCAAGAACGCCGTGAGCTCAAGGCCTTCCGCGACCTCACCGTGATCGATCCGGAGCCGATGTTCGTGCTGGCCCCCGGCGACGACGACGTCAGTCTGCGCGTCGTCGACCTGCTGTGCCCAGTGGGGCGCGGCCAGCGCGGCCTCGTCGTGGCGCCGCCGCGGTCGGGCAAGACCGTGCTGCTGCAGAAGATCTGCCACGCGATCGCGACCGCGTATCCCGAGGTCCACATGATGGTGCTGCTGATCGACGAGCGGCCCGAGGAAGCCACTGGCTGGAAGCGCAGTGTCGAAGGACCGAACCGCGAAGTGCTCGTGTCGACGCTCGACGAAGGGCCAAAGCACCACATCGAGGTCAGCGACATCTGTCTCAAGCGCGCGATGCGGCTCGTCGAGACGGGCCGCGACGTCGTCATCCTGCTCGACTCGATCACGCGCCTCACGCGAGCCTACAACAACTTCCTCGGCGGCCGCGGCGGCGGCACCATGTCGGGCGGCCTGTCGGCGAAGACCTTCGAGGTGCCGAAGAAGTTCTTCGGCAGCGCTCGCAACTGCGAGGAGGGTGGCTCGCTGACGATCCTCGGCACGACGCTCGTCGACACCGGCTCACGCGCGGACCAGGTGATCTTCGAAGAGTTCAAGGGCACCGGCAACATGGAGCTCGTGTTGAACCGCCAGCTCGCGGAACGCCGCATCTTCCCCGCGATCGACATCGAATTGTCGGGCACGAGGAAGGAGGAACTGCTGTTCGGCGCCGAGACGACGAAACGCCTCTACACGCTGCGGCGCGTGCTCGCGCGCATGAACGCGCTCGACGCGATGCCGCTGTTGATCGACCGCCTGATGAAGACCGACAGCAACAAGGCGTTCCTGGATTCCTTCCGTCTCGAGGAGTGACCGGCACGGCTGGTCGGTGTACGAGCAAGTTGCCCTGACGCGACAGCGATGCCCATTTGGAGCGTGCAGATGACGGTTTCTGATATCGGAGCGACGGAACGATGATCGAGGTCGATCGGCTCGAGAAGAGTTACGGCTTCGCTCGCGCCTTGAAGGGCATCTCCTTCACGGTGCAGAAGGGTGAAGTCGTCGGTTTCCTCGGCCCCAACGGCGCCGGCAAGTCGACGACGATGAAGATCCTGACCGGCTACCTGCTGCCCGACGGCGGCAAGGCGACGGTCGCCGGCTTCGACGTCGTCGGAGCCTCGCTCGACGTGCGCCGCCGGATCGGTTATCTGCCCGAGAGCACGCCGCTCTACGGCGAGATGCGCGTCGACGAGTATCTGCGGTTCTGCGCCGAGATCCGCGGTGTGCCGGTAGACCGGTGCCACGCCGCGATCGCCCGCGCGATCGAGTTGTGCGGCCTCTCGCGCGTCGTCGGCAAGAACATCGTCGAACTGTCCAAGGGTTACCGGCAGCGCGTCGGTCTCGCGCAGGCGATCGTGCACGAGCCGCCCGTGTTGTTCCTCGACGAACCGACCTCGGGCCTCGACCCGAACCAGATCGTCGAGGTGCGCAAGCTCATCGAACGCCTCGGCGCCGAGCACACGGTCGTACTGAGCACGCACTACCTGCAGGAAGTCGAGAAGTCCTGTTCGCGGATCATCATCATCAACCAGGGGCAGATCGTCGCCGACGGCACGCGCGAAGAGCTGGTCGGCAGCCACCCGGTCGGGGCCTTGCTGGCGCGCGTGCGCGGGCCCGAAGCGAACGTGCTGTCGCAGAGCCGCGAGCTGTTGAACGGATGCCCGATCAGCGTCGTGGCGCGCGGCGCGGACGGGATCGACTACCGCCTCGAGGTCGGAGCCGGTTCGGCGCCGATCGAGGAGGCGTTCGCGCGCCTCATCGTCAAGAACGGCTGGGCCCTGCTCGGCCTGCAGCGCGAACGTGCGAGCCTCGAGGACGTGTTCCGATCGCTGACGCTGGAGGCGCAGAAGGAGGCTCTCCATGCGTGAGACGCTCGTGATCTTCCGCCGCGAACTGAAGAGCTACTTCACGTCGCCGATCGCCTACGTGTTCGGCGTGCTGTTCCTCGGCTTCCTGCTGTTCTTCTCCTCGCAGAGCAGCCTGCAGCACGGCGCGCAGGCGAGCATGCAGAGCTTCTTCGGTCTGTTGCCGTTCCTGTTCCTCTTCTTCCTGCCTGCGCTGACGATGCGGCTGTGGGCCGAGGAGCGGAAGCTCGGCACGATCGAGCTGCTGATGACGTTCCCGGTCCGCGTCTCCCAACTCGTGCTCGGCAAGTTCGGCGCCGTGGTGGCCTACCTCGGCCTGGTGCTGCTGCTGACGCTCGGTCTGCCGATCACCCTCGGTGTCTTCGGACGCGTCGACTGGCCACCCGTGATCGCCGCATACGTGGCGTCGCTGTTGTTCGCGAGCAGCTTCGTCGCGGTCGGCATGTTCTGGTCGAGCACGACGCGCGACCAGCTCGTCGCAGTCATCGTCTCGTTGGTGTCGTTGGTCGTGCTCTACGGGCTCGGCTATCCGATCCTGATCGAGTGGATGGCCGACTGGATGCCCGCGTGGGGCGTCGACGTGCTGAACGCCACGAGCCCCTATCGCTACTTCGAGAGCATCTCGCGCGGCGTGCTCGACACGCGCGACATCGTCTACTTCGCCTGCTTCTGCGGGTTCTTCCTCTACGCCAACGCGCTCGTGCTCGAGACGAGGCGCCACCGCGGGTGATCGCATGAAACGCAAGCACCCAGTTTCTTCACGAGCAGGCGAGTGCGGAGCCGCGCTGGCCGTGACCGTGCACCTGCTGCTGCTGCTGGTCGTGCTCGGCCAGGTCGTCTACCTCTGCTCGCGCCACCGCCTGCGCTTCGACCTGACCGCGGACTCGCTGTGGTCGACCACCGAGTCGACGCGCACGCTGCTCGGCAGGCTCGACAAGCGCCTCGTGATCGAAGCCTACTTCAGCCCGAAGGAGAAGCTGCCGGTCACCCTGCGCGAGAGCCGCGCGATCGCCGACAACTTCCTCGACGAGATCGTGCAACTCGGCCACGGCAGGGTCGTCGTGCAACGCTTCGATCCGAACGCCGACAAGGCGGTTGCCGATCGTTGCCAGCGCATTGGCGTGAAACAGGTCGACCTGCGCAGTACCACGTCGACGTCGATCTCCGTGGACCGCCACTGGCAGGGTCTGCGTCTCGTGTATGGCGGCGGCAAGCAGAAGGTGATCGCCCAGTTCGGGCCGAACAGCTCGTTCCTGGCCGAGGCCCTGCTGACTCCGGCGATCAAGGAAGTGACGACCGACCAGAAGCGCAAGATCGGCTACATGGAATGGCCGGCGCACGCGGCCGGCCAGCAGACGCCGGGTGGCATCGGCTGGAACGTGCTGCGCACCCACGAGGGCATCAGCAAGCGCTACGAGTTCCAGAACTTCAAGGACGACGACGGAGCGCTGCTACCCGCCGACCTCGAGACGCTGTTCCTGTTCCGGCCCAAGGACCTCACCGACCGGCAGAAGTACGTGCTCGACCAGTTCGTCGTGCGCGGTGGCGCGCTGGTCGTGTTCGCGGACGCAGCCGAGTACGTGCTCGGACCGCAGCGTGCGTTCGCAAGAGTCCCCTTCCAGGTGGACGCGGGAGGCAGCACGAAGCCGTTCGGCGACATGCTGCTGCACTACGGCATCGACTGGAAGCAGAAGCTGCTCGCCGACATGTGGGGGGACGCGCACACGCCGCGCGACCGGATCACGCAGGCGTTCGAGTATCTCGCGGTGCCGCAGATGAACGCGTTTGGCCAACAGCAGCTGGTGTGGGTGCCCTACCCATACTTCTTCCACGCCAGGGATTTCGATTGGAAGAAGGCTGCCGACGAACTCAGCAAACAGCTCAACAAGGACGGGCGCGGTCAACCCGACAAGGAGCTCGCCGAGACCTTTCGCAAGCTGTTCGTCGCGGGCATGCCGAGCGACGACTTCCTGTTCAAGACGTTCAAGCAGATCGGCCGCGGGCCGGGGTTCTACTGGCCGACGTGGGTGGGCCTGCGCCAGCGGGCGGGCGGCTTGCTCGACCTGCCCGAGGATGTCGAGGGTCGGGTGTTGTTGTGGTCGAGTCCGGCCGTGCTCGTCGAGGATGCGCCGCAGATGTTGAATCCGATCGGGCAGAACCCGCAAACGCGCAAAGCGGAACATGACAAGTTCCTGCTGAAACTCAAGGAACGCTTCCTCGCCGAGCCGCGCCAGCAGGCGCCGCTCATGGCCCAGGTGAGGGGTCGCTTCAGCTCGTTCTTCGCGGGGGCGCAACGCCCCAAGCGCCCCTCCGAGATCAAGGAGGAGGAAGCGGCGGCCGCCGCCAAGGACAAGGAGAAAGCCGGAAAGGATGCGGCCGACAGCGGGCAGAAGCCCGACGCGACGCCCGAGGCGAAGAAGCCCGTGGATGGTCCGGAGGCGCAAAAGCCCGTCGAAGCGCCGAAGCCCCCGCCTGAGCCCGAGCCGTTGACGAAGGGCGACAGGCCGGGCCGCATCGTGATGATCGGCGACTCCGACTTCGTGCGCGACGACTTCGTGCGCGGCGACTACGCCCAGGCAGGCGGTCCGTACTCGATCCTGGGGCCCGCGTTCTTCGTGCAGTTGCTCGACTGGATCGCCGAGGACTCCGATCTCGTCGCGCTGCAGGCCCGGATGCCGGTCGATCGCACGTTGAAGCTCGTCGAGGAAGAGGCCACACCGACTGCCGACGCGCGTCTGCAAGAACAGTCCCTGCGCAGCAAGACGAGCTGGCTGCGTGGCCTCAACGTCGTGTTGCCTGCCGGCCTGCTCGCCGTGTTCGGGCTCTGCGTCTTCCTGGTTCGCCGCGCGCAGAAGCGCACCTTCCTCACATCCCTTGGCTCCTGACCGCCGATGAATCTCGCCAAACAGAACCTCGTGCTGGGAATCGCCGCGATCCTGCTCGCGGTGCCGACCTGGTTGCAGCTGACCAGCGAGGCCGAGAGCTTCAAGGACATCGCCCGGATCCCGCTGCTGTTCGACGGCTTCACGTCGGACAACGTCGGACAGATCCTGCTCGGGCAGCCCAAGAAGGAACAACCGCCACCCGACCCGCAGAACCCCGACCAGAAGCGCCCGACCGCCTACGACCAGCTGCACATCGTGAAGACCGACAAGGGCTTCGTGTTCGGCAACCTCGTGGCCGGTGACCTCGTCGGGGCGCCGGTCAGCAAGGAACGCGTCGAAGCGGACGTGTTCGTGCACCTGCGCGCGATCCGCATCGACCGCGACGTGCTCGTGCAACCCAACGCGACGCCCGAGCAGCTCGTGACATTCGGGCTCGACGAGGCCCAGGCCTTCGTGATCAAGGCCGTCGACGCGACCGGCCAGAACGTGGTCGCCGAAGTCCTCGTCGGCAAGGATGCGAGCGCCGGGCAGACCGGCACCGAGATGGTGCGCGGCGTGTTCGTGCGCAAACGCGACAGCAATGACGTCGTGCTCTACGAGTTCGACAAGGGCTGGCGGCGCGACGTGCAGCAGGACCAGTGGCTCGACAAGGTCCTCGCGCGGCCCGAGCCCGAGAAGGTGCGGCGGCTCTCGATCCGCAACGCGGCTACGGCCGGCACGACCTTCACGTTCGAACGCAAGGACAACAAGGCGTCGTGGACCGCCGTCGAGCCGCCCGCGGACGTCGGTGCGCTGCGCCAGAGCGAAGTCGAGTCGCTGCTGCAGCGCCTGCGCTGGATCGCCGTGCAGGACTACCGGCTGCCGCTGCAGCGCGCGGGCAACCTGCAGGCGCTCGGGCTCGTGCCGCCGCAGATCGAGATCGTGCTCGCGTTGCGCGACGGCGAGCTGGACCGCGAGATCAAGCTCTCGGTCGGCGGCAAGGTCGAGGGCAAGAACGAGTTCTACCTGCACAGTTCGGAGTCGGCGTTCCTCATGACTTGGCCGGCTGGTACCGTCATGTCCTTCGAGCTCGACGTGAAGGCGCAGCTGTTCGATCCCGTGCAACCAACCGAGGGTGTGAAGCCCGGTGAGGACAAGAAGCCCGGCGAGGTCAAGAAGGACGACAAGGCTGGCGAGGTCAAGAAGGACGAGAAGCCCGGCGAGGTCAAGAAGGACGAGAAGAAGGGCGAGGTCAAGAAGGACGAGAAGAAGGGCGAGAACAAGGAAGTGAAGAAGACCGGGGGCTAGGCCGCCCTGTACGCCTGTGCCTGTCGGACCCCGACACGAGCCCGTTCCGCAGTGAAGTCGTGGGACCGCGTTTGTCCCTGTGCGGGACCCGCAGCCATGCCACGTTGCCACCGTCTCGATCGCGACGCCTCCGCCACCGCATGCAGGCTGACACCAGGATCGTGTGCACGAGGCGCACCGGCGGCGGCCGATGCTGTGGTGTCTCCTCCTTCTGAGTAGGCCGGGGACGGGGGTGCGTTACCCCCGTGCCCGGCCATTTTCTTGTGCGCTGCGCCGCTGCATGATGGCAGGCGTGCACGAGACTGCGATCGAGGGTGGCCTGGACGCGGCGCCTGACGGGCGCCTGCTGGCCTTTGCCGCGCGGCTGCGCCGGTTGCACGTGCGCCGCGCGGCGCTCGGTGCGATGGGGCGCTCGCTGCTGCTCGTGGCCGGTCCCGCGATCGTCGTCGCGTGGCTCGTGCCCGAGGTCCGGTGGCCCGTGGCCATCGCGCTCGCGTCGTTTGCGCTGGCCGCAGCACTGCTCGCGGGCTTCCGCACGTGGGGTGTCACGGACGCGGCGCTGTTGCGCACCGGCGGCGGCTTCCAGGCTCCGGGCGGGCTCGACGTCCTCGGCGACGAGTTCGCGACGTGGCTCGAGTGCCACCGCCGCGCGCGCGCCGACGTGCCGATGGCGCGTTGGCTCGGCGAAGACGTCGCGGCGAAGCTGCCTGCGCTGGCTCCTGTCGTTGGCCAGATCGGCCGGTCCGGCCTCGGCCGCCGGCGCTGGCTCGTGCCGGTCGTGATCCTGCTGCTGCTCGCGTGGCTGCTGACCGAATGGCTCGCGCCGCCCTGGGCGGGCGTGCTCGGTGGCCGGCCCACCGTCGACCAGCCGGCCCAAGGCGATGGCGCCGGCTCGGGCGGCGCGGGCAACGGCCGCGGCGTGCCCTCGCCGGGTGGCGACGAGAAACCGGAGTCGAAAGACCCGCAGCAGAAGCCACCGCCGAGC
>Ga0075418_10001307_pt1 | contig 28196 bp, 23 predicted proteins | sample SoiMetdeltSBSDD2_FD_81776 | JGI IMG/M metagenome (GOLD analysis project Ga0075418, IMG submission 81776) | Bulk soil microbial communities from a Populus tree surrounding site in Tennessee, USA - Soil MetaG P. deltoides SBSDD2 | ecosystem: Environmental > Terrestrial > Soil > Tree plantation...
AGTAGGCATTGAGGGCGACCGAGAGGACGACGAGCAGCGCGACGCTCCAGAAGCGCAGCCAGCGCGAGGGTGTGAGGAGCCCGAAGACGATCGCGGCCAGCGCGGCGAGTCCCGAGCTGAGCAGCTGCACGCCCTCGTGCATGTTGATCCAGGGGCCGCGCAGGCTCACTTGCTCGCCCTGCGATCGGCCGAGCAGCCCGTCGCCGAAGAAGCGGAGCGCCTCGACGGCGGTGATCAGGACGTTCGACTCGGTGCGGGTCACGAACGGAATGTCGGCGGCGATCGTGATGACGCGTGGGGCGCCTATGACCACGCCGGCGACGAACGCCAGGCCGGCGGCGAGGACCGGCCAGGGGGTGCGCAGCCGGACCGAGCGGAACAGGGCGTAGAGGCCCCAGAAGAGGCCGATGTACGCGATCTCTTGCAGGACGGTGAAGACGACGAGGAAGGCCCAGCAGGCGGCCATCCCCAGGAACGTCCAGTGTGCGCGCTCGCGGGTGGTGGAGAAGACAAGGCGGTGGAGGATCGGCGGGGCGACGAGCGCGGCAAACGAGATGTCGAGCTGCATCAGCTTGTGGACGGTGTAGGCGCCGGTCGCGTAAAGCAGGGCACCGACGATCCGCTGGACCGGGCCGGTGCTATAGGGACCGAGCGCCCAGTACGCGGCGGCCATCGCGCAGGCGAGCAGGGCTGCTGCCAGGAAGGCGAGGGCGTGGTACAGCTCAGAGAGCGGGAGGAGCGCGAGGAGCTGGGGGATCGGCGGGGCGCCCGGCAGCATCCAGTGGAGCCCGACGATGCCGTACCCCATGAACTGGTCCTCGCTCCAGGCCGGCACGGAGCCTCGCTTCAGGATCGAGAGCACCTCGAACAGCCGCACGTTGAGGACGGTATTGAGGCGGTCAGAGTCGCCGACGAACGTCCAGCCCCGGAAGAGGCTCAGGCGGAAGAGGAGCAGCGAGCAGCCGACGAAGATCAGGCCGGCGACGACGTCTGCACGGTAATGGCTGCGCGCGACTCCGGGTGGAGCCTCCGCCCGGGGGTTTTCGACGACGGGGCGCGTCTCGACGGCGGTCATGGGGTCGGGAGGGGGGCCGGCAGCGCGGTGTCGGAGCGGCGCCAGGTCACGAACGGAGCTCGGGGGACGAGTTCGATGCTTCTCAGGCTCCAGGCGAGCAGCCCGACCAGCAGGACGCCGAGGGCCATGACGGCGTATCCGGACGACGAGTAGACGAACGGCACGAACGCGAGCTCGATCGTCGTCGCGCCGGCCGGGACGAGGATCCCGCGCATGACGAGGTTGGTCGGGTAGATCGGGGCGGGTGCGCCGTCAACCCGAGCCTGCCAGGTGGGGTGGTACATCTCGTTGAGGACCAGGAAGCGGTCTTCGCGGAACGGATCGACGCGGACGTGGACCCGGTCGCCGTCGAAGGCCGCGTCGAGCGTGCCGTCTGTCGAGAACTGGCGGGGCGTCGGGAAGCCTTCGACGACGCTGTGCCGGGCCGGCGGCTCGATCGGCGGGTTCTTCGGGGCGGGCCGCCGGCCGTCGTCGCCTGCCAGGCGGGGCGTCTCGCCGGCCGGGGTGATCTGGGACGCGAAGAAGGCGCGCGGGGTCACGGGGTACGGGTTCTCGTGGACCTCGAGGCGGGCGATGTCGAACGGAGGGATCTCGCCGCCGGGGGCCGGGTTGAACCAGAACGAGCGGTCGACGATGGCGACGTACTTGACGTTGAGCGCGGCCAGCAGCTGCCAGGGGAGATCCTGGAGCGGATGGGCGCTGTAGATGCCGGTCTGGTGGGCGGCGAAGACGTCCTCAGGCCAGGGGAGGCCGCCGAGTCGACGGGGCGACCCTGTGCTGTACCCCTCGACGAGCCGGAGGTCCCAGAACGCGGCCAGGTGAGAGTCGGCGTACGCCAGGAAGGTGTTGCGAGGCTCGATCACGACGGCTCGGTACCGGTCGGATTCGAGCCGACCGCCGAGGGCGGCGCGCTCCGCCAGGGCTGGGACCCGCATCTGGCCCGGCGGGACCTGCATGTAGTCCAGGTTGGAGAACGGCCGGATCTGCTCGGTGGCGGGCGGGCCGTTCAGCCGATGCTCGGTCAGGCCGATCGCCTCGAAGACCATCCAGCAGGCCAGGAAGGCGCCGACCGCCGTGAGCCAGGAGGGGTGGGTTCGCCGAACGAGCAGAGTGGCCACGACTAACAGTGCCAGCAGGCTGGTGAGGACGCGGACGGTCTCGACGGTCAGGAGCCGGCGGGGCCGGAACGCTTCGACGGCCGGGCCGAGCTGGGCGGCGATCGTCTGGGCGGCCAGTTCGCGGGCGAGCCAGAGCGCCAGTCCGAGCCCAAGGCCGAGCGTGAGCCAGCGGACTGCGCCTGTCGTCAGGCGGGACGGCAGGAGCAGGTTGAGGAAGGCGACGGCGACGATCGCCAGCGGCAGGGTCATGGCGACGGAGATCCGCGAGTGCAGGAAGTCCATCTTCATGAAGCCGTAGTAGAAGAGGAGGCGGGCCTCGGGGATGAGGATGACCGCGAGGGCAAGGACGACGAAGCCGAAGAGGAAGGGAAGATCTGATGGAGGGGTCGGGGGTGGGGCCTTCCGGGTAAGCTGCCAGCCGAGTAGCCAGAGCGGCACGCCGAGCAGGAGGGCGTTGACGGCGACGGTCCGTAGCTCGCGGGAGGGGTACGACAGGTCGCGCAGGCCGAGCTCGTCAAGCTCGTAGAAGGAGCGGAAGTAGACGCTCAGGGCGACCGAGAGGACGACCACCAGGGCGACGCTCCAGAAGCGCAGCCAGCGCGAGCGTGTGAGGAGCCCGAAGGCGATCACGGCCAGGGCGGCCAGGCCGGACGCGAGGAGCTGGACGCCCTCGTGCATGTTGATGTTGAGGCCGCGCAGGACGGTCTGCTCGAGCTGGGACCGGCCGAGCAACCCGTCGCCGAAGTAGCGGAGCGCTTCGAAGGCAGCCGTCTGGATGTTGCTGGAGGTTCTGGCGGTGACGGACAGCTCGGTGGCGATGGTGATGATGCGCGGCATCCCGATCAGGAAGCCGGCTGTGACGGCGAGCCCGGCGGCGAGGAGCGGCCAGGGATCGCGCAGACTGATTGCGCGGTAGAGGGCGTAGAGCCCCCAGAAGAGGCCGATGTAGGCGACCTCCTGGAGGACGGTGAAGACGACGAGAACGGCCCAGCAGGCGGCCATCCCGACAAAGGTCCAGGGGGCGCGCTCGCGGGTGGTGGCGTAGACGAGGCGGTGCAGGACCGGCGGGGCGATCAGCGCGATGTACGAGAGATCGAGCTGCATCAGCTTGTGGACGGTGTAGGCGCCGGTCGCGTAAAGCAGGGCACCGACGATTCGCTGGACTGGCCCCGCGCTGTATGGGCCGAGCGCCCAATAGGCCGCCAGCATGGTCAGAGCGAACAGCGCGGCCGACAGCATCGCGAGGGCGTGATAGAACTCGGCGAGCGGGAGCAGGGCCAGGATCTGCGCCAGCGGCGGGGCGCCGGGCAGCATCCAGTGGACGCCAGCAACGCCGTACCCCATGAACTCGTGCTCGCTCCAGGCGGGCACGGAGCCGCGCTTCAGGATCGAGATGACCTCGAAGAGGCGCAGGTTCATGATGCTGTTCAGGCGGTCCGGGTCGCCGACGAAGGTCCAGCCCTGGAAGAGGCTCAGGCGGAAGAGGTACAGGGCGGAGCCGGCGAAGATCAGGCCGGCGACGACGTTGGCTGCGCGGCTGGTTGGAGCCGGCGGCTGGCAGTCGACCATCGGAGCTGACGCGTGCAGACCTGGGATGAGAGGTGATCCTGGCGGTGAGATCGGGGCCGGATTCTACCTCTGGCCACGGTTGTCTCTGCCACGTCTCCCATCTCTCCCGGCGCCGTCTCGCTCATACGTCGAGTATGACGGACCGGGGCGCGGCCGGTGCGACGTGATCGTCGCCTACGGCTTGATCCACGAGCGGCGGATCGGCGAGTACACGTTGCCGGACGGGTCGGTGATCGTGGCGGCGGGCAACCGGGCGGAGGACAACGCGCTGGTGCGGCCGATGTCCTCGGCGCTGGTGAACCGGCTGGTCCACGTTCATCTGCGTGTCTCGACTGGCGACTGGTTGGAGTGGGCGGCCGGGGCGGGTCTGCATCCGCTGGTGCTGGAGTACGTCGGGACCAGGCCGGACCACCTCTGGAGCCAGCCGCCGAAGCACGAGGAGCCGTTCTCGACGCCGCGCTCGTGGCACATGTTGAGCGACGCGCTCCAGAGCTACGGGGACGCCTTGAACGACACGTTGCTGGAGGTGCTGGCGCACGGAACGCTCAGCCCGAGCCACGCCCGCTCCGAGGACGAGAGCGGCGAGGGCGAGGAGTGCGAGGGTGGTGCGGCGGTACCAGCCGGTCCAGGAGCGAACCTCGTACTCATCGAGGCCGACCCGCTGTTTGGCGAGTTTGAAAACCTCCTCAATGGTCCAGCGCGCGCCGATCGCCTGGACGATGTCGCGCACCGACGTGTCGGTCGGAGCGTAGACCAGGTAGTAGGCAAGCTCGTCGGGGGCGGCGATGCTGCGGTGGATCACGACGGCGTGGACCCACCCGTCCGCCAGGGCCGGGCGGAGTGGGACGTAGGCCCAGTCGTACAGCCGTTCGCCCTGAGCCCCATCACCGCAGCTCAGGCTCTCGGACTCCAAGACGGCAGCCACGTCAGCAACCGCGACCTGGCCGGGCGGTCCATCGGGTGGCCAGGTCGTGGGCTGCTCGGTGCACTTGACTGCCAGGGCGTCGGCTTGCCCGCGCGCTTCCAACGCGCGTCGGAGATTGCCATCATTCCCGTCCACGGAGTCACCGACCACCCAGCGGGCCGGCACGCCCGCGTCCAGCGCCCGCTCGATCATGTCCAGCGCCAGCCACGGCTTGGTGTGGAAGGCGGTCGCCTCAGGGACGCCAGCCTCGGTGCGTCGTTCCTGGGCGTCGGCCCACTCGCACGGCAGATAGAGGGCCCGATCGATCCCGGCACGCCCCTTCGGACTTGCGTACCCCAAGAACACCCCGATCTGGCAATTCTCGATCCGTCCAGCCGTGCCGCTGTATTGCCGCGCCACCCCACACGACTTGGTCCCGTGCTTGAGGAAGCCGGTCTCATCGACCACCAGGACCCCGTCCTCGTCGCCCAGCTCCTCGATCACCTGATCCCGGAGATCATCCCGGACCGCCTCGGCGTCCCAGACCGAGCGATCCAGCACCCGCTGGATCGTGCACGGGTGCTGATAGCCACCGTACTCGGCCAACTGCCACCCGTTCTTCCGCTCCACCTCGCCGAGCAGCCCCTCCACGTACGCCACCGCATGACGATGGGCCGCGTCCCGACGAAAGTGCTCACGCAGACCACTCACCAGCGTCACAACCTCGCTCGCCGCCGCTGCTACCGCTCCTGGTACGCCATCGACCATCGCCATACTTGCCCTCCACTGCAGAAGGGCCGCAAGAATCGGTCACTGTAAGACTAAACTGGAGTGGTTCATCGACGGGATTCGCGAGTGCCCTCAGCGCCGCAGTCCGCTAACGCGTTGCGTCCAGCTGGCCCCGAAACGGCGAGCGCTGGCCTCATTGAGACTCCACGGTTACTGAACACGTCTGGCGTTGTGCGACACGACGAGCGATAGGTCAGGCGCGTGAGGTGCCGCAACTCGCTCGCCCGCAGTTGCCAGAACACCAGACCACACCGCGACGTCGTCGGTCGGCAGGCGCACGTGTTCAGTTACGGGGCGCTGAAGTCGTGCTGCCCTACGTTCCTGTCGTCCTGCTGCGCAGCGAGAGCCCGGCCGACGAGACGGACGAAGGGCGTGGCCCGCTGCCTGCGTGCTTCCTGCCGAGCGCATCGAGCAGATCGCGCATCTCAAACGCAGAGCAGGCAATCATCATGGTCGAGCTAGGCTACAAGCTGTCGAGCGAAGAGCACACCCCGAACTACCTGATCACGTACGCCCGGCGCGCCGAGGAGGTCGGCTTCGGCTTCGGGATGATCTCTGACCACTATCACCCCTGGGTGGACAAACAGGGTCAGTCGCCGTTCGTCTGGAGCGTCATCGGCGGCATCTCCCAGGTCACCAGCCGATTCTCGGTCGTCACCGGCGTGACCTGCCCGACGGTCCGGATTCACCCCGCGATCGTCGCGCAGGCCGCCGCCACCAGCGCCATGCTGCTGCCGGGGCGGTTCATGCTCGGCGTCGGCACCGGCGAGAACCTGAACGAGCACATCCTCGGCACGACCTGGCCGTCGGCGGCGGTCCGGCGCGAGATGCTGGAGGAAGCGATCCAGGTGATGCGCGCGCTCTGGAAGGGCGAGGACACCAGCCATCGCGGCTGTCACTACACCGTCGAGAATGCCCGAATCTACTCGCTCCCGAAGCAGCCCCCGCCGATCTTCGTCGCGGCGAGCGGCGAGAAGGCGGCCGAGCTGGCGGCGCGGGCCGGCGACGGCCTGGTGGCGACGGCCCCCAATAAGGAGCTGATCGAGACGTTCGAGCAGGGCGGCGGCAAGGGGAAGCCGCGCTACGCCGAGCTGACGGTCTGCTGGGCCGCCGACGAGGTCTCGGCGAAGAAGACGGCCCGTGAGGTCTGGCCGATCAGCGCCCTCGGCGGCGAGCTGAGCCAGGAGTTGCCCCTGCCCCGCCACTTCGAGCAGGCCGCCGAGACAGTCCGCGAGGAGGACGTCGCGAAGACGGTGCCATGCGGCCCAGATCCGGAAAAGCACCGCGCGGCGCTCCAGAAGTACGTCGACGCCGGCTTCGACCACGTCGCGATCCACCAGGTCGGCCCGGACCAGGAGGGGTTCTTCCGCTTTTACGAGAAGGAGATCCTGCCGAAGTTCCGCTGACGCCTGCGAACACGGGTGGCGAAGCGGGGCCGGCTCGTTCCCCGCTCCGTCACCCTCGTCGAAGCAGCGTCAGGCTCTCCCCGCTACGGCCTCAGCACCACCTTCATACACTCGTCTTGCTTGTTTAAGAACGTGTCGAAGCCTCTGGGCGCGTCGTCGAGCGACATCCGGTGCGTGACGACGAAGCTCGGGTCGATCTCGCCGTTCTGGATGCGCTTCAGCAGCGGCTTCAGGTAGCGCTGGGCGTGGCACTGGCCCGACTTGATCGTCAGGGAGCGGTTCATCACCGATCCCATCGGGAATTTGTCGACGAACCCGCCGTACACGCCGATCACCGAGACCGTGCCGCCGTTCCGGCACGCCATGATCGCCTCGCGCAGCGCGAACGGCCGATCGGACTCCAGCATCAGCGCCTGCTTGAACCGGTCGTAGGCGTAGTACGGGCCGGGCACGTGGGCCTCGGTACCGACCGCGTCGATGCAGGCGTCAGGCCCGCGCCCGCCGGTCATCTCCATCAGCGTGTCGTAGACGTTGACCTCCTCGTAGTTGATCGTCTCGGCGTGGGAGTGCTCGCGGGCCATCCGCAGCCGGTACGGGAACCGGTCGATAGCGATGACGCGCTCGGCCCCGAGCAGGTAGGCGCTGGCGATGGCGAACTGCCCGACCGGGCCGCAACCCCAGACGGCGATCGTGTCGCCGGGCTTGATGGCGCACATCTCGGCGCCCATGTAGCCGGTCGGGAAGATGTCGGAGAGGAACAGCACCTGCTCGTCTGAGAGCCCGTCCGGAATCTTGATCGGCCCGACGTCGGCGAACGGTACGCGCGCGTACTCGGCCTGCCCGCCCGCGTAGCCGCCGAGCATGTGCGAGTAGCCGTACAGTCCGGCTGGCGAGTGCCCCATCAGCTTCTCGGCCATCCAGGCGTTCGGGTTCGAGTTCTCGCAGAGCGAGTACAGCTCCTGCTGACAGCTCCAGCAGTTCCCGCAGGCGATCGGGAACGGCACGACGACCCGATCCCCGACCTTCAAGTTGCCGACGTCCGGCCCGACCTCGACGACCTCGCCCATGAACTCGTGACCGAGAACGTCGCCCTTCTCCATCGTCGGGATCAGCCCGTTGTAGAGGTGGAGGTCCGAGCCGCAGATCGCCGTCGAGCTGACCTGTACGATCGCATCTCGACGGTTCAGGATCTTCGGATCCGGCACCTGCTCCACTCGAACGGTGCGCTTCCCTTCCCAGCAGTTTGCCCTCATCGGTCTCCTCCAGGGACGCCAGCGGCGGCGGCTTCATCTGCCCTGGACCGCCGGGCCGGACGATGGTCAGGCTCCGGCCACTGATCCGGTTGCTGGACGTCGCTTCCAGGTGGATGCTCAGCCGGCCCTGACCCTGGCACCGGCTTCGGCAGGCGGAACGTCCCCTCAGGAGGCCGGGCCGGATGCGTGCGGCCGTGAACGGTGGCGTCCGACAGGACGACCTCGCCTGTCTCCATGATCTGCTTGAAGCGGCGGAGGTCTTCCTGGACCTCCTGGCCCGGCTCGCGTCCGAGCACGGTCGCCATCGCTGCGCCGGCCGCGCCCGCCGGCGGGGCGTAGCGCAGGTTGACGCGCACCAGCGTCCCGCGCCCGCCCGGCGCCCGCTCGAAGCGCACCGATCCCTCGTTCTGAACGGCTCCGCCTGGTAGCGAGCGCCAGGTGATCAGCTCGTTCGGGCGCTGCTCGACGAGCTCGGCGTCCCACGCATACAGTTGCCCACCCGGTCCGTACGCTTCCCAGTGCGACGTTCCATCCTTTCGTACCGAGACCTGCTTCAGATGTCGCATGAAGCGTGGGAACTGATCGAAGCTCAGCCAGAACTGGTACACCTCCTCCGGTGCGCGGTTCACGACGATCGTCTTCGTCGTCGGCGTCAACCAGTTCCAGGTTGTCGGGCTGTGGCGTCCGTCCTGGCGCTGCCGGAGCTTCATGGCGCCGAGCATACCCACTGCCGTGACGCCGAGCCCGAGCGCGGGCATCGTCCAGCGGTTCCGGCCTGCCTTCCATCGATTCCGTCTGTGCCGTCGACCGAACATGGCTGTTGCCCTCCGTTCTTCCGTGGTGGCGCGTGGCCTCCACGCTCGTCTCTTCTGTCGCAGATAGCTCGGGCAGACACGCGCACCAATCGTTCCCCAGTACGTCCCTGGCGCTCACGCTGCCCCTGGCGCGCCATCTGCATGCTCTCTGCATTGCGTGACCCGGGCATCGACCCGGCGCCGCGTTCAGAGGGAAATAGCCATGGGACTCATGAAGAACCTGTTGCTCACTGGCGGCACCCTGCTCGCGGTGCGGGAGATCCAGCGACGCATCGCCCCGGCAGACCTCCAGGGACAGACCGCCCTGGTGACGGGCGGCTCGCGCGGCCTCGGCCTACTGGTCAGCCGAGAGCTGGCACGGGCAGGCTGCAACGTCGCCATCTGCGCCCGCGACGCCGACGAGCTGGAGCGCGCCCGGGCCGATCTTGCCCGCTACGGCGGTCAGGTCGAGACGGTCGTCTGCGACGTCTCGGATCAGCTCCAGGTCCGCCGCATGATCGAGCGGGTGACGATCCGATTCGGCCAGATCGACGTCCTGGTCAACAACGCCGGCGTCATCCAGGTCGGCCCGGTCGAGAACCAGACGCTCGACGACTTCCGAATGGCGATGGACGTCATGTACTGGGGCGTCGTCTACCCGACGCTGGCGGTGCTGCCCCAGATGCGCGCCCGGGGGTACGGGCGGATCGCGAACGTCACCTCGATCGGCGGCAAGATTAGCGTCCCGCACCTGCTGCCGTACAGCAGCGCCAAGTTCGCGGCCGTCGGTTTCTCTGAGGGCCTCGCGGCCGAGGTCGCGAAGGATGGCATCACGGTGACGACGATCGTGCCAGGGCTGATGCGGACCGGCTCGCACTTCCACGCCCTGTTCAAGGGTGAGCACGAGGCTGAGTACGGCGCGTTCGCCCCCGCCGCCAGCCTGCCGCTGGTCTCGATGGACGCCGAGCGGGCCGCCGAGCAGATCGTCCAGTCGATCCGGCGCGGCGAGTCCGTCCGGTGTCTCGGCATCACCGCCGCGCTGGCCTCTCGCTTCCATGGCCTGTTCCCGGGCACCACCGTCGAGCTGCTCGGCCTGGTGAACCGCCTCCTGCCCGGCCCGGCACGTGGAGCTACCGATGCCATGCCGGGATACCGGGCGCGCGCTCGGCTTGATTCGCGACTGGTCGAGGCGGCGACAACCCTCGGGCGAAAGGCCGCCGAGCGGTTCAACGAGACGCGGCCCACAGCTCAGGAACGTCAGACCGCCGCGCAGCACGCCGAATAGTCCAACCGCCCGTGACCAGCGGCGCCGCGCTCACCCCTCGAATCTATCTCGGGTTGCCGATCCACGTAGCGCGGGGCTTGTCCCCCGTCCGTCACGGCCACAAACGGGCGGGGGACAAGCCCCCGCGCTACGCCATGCGTCTACTGGAGATAGCTTCTCAGATCCTCCGCGCCGCCCTGGTTCCTTCTGATCACACCATCCGTGCCGTAAACTGGTCAACTCCCGTGCGCTTCGAGGTATCCTCGTCACTGGCCCCACGTCCACGGCGCTGATGCTGCCGGGTGGGCGCAGCAATACCGGTTGACGCAGCAACACCTGACTGGAGTGGCCCCCATGACCATGACGAGCTCGCGGAACGCCTCGCCTCCGCCAGGTCGCGCCCCCTCGAAGAACATGGTCTGGATCCCCGGCGGCACGTTCCTGATGGGCTCGGATCTGGCGCAGTATCCAGAAGAGGGCCCTCCACACCAGGTCACCGTTGACGGGTTCTGGATCGATCAGTACGCCGTCACGGTGGACGAGTTCCGGCAGTTCGTCCGGGCGACCGGCTACAAGACCGTCGCCGAGCAGTCCCCAGATCCCGCCTACTACCCGAACGCCGACCCGGCCGCGCTCGTGCCAGGATCGATGGTCTTCCAGAAGGCGAGCGGCCCGGTCCCCCTCGACAGCATCACCAACTGGTGGACCTGGGTGCCCGGCGCCTGCTGGAAGCATCCCGAGGGGCCGCGTAGCAACGTGGCGAAGCGTGAGCGCCACCCCGTCGTCCACGTCGCCTGGGAGGACGTCCAGGCATACGCCGCCTGGGCCGGCAAGGAGATTCCCACCGAAGCGGAGTGGGAGTACGCCGCCCGAGGCGGCCTGGACGGCGCGATGTTCACCTGGGGCGAAGAAGAGCGCCCCCGTAAGCGGATCATGGCGAACCACTGGCAGGGCGAGTTCCCATACAAGAACCTGAAGCATGACGGCTACGAGGGGACGGCTCCTGTCGGCTCGTTCCCGGCCAACGGCTACGGCCTCTACGACATGGCCGGCAACGTCTGGGAGTGGACCAGCGACTTCTACACCTCGCGCCACCCTGAGGCTGCCACCCACGCCTGCTGCGTCCCCACCAACCCGCGCATCGAATCGCCGGATGGCAGCTACGATCTCGCGGATCCGGGTGGCGCGCACATCCCCCGCCGCGTCATCAAGGGCGGCTCGCACCTCTGCGCCCCGAACTACTGCCTGCGCTACCGCCCGGCCGCGCGCCAGCCGCAGATGGTCGACACCGGCATGGCCCACATCGGGTTCAGGTGCGTCGTCCGCCCCGGCAGCTCGTAGGCGCCATCCAGCCCTACCCCGCATCCCCGCCGCCGAACGTTCCCGGCGATGTCGGGACATCTGTCACGGTCCAGACGCCCCCGCACTTTCGATACTACCGATAGTGCATGGCCCCGCCCTCTCGACGGGGCCGGCGCAGACGTACAGATGATTCCAGGACGGAGGGATGCACGTGATGCGGGGGATGTTCGTCGGCGCCGGCCGCCACGACCCACGGCCACAATGGCGGTCACGGCGTCTCGCACGCGGCCTCCGTCCCGACCGCCACCAGGGGCAACCAGGCCCTCGAGCCGAAGCTCGTCGACGGCGTCAAGGTGTTCGAGGTCACGACCAGTGTCGTCCAGTGGGAGGTCGCCCCGGGCGAGCTCGTCGAGGCCTGGGCCTACAACGGCACCGTGCCCGGCCCGGTCCTCCGCGCCACCGAGGGTGACAAGATCCGGATCGTCCTCAAGAACGAGCTGCCAGAGCCGACCGTCATCCACGTCCACGGCCCGATGCTGCCCAACGCGATGGACGGCGTCCCGGACGTCACCCAGCCCGTCGTCAACCCCGGCGAGACGTTCGCCTACGAGTTCGAGGCGAAGCCGTCCGGGACGTTCCTCTACCACACCCACCACAACTCGATGATGCAGAAGTCGAAGGGCCTGTACGGCGTCCTCCAGATCGACCCGAAGGACGAGGTCAAGACCTACGATCGCGAGTACTTCCAGGTGATCGGCGAGCCGGGCGGCATGATCTCAGTCATCAAAGTCACGGAGTAGGCAGCAGACCAGCAGACGAGTCGGGAGTGAACGTACACTTCCAGCTCGTCTGCTTCCAGCTCGTCTGCTCAGAGCTCGCGAGATGCGCCACCGTACGCTTCGTTGGCTGACCGTCGCCGCTCCGCTCCTCTTCCTGGCACTGGTGGACGTGCTACGCCATCAGTTCTGGCCGGAGCTCCTCCACCCCTGGCCCGGGTTCATCATGGTCCTCGCCGTCGTGGCGGTCGCGGTCTGGCTCTTTTCACGGGCGGTGTTCGACCGCGTCGAGCGGATGGAGCGCCAGATCGTCAGGAACAATCGTGAGCTCCAGGAGGTCGGCGAAAAGACCCGACGCCAGGCCGCGCAGCTCCGCGCCCTCCACGAGGCCGAGCTGGCGCTCTCCTCGGACCTGACGCTCGAATCGGTGCTGCGCCAGATCGTCGACCTCGCCCGCGACCTGACCGGCGCCCACTACGGCGCGTTGGCGGTGGTCGACGAGGGGGGGCGCATCGCCAGGTTCCTCACCGCGGGGCTCACCCCCGAACAGCGAGCGCAGCTCGGCGAGCCGCCGATCGGACGGGGCCTGCTCGGCCCGATCTTCGCCGACCACCGCCCGGTCCGGGTCGACGAGATCGCCAGCGATCCGCGCTCGGTCGGGTTCCCGCCGGGCCACCCACCCATGCGGACCTACCTTGGCGTGCCGATCGTCCTGCACGACCGGGTCTACGGCAACCTCTACCTGACCGACAAGCAGGGAACCGGAGGGCCGATCCCGTTCACCGAGGAGGACGAGGACGGCGTCTCGATGTTCGCCGCCCAGGCGGCCGTGGCGATGGAGAACGCCCGCCTTCACGGCCAGGTCCAGGGGCTGGCGGCCTCGGTCGAGCGCGAGCGGATCGCTCGCGAGCTGCACGACAGCCTGGCCCAGGCGCTCGGGTACATCCGGCTGCGGGCCGCCGCCGCCAGTGATGCGCTGGCCCGGGGCACGCCTTCCGAGACCGAATCGGCGCTGACGCAGATCGGCGATGTGGCCGGCGACGCCTACGCCGAAGTCCGCGAGGCGATCCTCGGCCTGCGCAGCGGCGGCAGCGGTGTCGAGCGGAGCCTGGTGGACGCCCTCGGCGAGTACGTCGGGCGGTACCGCGAGCAGTCCGGCGTCGACGTCGCCTTCGAGGTCGGCGAAGGCGTCGCCGACGTCGGACTGGCGCCGGCCGTCGAGGTCCAGCTCGTGCGGATCGTGCAGGAGGCGCTGGCGAACGTCAGGAAGCACGCCCGGACCGCTCGCGCCCTCCTACGGCTCGACGTGGAGGTCGGCGCTGCCGGTCCGCGCCTGCGGGTGCTCGTCGCGGACGAGGGGCGTGGCTTCGATCTGAACGTCACGTCCGTCGGGGCGCACTTCGGGCTCGCCATCATGCGCGAGCGTGCCGAAGGCGTCGGCGGGACGTTCGAGGTCGAGACGGCCCCGGGGCGCGGGACGCGGGTCGTCGTGACGATGCCACTGGAGATCGCACCCGGCGCGGTCACCGAATCGTAAGCGCCTGGTGAAGTGGGACGCCTGTTGGGCGGCAGAGCGGCACGGGGCCGATCAGCCACCTGTATCGGCGACGTGTCCCTTTGGGCGGCTCAAGCGGGCGTGGACGCGGCCCGCTCCGCGTCGTCCGCCTCGAGCGCGGCGTTCAGGTCGCCGATGAGTGCGTCCACGTCGTCGATGTGACACACCAGCTCGGTCTCACTCAGGATGTACTCGGCATGGTGGTCCTCCGTACATTCGATCGTGGCGTCGCAGCCGTGCTGCTCGAAGATTGCCTCGGCTCCGGGGACGGCAAACAGCGCCTCTCCGACGAGCGTCTCGAAGTTCACGCGATAGGGGGCATCCATGGTCACGCTCCAACAGGATTTTCACAAGAACCATGCGCCCCGGACATCCCCACGCACCACACCCGATCGGGTAGGAAGTACGATATCGTCGTTGCACCGTTGGCGGGCAGACCGGCGGGCCGTTCGAGACGCGACCGAACTGGAGACGTGACGTGCCGCTCCGCGTCGTGCTGGTGGACGATCACCGGCTGATCCGCGAAGGTCTGAAGACGTATCTCACCGGGCGCGGCGTCGAGGTCGTCGGCGAGGGCGGCGACGGCCGCGACGGCGTCCGACTCGCGCGTGAGCTGCGCCCGGACGTCCTGCTGATGGACCTGAGCATGCCGGAGATGAACGGGCTCGAGGCGACCCGGCTGATCAAGGCCGAGCGGCCGGAGCAGGCCGTCGTGATCCTGACGGCCTCCGAGGCGGACTCGGACCTGTTCGAGGCGGTCAAGTCCGGCGCCCAGGGCTACCTGCTGAAGAACCTCGAGCCGGAGCAGCTGATCGGCCAGCTCGAAGCGGCTGCCCGCGGCGAGGCGGCGCTGACGCCAGCGCTGGCATCGAAGATCCTCCAGGAGCTGGCGCGATCGGCGGCCCCGGGCGGCTCGCCGGCCGGCTCGACAACTGGCGCGCCGGTGCTGCCGACCGTGCGATCGTCCTCGCCTGCGCCCTCGGAGGTTGAGCCGCTGACGGCGCGCGAGCACGACGTCCTCGACCTGGTGGTGCAGGGCGCCTCCAACCGGGAGATCGCCGAATCGCTGATCGTGAGCGAGAACACGGTCAAGTATCACCTGAAGAACATCCTCCAGAAGCTTCATCTCCGCAACCGCGCCGAGGTGGTCGCCTATGCGCTACGTCGGGGACTCGACCGGCCGGCCGCGGATCGCTGATACGCCTCACCTCGACCACAGCCGACGGTCAGCGCCTCATCTCGGCCGAAGACATTCCTCACGGCACACGGTGAGCCCGGCGTCCCACACGCTGAACGGTGACGGGTTCGCGTGAGCGCGGGGCAGCGCGCTGGGTGACAAGCAGCGGCCTACCCGTACGGGTAGGCCGAAAACTACCCCGCGGGGTCGGGTCGGAAATCGCTCCAGCGGCGATCCTGTATGTAGGCGACGGTCCACCGAAGAACGAGACCGGCGCGGCAACGCAGCAGGATCAGGGGCTCGGTCGGATGCGACGCGCGCCCCGCAAGGAGCACGCGGAGATGAGCAACGTCGCCACCGTCACAGGAGCGCTCGTCGCCGGCATCGTCGGCGGGTCGCTGTTCGCGGTCGGGCTGGTGGCCCGCCCCCAGACCGTCGGCCAGGGGCCGACAGCCGCCCAGCAAAGTGGGCAGGCCGTGACCGCGCCCGCGCCGGTCGTGATCGGCCCTGGCGGTCCGGCCGTTGTGGCGCCGCCGCTCCCGAAGCCGGGCGCCGCGCTGACCACGAGCGGGCCGACTGCCGAGGCCGAGGCAGCGCCGAAGCTGCGTCAGCCGGCTGAGGGACTCGCCCCGCTGGCCCAGCCACGCCTCGAGGCCCCGATCCCGCAGCGTGGGCCGGCGCTGGTGAAGTACGAAGTCGAGACCACTGAGGTCACGGCGCTGATGGACGACGGCGTCTCGTACACCTACTGGACGTTCGGCAACACCGTGCCCGGCCCGATGCTGCGGGTCCGCCAGGGCGACACCGTCGAGCTGACCCTCAAGAACTCCCCGAGCAGCAAGGTTTCCCACAGCATCGACCTGCACGCCGTGACCGGCCCTGGTGGTGGTGCGAAGGCGACCCAGCTCGCCCCGGGTGAGTCGGCCACCATCAAATTCAAGGCGCTCAACCCCGGTGTCTACGTCTACCACTGCGCCACCGCGCTGGTGCCGCACCACATCGCCAGCGGCATGTACGGCCTGATCGTCGTCGAGCCGCCGGAGGGACTGCCGCCAGTTGACCACGAGTTCTACGTGATGCAGGGCGACTTCTACCTGGACGGCGACCGCGAAGAGAAGGGCTTGCACGACTTCGCGATGAAGGAGATGACCGACGAGCACCCGAGCCACGTCGTGTTCAACGGCTCGGTCGGCGCGCTGACCGACCAGAACGCCCTAAAGGCGAAGGTCGGCGAGAAGGTCCGCATCTTCTTCGGCGTCGGTGGCCCGAACGTCATCTCCAGCTTCCACGTCATCGGCGAGATCTTCGATGAGGTCTACCCTGAGGGGGCGACCGGCCCGATCCAGAAGAACGTCCAGACGACCCTGGTGCCAGCCGGCGGCGCGACCATCGTCGACTTCGCCGTCGACTACCCCGGGACCTACGTCCTGGTCGATCACAGCCTTGGCCGCATGACGAAGGGCGCCGTGGGGATGCTCGAGGTCACCGGCGAAGCGAACGCCGAGGTGTTCGAGGTCCTCCAGAGCCCCGGCAACGCGGACCACGGCCACTAGACGACGCCCCCTGGGAGCGCGGCCATCCTGGCCGCCCGGGTGCCGCGAGGATCGCGGCGGTCCCAGGACCACGCAGACGCACTTGAACGACGACACGGATCCAGAGGAGAACGACGATGACACAGAACGCTGGCGGCGCCATCCTGGCCCTGCTCATGGGCTTCATCCTCAGCGCCGGCCTGGTCGGCTTCGTCCTGGCGGCGGGCGGCTACCAGCTCCCCCTCGCCGCGCCCCGACCGCTGACGGTGACCGCCCCCGGCCTCGCCGTCGCACCCCCGGCCGCGCCAGTCCAGGCTCAGGCCCAGGCCGCGCCGGCCGCATCGGCCCCCGCCGAGGTGAAGGTCGTCGCCACGGAGCTGAAGTTCGCCCCGCCGACGATCCAGGCGAAGGTCGGCCAGCCAATCAAGATCGTCCTCGACAACAAGGGCGCCATCGAGCACGACATCGCCTTCCCGACCGTCAAGGCCGACAAGCCAGGCGCGAGCCTGAAGGCCGTCGCCAGGGCCGGCCAGACCGCCACCCTCGAATTCACGCCCACCGCGAAGGGCAGCTACGAATACATCTGCACCATCCCCGGCCACAAGGAGGCCGGCATGAAGGGAAAGATCAATGTCGTTGACTGATCTGTTCCGAGCGGCTCGCGGTGCCTGCAAGTGCAGCCAACAGCGGGAGTGGGCGGAGATCGCGCCGATCGATCGGCCAGCCGCCCAGGCCGAGGCAGGCGAGCCCACGGGTGAGGCGGCCCCGAACGTCTCCCGCGAGATCGACGTTAGCCACCTCCCCCCGCCGCTGCCGATGGTCCGGATCCTCGAAACACTCCGAGGGCTCGGCCCTGACGAGACGCTCCTGGTGAACCACACCCGACGACCGATCCACCTCTATCCGAAGCTCGACGCGCTCGGCTGCACCCATGAGACGACCGAAGTCGCGCCAGGAAAGATCCAGGTCCGGATCACGAACCCGCCCGCGAGACTCTCATGAGCGCCCACGCCTCGACCATCGACCTGACCGTCACCGCCGACCCCCGCGCCGAGGTGGCGCGGGGGGCGGCTCGTGCCCGTGCTGACGCTGCTGTCACGGCCGAGCGGACTCGTCCGCGCGCCCCGGCTCCCGCGCCCGGCGCGGCCGGCGACCTCCGCCTGCCGATGCGCTTCATGGTGATCGGCCTCGGCACGCTGGCGCTGCTCGTGCTGGTGTATCCCTGGCACATCGACCTGTTGCGGGGCAGCTTCTACGATCCGCACCTGCTGACGTTCGTCCACGTCAACACCCTCGGCCTGATCGGCGCCGTCATCTTCGGCGCCAGCTACCAGATGCTGCCGATCGTCCTCCAGACGCCGTTGGCCGCCCCAAGGTCGGCCCATCTCTCCTGGTGGCTCTACCTGCCGGGGCTGATCGCGTTCGTGGTCGGTCTCGGGCACGGGCCGTCCATACTGCTTGGCCTCGGGGGCACGCTCACCTTCGTGGCGATCGGCCTCTACGTCCGCGTCGTCGTGGGCACCCTGCTGACCGCGCCGGCACGTGACGTCACCTGGTGGCACGTCCTCGCCGCGACCACGGCCCTGGCGACGGGCGCCACGTTGGGGCTTCTCCTGGCGCTCAGCAAGCAGGTCGGCTTCCTGGCCGGATTCACCCTGCCGATCCTCGCCGCGCACGTCGTCCTGATGCTCGGGGGCTGGGTGACGCCCCTCCTGACCGGCGTGGCGTACCGGCTGGTCTCGATGTTCACGCTGACCGAAGACCGCGTTCGGGCGGACTGGGCGGCCGTCGAGCTCGAGTTGACTGCCGGCGGGGCCTGGACCGTGGCCGCGAGCCTGCTCCTGGACCTGGGACCGTTCGTCACTGTGGCTGGCGCCGCCGCGCTGCTCGCCGGACTGCTGCTGTTCGCCGGGCAGATCGCGCGCCTCTACCTGCTGCGCCTGCGCCGCTCGCCGGACGTCCACATCCCGTTCGTGCTGGTGTCGATGGGCTCGGGGCTGGCGGCGGCCGGCCTGCTGACCTGGGGCTTCACCGGCGGGCGCGGTCCGGCCGATCCGGTCTGGATCGTCGTCGGCTGGCTCGCCATCGTGGGCTGGGCGGAGACGGCGATCCAGGGCTTCCTGTACAAGATCGGTCCGTTCCTGACCTGGCTCCACCGCTACGGTCCGGTCGCCGGCGTCCAGCCCGTGCCGATGCTGGAGGCCCTGTACAGTCGGCGCCTCGCGCTCGTCGGCTGCGCTGCCTGGACGACCGGCCTGGTGCTCGGCGCCGTGACTCCCCTCACGACGGCCGAGTGGGTGCCGCTCGGGGCGGCGGTCGGCCTCTCGCTCGGCGGCGCCACGACGATCGTCAACGCCGTGCGCGTCGCCCGCCACTGGCTCGGACGGAGTAGCGAGTGGTGAGGAGCGAGTTGCGAGTGGGAAGATCTCTTCGTCACCCGCAACTCGCAACTCGCAACTCGTAACTCACATGATCCTCTACCAGCTCAGCGTCTTCCTCCACGTCCTCAGCGCAGTCGTCTGGATCGGCGGGATGCTCTTCCTGGCGCTGGTGGTCGTCCCTGCGACCCGAAGCCTGCTGCCCGCCGACCGAGCAGCCCTGTTCGGCGCCGTCGGCAGGCGCTTCCGGACGGTCGGCTGGGTCTGCATCGCCATCCTGCTCGTGACCGGCACGATCAACACAGTCTATCGTGGTGTCAGTTGGGACAACCTCTTCAGCGTCACGCTCTGGGGAAGCCCGTTCGGCGTGACGCTCGCGCTCAAGCTCGGCGTGGTGGCGCTACTCCTCGGGCTGAGCGTGTACCATGACTTCGTGATCGGCCCGCGCAGTGTCCGGGTCCTGGAGCAGGCGGCCGTCCACGTTCCGGCCGGTGCCACGCCGACGCTCGGCTCGATGGCGCCATCTGCCGTTCGACCAGACCTCATGCACGAGGCCCACCGCTTGCGGAGGCTCGCCTCCGTGGTCGGGCGCCTCGAAGCGATCCTGGCACTGGTTGTGCTTGCACTCGCGATCATGCTCGTGCGGGGGGTGCCGCTGCTCTAAGCCTGGTGGATCGCCGCGAAGCCGGGACGACGATCGCGGCAGCGTGTTCGGCGCTGCTTGCTTGCGGAGAGGGCTTGATGGGAGCACGAGATCTGGGCGCGGATCGCTCGGCGGGCGGCGTCGAGCGCCAGGAGCTGCCGGCCGTGACGCTCGCGGCCACGGCGGCCGGCGTGCTGCTGCTCTTGATCTACGTCGGCTCGCGCGGCCTCAAGGACTTCGACTCGGCGCTCATCGGCTACGCGGTTGCCTCGGTGTTCGCGCTCGCGGCGTCGGTCTACCGGTACACGCGCTGGATCACCCGCCCGCCGACCTGGCGCTACTTCCGAGCCGGTTGGGCGAACTTCCTCTCCTGGCGCAACTTCCGGCGCTACACCCTCCTGATCCCCGTCGCCTGGTGGACCGACATCTTCGGCCAGAGCTTTATCCGCAAGCGCGGCTTCGGGCGCTGGTTCGCGCACATGGCGATCTTCTGGGGCGTCCTGCTCTCCTGCGCCATCACGTTCCCGCTCACGTTCGGCTGGCTTCGCTTCACCTACGTGGACCCGGCCGGGTATCAGCTCTGGTTCTTCGGCTTCCCCACCTTCCAGTTCCCGGCCGAGTCGGCGTTCGGCTGGTCGCTCTTCCACGCGCTCGACTTTACGGCGCTGCTGCTGATCGCCGGACTGGTGGTCGCGCTCTGGCGGCGCGTCACCGACGGCGGCCTGCTCGTCACCCAGCGGTTCGGCTTCGACTTGATGCCGCTGGTGCTCCTGCTGGCCATCGCCGTGACCGGACTCGCCCTCACCGCGTCGTCGCTCTGGTGGGAGGGCAAGTTCTACTGGTTCATGTCGCTGGTCCATCAGGTGACCGTCGTCGCCTGGCTGATCGCACTCCCGTTCGGGAAGTTCTTCCACATCATCCAGCGGCCCGCCTCGATCGGGGTCACCTTGTATCAGGTGGTGAACCAGGATGTCGCCCACTACGGCCCGGAGCGCTCGACCGGCCGCTGCGCCCGATGCGGCGGCGATCTGCCGTCCGAGCAGTTCATCGCCGACCTGAAGGCCACCCTGGCCGACCTCGGCCAGCGGTACGAGCTCGGCGACGGCCAGGGCACGCTCCACGACTACTGCCCGACCTGCAAGCGCGTCTTGCGCGGGCAGGCGTACTACCAGTTGATGGGCAACCGATTCGTCTGACCGAGAAGCGCTCACCCCCAACCTCCCTCTCCCTCTGGGAGAGGGCTGGGGTGAGGGGTAGCATCGAGAGGGCACATGAGCGTCAATCGCGGCACCTTCGTCGAGCGGCGCGACGTCAACGAGGACTTCCAGCAGGCTGGGCACAGCCGGGCCGAGTGGGCCGAGGCCGACCGCGTCCCTGAGCGGCTGGTCCCGACGCACTGCTCGTTCTGCGGCGTGCAGTGCGGCATGCACCTGCGCGTCGCCGATGGGCAGGTCATCGGCGTCGAGCCGCGCGACTATCCCCACAATCGCGGTTCGCTCTGCCCGAAGGGCGTCGTGGCCTACCAGCAGGTCGGCCACCCGGAGCGCCTGCGCTACCCGATGATCCGGCGTGGCGGGAAGGGCGGCCAGCTGGAGCGCGCGACCTGGGACGAGGCGCTCGACTACGTCGTCGGGCGCTGGAAGCAGATCCAGGAGTACCACGGCAAGGACGCCGTCGCCGTCTACAGCGGCTCCTCGATGACCAACGAGAAGTGCTACCTGACCGGCAAGTTCGCCCGCGTCGGCCTCGGGACCCGCCACATCGACTACAACGGCCGTCTCTGCATGTCGTCGGCAGCGGCGGCGTACGCGAAGGCGTTCGGGATCGACCGCTCGCCGCTGCCGATGACCGACATCCCGCTCGCCGACTGCGTCTTCGTGGCCGGGTCAAACGTCGCCGAATGCTTCCCGATCATGATGCAGTGGATCTGGCAGGCGCGCGACCGAGGCGCGAGCCTGATCGTGGCCGACCCGCGCGAGACGCCGATCGCCCGCACCGCCGACCTCTGGCTGCCGGTCCGGCCCGGCACCGACGTGGCGCTACTGAACGCGATGCTCCGCCAGGTCATCGAGGACGGGCTGGTGGACGAAGCGTACCTCGCCGCCCGGACGACCGGCTGGGAGGACGTCCGCGCCGCCGTGCAGGAGTACACGCCCGAGGTCTCTGAGCGGATCACCGGCGTCCCGGCCGAGCGGATCGTCGCAGCGGCACGTCTGTACGGCCGCGCGCCGACCTCGTTGATCATGCACGCCCGTGGGATCGAGCACAGCACCCACGGGATCAACAACTGCCTCGCCTGCATCAACCTGGCGCTGGCTCGCGGCCAGGTCGGCAAGCCGGGCGGCGGCACGATGATGATCACCGGCCAGGGCAACGGCCAGGGTGGGCGCGAGGTCGGCCAGAAGGCGAACCAGCTGCCTGGGTACCGCCACATCGACGTGCTGGAGGAGCGGCAGTACGTCGCCGCCGTCTGGGGCATCCCCGAGCCGGAGATCCCCCAGGAGGGCGCCGCTGCCACCGAGATGGTCAACCTGATGGCGACCGGCGAGATCAAAAGCTGCCTGATCCTCTGCTCCAACCTGATGGTCTCGTTGCCGGACAACGCCGTCGTGGCGCGGGCGCTCGACACTCTGGACCCGCTGGTCGTGATCGACTTCTTCCTCTCCGAGACGGCCGAGCGCGCCGACGTCGTGCTGCCAGGGTCCGTCTGGTGCGAGGACGAGGGCACGACCACGAACCTGGAAGGGCGGGTCGTCAAGATCAACGCCGCCGCGCAGCCGCCCGGCGAGGCCCGCCCTGACTGGCAGATTCTGTCCGATCTCGCCTCCAGGCTGGGACGGGGGCAGTTCTTCCCGTATCAGAGCACGCGCGAGATCTGGGACGAGCTGCGAGTCGCCTCGCACGGCGGCATCTCGGACTACTTCGGGATCACCTGGGAGAAGATCGAGGCGCAGGGCGGCGTCTTCTGGCCCTGCCCGACCGAGGACCACCCCGGCACGCCGCGCCTCTTCACGGAGCGGTTCGGGCATCCGGATGGCCGCGCCAGGATGACCGCCATCCGCTACGAGCCGCCGGCCGAGGAGCCTGGCGACGACTTCCCGTTCCGCCTGACGACCGGCCGGGTGGTCTACCACTACCTCAGCGGGACGCAGACCCGCCGGCTCGGCTTCCTCAATGCCCAGGCGCCCGAGCCGTGGGTCGAGATCCACCCGATGATGGCCGAGCGGCTCGGCATCCGCGACCACGAGATGGTCCGCGTCCGCACGCCGCGCGGCTCGATGGAGCTCAAGGCCGTCGTCGTGCCGACGATCCGGCCGGACACGCTGTTCATTCCGTTCCACTACGGCCACGCCGGCGCGGTCAACCAGCTCACCAACCCGGCCGTCGACCCGACCTGCAAGATCCCCGAGTACAAGGTCTGCGCCGCCACCGTCGAGCGCCTCGACGTGGCACCCGGCAGCCACGGCGCAACCGGAACCGGCGACGCGGCCGGCCCACGCCAGAACTACACCCCGGAGTCCGACCCGAAGATGTTCCCGTACGCCGTCGGCGAGACGAAGACGCCGGCCTCCCGCGAGGGCAAGCGACACTGAGCGAAGGAGCGGTGTGTGGCAATCAAGACGCTGTTCGTCGACCCATCACGCTGCATCGGCTGCCGCGCCTGCGAGGCGGCCTGCCGCGAGTGCGACTCCCACAAGGGCGAGAGCATGGTGATGGTCGACTTCGTCGACCGTGGCATGAGCGTGGCGACCCAGCCGACCGTCTGCATGCACTGTGCAGACCCGGTCGCGCCGTGCGCCCAGGTCTGCCCGGTCCTCGCGATCCAGATCACGCCAGAGGGCGTGGTCCAGCAGGCCGAGCCGTCGCGCTGTATCGGCTGCCGGAACTGCGTCATGGCCTGCCCGTTCGGCGTCCCGAAGTTCGACGTCGAGGCGCGCCTCATGAAGAAGTGCAACCTCTGCTACGACCGCACCGCCCAGGGCCTCCAGCCGTGGTGCGCCCAGGCTTGCCCGACCCAGGCGCTCTGGTACGGCGACTACGAAGAGTTCGTGAACCAGCGTCAGGGCCGGCCGGTCAACGTCACCGGCTTCGGGATGCAGTCGGTGCGGACACGGGTCTACCAGGTCGTCGGCGTCGAGACGCCAGCGCTCGACATCGCCGGGCTGCTCCGAGAAGCGCGCGAACAGGCGGGCAAGCCGGAGCGGCGGCGCGAGGAGGCGTGGGTGCTATGAGCGACCTGTCGATGGGCGGGGCCGGTGGGGCGCCGCTATCCCGCGTGGGCCGGGCGCCGTGGCGAGCGGCGTTCCCCTACCACTGGGACGCCGACGATCTCGTCTCGCGTCGCGAGCTGCTGCGGTTCGCGGTGTTGACCTCCGGGACCCTGTTCGTGGGCACGGCGGTACTGGCCGTCCTCGGCTGGCTCGACAACCGTCGCCGTGGCACCCCGACGCCGATCGTTCAGGCGAGCCGGGTTCCGGAGGGCACAGCGCACTACTTCAACTACCCCGAGCCGGACGACCAGGCCGTCCTGCTGCACTTGCCGGGCGGGCGGTTCGTCGCCTACAGCCAGAAGTGCACCCACCTCTCCTGCGCGGTCTACTACCAGGCCGAACAGAAGCGGCTCTACTGTCCGTGCCACGAAGGCGTCTTCGACATCGAAACCGGTGAGCCGACCGCCGGGCCTCCGCAACGGCGACTCCCCCGCATCGAGCTGCGTCAAGAGGGCGATGCCCTGATCGCGGTCGAGGAAGTCCCATGATCGGGGTTGACGGTTCCACGCGCAGCGTTGACGGCCTGGACGATCGCTCGCCGCCGCCCGGCCGCCAGGCCGTCGTGATGGCCGCGCTGGTGCTCGGGCTGCTGCTGATGGGGATCCAGCTCTGGCTGTTGACGGTGGCGCTCGAGCTGTTCCTCGGCGGGCACGGTCGGCAAGTCTGGCTGCTGGCCGTGGTGTCCGGACTGATCTTCGTCGGCGGACTGGTCATGCTGAAGGTGCTGCGTCGGCGCCCGCGGCCGACGCTCTGACCACTCGGAGGGAGCAGCGTGGGAACTGAGGAACCGGCCGGGCCGCCCGGCGTGGCCCGGCAGGAGCCTGACCGGGCGGGAAGCGTGCCGGCGGCGGCGTGGCGGGCGCTCACCCTTGCCACACTCGCGATGGCCGTCGGGTTCGCCGCCTGGAGCCTGGTCTCGCCGCTCGGGCCGCTGTTCCGCCAGGAGTGGGGGCTCTCGGCGACCGAGACCGGCATCCTCGTCGCCGTCCCGGTCATCCTGGGTTCGATCGCCCGCATTCCACTCGGCATCCTGACCGATCGGTATGGCGGCCGGCTCGTCTTCACGGTCTTCCTCTACTTCCTGGCTGTGCCGCTCGTCCTGGCCGGGCTGACCGGCGGGTTCTGGTCGCTGCTCGGGGTGGCGTTCATCCTCGGGGTGGCCGGAGCCGTCTTCGCGATCGGCGTCCCGTTCGTCGCGCGCTGGTTCCCGCCCGAGCGGCAGGGCATGGCGCTCGGCATCTACGGCATGGGCAACATCGGGACGGCCGTCGCCGCCCTCGTCGCTCCACCGGTGGCGGTGGCGCTCGGCTGGCCGTTCGCCTTCTGGATGTTCGTGCCGGTCGTCCTGGTCATGGGGACGCTCATGCTGCTGTTCGGCCGGGACGCCCCCGGTCCGCGGCCCTCGGCGACACTGGCGCAGCGTCTCGCTCCGCTGGAGCGCCCGACCGCCTGGGTGCTCAGCCTCTTCTACTTCCTGACCTTCGGCGGCTTCGTGGCGATCTCGGTCTACCTCCCGACCTTCCTGGTGGACGCGTTCGGGCTGGAGCGCGGGGATGCCGCCGCGCGCGCTGCCGGCTTCGCCGTCCTGGCGACCGTGACGCGGCCGGTCGGCGGAGTGCTGGCCGATCGCTGGGGCGGTGCGCCGGTTCTGAACGCCACCTTCCTGATCGTCGCCCTGCTGCCGATCATCCTGGCGTTCCAGCCGGGGATCGCGCTCATCACGGTCGCGTTCCTCGGGATGGCGGCGGCGCTCGGGCTGGGGAACGGCGCCGTCTTCAAGCTCGTCGCCGAGACGTTCCCGCGCGAGACCGGGGCTGTCACCGGACTGGTTGGCGCAGCCGGCGGACTGGGCGGCTTCTTCCCGCCGATCCTGATGGGGCTCGTCCGCGACGCGACCGGCGCCTACTCGATTGGGTTCATGCTGCTGTCGGAGCTCGCGCTCGGCTGCCTGATCGTCAACCTGCTCGTGATGCAGCGCCGCGCCGCGGCGCTGATGCCGACGAGGTAACGTCGTGGCACAACGGACGTTCGTGCCGGCCCCGCCGTTCCCGGCCGTCTACGGCCTCTCGGCGGCGATGGCCCTCGGGCTGGGGGTGTTCGGCGGATTCGTGATCGGGCTGTACGCCCTGGGCGGGCTCGCTTTCGCCTGGCCAGTCGCTCGATACGCCGCGCTGGTCCAGGCCCACGGCCAGGTCCAGACCCTCGGGCTGGCCGGCCTGCTGATCCTCGGCGTTGGCGCGCTTCTGCTGCCCGGCTTCTGGCGGGCGAAGCTGCAACGCCCACAGGTGATCTCGTACGGCGGCGGGCTGGCCGGCCTCGGCCTCGGCCTCCAGCTGGTCGGCCAGCCGCTCGATCCCGGCCCGGCGAGGCAGATCCTGCTCGCGCTCGCGGCGGTGTTGCCCCTGGCCGGTTTCCTGTGGGCCGGATCGGAGCTGGCGCGGCTGCGCTTCGGCCAGCGACGTCGGCCCGCCGCCTGGGAGATGCTGCTCCTGGTGGCAGGCGCCTCGCTGATCGGTGCACTGCTCGTACGGGCGCTCTACCTGGCAGAGCTCCTCCGGACCGGGCTGCCCGCCAGCTACGGCGCGCTGCACAAGGCACTCGTCGTCCTGGAGCTGCACGGCTTCGTCCTTGGCGCTACCATCGCGGTCCAGCTTCGGCTGCTGCCGTCGCTCGCACGGACCCGGCCGGTCACCGGCTGGATCGAGTACGTCGGCATGATGACGCTGACGACCGCCGTCCTCGTCCACGTCGCGGCGGCCGGCGCCGGTCTCCTCGCGCTGACCCCCGCCGGTGAGTGGCTGGAAGCCGTGGCCGTGCTCGCGCTGTTCTGCGCCACCGGGCTGTGGCGGAGCGGGGTGGCGCCCACCGTCCAGGCGCCGGCCACGCTGCTCCCAGGACGCACCCGCCAGGTGCTCAGGGGTGCCTGGGGCGCCCTGCTGGTGGCGGTCGTCGGGAAGGCGGCCGGCCTGCTCTCCGGCGACGCCGCCACCCATGCGCTCACCAGCGCCTACCTCGTGCCGCTGATCCTCGTCGTCGGCATCCGGATGCTCCCGAGGGTCTCTGCCTATCCGATTCGCTTTCCACGGTTCTGCGGTGGGCTGGTCTGGTGTGGCCTGGCCGGCGGCGTGCTGCGCGCGTTCGGCGGCACGATCGGTGTTCCTGTCGGCTGGCAGCTTGCCTGGCTCGGCGGCTGCCTGGTCACGCTGGCCGTCCTGATCTTCGCGGCGCTGGCCTGGTCGCCGTGGGGCGTGCCCACCGGCGTCCCGCGCGTCCCAGAGGTCACTCGCGCGTCCACTCGGGAGTCGGCGTAGCGTTCGCTATACTCCAGACGATCCCCTGGGCAGTCAGCATGCTCTGCGTGCGGCTGACTCGTCACGGCCGATGGCCGGGGTGCTGGCATGGCTGAACGGTCCGAACGAGGTGGCAAGACCAGGGGACGCCGCGAGGGCTCAGAGCTCTCGGACACGTTCGTCGTCCTGAGCGATGCCCTGGCCGACCTCGCCGCCGAACGCTCGCTGAGTCGCGTCCTCCAGCGGATCGCCGATCTGGCCCGCGAGGTCGTCGGTGCACGGTACGCCGCCCTCGGCGTCGCCGACAGCAACGGCCGCATCCTCGAGTTCATCACCAGCGGCCTGACCCCGCAGGCGCGTGCCGCGATCGGTCCGCTGCCGAGAGGCCACGGCCTGCTCGGCGTCCTGATCCGCGAGGGCCAGCCGGTCCGCATCCCGGTGATCGCCAGCGATCCGCGCTCGTCAGGGTTCCCCCCGAATCACCCGCCGATGACCTCGCTGCTCGGCGTCCCGATCAGCCTGGGTAGCAGGATCCTCGGCGATCTCTACCTGACCGACAAGCTCACCGCCGACGAGTTCGACGAGGACGACGAGCGCCTCGCCCTGCTCCTGGCCCGTCACGCCGCCGTCGCCATCGAGAACGCCCACCTGAACGACGAGCTGGAGCGTCGGCTGGAGCAGCTCTCATCCCTGCGCGAGTTCGGCCAGGTCATCGGCCAGGAACTGGACGTCGAGCGTGCCCTCCAGACCATCGTCGAGCGCACCGCCGAGCTCCTCAACGCCTCGCTCGTCGCCATCGCCCTCAAAGACCCGAACGGCGACTTCTACACCTTCGAAGCCGCGGCCGGCCGTCGTGCGCGGCGGCTGCTCGGCCTGCGCGTCTCCGGCCGGACCAGCATGATCGGCGTGGTTGCTGGCAGCGGCCGTGGTGCGATCGTCGACGACCTGGCCCACGACGACCGCGTCAGCCTGCGTGTCCTGGAGGCCGTTGGCGGGCGCCAGGGGCTCTGGGCTCCCCTTCAAGGAGGCACCCGCGTCGTCGGCTGCATCATGGTCTTCGATCGTCAGACCGGCGAGCCGTTCACCGAGGCCGACCTCCA
>Ga0075418_10001310_pt1 | contig 28175 bp, 29 predicted proteins | sample SoiMetdeltSBSDD2_FD_81776 | JGI IMG/M metagenome (GOLD analysis project Ga0075418, IMG submission 81776) | Bulk soil microbial communities from a Populus tree surrounding site in Tennessee, USA - Soil MetaG P. deltoides SBSDD2 | ecosystem: Environmental > Terrestrial > Soil > Tree plantation...
ATCCTGCCTACACTCTGTCGGCATCGGGGAGCTCCTCTGCTTCGAGCGAAGTCTTTCTCGCACAAGAACTTTCGCTGATTCAGAGCCCCGATGTCCCTGCTGAGCGTGAGAAAGCCGGGCTAGGAGCAAGATGCAGCGGCGCGTCCCGCGCCGGCAATTGCTTGAGGCGTCCATAAATCCATAATGATGTCGGGTTTCACAGCGGCCGGGCTGCGGGTTTGTGCCGATGGGCCGGGCCGTGCCGGCTGCTAGGCTGCGTCGCCATGACTTGAAGCCAAGGCCGCCCTCGGCGACCTGCGGGACAGCATTCATGCCTTTGGGGCATCGGTTTCAGCGCCTAGCTCCGCTCATCGATCCACGCTTAGGCGATGTCGAGGACGATGCATCGAGCACCAAGCGGCGCTCGTTGCTTTCGCTGGCTGGCAGCCTGCTCGCCGAGGTGAGCCTCCCCAAGCTGCTGCTGGCCTGGACGCTGCTTATCGTGCTGCCCGGCCTGCTGCTGGGATTGACCCCGCTGGTCGTGACCGGCTGGATCGCGACCCTATCGAGCAAGTTTGCTGATCCGCTGCGCGGATTGTGGCCGCTTCTGCTGATGGCGGTGGTGCTCGCGATCGGCTGGCTCGGGGGCCGACCGCTGTTTCGTATTGCGGAGCAGGGGTTCTGGTCGCTGAATGGCGTGGCCGTGCAACCAGGATATGCCCTATGCCGGGAGCTGTTGCGTTCGCTCGCGGAGTGGCTGTTTCCCGGGCGCGATGCGGCGTCCGCGGCACGTATACGTGCAGCCAGTGCGGCGGCAGCGGGCATCATCCTATGCGCCTTTGGCGTGAGCATCGCGTTGCTCGCCTGGCCGACCACGCGTTGGATCGGGCAGGTGGCGGAGCTTTCATGGCCTGGTCGGCTGATCGTGCAGGCGCTGGCCAATGCCTGCGTCATCATCAGCGCCTATCTCGCTGCGGCTGCCCTCGTGTGGGGCGTGGCTGATGCGACGATGGACCAGCCGCGGGATCTACCCGCGTTCGATTTGCCACCGCCTGGAGCCAAGATCTGGCGCGTGGCGCACCTTTCGGACGTGCATGTCGTTGGCGAGCGCTACGGCTTCCGGTTGGAGAGCGGTCGATCAGGTCCGCGCGGCAATGAGCGGCTGGCGCGGGTGCTGGCTCGACTGGAAGCGATACACGCCAGTCAGCCGCTCGATCTCGTGCTCGTCACCGGCGACGAGACGGACGCCGGTCGCTCCGCGGAATGGGCCGAGTTCATGACGGTGCTGGAGCGGCATCCGCAGCTTGCCAAGCGCATGCTGATCCTGCCTGGCAACCACGACATCAACGTGGTTGATCGCGCTAACCCGGCCCGCCTGGAACTTCCGACCAGCCCGACGGCTCTGCTGCGCAAGCTCCGGACCCTGTCTGCGATCGACCAGGTGCAAGGCGACCGGGTGTATGTGACCGATCGGGAGACGTCAAAGCTCGGCAGCAGCCTGTCATCTGTGTTGGAGGCTCACCGGACATCCATCGCGCATTTCGCCGATGTCGGGTCATTGCGCGTGTCGGCGGCTCTGGCGAAGGTTTGGGCGGAGGTGTTTCCCATGGTTCTGCCGCCAGCAACCGAGGATGGCCTCGGGGTCATCATGCTCAATTCGACGGCAGAAACGCATTTCTCCTTTACGAATGCGCTTGGTGTCGTCTCGAGCGAGCAGGTCCAGGCGCTGACGGAGGCAGCCCAGCAGTTCCCGCGCGCCCACTGGATCCTCGCCCTGCACCACCACCTCGTCGAGTATCCGAGGCCGGGCGCCAAGCTATCGTTGCGCATCGGCACCGCGCTTGTGAACGGCACGTGGCTGGTGCGGCAACTGCAGCAATTGGGGGACCGGATCATTGCCATGCACGGCCATCGCCACTTCGACTGGATCGGCAGGTGTGGTAGCTTGCGGATCGTCTCGGCGCCATCGCCGGTCATGGAAGCAACCGACGACCAGACCACCTATTTTCTCATCCAGCGACTGGCGGCGGGTCCGCAGGGGCGCCTGTGTCTGCTGGAGCCCGAGCGCGTTGAGATTGCGGGCACCAAATCCCCGTCCCGCCATCCGCGCAGCGCGGTGGCCTGATGGTTTGGTGCAATGGCCGGCACGTCGGCCAGTCGTTGCTCGCCGGTTGAGTTAGGCGGCATCGTCTCGGCGGTGCAGTGGAGGCGAGGTGCCGGGCTTGTCTGCGAGAGGGTCCTGCACCAGGGGTTGAACGTGGGCCCAGCGCGCGACGTTGCGCAGCTGCCAGCCAGCACCGATCAGGGCAAGCACTACTGTGACGAGTGCGGGCAGCAGCGTCCCGGGCGCGGGCCCGCCCACCGCCAACACAATGGCCTTTGCGCCCGCCACGACTAATGTCGCGCCGCCAAACGCCGATGCGACTACGACGAACAGATCGAAAAACCTGGATGTCAGCATGGCGCCAATCACGCCGCCGGCTACCGCCAAGAGGATGCCGAGGAAACCGCTCGTAAGCTTCTCCAAACCGAACATTGCTGCCAGCGCCAAGCTCACTGCAGCTCCGCCCCAGTAGCCAAGCAGGATGCGTCGGTAGGGTTCGAGGAGGTAGGTGGCAGTGGCCGCGGCTATTGCACCGACGATGCCGAGCACCACCGCCAAACTGCCGACAATGTCGCCGGCCAGCCATTTGCCCAGCAGAAAGCCGATCTCAAAGCCGATCAGAGCGTAGAAGAGCGGCAGCCATGCATAGAAGATGAAAAGGCCAAACCCCATCACGCCCAGGCCGCACAGGATCAGCAGCACTCCGAACGAAACCAACATGCTTCACCCCTTTCCGGGCCGCTTCGCGCTCACCGGCGCGGCGGGCCGCAGGTTTCAGCCTAGGGGGATCGGAGCTCATGGATATCGGCAACAGTGCTCAATCTGGTCGGGCGATCAAGGTATGCCGATGAGGCGTGTGTACAACCTGACGCAGCGGGAGCGCCGTAGCCACGCTACCAGATGCGCGCGATCGCAATGATCCTGCGCTCGCGAACCGAACGGATGGCCGCCTCGGCAACGGCCTGGGCGCGCAGGCCATCACGCAGCGTGGCATAGGGCGCGTCGCGGTTCTTGATCGCGGCCAGAAAGGCGTCGAGCTCGGCCTCATAGGTCGGGCCGAACCGCTCGTACCAGCCAGCGTGCAAGCCATCCTCGACAACGCTGCCGCCCTTGTAGAGCGCCACACCGGTGCGCGGCTGCCGACGCGACTCCAGCATGCCCTCCGAGCCGAACACCTCGAGCATTTCCTCGTAGCCGAAGCCGGTTCTGCGGCTGAAGCTGAAGGTGGCGATGGCGCCGCTGTCGAACCGAAGGGTCAGTGCTGCGGTGTCGAGGTCGCCGTACTCAGCATAGCCTGGATCGACCAGGCAATCGCCAGCCGCGAACACTTCCACAGGTTCGGCACCCGCCATCCACGCGGCCAGATCGTAGTGGTGCGAGCCCTTCTCCCGCAGCATGCCGCCCGAGAAGCGCACGCTCTGTGGCGGCGGCGGCGGCGCCTGCGTGCGCGAGACGATGTGGATCAGCTCGACCTTGCCGATTTCGCCGGCGCGGATGCGGTCATGCACGGCGCGGTGACTGGCGTCATAGCGACGGTTGAAGGCAGTGGCGGCGATTACTCCGGCTGCTAAGGCGGCATCGGCGCAGCGTTTGGCGTCGCCGAGGTCGTCTGCGATCGGTTTCTCGCAAAGCACCGGCTTGCCGGCGGCGATCGCCGCCGACAGATGCCCATTGTGGGCCGAGGTCGACGAGGCCACGATCACGGCATCGACGGCTTTGTCGGCCAATGCAGGCTCGATATCTGCCACGGCTCGGCCGCCGCGTGCCTGGGCCAGCGCTTGTGCCCGGCCGAGATCCTGGTCGACGATGTAGCGCAGCTCGCAATGGGGATGGACCGCCACGTTGCGGGCATGCACGCGCCCGATCGTCCCGGCGCCGAACAGGGCGATGCCGATCACGCCGTCGCTCCCAGTCGCTGATCGCCGGCCTCCACCCAGGCACCGTTGCGGCGGCTCGACTCGACGGCGGCCTCGATGAAGATCATACCGAGCACGCCATCGCGCGCGGAGGCGAAGCTGTCCGCCAGCGGGTCGGGCGCGCGCCCAGCCTTGCGGGCCGCCAACACTTCGGCGAAGTCGCGATAGACGTTGGCGAAGGCCGACAGGTAGCCCTCGGGCTGGCCGCGGTTGGTGCGAACCCCACGTTTGGCCCGCTCGCACAGCCATGGATCACCGCGACGCAGCACCTGGTTTGGCTGATTCTCGAAGCGCAGGTTGAGCTCGTTGGGATGCTCCTGGTGCCATTCGAGGCTGGCCTGCTCGCCGAACACGCGAATCCTTAGGCCCTGGCCGATACCGCAGGCGACCATGCTGGCCCACAGCTGGCCCCTGGCGCCGCCGACGAAGCGCAGGTTGACGTTGGCGTTGTCGTCGGCCTTGCGGCCGGCAACCAGGCTGCCGAGGTCGGCCGATACGGCTTCGAGCTCCAAGCCTGTGACGGTGCGCATCAAGTGGTGGGCATGCGTGCCGATATCGCCCAGCACTGTCGAGGGTCCGGCAATGGCCGGATCGGCGCGCCAGGCGAAGCGAGTGTCGCCCTGCGCTTCGACGAGGCTGCTGCGCGAGCCCAGCGCGTATTCCACTTGCACAACCCGGATCTTTCCGAGCCGCCCGCTGCCGACCAGATGCTGCGCCTCGCGCACCATCGTGTAGGCGCTGTAGTTGTGGGTGAGGGCGAAGGGGATGCCGCGCCGGTCCACTTCGCGCATCAACCGGATTGCCTCGATCGATGAGACGCCGATCGGCTTGTCGCAGATCACCGGGATGGCGTGGCCAAGAAAGGCCAAGCATGCCGGCACATGCGTGTTGTTCGGCGTGATGACCGACACGCACTCGATGCCGTCCGGGCGCTTCGATTCAGCGGCGGCCATCGCTTCGAAGTTCGGATAAAGGCGATCCTCGGTAATGCCGAGCTCCTTGCCCATTGTGGCGTTCTTGCCGCTGTCGCGCGAGAACACGCCGGCGACCAGCTCGTAGTGGCCGTCGAGGTTGGCGGCCAGGCGGTGGGTCCGCCCGATGCTGTTGGGGCCGCCCCCGACCATTGCCCATCGAAGTTTGCTCATATTAGGAACTCTGCGCATTGCAATCGCCGGCGATTTTGACGGATGGCGCAGCTTGCGTCACGCCCCTTGTGAGCGCACTAGGCCGACGCGGGGAGCAGCAAGCGCCGACGCGATGCGCAAGCGGCCATGCGAGGCAGGCAGCGGGCGTAGAAGCCGGCTACTCGACCGCCTGTGGGCGCATGTCTTCGCGATTAATGCCGGCGACCACCACCGGTTTTTTCATGGCGTCGCGGCGGAAGGGCTCCCCCAGCTCCTGATTGAGGATCACTTCAATGAAGGTGGTGATCTTGCGCTTTTGTGCATCGCAGGCTTCTTTGAGCGCTGCGGTCAGTTCCGCCTGGGTCTTGGCCACGACACCTTTAAAGCCGCAGGCGGTGGCGATCTTGGCGTAGGACAGGTTGGGATCGAGCTCGGTGCCGACGAAGTTGTCGTCGTACCAGAGCGTCGAGTTGCGCTTCTCGGCGCCCCACTGGTAGTTGCGGAACACGACCATGGTAATGGCCGGCCACTCCTCGCGGCCGATGGCGCTCATTTCGCTCATGGAGATGCCGAACGCCCCGTCGCCCGCGAAGCCCACCACCGGGATGTCGGGGTTGCCGATCTTCGCCCCGATGACGGATGGGAAGCCGTAGCCGCACGGTCCGAACAGGCCGGGGGCCAGGTATTTGCGCCCTTGCTCGAAGGTGGGATAGGCGTTGCCGATGGCGCAGTTGTTGCCGATGTCGGACGAAATGATCGCCTCCTTCGGCAGGCCGACCTGGATCGCCCGCCAGGCCTGGCGCGGCGACATACGGTCGGGATCTTTCTTGCGGGCGCGCTCGTTCCAGCTCGTGCCGGGATCGTCGTCCTCATGGTCCATGGACGAGAGCTGCTGCAGCCATGCCGATCTGGTCTGATGCACCAGCGCCTTGCGCTCCTCGCGCCCGGCATTGCCTGCAGACTGGGAAAGCTGTGCCAGGAGCTGTTTGGCCACCAGCTTGGCATCGCCGCAAATACCGACCGTCACCGGCTTGGTCAGGCCGATGCGGTCGGGGTTGATGTCGACCTGGATGATCTTGGCGGCTTTAGGCCAATAGTCGATGCCGTAGCCGGGCAACGTCGAGAACGGATTGAGTCGGGTGCCGAGCGCCAGCACGACATCGGCCTTGGCGATGACCTCCATTGCCGCCTTGGAACCGTTGTAGCCGAGTGGTCCCATCGCCAGGCGATGCGAACCAGGGAAGCTGTCGTTGTGCTGATAGTTGGAGCACACGGGTGCGTCCAGCCGCTCGGCCAACGCCGCGCATGCGGGGATTGCGCCTGCCAGCACCACGCCGGCACCGGACAGGATGACGGGGAACTGGGCGTCCGAGAGCAGCTGGGCCGCCTCGGCGATGGCCTTGGCGCCGCCGGCGGGGCGCTCGAAGTCCACGACCTGAGGCAGCGCGATGTCGACCACATGGGTCCAGTAGTCGCGCGGCATGTTGATCTGGGCAGGCGCAGACAGACGGCGCGCCTTGGTGATGACGCGATTTAGCACTTCGGCGACGCGGGCGGGATCGCGCACCTCCTCCTGGTAGCAGACCATGTCGCGAAACAGCGCCATCTGCTCGACTTCCTGGAAGCCGCCCTGGCCGATGGTGCGATTGGCCGCCTGCGGGGTCACCAGCAGCATGGGCGTGTGGTTCCAGTAGGCGGTCTTGATCGAGGTCACGAAGTTGGTGATGCCAGGCCCGTTCTGGGCGATGCACATCGCCATCTTGCCGGTGGTGCGCGTATAGCCGTCAGCCATGATGGCGCCGTTGCCCTCGTGCGCCACGTCCCAGAAGGTGATGCCGGCCTTGGGGAAGATGTCGGAGATCGGCATGAAGGCCGAGCCGATGATGCCGAAGGCGTGCTCGATGCCATGCATCTGCAGCACCTTCACGAAGGCTTCTTCTGTGGTCATCCGCATCGTTTCGCACCTTCTCCCTAAGGGCATCGCTCAGTTGGCTGCACGCCAGCAAGCGCCCGCGGGCGCTGTCCTGCAGCACGGCCTCCTGGCCGTGACGAGCTTCCGGATCTTGTCGTTCGGCTGGTTCGCAGGCGGGCCGGTGTTTGGAAAATGGTACATGTTGTCCCATTTTTCACATGCGCTCGACGACGGAGTCAATGTACCGGCGGCTGGCGCTAAGTGTCCTGATCGCGAAATTCGCTGCCACTCAAAGTTGCACGAATTTTCGCGATCTGCAGCACGCTCGTTGAATCATTATTCTGGCGCGCTTCAGAAGCAAGACGTCTGTCTCTCAGCCGAGCCGCGCACGTGGTAGCGGACGTCTCGCTTAGCGCATCAGGTGCATTGCGCGCCGGCACAACGCCTTTGCTGCTCACTCCATGATCCACACGCGAGCGATGCGCTCGGCTGCTTGCGCCAGTCGCGGCACGTGCTCCTCACACGCCTTCAGCGACAAGCGCGTGACCGGACCATGCATGGCGAGTGCGGCAACGGCGCGGCCACCGGCATCCTTGATCGGTACGGCCAGACCGATGATGCCGTCCAAATACTCCTGGTTGTTGAGGGCAAAGCCGCGGGTGCGGATGCGAGCGAACTCAGCCTCCAGATCCTGCAGTTTGGTGATGGTATGTGGGGTGTGAGCCTCGAGTTTGCGGCTCCTGAGCAGGCGCTTGCATTGTTCCGGCGCAAGTTCGGCCAGCAGCGTCTTGCCACCTGACGTGCCGTAGGCGCAGACACGGCTGCCGGCACTTAGGTGGGTGCGCAGCGGCCACTTGCATTCGATGCGCTCCAGATAGACATATTCGAGGTCGTCCAGCACCCCGATGTTGCAGGTTTCGTTCACGTCTTCGACGAGGTCGGCAAGGATGGCGCGAACCGGAGCGCCTTGGTTGCGGGAGTTGAGCGCCGCGAGCGCGAGGCGCGTCATGCGCGGCCCGACCGAATAGCGCTCGCGTACTGGATGGCGGGTGACCAGCCCGGCATCCTGCAGCTGGCCGAGTACGCGATGCACGGTTTGGCGCGGAAGCTTGAGCCGTGCCGCTAGGTCAGGCAGGCCGACGGCTTGTGGCTGGTCGCCAACGGCTTCCAGCACGGCCAGCGCCTTCTCCAAGGTCGACAGCCGTTCTTTGTTGTTTGGCATCTCGGCAGGAATCAATTGCTGATCCGACACCATGACAAACCAATATCGCTCCTAGACGCCGTACCTGGACCGGACGGATGGTCGCATTGAGTTGGACTCCAACTTAGTTGGGCAACTGGCCGTATGCCAAGCACCGCAATTTTGCGTCCTGGCTGCGGCAGATATAGTTGACAAGGACCGGGACGGCCAGACTATGAGACGGCAGGTCCCGTTTTTTTTGACCCCCTGAGGTGTCGATGCCGGAAGCTAACCTGGCGGCCAAGCCAGCAGCGGTTCGCGACGCGGAGCAATGCGTGGCTCCCCTGATTGCGCGCGCGCGGGCGGCCATGGCCGAATATGCAAAGGAGATCAGCGCGCACGGGCAGGCCCGCATCGATGAGGCGGTCACAGCCCTGGCCTGGTCGATCTACAAGCCGGAGAACGCGCGTCGCCTGGCCGAAATCGCCGTGGCGGTGACAGGCATTGGCGAGGTGGAGAGCAAGGTTATCAAGAACCAGCGCAAGACGTTCGGCACGCTGCGCGATCTGTTGCGGGTGAAGTCCACCGGTATCATTGAGGAGAACCCCGACCAGGGCCTCGTGCTCTACGCCAAGCCGGTAGGTGTGGTGGGAGCCATTACACCGTCGACCAATCCATCGGCCACGCCCGTAAACAAAGCCATGATGGCGCTGAAGGGTGGCAATGCCATCATTATCGCGCCACCGCCGAGCGCCTGGGCCGCCAGCAAGCCCACCGTGGACGGCATGCGGGCCGCGCTGGCGACGATCGGCCTGCCGGCTGACCTCGTGCAGATCCTGCCAAACCCGGTCACGCGCGAGGCGACCACCCAGCTGATGCAAGCCGTCGATCTGGTGGTGGTCACCGGCAGCCAAGTCAACGTGCGGCAGGCCTACAAGTCCGGCAAGCCCGCACTTGGAGTAGGGCTCGGCAATGCTCCTGTCATCATCGACGACACGGCCGATCTTGATCAGGCTGCCAACCTGATCATGCAGTCCAAGACCTTCGATCATGCCACGTCGTGCTCATCAGAGAACGCGGTGGTGATCCTCGATGCGGTGTACGACAAAGCCATCGCCGCACTGCAGCGCCAGGGCGGCTACATGGCGAGCGGAGCAGAGCGGACGCGCATCGTCGATCGGCTATGGCAGGACGGCAAGCTCAACCGGGCGGTGATCGCACAGGGACCGCAGGCGCTGATCGATGTGTTCGAGCTGGCGCCCAACGCCAAGGGCTGCAAGTTCGTCATGGTGTCCGAGACCGGCACGGGTAAGCGCTACCCCCTGTCCGGCGAGAAGCTGTCCCTGGTGTTGACGGTTTACCGCGCCAAGGATTTCGCCGACGCCAAGCGCACCGTGCGCGATATCCTCGAGTACCAGGGCAAAGGCCACTCGTGCGGCATTCACACCAAGAATGCCGGGCACGCGCGCGAGATCGCCGAAGATATCGACGTCGTGCGTGTGCTGGTCAACCAGGCCCACACGTTCGGCAACGGCGGCGGCTTCAACAACGGGCTGCCGTTCACGCTGTCGATGGGTTGCGGAACCTGGCAGGGCAATGCCATTTCCGAGAACCTGAACTGGCGGTGTTTCGTCAACATCACGCACCTCGTCACCACCATCCCCGAGGACAAGCCGAGCGAGGAACAGCTGTTCGGCGCCTACTGGGCAAAGTACGGGAAGTGACGCTGCAGGGGAGCATCTTTTGACCTTCGAGGAGCATGCGGCCAAGCCGTTGCTGCGCGCGGCCGGCATCGACACACCCAAGGGCAGGCTGGCAGTCACGGCCGCGGAGGCGGCATCCGCCGCACGCGAGATCGGGCCGTGCGTGATCAAGGCGCAGGTGCCGACCGGCAAGCGCGGCAAGGCCGGCGGCATCAAACTGGCCGCCACCCCCGACGAGGCCAAGCTGGCTGCCGCCGCTATTCTCGGCATGAGCATTGGCGAGCATCGCGTCGCCAAGGTGCTGCTCGAGGAGCAAGTGCAGATTGCCCATGAGATGTACGCGGCCGTCCTAAACGATCCAGCGAGCCAGGGCCCGCTGCTGCTGTTCTCGGCGCAGGGCGGCATGGACATCGAAGAGATCGCCGAGCAGCACCCCGACGCTCTGGTGCGGCTGCCCGTCGACATCCGCAACGGCCTCGATATCAAGGCGCTGGAGCGCGCTCTGACGCAACCGCTGCCCTGCGATCGCGCCGCCCTGGTGGCGCTGCTCGGGCGCCTGTATGCCGCCTACGCTGCCAACGATGCTGAGTTGATGGAGGTCAACCCGCTGGTGCTCACCGCCGACGGCCGGCTGATCGCGCTGGACTGCAAGTACGCGATGGACGACAGCGCCATCGCACGCCATGCAGAACTCGCCGAATCGGGCACCCCGGACAAGCTGACCGCGCTCGAGGAGCGCGGCAAGTCGCTCGCCCTCAAGTTCATTGAGCTGGAGGGCACGGTTGGTGTGCTCGCCAACGGCGCCGGCCTCACCATGACGACCATGGATGCCGTGCGGCATTTCGGCGGCAGCCCAGCCAACTTCATGGAGATCGGCGGAGAGAGCTACACCAAGGCCAAGCCGGCGCTGGAGCTGGTGCTGTCCAATCCGCGCGTCAAATGCCTGCTGGTCAATTTCTGCGGCGCGTTTGCCCGCACCGACGTGATGGCCGAGGGTGTCATCAATGCGTGGCTCGATCTCAAGCCCGCAATCCCGATCTTTTTCACCATCCACGGCACCGGCGAGGATGAGGCCATCGCCATGGTCAAGGAGCGGCTGGGCATCGCGCCCTATGACCTGATGGATGATGCCGTCAAAGCCGCGGTTGTTGCCGCGCAAGGAGCCTGCCCGTGATCATCCGCGGCAGCGAAGCTGTGCTCGTGCAGGGTATCACCGGCAAGCAGGGCACCTTCTGGTCCGAGCACATGCGTGACTACGGGACGAAGATCATCGGTGGCGTAAACCCGAAGCGGGCCGGAGAGACGCACCTGGGCCTGCCGGTGTGGGCCACCGCTGGTGCCGCTGCGCGCGAGACCGCCATCGATGCGGCGGTGATGTTCATTCCGCCGATGGGCGTCAAGCAAGCTGCGCTCGACATCATCAACGCCGGCATCGGCAAAATTGTATGCCTGACGGAGCATGTGCCGGTGCACGATACCATGTACGTGCTGGCGGCGGCGCGCGAGCGCGGTGCCAAGCTGATTGGACCGAACACGGCCGGCATCGTCACGGTCGGGGAAAGTTTCGTCGGCTTTATGCCGGCGTTCAACGCGCGCGTCTTCCGGCCGGGCAGCGTGGGCGTGGTGTCGCGCTCAGGCTCACTTGGCACGCTGTTGTGCCTCAACCTGGTACAGGCGGGGCTCGGCATCTCGGTGTTCATCGGGATCGGCGGTGATCCAGTGATCGGAACCACTACCAAGGATGCTCTCATCTCGCTGGACAACGATCCCCAAACCGAGGCGGTGGCGCTGGTCGGCGAGATCGGCGGGTCCATGGAGGAGGAAGCCGCCGAGTACGCCAGGACGATGCGCAAGCCGGTCGCGGCCTTCATTGCCGGCGCCGCCTCTCCGCCGGGCAAGCGTATGGGACATGCGGGCGCCATCGTAATGGGCAACCGCGGCAGCTATGCCGGCAAAAAGAAGGCTCTGGAGGCGGCCGGCGTCACAGTCTGCTCTACCCCGAAGGGTGTCGCGGACGTGTTATGCGAGCGGACTATCGGGCGTGCCTGAAGCCAACGGGTGGACGCGGCGTCCCTCGGGGCTAAGATCGCGCAACCCAAGCCGCAGGAGGACGCCATGTTGAAGGTCTACGGACGCGCCAATTCGATCAATGTGCGCCGCGTGCTGTGGATGCTCGATGAGCTGGGCCTCAAGTATGAGCGTGAGGACTGGGGGCGTGGCTTCAAGCCAACTGACAGTCCCGACTTCCGCAAGATCAATCCGGTCGGCGTGGTACCCGTGATCGAGGACGGGAATTTCCGGCTGCGCGAAAGCAACAGCATTGTTCGCTACCTGGCCGAGAAGCACAATCGCGCCGATCTCTACCCCAAGGACCTGCAGCAGCGTGCAACCATCGAGTCCTGGATGGATTGGAGCTCGACCGAGTTTGCCAACGGCATGCGCCCTGTGTTCCACGCCCTGGTGGTCAACAACCCCGCCTACGCCAACCAGGTGGACAGCGCGGTCAAGGAGTGGGCCGGACAGATGCAGGTGCTGGAGCAGCATCTTGCCGCCAATGGACCCTATGTAATGGGCAACAGCTTCACGATTGCCGATATCCCGGTCGGTATGGTCGTCAACCGCTGGTTTGCGATCCCCTTCCACAAGCCCGAGTTCAAGGCCGCCGCGGCATACTACGATCGGTTGACGGAGCGCCCCGCCTACAAGGCCCACGGCCGCAACGGCATGCCTTGAAGTGCCGCGCCAGCCGGCGCGTCCCTCACGATCGCCGCATTTCAGGCGCAATCGGGTCAATGCAAGGAGGTTGCGGACAGGATGGTGTCATACAAGGTCTGTAGGAGGGGATTGGCGTTCGCGGCGCTGCTCGGTGCGCTCGCCAGCCGGACTGAGGCCGAGGCGCAGGAGTTCTGCGTTGCCTGCACCGAGCCGACGGCTGTCTATCGCTGCGTCATCGACGGTGCGCGACCGGGCGGCGGGCAGTCCCTGCAAATGCTGTGCGTGACCACGATGGCCCGCGAAGGCAAGCATGCCACTTGTGGGATCAAGCGCGGGACCGTGTTCGACTGCGACGGGCCCGTGAAGCGTGTGCCGTGGTCCGGCACCGAGCTGCCGGTCGAGACGCCTGGCACCGCCACCGCTGCTGATAAACCCGAGCCCGACCCGAACGAGCCACCCCGGACCATCGTGGAGATGGTCAAGCGGGCCAACGACAAGACAGCCGGCGAAACCGCGAAGGATCCGACTAAGTCGACCGGCGAGGCGATCGGCGACGCCACGAAGAAGAGCTGGAACTGCCTAACGTCGCTATTCAAGGACTGCTGAGGCGCCGCGTCGGCGGCCTTGCTGTTAGTGATGTGCCAGCCATTCGCGTGCGCGGCGCTGGGCTTCGGCAATTTCGGCGCGCGACATCTCGCGGGAGATTTCCATGCGGTAGCGCTTGGCGGCTTGGTTGCCTCGCATCGCGGCAAGGTTGAACCACTTGTGAGCATTGACGAGATCAAGGGTTCCGTCCCGACCCGCACAATGCATTAGCCCGCGTTCGAACAATGCTTCGGGCAGGTCGCTTGCTCCGGTGATCCCGCTGGTCTCGAGGATCGTCGCGTCCATGCGTGCCATGACACACCTTCTCCGACTTTCTGATCGGCCGCTTTGACGGGAGCGCTCAATTGCGATGCCGTCCCGCGGCCGCACAAAGCATGTCGAGTTGCGCATTAATTCCCGTAAAATTCGCCGCAAAGGCAGCGCGAACCCCAAGCAGTCACGATTAGAAAAGGCTCAACAGCGGGATTAGTGGGGGGCAAATATCCCGACCGCAGGCAGCGCTTAGGATCGCCTTCATGTCTCGTACACGTGATGCTCACCGTGTTGCACGAATTCGCCGCTCGGCCACATTTTATCCGTCGGCGCGGCCGACGCGCGCCACTTTCTTCCCGCTCCCGATTTTGCACTTGCGTTGGCTGTTCGGGGCAGTACAGGTTTGATCATCGTCGACGGCCGCTGCCGATACGTTGATTGCGACAGGGGGGGCAATGCTGGTGCGCGGCATGGTGTTGGTCCTCGTGGGCATCCTGCTTAACGGGTGCGCCGGCAACGAGCCGGCCGCCGCACTGCGAGCAGTGTCGAGCGGCTTGGCCAGCACCGCGCGGGCCGCGGAAGCCGGGGGCGACCCCAGCAGGAAGACCCTGGCTTCCAAGGTATTGGGTGCCATCGCGCTGGAGCGGGTGACAGGCCGCAAGACCGACCCGTCCCGGCTCACGCAGTTGAACTGAGCAATTTCCCCGCTCAGAACGTCGACTTCAGTTTAAGGTGGTCGTACCGGCTCATCGACGGGATATCGATGCGGCGCTTGGCGCTGTTTTGCATCACGTCAACGGGCACCGTGGTGCCGGCGCTGCCAAGCGCCCATACCTTCCTGTAGAAGTCTGCCAGGCTCTCGGCTTTTGCGCCACCAACGCCCACCACGACGTCGCCGCGCTGGACGCCTGCCTTTTCGGCCGGGCCCTGCGGCACCACGCGGGCGACCAGCAGCATGCCGCCGAGCGGCTCGATGGTAAGCCCGAGCCAGGGTCGCGCGGGGCCCTGTGTGCGACCCTCGGCGATCAACTCCGCCAGAATCGGCGGCAGACGATCGATCGGCACGAACATGTTGCCCGGCTTGCCATCGTTCTTACCCGATGTGTCACCCACCACCAGCGAGCCTATGCCGACCAGCTTGCCTTCGCGATTTATCAGGGCCGCGCCGCTCCAGCGTGGGTGCGGCGGAGCCGTGAAGATGGCGTCCTCCAGCAGATACTCCCAACTGCCGGCAAATTCGCGCCGGCTGACGACGCGCGCGGCACCCACCATGTCCGTACCGCCGAAGCTGGCGATCAGTACGGGATCCTCGGCTTTGAGGTCGGCCGATTTGCCCATCGGCATGGGACGCACGTTGAGCGGGCCGGCGGCACGCAGCAGTCCAAAGCCCGTCTCGTGGTCGTAGCCCACGATGTTGGCTGACACGCTGTTCCCATCCGGCGTCACGAGTTCCGCCGAGTGCGCCTCGACCATCAGATAGCCGATGGTGAGGACCAGCCCGCTCGAGTCGATGACGACGCCGGAACCCTCCCGCTCGCGGCCCAGGTTCTGGGTGGTGCGGCCGTCCGGATCGATGAAGGTCTTGACGTGCACGACCGCGCCGACGAGGCCCTCCAGCGAGGGCGTCTGGGCTTGAGCGGCGGTGGCGAGCGTGATGGGCAAGAGGACGATGCTTGCTCCGATCAAGGCGCAAATAAGCACGCCAAATCTGCGCCACATGACCGTCTCCGCAATGTTGCGTACCTCGAGCAGGTACCACTGCGCATGCAGTATACGCGTGCGCGAGCCTGACGCCGCTCACGATTGCGCTAGAGCAGCGGACCTGCCTACAGGTCAGTGGGCCGGCTCGCGCTTGGCGCGGGTGACGATCTGCGTCGGGTTAACGAAGCGCAGGGCCACCAACAGCCAAATGAGCGTGGTCAACATGTAGATCACGGCCATTGCATCGACGGATTGCCCGGCTCGCACGCCGGCTGCTGAGACCGCATAGTAGAGCGAGACCACGAGTGTCTGGCTGCCCGGGCCGGAGGTAAGGAAGGTCAGCTCGAAGGCGGCCATGGTGCGCATCAGCACCAGTAGAATCGCGGCCAGGATGCCGGGCGTGAGCAGGGGCACCAGCACGTAGACGAATAGCCGTACGGTGCCCGCACCGAACACCCGCGCCGCCGCCTCGACGCGGGGGTCGATCTGCTCGATGAACGGGATCAGCACCAGCACCACGAACGGAACAGTTGGCACCAGGTTGGCGGCGATCACGCCCCACATGGTGCCACCGAGCCCGGCCTTGTAAAGCACGGTTGCCAAGGGAATGCCGTAGGTGAAGGGGGGCACCAACAACGGCAGCAAGAACAGCAGCATGACAAGCTTCTTGCCCGGAAAGTCCCGCCGGGCCAGGGCGTATGCCGCGGGCACGCCGAGCAACGCGGAGAAGAAGGCCACCGCGGCGGCGATCTGGAAGGTGACCACCAGCACGTCCTCGAGCTGGAATTCCTTCCAGGCTGAGAAGTACCAGCGTGTGGTGTAGCCCGGCGGCAGCCATGTTCCGAGCCAGCGCGTCGACAACGAGTTGATGACGACGGTGGCAATCATGGCAAGCAGATTGACGACAAAGAACAGCACGACGGCCCAGATGGCGTAGGACCACAGCCGCGTTAGGACGGGGTTCTCGTTGCCCTTCATGGCCGCATCATCCCTTCGCGCCGCCGGCGGGGCCGCGATAAAACAGCCCGCGCGAGGTGAGCACAGTGACCACAATGAGGAGCTGCACGAAGCCCATGATCATCGCGATCGCCGAGGCCATCGAGTAGTCGTACTCCTCAAACGCCGCCTGATAGGCGGCAATGGATATGACGCGCGTCGGTCCCGCTGGCGCACCGAGCAGCACGGCTGATGGAAACACGGCGAAGTCCTGCACAAACGACAGGCAGAAAGTGATGGCGAGACCGGGCAGCAGCAACGGCAGGATGATGTGCCGGAAGCGTGCGCGGGGGCCGGCACCCAGGGTCGAGGCAGCCTGCTCCAGCGACGGGTCGATCCCCGTCACGTAGGAGAGGGTAAGCAAGAAGGTGAACGGGAAGCTGTGAATGATGAGGGCGATGAACACGCCCCAGTAGTTGTGCACCAGGCGGACCGGTGAGGCGACGAGGCCGAACGTCATCAGCGTGCGATTGAGCCAGCCTTGCGGGCCCAAGTAGTTCAGCAGGCCCTCTGCAACCAGCACGGCGCCGAGTGTTACCGGCAGCACCAGAATGGTGGTCAGCAAGCGCTGTCTCCGCATCAGCCGGACGCGCATCGCGACTGGGATCGAGATGACGACATTGATGATTGTCACCGGCAAGGCGAGCCACAGCGTGGTGAGGATGGTGTCGTAGAGGAAGGAATCGGAGAAGAAGCGCACGTAGTTGGCGAAGCGGCCAACACTCTCCGCACCGCCCTTCGGCTGCACGGACAGGTTCATGCCGTAGACAAATGGGTAGACGAACAGCAGCGCGATGAACAGAGCGGCGGGCAGCACCAGCAGCGTCACGCCGTCAATGCCGCGTTGGGCAAGACGCAGGCGCAGCGGTACCCGCTCGTTGTGGGCGCTGCTGGCTGCCGGGATCGATTGGCTGGTCATGTGCTGCCTCCCGCATAGACCAACACGCGGGCTGGATCGGCGCCGAGGCGCACAGTTTCGCCGGAAGCCAGCTTGCGATCCGAGCGGAAGAACAGCTCGACCTTGTCGGGCGTACGGGCAGTGCCGTAAAAGTCGCGGCCGCGATACTCAGCCGTCTCGACCACGGCACAGATCGGTGCATCCGGCCGGGGCGTCAGATCGTCGGGGCGGATTGCAACGGTCGCCTGGCCGCTGCCGACGCTCTCGATCGGCGTGCCAGCCAGGGTGGCGCCGCCGAAAGAAATGCTGACGTGTCCGTCGCCGTTGGCCTTTGCTCGCGACGGCAGCAGATTGCGATAGCCCATGAACTCGGCGACGTCGGCGTGCGCGGGGCGCGCGTACAACTCCTCCGGTGTTCCAACCTGGCGCACCGCACCATCGCGCAGCACGACAATGCGGTCCGCAAGCGAGAGTGCCTCATCCTGGTCGTGGGTGACGTAGATGGTGGTCGAGCCCAGCAGATTGTGGATGCGGCGGATCTCGGCGCGCATCTCAAGTCGCAGCTTGGCGTCGAGGTTGGAGAGGGGCTCGTCCATGAGGACGAGGGGCGGCTGCACGACGATGGCACGGGCGATGGCCACGCGCTGCTGCTGGCCTCCCGACATCTGCCCTGGCAGCTTGTCGCCCTGTGCGCTCAGGCGCACGAGTGCGAGCGCCTCGTCGACCATCGTTTCGATCTCGGTCTTGGGGCGACCCTGCATCATCAATCCGAAGGCGACGTTGCGGCGCGCCGTCATGTGCGGAAAGAGCGCATAGTTCTGGAACACCATGCCGAAGCCGCGCGCCTCGGGTTTGAGCTGGTCGATGCGCTTGGCGTCGAGCCAGATGCTGCCAGCGGTCAGCGGCAGCAGGCCGGCAAGACAGTTGAGGGCAGTGGATTTGCCGCAACCCGATGGTCCAAGGAGGGCGATGAACTCGCCGCGCTTGACGTCGAGCGTCACGTTCTTCAGCGCGTTGAGTATGCCGAAGTTGCGGCTGACGTTGTCGAGACGCAGGCGCTCGAACGCACGCAGGCGGATGGCCATTTCAAGTCACCGTGGCTTACTGAAAGTGCAGGCAACCAACAAGGGTAGCGGCGGAGCAATGTTCGCCCCGCCGCGCGCCGTTGTCGGTTACTTCGGCTTCTTCTTGGAGCCGATCTCCTCGTCCCACTTGCGGAACGCGAGGACCAGTTTGTCGGGCAGAAGGGGCAGCACCTGCGGGTTGTCGTTGATGAGCTTCTCGTATTCCGGACGGCCGTACTCGTTGATGGCCTTCTGGCTCTCGGCCGGCGCCATCGACAACGGCACGTCCTTCACGGCTGGGCCAGGGTAGAAGTAGCCGAGGTCGTAGGTCGTGGCCTGGGCTTCCTTCGACAGCAGGTAGTTCATCATGTCGACCATCACAGCCACCTTCTCCGGCCCGACGCCTTTGGGGACGCACAGGTAGTGAGCGTCGAGGATCCAGCTGAAGCCATTGATGGCCTGCACCTTCACCTCTTTCGGGACCGTGCCGAGAACCCGTGGATTGATGTCCCAGCCCATCTGCGTCGGGATGATGTCGCGGCTGCCCTCGCCGAGTTCCTTCATGGTCGGACCAGTGCCGGCCGGATAGTACTCGACGTACTGGCCGAGCTCCTTGAGATACTCCCAAGTCTTGCCCCAGCCGCTGATCGGGTCGGTGGGGTCCTTGTCCTTGAGGATGTAGGCGAGGCCCATCATGAACACGCGGCCGGGGCCGGAGTTGGCCGGACGCGCGTAGAGAAAGCGGTTCGGGTTCTGCTTGGCCCAGGCCAGCAGCTCTTCGGCTGTGGATGGGCAGGTCTTGACTTTGTCGGGATTGTACTCGAGCAGCGGACCCGCCGGACAGAAGACGATGCATACGCCCTGGTTCTGAGCGAGGCCCTGCATCTTGAGAGCGCCCGGCAGGTAGATATCTTCGAGCTTGGGCAGGTTGGCCGCGAAGTCGGGAAGCAGCGGCGTCCACAGCTTCTGCTCCACACCGGCCGACAGCGTGTCGATGCCGGTCAGCACGCCGTCGATGTCGACCCGCCCGGCGTCCTGCTGCGCCTTGATCTTGCCCGGCAGCTCGGGAGCCGGCGCCTTGCTGAAGGTGACCTTCGAGACGAGGTTGGGCTTGGCCGCGCGATAACTTTCGATCGCCTGCTGGGTGAGGGCGAGATTGCCGGCAACGTCGACCATGTTGATGGTCACCGGTGACTTCGGCAGGTTCAGTCCCTGCGCGAATGCTCGAGGACCAACCACTAGCGAGCCGGCCACGCCGGCCATTGCAGTGCGACGCGTGATTCTTACTGTCATGTACTCCTCCCTGGAGATGCCTGCGGATGAGCAGGCGGGCTTCAGACTTGCGCTTGCGATGCAGGCCGCCATTCCCGGCAACCCGGACGAGAAAATTCAGCTCTTGGTTTTGCGCCTCTCGAGATAGGCGGCCCGGCGAAGCCGCGTTTGTACGTAAACGTATTCACCTTCGGTGCCCGGTTCGTATCCTCCTCCGGCAATGGAGACGTTGCGTTCGCTCGGATGGCGCGCGACAGCCGCCTCGTCGATATCGACGCCGAGCCCCGGCGCGGTGGGCACCAGCAGGTGGCCGTCCTCGAGAGCGGGAGCATTGGAAATGACCGTGTTGCGGTCCGGCCAGTCGTTCTCGATGCGCTCGAGCATGAGTGTGTTGGGTATGGCGGCCAGCAGGTGCAGGGCGGCAAACTCGGCGACCGGGCCAAGGGTGCCCGAGTGCGGAGCCAGCATGATGTGGTGGGCCTCGGCCATGCCGGCCAGCTTCTTCATCTGGCTGATGCCTCCGGCGCGCCCCGTGTCGGGCTGAATGACGTCGACGATGTCGCGCTCGACCATGGCGCGCCAGCCCCAGATGGTGGCGAGACGCTCGCCTGCTGCGATCGGAATGGCTACGCCGTCCGCAACGCGTGCCAGCGCCTCGATGTTGTCCGGCGCCACCGGATCCTCCAGAAACAGCAGGTGGTATGGCTCTAGCGCCCGGCCGAGCACAATGGCGTCCTTGGGCGTCATCCAGGGTGGACCGTGTAGGTCGACCATGATGTCCATCTCGTCGCCGACGGCTTCGCGAATGGCGGCAACTTTGTGCAGCGGATCGCGTACGCCGCCGGTCTTGACGGCGGTGATGCCACGCCGCTTCAGCTCCAGGGCCACCTCGGGTGCGGAAGCGTGCGAATAGATGCGGATGCGGTCGCGCACCTGGCCGCCGAGCAGGTTCCACACCGGCGTGTCGAGTGCCTTGCCCTTGATGTCCCATAGCGCCATGTCGATGCCGCTCATGGCGCCGGCCCCGACGACGCCGGTAACCCCATGCGCCATCTGGGCGACCATCATCTTCTGCCAGAGCTTCTCGATGTGGTTGGGGTCCTCGCCGACGAGGATGCCGGCGAGGTCGCGCACTGCTGCTTCGATAATGCGCGGCCAGCCCGAGCACTCGCCGATGCCGTAGATGCCTTCGTCGGTATAGACCTTGACGAACAACCAGTTGCGCGACCCGGTCTGGTGTCCCTTTCCATCCGAGGCCCAGGCGCGATCGGACGGCGAGCCCGCCTGCATCAGGAAGGTCTTGATCTTTGTAATTTTCATTGTTCGCTTCCTGCGGCTCGTCCACTGCCCCTGCGTTTGGCGCCTGCCTGAGGGCCCGCCACGGCGGTGCGCGGCGGAGCGGTCGGCACCTGCGCATCGTCGGCGAAGTAGCTGGCGTTCTCGGTTTTCAAGATCTCGACCGAGCGGAAAAGTCCACGCAGATGCAGGCGCATTGCCTCGATCGCTCCGGCGCGATCGCGGCCGATCAGGCGATTGATGATGGCGGCGTGCTCGGTAATAACGGACGACTGCTTCTTGGGAAGGCGGACCGTCAGGTGGCGAACACGATCCATTTGCGCCTTGGCATTCTCGACGTGTCGCCAGGCTTGCGGGTGGCCAGCGATTTCCACAATCAGCGCATGCATGCGTTCGTCGGCCTCGAAGAAGGCGTCGGTGTCGTCGGCGCGGTGCAGGGCTCGCTGGCGATCCAGGGCGGCGGTGAGTGCCTTGGCTTGGGCGGCATCGATGCGTTCGACCGCGCGCTCGATGGCGGCGCATTCGAGCGCCTCGCGCACGAACTGGCTGTCGAACACGTCGCGCAGCTTGATGGGGGCGACGAATGAGCCGTACTGCGGATAGGTCTCGACCAGGTTTTCCTCGGCAAGCTTGATCAGGGCCTCGCGTACGGGTGTGCGCGACACGCCGAAGCGCTGCGACAGCTCCTGCTCCGACAGCAGGCTGCGCGGCAGCAGCTGACCCTTGATGATCTCGCGCCGCAGAATCGCGCGAATTTGCACGCCGATCGTCTGCCGCCGCATGGGCAGCAGGATGTCCCGGTCTGCGCCGGCCCTACGCTGCATGTTGTTGTTTCCTTGTGGCCTAGAGCACTACCATATTAGTGCACTACCGTGTCAAGGCTGCCCAAGGCGGCATGCTGCACCGGCAGCCTGCCGGGGGCGCAGACGTGGGATCGGGATCAGTGTTGAGAGGAAGGCAAGTGCGGCGCGAATGCCACGGCCGGTTGCCGGCAGAGCATGCTCAGACCCGCGCGTCCTCGAGGATCATGGCCGCCGCTTTCTCGGCGATCATCAAGGTCGGCGAGTTGGTGTTGCCCGAGGTGATGGTCGGCATCACCGAGGCGTCAGCCACGCGCAGGCCGGCGATGCCGCGCACTCTCAGACGTGGATCGAGCACTGCCGCATTGTCGCTGCCCATGCGGGTGGTTCCGACCGGATGGAAGATCGTGGTGGAGATGTTGCCGGCCTCGCGAGCCAGCTCGTCGTCCTGCTGGAACTCGAGGCCCGGCCGGAATTCCTCCGGCTGGTATTTGGCAAGTGCCGGCATCGACACGATGTTGCGCGTCACGCGCACGGAAGCGGCCGCCACACGCCTATCATCCTCTGTCGACAAGTAGTTGGGGCGAATTTCGGGATGTGCATCGGGATCGGGTGAGGTGATGCGCACAAAGCCGCGGCTGGTCGGGCGCACGTTGGCCACGCTGGCGGTAAAGGCAGGGAACGGATCGAGCGGTTCGCCGAACTTGGGCAGGGTGAGCGGTTGGACGTGGTACTGCAGGTTGGGTGTGTCACGGCTCGCATCCGAGCGCACGAATGCGCCGAGCTGGGAAGGCGCCATGGTCATCGGGCCGCTGCGTCGCAGGGCGTACTCGAGCGCGAACCCCGCACGCTGCAGCAGGCTCTGGAAGCGCTCGTTCATGGTCTTGACGCCCCGCACCTTATAGGCGCAGCGGATCTGCAGGTGGTCCTGCAGGTTCTCACCCACGCCGGCGAGCTCGTGCTGCACGGCGATGCCATGCTTGTGGAGCACCGCGCCGGGGCCGATGCCCGACAACTGCAGGATCGCAGGCGAGCCAATGGCGCCGGCGGCGAGGATGATCTCGCGCGCCGCACCGATCGTGCGCTCCTTGCCGTTCTGACGCAGCACGAGGCCCGTGGCGCGCTTGTTGTCCAGCAGCACACGCACGACCTGGGCGTGCGTCTCAACCTGCAGGTTCCTGCGGCCCAGCACGGGCCGCAGGAAGCCCTTGGAGGTATTCCAGCGCACGCCGGTCCTTTGGTTGACGTGGAAGTAGCCGCAGCCCTCGTTGTCGCCGTTGTTGAAGTCGTCGACCTTGGGAATGCCGGCCTCGGCAGCTGCATCGCGGAAGGCGTCGAGGATCTCCCAGCGGATGCGCGGTTGCTCGATGCGCCATTCGCCGCCACGGGCATGTACCTTGTCGAACGCGTCCGCTTCGAACGCATCCGGCTCCAGCGCCCACTGGTCCTGATGCTTCTTGAAATAAGGCAGCACGTCATCCCAGGCCCAGCCGGGATTGCCCATCTGTCGCCACAAGTCGTAGTCGCGTGCCTGGCCGCGCATGTAGATCATGCCGTTGATAGAGGAGCAGCCGCCCAACACCTTGCCGCGCGGGTAGTTGAGGCTGCGGCCGTTGAGGCCCGGCTCGTGCGCCGTCTTATAGCCCCAGTCGGTCCGCGGATTGCCCATCAGGTAGAGATAGCCGACCGGGATGTGTATCCAGTGGTAGTTGTCCTTGCCGCCGGCTTCCAGCAGCAGCACGCGCGCCTTGGCATCGGCCGACAGGCGGTTGGCGAGCAGGCATCCGGCCGTGCCAGCTCCGACCACGATGTAGTCATAGGTATCTGCTGCCATGGTCGTCGCTTCCTCGCCCGCAATTCTACTTCGTTGATACGCCTTCGCAAAATCGGCTGCCCTGACGCTTTGCGCGACTTGTGCACGGCCGGCCGGCCGAACACAATACGCCCATTGCAAAAGGGAGATTTGGCGGGTGGGCAGTCTGGAGGGGTGGGTCAGATCGCTCTCGCCGGCAGCCGAGTTCTGCCTGGTCGTGGGAGCGGCGTTCGCAATCCCCGTTGGCATGTCCTGGTGGATCACGTTCGGTGACGTGGCGCGCGCCCAGGCTCTGCAGCTCACCGAGGGCGAACTGCGCGCCCTCATTGCCGAAGAGGCGTTACTGCTGATGCTGCTCGGGTGGTTTTTGCGCGTGCGCGGCTGGAGCGTCGAGCACTTCGCAGCCTATCCGTCGCGGCGCGAGCTTGCCATGGCCGCCTGGCTGACGGCCGTGATGTCTGGGTCGTGCCGTGGTTCTTGCTGGCGCCTGCCAATGTCGAGGCAGCCAGCAGCACCGACGCCGCACTGAGCTGGCCCGGCATTCTGGCGGTCTCCATCCTCAATCCGCTGTTTGAGGAGCTGTTTCTCTGCGCTTACATGCTTGCGTTCTTGGCAAGCCGGAGCGGACCCGGTGTTGCCGTCGCCATTTCGCTGCTCGTGCGCCTCAGCTTCCACACTTATCAAGGCGCGGTAGGGCTGCTGGCGATCGGCCTGCGCGGTCTTGTGTTGTCAATATTCTATCTGCGCACGCAACGCCTGTGGCCGGTGCTGATCGCGCACGGCGTGCTCGATTTCATCGCCCTGGCGATCGCCTAGCCGCGCGTTGCCATCGTACCTGCACAACTGGTTGCTACTCGTCATGCCGTCGACATCAGAGATCGAGGCATGAAGAGCCTTTTGCGCGCAGTGTTCGCGACATTGCTGACGCTCGCCACGCCTGCAGCTGCGATCGCCCAGGACAGCAGCTACATCAAGGTCCCGAACGAGGACCAGGAGATGAATGAGGCCAAGGACAAGGCGCGCGCCTCGCTGGCGCACTTCTGGCAGAAGTTCGGCGATCCAGGCGCGAACGAGACAGGGTTTGCCATTAAGGTCGCGCTGCCGTACGGCCGCAACAGCACTGAGCACATCTGGACCAAGGACATCGAGCGCAAGGACGGGAAAATCTCCGCCGTCATCAACAATGAGCCGCGCGACGTCAAGACGGTCCGCTTCGGCCAGCGCATCGAGGTTTCAGAAGCACAAATCTCAGACTGGATGTACATGCGCGCGGGTAAGATCGTCGGCAACTACACAATGCGGCCGTTGCTCAAGCGCATGCCGCCCCAGGACGCCGCACGCTACCGCGCCATGCTTGCCGATCCCTGATCCGATTTGATCGGCAGGACGCGGCCCAGGAAGACGACCTGTCCGCCATTGCGCTCGGTTGCGCCGTGGTGCCGGAAGCCGCAGCGCTCGTAGAAGCGCACATTGCGCATACCTGCGCCCGTAACAACGTGCATGCCCACGGCGCCCTGCCGAGCCGCGTATGCGGCGAAGGCCTCGATCAGGTGGGCGCCGATGCCGTGGCCGCGAAAGGCCGGGGCCAGGTTGATGTGCAGATGCGCCGGAAACTGCCGGCACAAATCGGCGAAGTCGGCGCGCAAGTAGCCGATGTCGGCGAAGCGCTCCTGCAGGGCGGGATTTTCCACGGCGCCCACAAGGTAGCCGGCGACGGTGTGCCCTTGCTTGGCCAGGAACAGGGCGTCGCTGCCGCCCTGCAGGTAGCGGCCAAGCCAGCGCTCGCGGAATGCATCACGCTCGGGTCCGGGCTGATAGGTGCGCGACGCTGCCGCGAAAAAGATGTCGTCGATCTGGGCCAGCACAGGGGACGCGAGATCGCCCGCCTCGACCTTCGTGATCTCGATGGCACCTTCCTGCATGACGCCGAGCCTAGGCTTGGTCGGCCGCTCGATTCAAGCCATGCGCTAAGCGCATAGCGAACATCCCCAAGCGTCCGTTGCAGTGCAATGTGGCATGCCATATACCATGTGGCAACGCACAAGGGATCAGAACAAGGGTCCCGGCGTCAGGAGCACCATGATCATGAGCACGATTTCCAGCTACGACGAAGCGCTCGACTTCTACCCCGCGACCAACGGCGCTACGGCCACCGGTGGGTCCTTCACGGATAAACTGCGCGTCCTGTGGGAGGCCTTGTCGGAGGGACATGCCGCCGCCTACCGCTACCGTCAGTTGACGGCACGCGGCAAGTCGGCGGACGAGGCCGCTGCCCAGGTGTTCGCCGAGTTCTACGCGTCACGCTGACCCGGTGCGCCGCCCGACCAGGCGGCGCGTCAGGTCTGGCATGAGGGCTGGCCCGGTTCGTCTGCGTAGACGACCTGGTCGGACCGCAGCAGTTCAGTGAGGCTGTCCATCTGCGACATGCCGCTGCGGATCTTTTCCTGTAACGCCGCCTCGGCACGCCGGATGCCGTCCAGCTTGGCGGCGATAGCGGCCACGTCGGCGCGCGGGATTATCACGACACCATCGCGGTCTCCCAAGGCGACATCACCCGCCTGGATCGCCACGCCGGCACAAACAATCGGCAGGCCGATGCGGCCGGGTCCGCTGCGCACGCAGGAGTTGGGGGTAATTCCGCGCGCGAACACCGGCAAGCCTACGTTGACAATGCCCTCGCTGTCGCGCGCCATGCCGTCGATGACGATGGCCACCACTCCCTTGTTCTTGGCCATCGCGGCGATGTTGTCGCCGACCACCGCGGTGGCCGAGAAGGCATCCGAGGCCGCGACGATCACATCGCCAGGCTTGGCAATAGCAATCGCTGCCATGATGGCCAGGTTGTCGCTCGGTCCCGTCTCGCAGGTGAGCGCCGAGCCGACGAACTGGGCGCGCGCAGGATCGACCGGCTTGACCGCCTGGTCGAGGGCGCCGCGGCCCAGCAGCGCATCGACGATATGGCCGGTCTGCGCGCCGGCAAGCTTGGCGATCAGATCGGGGCTCGGCCGCTCGAAGTGGCGGCGAATGGTAAGCAGTGGCGGATCTTTGATCATGGCGTCTTCTTCCCTGGGTTTGTTGGTCAGCTGGCCACCATTGGAAAGAATGCGCCGCTGCTCCACAAGCCGAAGCTGCTCTCCTGATCGGTGACGGCAAGTTCGACCAGATCATAATAGAGGGCGCGCGTTACCAGCGCCTCAAGCCGACCGCGCACCACCAGGTAGGGCTTCAAACCCGCGCTGACCGGGTCCAAGCCAAAACGCAGCGGCTGCTCCGGCCCGGCGGTGACGATGTCGTCGACATTGGTGCGGAAGACGAGGCGTTGGTCGCGACCGCTACCCTGCACTTCCATTTCCACGGCAAGAAACGGCGCATCCTCGACCGCCACGTCCACCTTCTCGACTGGCGTGACAAGGTAGTGCTTGCCATCCTCATCCTTGCGCAGCACGGCGGCGAATAGTTTAACCAACGACAGGCGTCCGATCGGGCTGTTCTGGTAGAGCCACACGCCGTCGGCGCGGATCTTCATGCCGATGTCGCCGCAGTAGGGCGGATGCCATTTGTCGACCGGCGCTGGCCCCTTGCCTTGCTGAGCTTGCAGGAGCGCCTGCAGCCCGGCGATGCGGTTGGCGTCGGCGGGCTGCGCCATGGCTCACTCCGGGAAGCGCTCGAGCGGTGGGGCCTTGCCGTGGTCGGGCTGCGTGCGTGCCACGTTCATCATCATGGCGAGCAGGCTGTAGTAGCCGCTGACGCCGGTCAGGTCGATGATGCCCTGCTCGCCAAAGAGGTGCAGCGCGCGCGCGTAGGTCGTGTCGCTGACCCTCCTGGTCCGATGCAACTCGATGGAAAAGTCGTAGGCAGCCGCTTCGTCTTCCGCCATGGCATCCGGGCGGCGACCTTCGGCAATGGCCTCGATGATCGGCAGGGCGAGCCCGGCTTCCAGCGCGAAGCCGTAGTGATAGGACCACTCGTACTGCTGCGTCCATTCGCGGGCGGTGATCAGGATCACCATCTCGCTCACGCGTTTGGGAAGTACATTACGAAACCGTAAGTAGTCTCCCATGGCTTTGGCCCGCAGCATGACCTCGGGCGATCGCATCATTACCGCGAACGGTCCGCTGACCGCATAGCCGCGCCCGGCTTGGAACTCCTCGGCCGCCTGCTTCTGCTCGGCGGTCCATTTGTCCGGCTGAATGGGCAGCATGCGTTCATTGGTCGCCACTTGCATCCTATCCTCCAGCTTGGCCGGAAAGCCCCGCGCCGCCGTCTCTTGCCCCCACGGAGGTCAGCCCATGCATAGGACCGCTTGCTCCAGTATCGAGCGATTGTTCATAGGTGTTCATATTGTGACCATTTTTACCAACAGAGTTTCGCAATTGTCGCACTGCAGCGTATAACCTGAGGCTCATGACCACACTCACCCAAACCGACGACGCCATTGTCGGCCGCATCGAGGCGGCCGGCGAGCGCATCCAGCGTGTACAAAAAGCCGCTTCCGCCGTCATCTTCGGCCAGGATCAGGTGATCGAGCGCACGCTCGTGACCATCCTGGCTGGGGGCCACGGACTGCTGATCGGTGTCCCTGGTCTTGCCAAGACGCTGCTGGTCGAGACCCTTGGCCGGGTACTTGGCCTCGACGCCAAGCGCATCCAGTTCACGCCCGACCTGATGCCCTCCGACATTATCGGCTCGGAGGTGCTGGAGGATGGCGGCGCAGCCGGCCGACGCAGCTTCCGCTTCATCAAGGGGCCGATCTTCGCCCAGCTCCTGATGGCCGACGAGATCAACCGCGCCAGCCCCAAGACGCAGTCGGCGCTGCTGCAGGCCATGCAGGAGCATCATGTCAC
>Ga0075418_10001311_pt1 | contig 28172 bp, 23 predicted proteins | sample SoiMetdeltSBSDD2_FD_81776 | JGI IMG/M metagenome (GOLD analysis project Ga0075418, IMG submission 81776) | Bulk soil microbial communities from a Populus tree surrounding site in Tennessee, USA - Soil MetaG P. deltoides SBSDD2 | ecosystem: Environmental > Terrestrial > Soil > Tree plantation...
CTCTCCACCTATGCCTTGCTCTCCACCCACGCCTTGCTCTCCACCCACGCCTTGCTCTCCACCCACGCCTTGCTCTCCACCCACGCCTTGCTCTCCACCCACGCCTTGCTCTCCACCCACGCCTTGCTCTCCGCCCACGCCTTCCCCTCCACCCACGCTCAGACCCTCGCCTCGGCCCAGACCTAGCTGCTCCAGCCCCGCCAAACTCCTGTGCCTCGCCTCCGCGAACCTGTTCAGCAAGCTCTCCACCGGCTCTCGCTCCCACCCCAACATCGCCACGCGATCAAACGGCACGAACGTTCGGTTCGTCCCATGCTCGACGATCATCGTCAGCCTAGGCAGCCAGTTGTCAAGATCGCCGTTGAGCAGGTGCCCGGCGATGTCGTACGCACTCCACGTGCCCTCACCGTCGTTGCGGTGCAACCATTCCTCGGGCAACCCCTCCAGCAGGGTCCGCAGCACCTTCGGGGTCCGGGCAAGCATCTCCTTGGCCTCCGCCAGCTCCATCCCGCCACTGTAATGGTGTAGGTCTCGCCCGATCGGGGTAAAATATCGGGATGAATGGGGCATCATGGGCACATGTACAGGAAGCGTTGAGCGATCTCAACTTCCCTGCCGACAAGGACCAGATAGTCACGCACGCGGAGCAGTACGGCGACTGGCAAGCGGTACGCCTGGTCAAGGCGCTACCGATCGCCACGTACCGCAACATGAGCGAACTACGCGCCTCTGTCCGGCTCGACCCGGCCGAAGACGAGGGACAGACCGCCTCGCTAAAAGCCGAACATGCCCGGTCCCACCACAGCCACAAGATCGCCGAATACCTTCGAGAGGTGGACTGACCGTGAGACCAGATCGTGAATCCGCCTCCCTTCTCGCCGAAGTCCTCGCCGACGCCGACGCGGACTTCGCCACCGAGCACTGCGACTTCACCGTTGGCGACCGCGAACGTGGCGGCCCGGAAGGCATTCCCGAACCCGAATCTCCCAAAGGCTACGGTGGCGCCGACATCCACCGCTCCCGCCGCTTACACACGCCACACGCACAGGTCATCATGGCCCTCACCACGCCACACGCCGCCCCAGCCAAGCCGCACACTTCACCGCAAGTCGAGCCGCTTACCGTACCCACAGCCGCACCTGTCGCCTCGCCTCCCACCTCGCCTCAGGTCGAGCCGCTTGCCGCGCCTATGGCTGTACCTCCGCTCGAGCCACTCGCCGAGCCGCTCTCCGAGGCCGAGCCCGATTTCGCCCTGGAGCACCGCCACCTGACCGTCGGCGGCTCAGATCTCTACCACACCCGCCGTCGTCACTAGGCCATCTACCGCCCAGGACGGCACGCGGGGTACCCGATGGTGTGATCAACTCGCACCGTGTACAGTAGTGGCTCGTGCAGCTCCCAGTCGGGCCTCCGACGTGCGCTGCGCGCACCCTGTCCGGGTGGCGGAATGGCAGACGCGCTAGCTTGAGGTGCTAGTGCCCGTATAGGGCGTGGGGGTTCAAGTCCCCCCTCGGACACAATTTGCTACATGATCCATTCGGTACGGCCTCTGCCTTGATCAGGCGGAGGCCTGGTTCATATTTGAGCCGAAGTCCGAGTTGCCGGTACACCTCCGCCTTGTCGGTCGGCTCGGCCTCCTTCAGGATCAACGCGATCCCACTCAGCGCCTCGACGATCGTCCCGATCTCTTCGGCCGTCATCGCTCGCTTTCCGCCCGCCCGCCGCAGCTCCGCCTCCGCGACCGCCTTCTCCGCTTGCACCTGAGTGATCCATTCCTGAACCAGCTTCGGATCGGTACCCGCCTCCAGCGCCTTTCTGTACCGATCGAGCTTGCCCTGACACGCCGCGACCCTCTCTTTCGCTACGACAATCCGATGCTGCTCGCCGTCGCCATGCTGGGCCGCCGCCATCGCCTCCAAAGTGTCCCGAAGGTTGTGCGGCGCGAACGCCCTCCCGATCCACGGATCGATCACCTCGACAACCTTGTCCTCGCGGACGTAGAGGCTGCGCGGGTGCTCGATGTGGTTGGCCTTCGCGTACTCACCCGCATACACGCATCGGTAGTTCTTCCGGTCGTTGTTGAAGCTGCCTTCCATCCTTCTGCCGCACAGCCCGCAATACAGCAGCCCCGACAACGGATACGTCCGCTTGCCCGCTCTCGGCTTGGCGATGACGTCGGATCGCTTCGCTCCGGCGCCCATCCGGTGCTGGACTTCGTCAAAGACCTCCTGGTCCACCAAGGGTTCGTGCGCCTGCGCGTTCGAGTAGACCCACTCCTCGCCAGGATTCCAGCGCATCTTCGTCTCGTGCCCGAGTGCCACATCGTTGACGTCGATCAGGATCTCGGCCTTACGCTGCTTGTTCCACACCTGCCTGCCGGTATACCGCGGGTTGGTGAGGATGACTCGCACCGCACCCTTCGACCACGCGGTCCCCTGGCGATGCGGATTGCGCTTCGGATCAGCCGCCGACGGACACAGGATGCCTTCTCGCGTCAACCGCTCCGCTATAGCGTGGATCCCCGCTCCCGCAAGGTATTCCGCGTAAATCCGCTGCACCACCGGCGCCGTCATCGGATCGGGCTCCAGCTTGTACAGCCGCTTGCCGTCGGCGGCCCTGCTCGGGTTCGGATGCGGCCCCGCGTCGACGAGCCGGTACCCGTACGGTGGTCTGCCGCCCAGGTACCTACCCTCCATCGCTGCCTGAGCCGACATCGCCGAACGCACCCGGATCTTGACCCGGTTCCGCTCCCCTTTGCTCATCCCGCCGTACAGCGACATGACCAGGTCATGGGCATCACTGCCAGGGTCAACGGCGCCACCGACCTCCGGCACCCACAGCTCAACTTTGTAGTGCTCGAACAGCGGGAACGTGAGCCCAAACTGGTTGCCATAGAACGCCCGCTGCGGCTCCCCGATGACGACCGCGTCAAAGCCTCGCTGCGGATTGGCCAACGCCGCCAGTAGCTCGTTGGCCTGCGGCCGTCGCTTCCACGGGATCGACCGAGACGTGCCGATGTCGAAGTACTCGTGCTCGGCCACGATGGTGTGGCCCGCGGGCTCGATGAGCCCACGGGCACGGGATATCTGCCAGTTACGGGAGGCGACCGGGTCCTGGTTGTCCTCCGTGGACACCCGACCATAGAACGCAAACTTCATGTACTTCCTTCAGGTAGGCGTAGTTGTTTCTTCTTGGCGACGTTGAGGACCAGCCGCAGCAACGCCCGCGCCCGCGCCGGCGTGAGCTGCGGATCGTTCTCCGGCACCTCGACGATGAGGCTGTCGGCCTTCCTCCCACGGACGGTCTTACTCGGCCGGAGCGTCGATCTGGGACCGGTTGCGTTGGTGTTGGCGGTGGCCGTACTGTCTCGGCGCCCGTGCCGGTCACGGCGAGCTGGATTGTCTTGTGGCATAAAGTTCCTTCGGTTTGTCGTAGCGCATGCGCTGTGTGATTGACGTTCACCGGGAACCTCCTTTTCTGTTGTTTCGCAATGGATTACAGCCCTGGTCCAGGCCAACCACCCCAGCCAGTTGATCATTATTATCGGATGGTGGCGATGGCCGGATCCCCTCTCCATCCCGCGCAAATGTCAACCCCCACACCGAATCGGCGGGTGGGACAGGAAAATGGATTGTGCTGATGTAGGTAGGCCCCGACGCTAACGGCACAACCTCACAGGGCGGGTCCTGTGGGGTTTTCGAACCTCACAGGACCCCGCCGAAAACTTCTCAGCGCTCGTCGCGGCCCGGCAGCGAGTACTGGCCCTTCTCCTCGGCAGCAAACACTTCCAGGTCGATTCGGCTCCGCATCGGCAGCTCGGCCAAGCGAACAAGCGGTGCGGCAGAACGGTGCAGCTGCCACACCTGCCCGGCCGGGTTCGCGCCGTCGAGCCTGTCCCGCGCCATCGTCGCCACCGGGATACGGTGCTTAAGCGAGGCGAGCCGCTGATGCAGGTTCGCCTCCCGGACTGTGGAGGGCAGCGAGAACAGCACCGGCCATCGTCCCTCCTCCAGCTGGTCGAAGCGGACCACCTTGTCCACCAACGTAGGCAAGGATTCGGTGCCGGTGTCGTACTCCAGGTAGAACGCGACGGTGCGGCCGTCTTCGCTCCATACGCCTAGCCCATCAGCTTGGACCATGATTAGCATGGCCGTTCCGGGCGGGGTGAACCAGCGCAGCCGGTCATCGGGCCACCAGTGATGCAGCGTGGCGCCGTCGTTGAGCCGCTCGTATTTGGCCAGCTGGGTGAAGAACCCGTTGATCCCGAGCCGGTGGTCGGTGTTGCGGCTGCTCACGATCCGCTGGATCCGCATATCCGACTGGCCTAATCGCGGCGGCGGCTTCGCCCTCGACGCCGCGATGATCAGCGCACCCAGGTGGTCGAGGACGTAGTGGTACGGGAAGTTGCCGCCCTGCAGCCGGTAGGGCTGGAACCGAAGTAGCAGGCCGTACTCGGTGAGCATGCGCAGCCGCGCCTGGGCGGCGTGGACGCTCGGGAACAACGCGTCGGCGATCTGGTCGGTCGTGAGCAGCTGGTGGTCGTAGAGCCAGCCCAGCAGCTGCCAGTCGCGTGGTGTGAGCCGGTGCTGCATCCGCACCGCCTGCTCCAGTTTGGATAGTCGTGCCATAGCGATCACTTCCTTTCGTGTTGACGGATTACGTCCTTCCCCCTCTCGGGGAGAAAGAGAAGAACCCTTGTGGTCTTCTGGACCGCCCCGTTGCGGCCGACCGATACGATGACCTGGCCAGCCACGGAGACTCGGGTGTGCTCCAGGGGGCTAGGCCGAAGCAGCACACCCTGGAGCGCCGGCTCAAGCAATCGCTGGAGCACACCCACGCCGCAGCCGACGCCCTCCCGAGCCCGGTCGCCGAACTTTGTTGCCACTTCCCAGTACCGCGCTGTGAGGTGAAATGGGCCGCGCCGAAAACCTCACAGGACCTGTCAAAACCTCACAGCCCAGGTCACAGCGTTGATCCGAATCTTGGCTGTGAGGTTTATACGACGCCGAAAACCTCACAGCCGAGGCTGCCGAGCGCCGCGTCGCGACTGGCTCAGTCCCACGAAGCGAGTCGGCCGAAGCGGATCTGCCCCGACGTCCCGCCAAGTGACGGACTCCGGGTGATCGACGCAGCTGACGCTGCAGCGACCGACACTCACGGACCCAATCAAGGCGCACAGGTTGACGTTGACCACGACGCCCAGCCACACAGGCCGAAGACCTGGAGCACCAACCCGCCGCTCAGCGCGGTCGAGCAGGGTACCTCCTACTCCTGGCGCGACCACCCAAGGCAAACCTCACAGGCCCAACAGTGGCAGGACAACCCCTCAACGCGACTGAGTGAGGAGGTCCCGTGACCAGCGCTGATAGGTTCTGAGAGGCGCTGAGAGGTTTTCGGCGCGGCCCATTTCACCTCACAGCGCCGTACTGGGAAGTGGCGGGGAAGTCGGCGACCGGCTTCAGCTAGGAATATCGCTGGACGAGGTCAAATAGGCTGGTGGCATGCTATTGGCCGCTGGCCCGGCACGCGCGATCGGCGCAGCCTCACAGTCCCGGCTGCGCTTCGGCGAGGGTCCGAAGGACGACAATGCCTGGCGCGGTCGGCGCCTACTCTGGTTGGACGAGCGCCCGGCTTTCGACCTGAGCTTCTGGTGCGGCACATGCGGCTTCCTGTTCGAGCGTCTTGAAGGCGCCAACTCCACCTGTTCGCTGGAAGATGTTGACCGCCGTCTGGTCGACGGCCTAGACGGGATCGACGAGCAGGTGATCGACCGGTTCGCCTCGTTGCTGCCCCGCGGGCAGTATCTGCCGTTGCTGTTGCGGGTGCAGCCCAGTCTGGTGCGTCCCGCCGGGGACGGCGATTACTTCGCCAGCGAGCAGGTCGCCACCTGGGGTCTGAGCGGCTTCTGGGGACTGCCGGAGTATCCACGCACCCCCTACTACCGGACCTACGAAACCCTGGTCGGCGCCGACGAACATCTCTACGAGTTCGTCGTACCCATGGTTCCGCCGTCGTGGAACGACCAGGAGCAGGTCGCCCGCTACGTCACCGAGTTGGCTCGTTCGACGAAGCTGACCGCCGTTGCCGTGGCCACCCTGGACGTCTGCGTGCCCGCGATGGAGATGGCGCAGAGCACCGACTACTACAGGCACTGGGGGCTGACCCACTTCCTCCTCGATGGACACCACAAGATGCAAGCTGCCGCCACGAGCGAACGACCACTGCAACTGTTATCGCTGTTATCCATCGACGCCAGCCTTTGTTCACCGGACGAGACAAGCCGCGTACCGATGCTGCGTCAGCAGGCTCGTATCTCCCGGCTTCCACGCTGAAACCTGATGATCAGGCAGGCCCGGTTGGTCATGTCCAACCGCGACCGTCTCAGTTCAGCCCCGCGATCACCCCGCGCAGTCGATCCCTGAACTCGACCACCCGCGGAACGGCGGCATAAGGCTCTGAATCGGCGAGCAGATCGCGCAGTCTGGTTCGGACCATGGCCGAGCTGACGGATCCGGCCATGCGCAGAGCCTGATCACCGTCCTCACAAGCCTGTTCGGCTTCGCCTGCCCGCAGCCGCAGTCTCGCCAGCTGGATCTGGCCGACGAGCCTGTTACGCCCTTGCCCTTCGGGCACGACCGCCAGCTGGGCGATCGCATGCTTCTCGGCTTCGGATGCCAGGCGCGGGTCGTCCTGCGCCATCGCCACGTACGCACAGGCTGCGGCAACGGACAACCCTGCCTGAGACAGATCAAGTGCACGGTGCCAAAGTGCGGCCGCGGTCGACTTGTCTTCGTCGCTGGCTTGAGCGTAAAGATCGAAAGACAAGCTCAACGCATCTCGTACCTCGGACAGGCGTGAAAGACCAAGGTACGCCAACCCGTCTTCGGCGCGTTTGGCGGCCAGCCTTGCGCGCAGCACGGTGTACCGACGACGGTTCGGTGGGAGCTGACGAAGGGCAAGATCGTACAGACGCAGCGCTGCCTCGGGACGACCAAGCCAACGCATCTGCGCACCCATGTCGGCCAGGATGCTCACCACGAACGACTCCGCTCGCGGATCGGCCGACTCCCGAGCGGCCTGCAGTCCATAGATGAGGTACTGCTGGGCCGGCCCGGCAAGACCGCTGTCATGATTCAGCCAACCGACCAGCCCGGACAGTTCGGCGATCGCGGCGAGCAGCCGGTTGCCGACCGCTTCGCTGTACATGGCGTGCCTTGCGAGGTCGACGGCGTACTTGAGCTGACCTACCGCTGCCTCACGGCTGAGTACCCCGCCGATCTCGGCGTCAGTGGCGGCGAAGTAGCGCGTCGATCGCTCGATGGCTTCGACCTCGGTGGCGCCGATGCGCTGTGTGCCGTGGTCGCGAGGTTCCAGGCGGCCAGGTGACACGCTGAGCCAGTTGGCGATGGGGGCGATGAGCGCCGGGCCGGAGATCGCTTTGACTGCTTGGGTGAGGGTTTCGCGTCGGGTCAGCATGTCGGTCCTTATGAAGATGCCGAGTGCTTCCAGGGTACGTCCCGCGACCCAGGGTTGCAGTTGAGCGGCCGCGAGCGGTTTGCCATTGCGTAGTTCGGGCCAGATGACCTCGACCGGGATCGGGACGCCCCAGGCTTCGCTGAGGACTTCGGCGACTACGTCAGGATTGGAGATGGCCGAGCCGGCCAGCCAACGCTGGACCGTGAGATGATCGAAACCGGTACACAGCTTGCGCCGATTGTGCGCGCGGTCGTTGACCGCCTTGGCGAACTGTTGCAGCGAAGCGTAACCGGCGCCGCGGATCAAGGCATCAAGGGCCGGATTGCCGATGTGGTTGGCTGCCAAGGAGTTCGAGGTGTACCCGTAGTGCTGGGCGTCGTCAGACGGTTCGCCATGGGCATCGTTGGCGGCCAGCAGCACATCCAGCTGCTCCAACGTCACCTTGAGCGCGGTCGCCAGATTGGGTCGCTGCCACGGCTGCGGTTGTCTTTCGCCATACTCCCACCGGCGGACGGTGGACACATCTATGCCGAGCTGCTCGGCGAGCGCTTCTTGGCTCAGACCAACGATTTTCCGCCTAGCCGCCAACAGAATCCGTTTCATGCGAACACCTTTCCACCCCGCCCGCTGTCTGCACCGCCATTCACGCACATCACCACAGGATTTCGCAATGGTGGCACGGTTTCTGCGCGGTGGCGTCCGCATCTGAGGATGTCCGGTGACTGGCAACGTACACCACGACGGCAGAACAGCATCAGAGTTAGAACCGGAAGTTGGCGATCACTCCGATGGCGGCGTGTTCCGTCGTTACAGGTGAGACCATCGGTTTGGCGCACATGAACGGTGTTACGGGCCTTCGCCGGGATATGGACAAGCGCCACACCGATGGTCTCGCGCCCAAGAAGCGACGCCCGGTGCGAATCGCATCCCGCTCCGGAGCACCGCGCTGTAAAACCCCGGTGCCGGTACCTGGCCAAACCCTTCCCGGCCCCACCTTCAGCAAGTGGACCGGCACCGGGCCAGAGCTTCCTGTTTGTTCTTGGCCGTTCCCGGGCGAGCACACAGGAGACGAGCAGCCCCCACCCATTGATGGGACCTCAAGGTGGGGGCTGTTCCCGTCCATCGATGGGGAGGCAAGTCTGATAAGATCATCCTTGAAGGTCATCTAGAAGCGGCGGCATAGTCAATCTAGGGTTCGTGCGCACTGTTACTTACTCACTTCCTTCGGCCCAGTGCCCGCGTTTTTCGAATGAGTTATGTGGTTGATTGCCGACTTGATATTGCCTATCTTCATCAACAGCGAGCTGGTCGACAGAATGGGCGGAAATGGGCAAGGGCGGCAAGCGGCGTGAACGTCAAGCCAAGAAGCGTCGGGCACGCGATGGGCGGTCTGCGGGCGACTCGCCGCAAGTTCAGTCGATGGTTATGTCGATTGAGCGAGCGAGCGCCGTTTTTGCACATTACGTTCGGCTCGCCGACAGTTTTGAGGAGGCTGCGAGGTTGGCGCGGGCCGATCTGGTCCGGGCTGCAGCGCAGGTTCGTGACCTGGCTTGCGGTCTCGATTTGATTACGGTGGTGTCGAGCGTCCGCGTCAGCATGATCATGAATCGGGCTACCAGCGGCAGAGATGTCTCGGCTGCGATCCTCGAACTGATTGCAATGGTGCTGGCCGCCCGGCCAGTGCCAACCAGCGGGTCGACTGACACTGCCGGTGAAACTTCATTCATGCCCCCGCATTGTGAAGCTGCGGCTCAACATGCACTTGCTATTGGCGGGGTGATCGCCCTATTCGATACGCCACCGTCCGATCCGTACAGCAACGTTCTCTTCAGCTCCATCCAGCGCGAGATATTGCTGCGCAACCCGGTTTACCCACACATGCTGCTTGATTCTCTGCGCGGCATCTTTAACGATCCCGCCGTCGACGACGACTGCCGGGCGGCCCTGGGCTTCACTGGGCTGGAAGCCGTCAACGTCATGGAAGCAGTACGGATGTTGTCGATCGAGGGCCTGGCCGACAGGTTTACGCGGATGGAGGCGGTCCGGGAACGCTCCATGCCATATCTACGGGATTGGCGGCGTCGTGGCGACAGTGAGTCTCGGCTGCCGAAACACGAACACCGCGCGGTCGCCCAAGAACTTTTTGAGGCGATTGAGGGTTTGACCACCAACATCTCCGGCGCAACAGTCATCGACCTGGATGCCGTCGCAATGCGTACTGGATATGACCGCGCAGTCGTTCAGGCTGTGCTCGACCTCTTCACCTTGCCTGAGGTAAGCGACCTTGAGGCGACGCTGGAACGATTCTTCAGGGGTGACAACCCTTTGCGCACCGCCCCGATCGTCAGCGACGGTCAGGGCCGGCGGATGCTTGTCCACGACGGACTAGGGTTGTCCGCTGTCCGCGAGGTGATCGAAGCCAAGCTAATGGCAGCACAGCGCTGGGAACGCTACAAAGCACATCGAGGTGCCTGGACGGAAAACACCGCCATCGACCTGTTGAGCGGCGCGCTACCCACCGCCACCGTCTATCGCGGATTCAACTACTTCGTTCCAGACCCTAAAGCGGCCACGCCACAGACCGAACCAAACAAATACACCAAGCGGGTCGAAGGGGATGGCCTACTTCTCATCGACGACATTGCCCTGATCATCGAAGTCAAGTCTGTCGCGCTCACCGCCGAGGCAAGAGGCGGCGTTGCCCGCAAGCTGCGAGGCAAGCTTCGCGACATTGTCACCGACGCCGCCGACCAAGCCGGACGGCTACGCCAACGCATTGTCGAAGACCGGCGGATACGCGTAGGTGACGATGAGTGGATCGATGTGAGCGGCATTCGTGAGGTTCACACGATCGCGGTAGGGCTCGAAGACCTCTCCGGAGTCACGACCGCAACGATCATGCTTCTGGATGCTGGCATCCTGGCGCCAGATCACATTCCATGGACAGTCTCCATCCACGACCTGCGCATCGTGTGCGAACTGCTCGAACGGCCCAGCGAACTATTGCTATACCTCCGGCGTCGTACTGAGCCGCTGGCCACCTGGAAGTTCCGCGCCGTAGATGAACTCGATCTCTTCCTACTGTTTCTGCGGCGTGGCCTCTACGTCCAACCGAATCCTCACCAAGTGGCGGAGGAGCTGCCCTGGTCAGGTCCGCCATCAGTGTCTGACCTTCGGCGCTATAGCAGGCAGCATCCAGAAATCGTCACCAGCCACACCGAGCCTCTCGACGCGTGGTACGACTCGCAACTTGACCCGGATGCCCCGCGAGTGGACAAGCCAGGTCTGGTCGCTGATCCAGGCATTTTGCAACTTGTCGATGCCGTGGCCCTAACCGTGGCGCCGGGATGGTTGCCAACCGCGACATGCCTACTCGAAGGTGACTCGAAGGCTCAGCGGAAGTTCGGACGCTATGCCTGCGAGTTGGCCAAGCTCGTTCACCGCGATTCACGCCATCACTCCGTCACCCACCTGATGGGAGAAAGCTCTACCAAGCAAAACCTCCTGGTGTGGGCTTGCCTCGGACCAAACGAAGACGCGGACACAGCTGCCACGTCACTTCTGCAATACCTGCAGGCGAAGAAGCACCAATCCCGCGCCCACCGAGCTGCTTGTATGGTCTTCGATTCAACCGGGACTCAGTTGCTAAGACTCATCTACGACAACCGACCCAACGTCGCCGACCCTGAACTCGATCTGGCAGCCGAACATCTGGTCCCGCTTGAGAAAATGAGGGAGACCGTTCCTTACGGCTTTCGATCAGCACGGCGCCGCTCTTGAACCCTGGCTGGGAAAAGGGAGCGCTCTCGCTTTGGGGCACTGCGACCAATAGGCCTCATCTGGTCCACCTGACCGGTATCGCCGACATGAGCGAGACGCGCCTGTACCACTGCTTGGCCGCTCAGCCGACGCGAGGCGAATACTTATCTGGGCGAGAGGGCGGCTCGGACTGCGGCCCACACCGCCTGACCACAGCGCAGTCGGGCGCTTCGCGCCGATACCGATCACGTGGCGACCTCACGGTTAGCAAACTGCCGATGAAAGTGCTACTGCTGGCAGCGAGCGACGAGGCACTCGATGAGTGACTCCTTCCGTTTCTTATTGCCGTGGCGGCCGCGTTTGAGTTCCGGGTGGCACTACCCACGTGCCCTGGCAATGACCTCCTCGGTGGTCAGCGGGCTACGCGGGTGGAAGCTCAGAGACATCGGCGTCCGCAACTTGCGTGGTGATGCACCCTCCACGGCCAGATAGAACTCGCCGCTACTCAACCTCGAGATGTCAGGCACGTCACCGCCTTTTGCCTTTGCCATTTCCCGAGCCGCTTCGACCTGGATAGGGCTGTTGAGCAGCCCGTAGAACTGGGTCGCGGCGTTACCAGGGATTCGGTTGTGCAGTCCTTTGGGTGATTGCGTCGCGAACGCGAGGCCAAGTCCGTACTTGCGAGCTTGGGAGGCCAGGGCGAGTGTGCTCTGAGTGCAGGCAGTCATCGCGCCGGAAGGTGCTAGCGTCTGTGCTTCGTCCATCACTAGCAGGCCGAGAAGTGGCCGGTCGCTTTCGGCCGGGTGTTTTTTGATCCAAGCGAACAGCGCCATCTGCAATTGGTTCACGAAGCTCTGCCGCGCCTCCTCGGACTGAAGTCCGATCAGGCTGACAACCGATACCCGCGCCCGTTTGCCGGGCCGCGGTGTCAGAAGAAGTCCCGGATCCATCGGCGTTCCCGTCCCGCCGAACAGTGGATCGTTCACCATCGTCGCTGTCAGCGACTGGGCAAGTCCTGCGCCGATCTTGCCCGCATCATCGAGGTCGATGATGCCGTCGGGGAGGTCAGCGAGCGTATCGATGAGGCCGTTCATTCTCGTACCGCCGTGTCGTCCATAATGCTCAACCGCTCGGCGAAGCACCGCCTGCCCCAAGTGCGTCCGGGCTGCACGCCCGTTGAGCAGCGCCCGCGGAGCAAGCGACGCCACCGCGGCCTCTACGGCTTCAGCGAATTCATCCGGGTCGTCCAGGGTGGCGCGGAAGTCCGGTAGCGGCTGGAAGCTCAATGGACGGCCCGATTCCCGCCGAGGAGTCCAGACCACGACCTCGGTGTGTTCGAGATATTCGGCGGCCTTGGTTGCATCGCCTTCACGCCAGTGCGATGGCGGATCGGGCCACGCGTCGCCCAACCGTGCCAGGTCGTTATTGGGATCAAGCACGATGGACGAGACGCCCTGCAGCGCGCATTCCTCAACGATACGGCGGATTAGGACAGTCTTACCCGATCCTGAACCAGCGAAGATGGTCATATGCTTGCGAAGCGCCTCGAGCTGAAGGGATATCGGCAGCCCCGTCTCGTAATCATGACCCACGGTGATCGCAGGGCTAGGTCCTACCGTAGAATCGGCTGCTTGCAAGGCATATTCCGAGGTATCCGGTGGGTGGGTTTCGGCGTTCGTCGCGGGCTCCCCGGCCGACGGCCTAACCGCACTGTGTGGAATGGACGAGCCGCGTGGCTGACCCACACCCCCACTGTTTGGCCTCGCTGTGGGCCGCCACGTTTCCACGTCGGAAAGCGTCCTCTGCAATATGGCAATCTTCTCGGTGGGCCGGCGCGCTATCAGCCAAGGCTGTGCGTTGATGGGATCCGTTTCCAGCAGGGCTTTCAGGGCTGAGAGAATGCGCAGGTCCTCGTGGTCCACGGGGATGGTCTGACCTCCCGCATCCTTGAACGCCTTGAGTGCCTGCTGCGTCTTGGCGCTGTCCGACCACCGGCCGTTGCGCAGCAGGAACAACTTCCGCTTGGTCACCGCCATGTCAAGGCCGGCCGCGGTATTGGCCCCTCTCAACCTGTTCAGCGCCGCGTTGCCGTGGTGCTTGTCGCTGATCGCGCGGAAGCACCAGTGGACCTGATCCCGGGTCTCTTCGTTAAGGGTCAGACGGAGCCGCGCGTGCAGGTCGGGTTTGGCACTGGGAGGCGGGTCGACAGTGAACACCTCGCTCCGGCGGGGATCCTCCAAAATCCACGCGTTCAGCCCGGCCCCCAGCAGCGCCGGGAAATTCGCGTCCTCTGTGTCGGCCTCCAGCGGCGTGATCACGTCCGCCGCCTTCTTCAAGGAGTCGAAGCGTTTGTCGAACTCGGCAAGGGTGTCGGAGTCGGCGGCCGGCGGCACGATCGCGGTTTGCGGTTGCGGCTCCGCAGCCGGTGGATCCTCGAGCCTTGCCAGCTCGACGATTTCGCCGGAGAGCAGGCAGGAACGGATGTGGGCGTCAATGGCGATCAGTAGCTGGCGTGGGGTGTAGTCTCCCGCATCGTCGAACGCCTCCGGACGCACTGGCCAAGTCTCATAAGGCGGCACGAAGCCGACTTCGCTGAAGTACACGCCGAAGCGTCGCGCGATGAGTTCGCGGGCAAGATCCTCTCTCCCGATGGAAAAGAGGTGCGGTATCTCCCGGAATCTGTCGGCCACCGTGTCGGTCGCCTTGGTCTTGACGAGTGTCCAGGTCGTGGGGATACAGCCCACCACGGTCATCGTCCGCCTGGTGCGCTGACGCAGTGACATGAGGCCGTGGGCCACGCTCTCCAGGACCGCAGCCTGATGCCGCTCCTCCGGACTTCCGGCCGGATGTGCGGCCATCGGATCACCACCCAGCGCCGACTGCGCCAGCAGCGTGTCGATCTGATCTACGGCGATCACGACCGGACCGGTCAGGGCTAACAACCGGGACAGTTCCTGGACTACCTCCTCCGGGCTTCGGGCGGCCCGGCGCATGCCCCAGGCGGCACGTTCGCCCGCAACGGATTCATCGTCGCAGGAGAAGTAGTTGTCGGCCACCTCGCGATGGCCGATGCTGGCCGAGGCGCTGAGCGCGAGCGCTCGGGCCGTGTCCTGGCTGGTCCGCGCGACGTACTCGTCGATCTCGGTCAGCCCTTCGATGAACGCATCAAGCGCGCCCTTGGTCAGGGCGGTCTCGCCCATAAATGCCCGCCGGGCCGAACGGGACACCCCGACGCGAGCCGAAAGGCGCCGCAGCAGCAGCCGCAGCTGCGTCTCGCTGCCGGGCACCGGCCGGGCCAGGCCGTCGAGCTTGGACGCCAGGACGCTGGTCCAGAAGCTTCTGGCGTCTAGCAGGCTCACCAAGAAGAAGTATCCGCCCGCCGCCTGCACTTGCTGGCGGAGCCAGCCGAGCAGATGGGTCTTGCCGGAGCCGCGCTGTCCCTGAAGCACCAGGCCGATCGGGCTACCGTCCCGGCTCTCCGCCGCCTCCTCCAGGCCTTTCTGCACCGCCTGGAGGACACGGGCGTGCAGACCGTCGACGTGGTACGGCAGCGGTCGCCACACATCGTCTGGGTGCGGCGCCCAGTTGAACCTCAGTGCCGCGAGAGCGGCGCGCTCCTGCTCAGTCATTACACCCCGATCGCCAGCAGGTGCTTGTCCTGTCCACCCAGACGGATCGCCGCGGCCCGGTCGGCGTCGGTAAGGGACTTCTGGTTGTTCTCGGGTACGAGGTTGACGTCGTCGGCTCGGCTGAGCTTGCGCAGCGCCTCGTCCACGGCGGCCGTCGGCACGTCGGCGAAGAACGGGCGCAGTCTGGTCAGGCTTACCCAGGCCCGGGGCTCGGCGGCCAGGGCGGCATAGGCGCAGCGCAACCGGGCCTCCAAGTCGGAAGGCGCCTGCCTCGGCGCGATTTCGTTGTGGGAGAACATCTCGGAGAAGCTGGTGTAGCCAACGCGAGGCAGCACCCTGTCCCGTAGATTCGTCTGAAGCGTCGTGAGGGCGGCCCCGAGCGCACGAGCCTTGGGGTTGATGAAGTTGAAATCGTCCATCACCCTGAGCCAACCCTTGTCGTCCAACGTATGGAAGTATCCCGCGTTCCCCTTTCTGACGCTGTGGACGTAACCCAGGTCGTTGAGCTTGTCCCGACTGGGCTTCTTGACATCCAACCCGAAGCGATTGTTCAACTCGCTATTGGCGATCTCCCGGGCTTCCGCCATCAGAACGATCAGGATGGCGCTCTCGGAGGGCGTCAGGTCGTCGTTGGCCATTGTTTCCCTTTCTCGGACTCACGTTGCTTCTTGAGGAACTGGCCGATTTGCGCGACCACCCCTTGGATGTCGTGACGGACGCGAGCGTTGGTGAACCTCAGGACCGCATAGCCATCTAACTGAAGCTGAACGTCGCGGCGGCGATCGGCGTCAAACTTGACGGGCTCACAATGTTCCGGCCCGTCTATCTCGACTACGCACCGTTCCTCCGGCCAGATGAGATCGAGCCGCACAGGGTTGCGCAGAACATGAGACTGATAGGTCTGGTTCCAACGACGCCCAAATGCCCATTCCTGTGAAGCCAGCTCTTCCTCCAGAGCCGCTTCGGCGGCGCTTCGCGGATGAGGCGAACCTACAACCGGCGCTCGCAACGGAGGCACCGCGACCTCCGTTGAACCCGGCACCGCAAGAGACACCGAGGTAAACCAGTCGACGGTCCTCAACGGCGCCCCGGCCAGCCATACGCCGAACCGGCCATGATCGGCAAGCCATGCGCATCCGGCCGCGATCACTTGCTCGCTTCCGTGATCGAGCCCGTCAGGGATGTCGACAATGAGGACAAGACGGTGATGCCCGAGGCCTTCGCCGATTACCCTGACTAGCCCAGCCGCGCGGTATTCCGGAGCATGGCGACGCCGTACCGCGGCCTGCCCTCCCAGCGCCGCTGCGGCTAGATCGCTGAGAAATGGTCCGGAATAGCCATGCTTAGCCGCGTGGACCGTAGCTATGGCTCGAACTGCGATCAGCCCGGCACCGGCCGGTGTGTGAACGTGGTCGGCCCCCGGCAGCCAGGCCGGAAAGAGACCGATCGCCGCCGATTCGAGATCGTCAAGCACTTGGCTAACAAATCCGGCGGGTGTTGCGGCATGAGCCAGCCGAAGCAGTACCGGCGCCGGCAATTCGCCGCGGCTCCGAGCCATCGTGATCGCAAGAGCGTCCGCAGGCAGGCCATGCACTTGCACGACACGATCAACCGGCGCCTCCATCATGGAAGCCACGTCGTCGCTTCGTCGTTGAGACGCGGTCATGGTCATCCTGTCGTACCAGGAAGGCCATCAGCGCGCAGCCCGAGCCTGCGTACCCGCCAGACGAGCCTGCGGTCCGTCGCCGCGCCTGCCGCGAGCAGTGCCAGATATCGCTCAGCAGCAAGGTATGTCCCCGCGTTGACCTCAGCCAGCAAGACGTCCAGGTCACCGTTGTCGAAAAGCATGAGCGTCAGTTCAATCGCCGCGTCCTCATCGCCACTGTCGGCTGTGGTCCGCAACCACGCAAGATCCGCCTCACTTGGCCGCGATACTGACTCCAACCGCTCCAGATGAAGCGCAGCAACAATATCGCCGTCCGCAGCTCGCTGTTGAAGTTCATCCTTTCGCCTCAGGCTGGCGAGCAAGTCCGCCAAACGCTCGGTGGCGAAGCGATGCCCGCCATTTGCCCGCTCCCGAAGTTCGTCCAGGCAGCCTCGGTCGACGAGCAGATCTACCAAGTCGTCGGCCGCCACTGCATCGCCCGCAGCCGCGCGATCGCGCAGCCTGGCGGCCTGTCCACCATCGTCGAGAAGCTCGTAGAGCAGCTCCTCAGCAGCTGGGTCTAACTCCGCTAGCTGCCGGAGCAGTTCGGCACGCGCCTGTAGGTCAATAAACTCCGAGCGAACCTCTCGACGACGTCTGTCACCGGGAGCGGCTCCGGACCAGGCTTCTATTAGGCACATGGCCTCACTGAGCCTGTCCTGCCTGCGTAGCAACGTCACCAGTTCCAAGACTGCGGCGGGGTCGCCTGCTTCGTGGAGTCGGCTGAGAGCACGCTCGGCGTAGCCGTACCGCATGCGGACAAGAGCAGCGCTTGCCATCCTACGGAGATCATCTGGATCATGCAGGTGGGTCACCAGCGCCGTCCACAGGCTGTCGGGCGGGCACTCGACTCGGCGAACGCTCGAAATATGCTGCGTGAGGTAGTCGGCCACGACGTAGCCTTCGACGCTACCTGCTGTTATGCCAGCGACCGGCGTCAGTGCGGAGACCGCCCCGTGCAGCATGTTGGTCGCGTGCAGCAATGCCTGCTGCGTCCAGTATTCGGGCGAAGCGACGCGCTGTGCAGAAGTCAGATAGCCCGCCATCGCGGCGGTCAGCAGCTCCGTGGACAGCGGGCACTGCACACCGAGGCGCCGGGCATCGACAGCAGCTGTCAAGATTGCCCTGGCGTATGGATCGGGCGCCTGTTCCCATGAGTTCACCAGATCGGGGCCAGCGGCGAGCACCTGAGTCAGTCCGGTGTCCGACACTTCCAGCGCGGCTTCGATCCTGGTGTCGGTTGCCGCGAGCCGACTGGCACGCTGCTGCTCCTGCACTGAAAAGGCGTCAGAAACGTTGATCACGTCGGCGAGCTCCAGGAGCCGCCGGTCCTCAGCGTAGACGTCGCCGGCTTCTCCCTGTAGCAGTTGCTTGCGTGCGAAGTAATAGTTCGGCCAAAGCGTTCCCACCACGATCGTTCCTGCCCGGACCAGTGCTACGACATCCGTCTTCCGCAGCGGCGGGTCGGCGCCAAGATAGCGGTGGAGCTCATCAAGCCAGAGCACAGTGCGGTCGGTTGGCCTTGCCAGGTGGTCATGGATGTCCTGGACGCGTGCCGGCTGGACGAGCCACCATTCCGGCACGATCGCTCGCACCGCCTCGTACAGCGAACGGGTCTTGCCGCACGATGATTTCCCCAGCAGGAGCACGAAACAGCCCCGCTCCGACCCCCGAGCGATCAACTCGTGCAGCCGCTCATCGAAGTCGCGCTCAACATACCCGGGGAGATCATCCGTCGCACCGTGGATCGAGATGGCGGGGTGGACCCCGAGCTCACGTGGCGACGCCTCATCAAAGCGTCCAGCGTTCGCCGGGCCTTGGCCGACTGCGGCATTGATCCGCCGCCATGTCTCCAAGAACCGTTCCCGCTCCTGTGACGGCACATGCCAAGCTGCTAGCAAGCTTTCCAGCAGGTCCATCTTGATCGGCCGTCGGCCGTTCAGAGCGTCGCTTACGGTGCTCGTCGGCAGCTCGCGCAGCCGAGGGTTCGCCTTGAGGTTTACTTTTGCGATCCGCTGAAGGTCATTCAGGCTTTTTCCGATCTCGTTGTTGATGTTGTTCAAATGCGACGCGAGATCGGCCCAAGTGCGGATGCCTGAAAGATCCGCAAGTACGGCGGACACCAGTGGATCATCCTTCCCGTGCGCGCTTCGGACGTTCCGGGACAGCCTACGAATAGAGCCCTGGTGGTCGCCATAGGAGTACTTCGCTACATCTTTGTGCCCGTTCGACCCATCCCAGGTCGTCCGCAGTCGTCCGACGGTGTCGACCAGCAATCACGGATCTTGCTGCTCTGGTTCCCGTCCAAACGAACCGAGATGAGTTGCGAGGTCGACAATGGGTACACAGCAAGCGCAGCGGCCGTCCGCGGTCCGCCCCCCGCAAGGAATGAACATCGGCGTTCTGAAGAGGACGCTTGGACGATGCGGCATGAGCGTCAGCCGATACGACATTGAGCAAGTCAAGCTGCTGATAGGTGCAGATGGACGCTCCGCCTATGGCTCCAGCCCTCACGATGGACACGGTCGTCCGCTGCTTGGAAAGGGCGGTCGTCCTTTGATCCAGTTGTCCGATCTGGCGTTGCGAGATTGGCGCACTGCGGTCGTCACGGTTTTTCATGAGGTCGCTCACCATCGCTCGTACCGCGCCGTTGGCCACGGGGGCACCGAGGCCGCTGCCGAGCAATACGCCCAGCGGATGTTCGACCTGTTCACTCGGAGTTGGATCTAGTCAGACTTCAACGGAGCCGACGGAAGTCAAGCCATAGCCGACGCCGTGATCCCAAGTGTCAACGGTAACGGCGGCTACGGAAGTGCCCGCCCAACAGGCGAGTTAGGTAGTCTGTTGGGTGGCAAACGACCCCGGCGCTTCGCAGCCCTGGTGGAAACGTCACGGCGCTCATTCTCGAAGCGCCTACATCACGCATGATCGCCCGTTTCAACAACTATGCGATCAACATAATTGCAGCTCGGCATCTATTCTGATTATGTGGTTGGGGTTCAACACTGGCCTCGGACACGAACCAAATCCCAACGGTGTTCGCCAAGATCAATAATGGCGTACACCGTTTGTGTTTCTGCGGTGTAGGTCAGCTTGAGCCGAAGGCTTCGGTACAGGTCGAGCTTTTGGTCGGGTGTGGCCTCCTCCAGGGCCGCAGCGACATCGCCCAGCTCGGCGATCAGCGAGGCGATGTCCTCGGCGGTCATCGAGTCGACGGCGTCGACGGCGCGCGCGGCGGGACGGCTTGCCAGCGCTTCGTTCCGCTGCTGTTCGGCCTCGGCGATCCAGGCAGCCACGACGGCTGGGCTGGCTCCTTCGTCGAGGGCCTTCTTGTAGCGGGCGATCTTCTTGTCGAACTCGGCGGCGATGTCGCGGTTTGCCCGCTGCTGCTTCGGAATCGCCGGCCTGGCCTCCCCTGTGAGTTGGCGTGCCAGCAGTTCGATCGTCTGGTCGCGCTGCGAGGGGTCGAAGACTGATGCGAGCCAGCCGTCGATCGGCCCAGTCAGCAGGTCTTCGCGCATGATCACGTTCTTGGGGTGGTCGACGCTGTTGGCCAGGGCGTAGTCGGAGGGGTAGCGGCATCGGTAGTAGGCGATGTTATGCGAATGCTGACCCTGCATCCGGCGCTGGCACACCGAGCAGTAGATGAGACTCTTGAAGACGTACGGGTGCCGGGTGCGATGTGGCTTGTGCGCGGCGGGCTTGTGCGCCCGCGACCCGAACAGGTCGCGGGCGGCGTTGAAGGTCTCGTCGCTGACGAGGGGCTCGTGCACGATCTCCTGCGAGGTGACCCACTTGTCTCGCGGGTTCCACCGCATGATCGGCATGTGGCCCAGGGCGACGTCATCGACGTCGACGAGCACCTCGTCGGTGCGCTGCTTATTCCAGACCTCTCGGCCGGTGTAGCGCGGGTTGGTCAGGATCACCCGGACCGCGCTTTTGGCCCAGGCACGACCGTCCCGATGAGGGTTGCGCTTGTGGTCGTAAGCTGAGGGAGAAAGGATTCCGTCCTTGGTCAGGGCTTCGGCGATGGCGAAGATCCCGTTGCCGTTGAGGAAATCGCGGAAGATACGCATGACAACGGGGGCAGTCTGCGGATCGGGTGTTAGTCCGTGCAGGCGCTTGCCGTCGGCAGCCTTCTGCGGATTCGGGTGCGGCCCGAGATCTTTGAGCATGTAGCCGTATGGCGGCCGTCCACCGAGGTAGCGTCCCTGCAACTGCGCCTGTGCGGCCATAGAGCTGTGCACGCGTACCTTCACCCGAGTCCGTTCGCCCTTACTCATGCCGCCGAAGACCGACATGATCAGATCGTGGGCCTCGTTGTCTGGATCGATGGCGCCGCCAACCTGCGGTACCCACAGCTTGACGCCGAAGTGGGCGAAGACCGGAATGGTCAGACCGTACTGGTTGCCGTAGAAGGCGCGATGGGGCTCTCCGATGACGACATTGTCAAAGCCGCGGTTGGGGTCTCTAAGAGCTGCGAGGAGCCGAGTCGCGTCGGGTCGGCGAGGCCAGGGAATTGAGCGGCTGTCCCCGACGTCGAAGAAGTTGGCGACTATTATTCCGCCAGCCGGCTTGATGAGGTTTTCGGCGAGCCTATGTTGCCAGTTGTACGAGGATTCGGGGTCTTGATTGTCCTCGGTTGAGACTCGTCCATAGAAGGCGAAGCAATGTGTGTAGCACGGGTTTTCAAAGGGCGGATGCGTGTTCATTTAGCCTCCATTGTGTTTGGCGTCCTCTGTGCTCTGCGCCTGTCGCGCACTTCGAGCAGCAGGCGAAGCAGTGCCTTGGTGGCGGAGGGATCGAATACGGGCGGTTCGTTCGGTAGGACAATGGATAGGTCGTCGGAATTGGAATGTGGTCTAGCCCTAGTGTAGTTGTTTTCGCTAGTTGATTTACGCCGTTGGGTATTGCGATTCGACATTGTTCCCCAATGGATTTGGCGGCGCTCTCGCGCGCGGTAAATAGGCCATGCGGGGAACCTCCATTCGTTTTGATACTCGGACGTTATTGAGCCCATCGAGGTGCTCTCGATGGGCTCTTCAAATTTCGACTTGATTGGCTCCAAGTCGCGGCTCGTTGGCGGTTGCCGAAGTCCTTATCGGATGGATCGGGCGACCAAGCCACTCCTGCCCGGCTGTGACTTTCAGCTGTACTTGTCACCAAGGTGGTGAGCTGCGACCTCCGCCGCTCCTGTCAGCGATGGTTGCCACTGATCTTCGTGGGTAGTTGTCACTTGGTGGCGCCTTCGACGTCGATTCCGTGTTGCCTGGCAACCTGGCGCTGATTCGTGCTCGTCGGATTGGCGCTGCCGAGACAATTGGCTTTCGCTCTGGCGATCGGATAAGAGGATTGATCCTTTGGCCTGTTGTCTCCGCCGCGAACACACGTCGGATGTCGCACGCCGCTGACTGGGCGAATAGGTCGCTTGCGCGTGTCCGATCGAGGACATCTATCCCTGGCGACGGCCTGCATCCGGTAAGACCTGACTCGTATCTGTAGGCAGCTCTACAGCGTCAGACAGTTCGTACTCGCCCAGGGAGGGCCACCCGGTGGGACTATTCGGACCTAGCGTTCCTCTCGACGAGGATCTCCGACGTGCCCTGATTGACGACAACGGATCCAACCGCAAGTTGATCGCGAAGGGGCAGGATGCGATCCGCAGAGCTCTGCGCCAAGCGGAGAACGTCACTGCGATCGCGGTCGACCGCTACGCCGGTTGGCCCACGCTCGTGGTCACAGACCGTCGGTTGCTGGTCATGGACCGCGGGGGAAGGTCGGTGCAGAAGAGTATTGATCCTGAACGAATCGATCAAGCTGCTCCCAGCGTGTCGGGCGCCGTGCAGGTGGTACACGATGGTGGTGAGCTTGTGATCCGGCTCGGGACATACGCCTCGGCGCAGGCAGTGGTCCGAGCTATCAATGGCTCCTTGCTGTCGCGGCGTCCGCGCACCATCCCGACGCTGTATCCAAAGTTCTTCCTGGACCTCTTGTCCGCAGCAGGAACCCCGGCAACACCAACCAACGTGAGCCGTTTCCTTGAGCGAGTTTTCGTCATGGTCAAGTCGCAGGCCAACCAGTTCTTCGAGCAGCTGGACGATCCACATGCTCAGGCCGAGTTCGCGCGCCATTTCGACGGTGGCGGTCCGGAGGACCGCATCCTGAATTCGGTCGATGACATGATCGACTGGCTCTGGAATTGGAACCCAGCGTGCCACCGTCCACTCGAACGAACTGTCCAGAAGATCCACGACCTGCTGTTGCAGCCGCACAGTTTCCTGCACACCAACGGCGGCGACATCACACCGTGGTCAGAGTGGGCGAACAAGTCATAGCAGGGGCGGCTGGACCTGAGCGACACACCGATCCGTTGAACCGCCTACGCTGTGGACAGTGACGTGGAGCTGCGTGAACTTCTCGAACGGATGGCCGGCGTCGAACGGATGTGCGACGCCGCGCGGCAGCGCAACGACGTGCCATTGCTGGACCAGGCAATTGCCGAGGCGCGAGCTGTGGCGTCACGGCTGGCTCCAGGTCACACTCATCATGCCGGTGTCCACGCAGAACTCGCGCGCTGCCTCAGTCTGAGATACCGGCTTACCGGCGACGTTTCGGGCCTGAGCGAGTCGATCGACGTTCTGCGTGTCGCGGTCTCGGCTGCCGCACCGACCGACCCGATGCGGCTGGTCTGCCTCAACAACCTGGGCAACGCCTTGGCCGACTGGCATCAACACACCGGCGACATCGCGGCGCTCGACGAGGCCGACACATCCTTTCGAGCAGCCATCTCCCTCGTTCCCGAGAATGACCCCCGCCAGGCCACCGTGCTGAGCGCGCTTGGCGACGTCCTGCACGAGCGCTACCGGGCAGGGGGCCAGGTGGCACTGCTGGACGAGGCGCTGCTGTTCGTCCGGTCAGCGGTGCGCCTGCTGCCGCCGTCGACTCCCGGGTACGCGATAGCCGCGAACAATCTTGCGAACGTGCTGCTTGAGCGTTACCAAGTCACCGCCGACCGCGAGGCGCTGGAGGAGGCGGCGTCGGCGCTCCGGTCGGCCCTGACTGTCGCGGCGCTCGACCCCGCTGACCGCGCGCTGGCACTCGGAACGCTGGGCACGACGTTGATGCTGGCGCATGAGGCGACGGGAGACCTCGCGATACTCACCGGAGCGGAGCAGGTTCTGGCCGAGGCTCTTGAGCTCACCCCCCACGGTGGCGCCACACGAGCGGGCCACCTCAGCTCGTTGGGCAACGTCCTTTCCGACCGGTACCGCAGGACCGGCGATAGTGAGGCGCTCGACCGCGCCACGGCGCTCTACCGGCAGGCGGTCGACGCGGTCGATGCATCAGACGTGTCCTATCCGGCGTTCGTGTCCAACCTGGCCAACACGCTGTCGGAACGGTATGACCTCCTCGGCGACCTACGCGCGTTGGACGAGGCGGTGGCTCTTCTGGGCCATGCGATGACTCTGTCCACCCCATCGGGCAAGGCACTCGTGGGCAGCAATTTGGGTGCAGCATTGCTTCGCAGATACCAGCGGGAGCAAGACCGGGTTGTTCTCCACCAGGCAATCTACGCCCTGGAGGGTGCGCTGGCGGCCACATCGGACGGTGACGTGCGCCGACCCATGATCCTCAACAACCTCGCAAACGCGTTGCACCAGGACTACAAGCTCACCGGCGACGCGTCCCGGCTCGTGGATGCCGAGCGCACCTACCGCGAGGCTGCTGGAGCCGGTCGTGCCGGCGACCCGGCCAAGGTGATGGCACTCAGCAACCTCGCCAATGTCCTGCACGACGCCTGGCAACGGTATTCCGATACGGATGTCCTCGCCGAAGCCGTCGACGCGCTACGACAAGCCGCGAGACTTACCGACCGAGGGCACGGCATCCGCGGGATTGTGCTAGCCAACCTCGGCGTGGCCACCCGGGAACTGCACGACCTGACCGGGTCGTCGTCGCTGGCGGACGAGGCACGGCAGGCATTCGCCGCAGCAGCCGAGTTGCCTTTCGCTGCGCCCCGCACGCGGGTCAGCGCAGCCCGCTCGTGGGGCGAGATGGCCGTAGCGGTGCGCAGCCAGGATGCTATACGCGCATACCAGACGGCGGTCGAACTGCTTCCGCATGTAGCTCCACGGCAGCTGAACCTGTCGGATCAAGAGTTCGGCCTGGCCAGCTTCACGGGCCTGGCTGCCGACGCCGCCGCGGTCGCCCTCGACAACGGCGATGTCCCCGAGGCGCTGAGGCTGGTGGAGGCAGCCAGAGGAGTCCTCATAGGACACAGCATCGAACGACAGAGCGATCTCACCCTGGTCCACGAACACGCACCCCACCTCGCGGAGGAGTTCCGCGAGTTGATCACCCAACTCGACACGCCCGTTACCGCCGCGCCGTTCCTGGCGATGAGCCCGGCCAGCCACGGCACCGGCCAGGTCCGGACCACGTACGCGGCCGAGGTGGCGCAGCGCGCCGACATCACGCACCGGTGGAACCGGCTCCTGCAGGACATCCGCCACCTTTCCGGCCTCGAAGGATTCCTGAGACCACCCACCGCGTCCGATCTCATCCGCGATGCCGGCGACGGTCCAGTCGTGGTGCTAAACGCCAGTCGCCACCGCAGCGACGCGCTCGTGGTCATGCGGGGCCGCATCTGGTCCATACCGCTGCCGCAGATGACACCGGAGTCGGTGGCCCGACAGGTACTGGCGTGTTCCGGCGCGATAGCTGGCGCACACAACCCGTTCGGGGCGATCTCGGAGCGGCGGGCCGCCGAGGACGCCCTCCTGGAGATCCTGTCCTGGCTGTGGGACACGGTCGCCGAGCCGGTCATCGACGCTCTTGCACCGTACCTGGTCGACACCACCCGGATCTGGTGGGTGCCGACCGGACTGCTCAGCTTTCTACCGATCCACGCGGCCGGACGTTATGACGATCGCAGCGGCCGGGAGGCCAACATTCTCGACCGGGTCGTCTCCTCCTACGCGCCGACGGTCCGCTCACATGGCCACGCACGCCGTCGGGCATCCACGGGCTCAGCAAGCACGCTCGTCGTCGGGATGCCGGAGACGCCGGGCTGGTCACCGCTTCCCGTCGCCGCGGCGGAGTGCCAAGCGGTAGCCGATCTCGTCGGCGCCACGCAGGTGCTTGTCGGCGAAAAGGCTACCCGGCAAGGGCTTCTCGACGAACTAGCGCGGCACCAGCACTTCCATTTCGCCGGCCACGCGCACGGCAACCTCTCAGCCCCCTCCCAAGGGCGCCTGCTCTTGCACGACCACGCCCGAACCCCGTTCACGGTCGCCGACGTGGCCCGGCTCAATCTCACCGGCGCCGAGGTGGCGTTCCTGTCCGGCTGCGACACGGCCCTGTCGGGCATCGAACTGGCCGACGAGGCGGTCAACTTTGCCTCGGCCTTTCATCTCGCCGGCTTCCGGCACGTGGTGGCGAGCCTGTGGTCCATCGATGACGAGCTTGCCGCGCAGGTAGCCACGCCAGTGTGGCGTTCCATCAGGGACCGCCGCAACGCGATCAACATCGCCGCGGCGGTGAACGAAGGCATTCGAGCCCTGCGCGACCAGTGGCGGCGCTGCCCCTCGCTCTGGGCAGGGTACATCCATGTGGGGCCGTGACATCGTCGGAGGGATCAGCGCAATGGTGGTCGATCAGATCGGGCTCGCGGCTCTGTGCGACCTGCTCAGTTCGTTGTCGGGCACGTCGCTGGACGAGCAGCAGCAGTCGCAGGTCCAAACGATGATCGTGACCGCACGCCGCGGCGACCAGATCGGCCAGCGGCTGACTGATCTCGCCGCGCAGCTCGGCATCCGGCTCGCTGTCGGCAACCTCCGCGGCACCGATCCGGCACGACTGGCCGGGCTGCGTGGGCATCCCCCGACCGAGATCTACTGTTGTCCGACCCGCGAATGCGGCCGCCAATGGGTCCGGCGACCGGGATGCGATGTGCCGCTGTGCCCGATCAATGGCCAGCGGTTAAGTGAACCGCGCCCATGACAGCAGGGTTCTTCAGCGAGCTCGGCAAGCAACTGGCCGAGAAGTGGCTCACCCTGCTGGTGCTTCCCGGCCTGCTGTTCGTCGCCACCGCGGCGACCGGGTTCCTGGCCGGGCACCAGCACGCGGTGGACGTTGGGCAGCTTGTCCTACGCGGCGACCGGCTCGCCGGCGAGCTGGAGAGGGCCGGCGCCACCGGGGTCATTCTCGCCGCAGTCGTGACCCTGTTGGCTGCCGCGGCGTGCGGCCTCCTGGCCCGTGCCGCTGGCTCGGTCGTCGAGCGGATATGGCTCGGTGTCTGGCCAGCACCCCTTCGGCGGCTGAGCATCTCACGGACCGAACGCCGCGCCAAGCAATGGGAAGCTCTCTCTGAGCAGTACGAACAGGCCGTTAAGGCCGGTGCGGATGCGGCCATCAGGGACCGTCTAGCCGACGATCGCCGACGGGTCAGCGGGGCTGAGCCTCAACGCCCAACGTGGATGGGTGACCGGCTCTGCTCGGTCGATGCCGTGACTTTGGCCGAGTACGGACTGGATCTCAGCTCGGCATGGCCGCGCCTGTGGCTGCTCGCCTCGTCAGACTCACGCGACCAAGTCCAAGCCGCGCGGGGGGCCTTCGACCGCGCGGCCGTGTTGGCAGGCTGGGGCTTCCTCTACCTGGGGATCGGAACCTGGTGGTGGCCGGCCGCCATCGTCGCGCTCGTGGTGTTCTTGACAGCGTGGACCCAGGGCAGAAGCCGAATCGATGCCTACGCAGACCTCGTCGAGGCGTTCGTCGACCTTCACGTCGGTCAGCTCGCCCACGCGCTGGCCATCCCGCACACCGGATCGGACACCGAAATCACCCTGATCGGTCAGCAGATCACCAGACGCCTTCGCAAGGGCCGCTGACCCTGACCCAACGACGGCGTCGCTCGTCACGGCCTCGTACGTGGACCTGTGCTCATCTGAGATATCGACGTTGTTGTTACCTCCTCGGCGCGTCGCCGAGACGCCAGGGCAGTCATTCGCTTCGATGACCTGGTGCCTGTTGTCGACCGTGATGTACGCGCTGCTGGCCGAGTCCGGCGCGGGTGTGGTCTCACCGGCGGTCGGGACGAGCTGCCGGTCCAGCACGACGGGCTGAACGACGCCCGCGCTGCGCTGGGACGAGCGCACCGCCACCGGACCTTCGTGGTGACAACTGACGCTCAGAAACGACAAAATGCGGCTGTCCGTCACACCTGCTGTGACTACGAGAGATAGTTGGCACCGGCGCGAGCGTGTCATCGGTGGGTTCCCAGCGGTGGTTGGCATCGGCTACCGGGGCTAGTTGGTACCACTTTGTTCGGGTGGGCAATTAGGACACCCCTGCGTAACCAGTCTGGAAGGTTCGGTTGTTGTGGGTTGCCCGCGGAACTTCAGTACCTAACGGGGACTGGGGTCAGGGCGGCAGGGTGGTGGGGGCCTACTTGGCGGGTGGCGCCGTAAACCGCGAATGTCGAGGAATGCTCAGAACCTGTGGATCGAAAGTTGAGAAGGGGCGTACCTTCTCGATGATCGGATTTATAGGTTCGAGCAATGGCCGACGTTGACGCGTCGGTCGGGAAGGCACGCCAGTGCTTA
>Ga0075418_10001312_pt1 | contig 28169 bp, 23 predicted proteins | sample SoiMetdeltSBSDD2_FD_81776 | JGI IMG/M metagenome (GOLD analysis project Ga0075418, IMG submission 81776) | Bulk soil microbial communities from a Populus tree surrounding site in Tennessee, USA - Soil MetaG P. deltoides SBSDD2 | ecosystem: Environmental > Terrestrial > Soil > Tree plantation...
AATCAACCCGGCGCGTTCGAGCGGCGCCGGGTCAGGGGGGAATCGAAGCGGGCTCGGCCCGCTCCACGAGCGCTTACTTCTTGGGCAAAACGGCGTCCTTGAGCTGCTTGGCGATACGCGCCTTGACGACCGTCTTGGCGGGGATCTTGATCGCTTCGCCGGTCGCCGGGTTGCGGCCCATACGAGCCTTCCGTTTCTGGACGACCAGCTTCACCATGCCCGGCAGCACGAACTCACCTGATCGCTTGAGTTCCTTTTCTGAAAGGGTGGTCAATTCGTCGAAAAATTCTCTCGCCTGAGTCCGCTTGACCTCGAACCGTTCAGCGAAGTGCGAGAACAATTCTGATTTGCCCATTCTGCGGGCCTCTGCCATCACGTCCCCCCAGTCTTGTGCGCGCCGACTTCCAGGCCGCAATCGCAGATGCGCGCGCGTGTCACACTGCCGCGGAAAGTCTTGTGAAATCGCCGTAATGCTAACGCGCGACTCCTATGCTGTCAACGAAGCCCCGCGCACAATCAAGCGATTTCGGCCCAAAGTGCTAGAATTTTTCCTCGATGTCAAGCACGACACCGATCGAGACATTTCCGAATCCACGTCCCGAGCGGGAGTTCGAGATCGCGATCAACTGCCCTGAGTTCACATCGGTCTGCCCGAAAACCGGGCTTCCGGACTTCGGTGAAATTCGCATCACCTACGTGCCGGCCGATCACTGCATCGAGCTGAAGTCGTTGAAGTACTACATGATCAGCTTCCGCGATCGCGGCATTTTCTACGAGGCGGTGACCAATCAAATCCTCGACGATCTCGTCAGCGCGTGCCAGCCACGGCGCATGACGGTTGTCGGTGATTTCACCGTTCGCGGCGGCATCAAGACGACGGTCACGGCCACTTACGCGAAATAGGGTAGCGGCGAGTCTTCAGACTCGCCGTCCAACTGCCGCATAGATCAAGGCCGGTCTGAAGATTCGTCTCTACGTGTCGGCGTCAGCCGCGCGACCGTCGCGCCGAGGTGCGACTCGGGAGCGTCCCAGAATTCAACGACCAGTGGATGGCGCTCGAGCGCTTGCTGCACCAGCCCCCGCTGAATGCCCTTGCCGCGGCCGTGAATCAAGCGGACCTCGCGAAGACCTGCTTCGTGAGCGGCGGTGACGTACTCCTCCACCACGGACACCACGTCGCGTGGCGCGAAAGTGTGGAGGTCGATCGAGTCTTCAATCGGGATCTTCATGACGCCCGTTTTGCCCTGTCTCCATCGAAATCGGGTCGCACTTTTTCCAACATCGGAGCACGCTTCTCACGCGTTTCGGCCCAATTGAGCCAAGGCACGTCCCGTGCACCGTCTGGCTCGAGTGGCTCACGCATCACTCCGGCCTGGCGAGACTGTTCGCATCCGTGATGAACAGTGGGTCGTCACACGCCAGACGCCCGGTATGAGCGCGTCCGTCCTCGACGTACGGGGACAGCATCGATCGAACCGCGACGCGTCAGCCTCGTTCCTCCTTCCCTTCGAAATCGTCGAGAGGCTCACCTCAGATCGGTCCGCGCGTCGCGTGCGCCCGCGCCGGTGGCGGCGGCACACCCGCGCGCTGCTCGCTGACGCGACACCGTCCTGGCCATCATTGCGGATCCCACTGCGGGCGGACATCACGTTGCTTTCGTTCCAGCTCGAGCCCGCGCTGGCGGTGACGCACGGAATGGCCGCCCGCATCCTGATCGCTGACGAAGTCGGTCTCGGCAAGACGATTCAAGCGGCGCTCATCATCGCCGAGATTCTGGACAGAGCGCGACACGGCCGGGTGCTCGTAGTGGCGCCCGCCTCACTTCGCGAACAGTGGCAGGCCGAACTTCACGACCGCTTCGGAATCGACGGCTGGCTGGCCGACTCGGCGTCTCTTGCCCGTCTCGGCGCGGCGTGGGGCACTTCCAATCCCTGGGCAGGTCACGCTGTCACGATCACGTCAATCGATTTCATCAAGCGTCCAGACGTGATGCGGTCCCTCGAGGCCCTGCTCTGGGATGCGGTCGTGTTCGACGAAGCGCACGGACTCACCGGCCTGTCGGATCGAGCGGCCGCGGCGAGCGGCCTGGCCCGACGAGCCCGAACGGTCGTGATGCTCACAGCGACGCCACATTCGGGCGACGAGCGGGCATTCGAGTCGCTCTGCGGAATCGGCGATTTACACGGCAGCTCGCTTGTGTTGGGGAGCTCCGGCCAAGGTCAAGATGACAAAACGGCCGGTCCCACCCAAGACGAGCATTGGCGAAATCACCGACACAAGCGAGTTCCGGGAGTAAACCACACATTTCCGCTGCTCACGTTCCGTCGCACACGTCGTGACGTCGGCCTCGCCCTGTCGCGACGGACGAGGTGCCTTCGCGTGCGTCCCACGCTGGCTGAACGAGAGATGCATCGAGCGCTCGCCGCGTACGTGCGCAGGGTCCGCACCGAGCGCGCCCCCGACGCCGATCCGGCTCACCTGGCGATGATGGTCCTGACGCGGCGCGCCTGCAGCAGCGCGGCGTCCCTGGCTCGCTCGGTCGAGAGGAGACTGGATCTACTCGACGGCAGCAACTCATCCGCCGCGGCGCAAATGATCTTGCCGCTGTTCGAACTCTCTACTGATGAAGAACCCGCCGCGGAGCTTGCCGCTCCTGGTCTCACGGATCGCGACGAGGAACGCCGGTGCCTTGAACGAATCCTGCTCCTGGCGCAACGCGCGCATACCGCTGAATCAAAGGTCCACACGCTGACTCGTCTCCTACGCCGGGCAAACGAGCCAGCGATCGTGTTCACCGAATATCGCGACACGCTCGCGCGGCTCGCGCAGGCGCTGCAGGTCTTCGCACCGGTGACGCTGCATGGCGGTCTCAACACGCCTGAACGTCGCAATCATCTTCGCGCCTTCACGGGCGGCAGCGCGCGACTGCTCCTCGCTACCGATGCCGCCAGTGAGGGACTCAATTTGCAGCGGCGCTGCCGCCTCGTGGTCAACCTCGAGTTGCCGTGGACGCCTCTACGTCTCGAGCAGCGAATCGGCCGCGTCGAACGAATCGGGCAATCCCGGCGTGTGCACGCGATCCATCTGGTGGCAGCCGATACTCGCGAGGATTCCTACGTGGCGCGCCTGCTGCTCCGCTCCGATCTGGCTGCCGGCGCCCTCGAGCGGCTTCGTCAGCCGTCCCCAGAGATCGAGCAGCTTCGCACGACGGCAAAGGTGGAGACGGCACGTCTCGAAGGCGTTCGGAGGCTCCTCGATCCGCGGCGGAATTCGGCGCCAGACCGGAGACCTGCCGTCACTGTGTGCCGAAGACGCAACACCGCTCGCGGCATCGTGTGTGCTTTCTCCGTCGCCTTCGCCGACTCCACGGGCCACGTGATCTGGCGCACGCTTCTCGGAACAATCGCGAGTGGCCACAACGATTCGCGCGCTTTGGTCTCCTCCATCGACCGAGTCGCCGTGCTGCTCGCGTCCACACTCGATCGCGAGTGCCAGGTCGCCCTTGCCTCGCTTCGGTCATCGCTGAGACCGCACCTGAATCTGGCGTTGCGCCGCGAACGCGCGATCGCCGACGTCCTCGAGCACGAGCGGGCACGGCTGTCGGCGCAGTTGCTGCAACGCGGCCTCTTCGACCGGCGTGGCGAGCGGGCTAACGCTGCCCAGAGGGCCGTCCTCGATCAGGCACTCGCTCGATGCCGCACTCGCCTCGATGAGCTCGCGTCGGCTGCGCACATCGTTGTGGAACCCGCGCGCCTCGCCTTCGTCCTCATCCGCCGATGATCCCGGGCGTGTACGGGCGGTTGCTTACCGCATCGTTCATTCGGGATGTGTTGCCGACACTGCGTGGTGTCAGCAAACCGCCACCCACGTGGGCTCGCCAACTCGCGGATTACTCGAGGCGAATCGAGTCGACGCTTGGTTCCGCATCGAGCGTACGCGCGATAACCGAGGTGGCGCTGCTGCCTGTCTTGGATCTGCTCGGCCTCACCGTCGTTCGACGCCTGGACGAGGAGGGCATATCGTGCATTGCATTCACGGCGGGCGGGCACTATGGCCTGACGGCGATAGCCGCAGGATGGGCGGAACCGCTCGAACGAGTGTGGCGCACCTCCATCATGGGCGCCATCGCGGCTGATGCCCGATGGTGTCTCTGCTGCAACGGGCAAGCGCTTCGTCTGATCGACGCGCGACGAACCTGGTCGCGCGAATACCTCGAGTTCGATCTCACGATGCTTGGCCATGAGGCCGAGGCGCAGTGGATCCTGTGGGCGATCGCTCACGAGAGGGCGTTCCTCGGGCAGCCGGCGCTCCTCGACACCGCGGTAACGCTTTCACGGCAACACGGTGTGCAGGTGTGCCGATCGCTCGGGGCCGGCGTGCTGGACGCGCTCGAAGTCCTGCTGACCGCGCTCACTCGCGGTGGACGTCACCCGACGCCGGCGCTCTGGGAGCAGTCGCTTACCGTGTTGTATCGAGTCCTCTTCCTCCTCTTCGCCGAAGCACGAGGTCTGGTACCGCTCTGGCATCCGGTCTACCGCGACCGCTACAGCCTCGAAGCCATCGTCGCCTGCCTGCTCGAAGGCCGTCCTTACAAGGGGCTGTGGCGCGCCGTCCACGCCATCTCACGCCTGGCGCACTCCGGCTGCATCGTGGGCGAGCTGCGCGTGACGGCCTTCAACGGGCGCTTGTTCGCACCGGCGCAGGCGGCGGCCTTCGACAGCACACGATTGAGCGACGCCGTCATGGGGCGGACGGTGATCGCCCTCAGCAGCACGCGCACCAGCCCGCAGGGCGGCCGCACTAAAATCCTCTACCGCGATCTCGATGTCGAACAGCTCGGGGCGGTCTACGAGCGAGTCCTCGAGTACGAACCGACCGCGACAGGGCCGACGCCGCTTGCGCGAACGCGTGACCTCCGGAAGTCGAGCGGCTCCTTTTACACACCCCGTGCGGTTACGACGTTTCTGGTTCGTCGCACACTGGGGCCACTGGTGCGAGGCCGCGCCGCTGAAGACATCCTGGCGCTGCGCGTCCTCGATCCGGCCATGGGAAGCGGCGCGTTTCTGGTCGCCGCGTGCCGGTACCTCGCATCGGCTGCCGAAGATGCCTTCATTCACGAGGGGCGCTGGCACGTTCACGACGTGACGCCCGCCGATCGAATTGCGCTCCGTCGTGAGATCGCATCCCGTTGTCTCTTCGGCGTCGACCTGAACCCGATGGCCGTGCAACTGGCGCGGCTCTCGCTGTGGCTGGCCACGCTGGCGGCCGACAAGCCGCTGTCATTTCTCGATCACCATCTCGTTGCCGGGCACAGTCTCGTCGGAGCGACGCCTGACGACATGGCTCGCCAACCGGGCGGCGGGCGAGTCCGAAAGCGGCCTGAGCGCCTGTCGCTCTTCGACGAAACCGAGTTTCCCGCCACGCTCGCACACGCTGCTGCCGTCATGTCGAAGGTCTCGAACGAGCCGGACGATTCCGCAGACATCGTGCGCGCGAAGGAACGCGCGCTCCATACGCTCCTGGTCGAACACTCCTCGCTCTCGAAGTGGAGAGCGGCTCTCGACCTGTGGTGCGCGACCTGGTTCTGGGATGACGGGGACGCACCCGGCCGCGCGGTGTTCCTCGATCTCGTCAGTCGATTACTGGATCGGCCGTCGACGCTCCCGGATCGCGTAGCCACGGAGCTTCTGGAGCGGTCCAAAGCGATTGCGACCACGCAACGCTTTCTTCACTGGCCGCTCACCTTCCCGGATGTTTTCGTGACCGCATCCGATCGCCCTCCGGGGTTCGACGCCGTGATCGGAAACCCTCCGTGGGACATGGTCCGCGGCGATAGCGGCGGCCACGACACCAAGGCCGGGAGGCGGCTCGACGCGCGACGGATCACCGACTTCGTCCGTCAATCCCGGATCTATCAGGTGGAGACCCGCGCCCACGTCAACCTGTATCAACTGTTTGTCGAGCGGGCGCTTCAGCTTGTCCGCCCGGGCGGGCGCATCGGGCTCGTCGCACCGTCAGGTCTGGTCAGCGATGCGGGCGCGGCGCCGCTGCGCAGGTATCTGCTCGAGAGGGCCGACGTCGACGAAATCACCGGGCTCGACAACCGGCAGGCCATCTTCCCGGTGCACCGCAGCGTCCGATTCGTGCTCCTCACCTGCACGCCCGGACGCCAAACGACGACGATTCAGTGTCGATTCGGCCTTAGTCGCCCCGAGGAACTCGAAGCGCCGCCACGCGCGCCGCTCATGCTGTCGCGACGTCTGCTCGCCCGGTTATCTGGCGAAGACGACCTCGGGATTCCTGAGCTCGCCAGTGACGCCGACCTCGCCATCGTCGAAGCCGTCAGCAGCAACGCGCCGCGCCTCGGCGCAAAAGAGGGATGGGACGTCGCATTCGGCCGCGAGCTCAACGCCAGCGACGACCGCGAGTCGTTTGCGCCGATCGGCCAACACTCGATCGGCCGCCCGGTGATCGAGGGAAAGCAGATCGATGCTTTCCGGGTTGCGATTGGCGACAGTCGTCTGGAGGTCCGGCCCGCTGCGGCCGCCAACCTGCGAGTTCCGCGTCGCGCGCGCCTTGCCTATCGCGATGTCGCGAGTGCGACCAACCGGCTCACGCTCATCGCCGCGATTGTTCCAGCCCGCGCCGTCACCACTCACACGCTGTTCTGTCTCCGCACACCGCTCCCGTTGCCGGCCCAGAGAGTCTTGTGCGCACTCCTCAACAGCTATGTGGCGAACTACATCGTTCGTCTTCGGGTGAACACGCACGTAACCGTGTCACTGGTCTCGCGCCTGCCCGTTCCCGTTGTGCTGCCAGGGCACCCACTCTTCACACGGCTCGCGCAGTGCGCCGAGACACTTCGTCGAGGTACTACGCTGGTGGAAGAAATGGAGGAGTACACCGAGATCCAGGCAATCGCGGCGCATCTCTATCGATTGAGCCCGGCGCACTTCGAGCATGTGTTGTCGACGTTTCCGTTGGTCCCAAGCGCGGTACGCCAGCGCGCGTTCGAGAGATTTGTCAACTTTCATTGATCAAGAACCGCGGAGGCGCGGAGTCTAACCATGGACGGAGAAACTGTTATCACCGACAGAATCATTGGTTGCGCAATCGAGGTCGACAAACACCTGGGACCAGGACTACTGGTGTCTGTCTATGAATCGGCCCTATGTGTCGAATTCAAGGTGAGGTCATTGCCCTTTACCTAGTCGATCGGTGTAGGCTCTACCCTGATGGCAAGGACGAAACGACTCGGCTTCTTTCTCGCAGTTACGGTCTCGTTAATGGCGGTTGCGATCGACGCCGGGGCTCAAGCGCGCACCGTGCGCATGCCCACCTCGTCCGGCAGCGACCGCATCTTTGCCATCCTCCTGCCTCAGTCCTACGAGACCTCGCAGAAGCGCTATCCGGTCGTCTACCTGTTTCACGGCGGCGGCCAGGATCACACCGCCTTCATGGCTCGCACGGCATTCACGCCGATGGCTCGCAAGCACGAGTTCATCGTCGTCATGCCCGCCGCCGATCGCAGCTACAGCGCGCTCGGACCCGAGGCTCAGGGTCGCTATCACGATTACGTCGCCGGCGAGCTCGTCGACTACGTGGACTCGCACTACCGCACCATTCCGACGAAGGAACGTCGCGCGATTGGCGGGTTGTCGATGGGAGGTCGAATCGCTTCTATGACCGCACTGACACACGCGGAGCGCTTCAGCGCGGTGGGCGCCTTCAGCCCGGCCCTGCGCCCCGACGCAGAAGAGGCCGTGCACAAGGTGCCCGAGGCGGCACCCTTCTTCTACATCTCATGCGGCACGCAGGACTCGCTCCTTCCGATCAACCGTGAGTTCGTGGGTTGGTTGATGGAGCGCGACCTGCCGCACGAGTACCACGAGGCGCCCGGCATGGGCCACACCTGGGCGCTGTGGGATGAACAGATATCGGTCTTCTTCGATCTGCTCGAATCTCGCGGCTTCGGGTCAGCACCGTAGAGCGAAGGCTGTAGCCTTCGCGATCACGCGGGGGGGCTCCCGCCTTCGCCGAAGGCTACGGTGGACAGGAAAGCCCCCGCTCTACCAAGCGGGTCGGTTCAGCGACGATTCAGCACAAACCGTTCGATCGCCTCGGCCACTCCAGCCTCATCCTGGTGGCCGGTGACGTGCCAGCCACGCGACTTGAGGCTTTCGACGGCGTTTCCCATCACAACCGGCTGACCGGCAAATTCGAGCATCTCGGCATCGTTGAAGTTGTCACCGATGGCCATCACTTGATCGCGTGTCAGCCCGAGTTGCCCGGCGCGCCACGCGAGCGCACGCCCCTTCGTGGCCTCGAGTGAGGTGACGTCGACGAGCGAGAAATCGCGATGCATGTACTCCGTCATCTGGATCGAGCAGCCGTTGACCTCCGCGCGCAGCCAGTCGAACAGCGCGCGCATGTCCTCGACGCCGCCGTTGTACATCACCTGAATCGGATCCTCGATCAGCGCGTCTTCGAGCGGTACCGACTGCGCGATGTGCGAGTGATTGCGCGACCAGTACCGCTTTCGTCCTGGATGCTCCCAGTCCATGGTCTCGTAGACGACCTGGCGGTCGAAGTCGCGATCGAACACGAGGGCGGCTGCATGACGATGGCGACGGGTGTTGGCGAGGACCTGCCGGGCCGTGTCTTTATCGAGCAGACGGCGAGCGAACGTCGCGCCATCCATCGCGCGTTCAACCGCGCCATTGCTGACGATGAGCGAGATGGATTGCGGCAGCCGATCGGCGACCGGCCTGGCGAAAGGGTAACTGCGGCCGGTGACGAGCGCGACATGGGCACCCGACGCGACCGCGTCGTGAATCGCCGTGCAGTTGGCCTCCGGCATGCGCCCATGTGTGTCGAGCAACGTGCCGTCGACGTCGATGCCAATCAACCGGATCATTGAAGAAGCTGCGATAGGATTAACGTAGAACTCGCTTGTGTTGGTGCTGTCGCCCACGGCGTGCCCACTCGAAAGGGCGGAATACTTGACTCTGGCCTACGCCGAAAGCCTCAACACAAGCGAGCTGTGGAGTAATAGGTTATGACACTCGGGCGGTTCGCGGGCGTAAACACCGGATACGTACTGGAACTGTATGAGCGCTACCGGCAAAACCCCCAATCGGTCGACCCCGCGACGCGTGCGGCGTTCGAGAATTGGAATCCCGCGGAGCTCGAGGCCGGAACTGGCGAGCCTGTCAGCATAGCCGACTCGGCCAACGTCCACGCCGTCGTCGCCGCAACGATTCTTGCCGATTCAATCCGTCGATACGGACACCTCGCCGCGCAACTCGATCCGCTCGGGTCACCGCCGATCGGCGACCCCTCATTGTCGCCCCAGACGTACGGGGTCACTGATGGAGATCTGAAGCAGTTGCCGGCCTCGCTCGTCGGCGGCCCGGTTGCCGAGACATCGTCGACGGCCTACGAGGCGATCGAGAAACTCCGTCGCGTCTATTGCTCGTCGACCGGTTTCGACTACGCGCAAATCTTCGTGCCCGAGGAGCGCGACTGGCTGCGGCACGCCGCCGAGTCGGGCCGATTCCTGCCACCGCTCGATCCCGAGAGCAGCGATGCGCTGCTTGCTCGCGTCACGCAGGTCGAAGTCTTCGAGCGTTTCCTGCAGCGAACCTTTCCTGGCAAGACCCGCTTCTCGCTCGAAGGGCTCGACATGCTCGTGCCCATCCTTGACGAGATTATTTCAGGAGCAGCCGATACGGGGGCGCGGAATGCCGTCATCGGCATGGCGCATCGCGGCCGCTTGAACGTGCTCGCGCACATTCTCGAGAAGCCCTACGAGCAGATCCTCGCCGAGTTCAAGGATCCCGTGGTCGCCGAGCGACTGCGCGTCGACCTGGGATGGATGGGCGACGTGAAGTATCACGCCGGAGCCCGAACGTCGACTCCGCGCGGTCACACGTTCGTCACGATGCCGCCCAACCCGAGCCACCTGGAGGCGGTGAATCCGGTCGTCGTCGGGATGGCGCGCGCGGCTGGCACGTATGTCGACGAGGCGGGTGCCGGTCGCTTCAGCAGCGCCACCACGCTGCCGGTGCTGATCCACGGCGATGCCGCGTTTCCCGGTCAGGGAATCGTGGCCGAGACGCTTAACCTGTCGCGCCTCGACGGCTATGACACCGGCGGAACGATTCACATCATCGCGAACAATCAGCTCGGGTTCACGGCGACTCCAGACGAGTCCTACAGCACGAGTTACGCGAGCGGGCTCGCCCGCGGATTCAAGATCCCGATCGTGCACGTCAACGCCGACGATCCGGCCGCCTGCCTCGAGGCGGCGCGGCTGGCCTGGGAGTACCGCGGTCGATTCCAACGAGACTTCCTGATCGATCTCGTCGGCTATCGACGACACGGGCACAACGAAGGCGACGAGCCCGCGTTCACGCAGCCGCTGATGTACAAGAAGATTGCGGCGCACCCGACAGTACGGGAGCAATTCGCCCGGACACTGATCGCACAAGGCGCACAGACGCCGCAGTCGGTCGAAGGGATCGTCAAGACGCACTACACGGTGCTCGAGCTGGCGTTCGCCTCACTGAAACCGGAAGAGGATCTCGAGCCTCCGGTTCCCGAGCCGCCTCCGCCCGGCGCCGCTTCCAGGGCAGAGACAGCCGTCCCGCTCGAACGGCTGCGGCAGATCAATGAAGGCCTGCAGACGGTGCCGGCCGGGTTCGTCTTCCACAAGAAACTGGAGCGCGGGAGGGAGCGCCGCAAGTCGGTACTGAATAATCCAAACGAACGGACGATCGACTGGTCGACGGCCGAGGAACTGGCCTTTGCCAGCATCCTCGCGGACGGTGTTCCGATCCGGCTGACCGGGGAGGACGTCGAGCGCGGAACATTCAGCCAGCGCCACGCCGTCTTCCACGACGCTGAGAAGGGAACACGATTCGTTCCGCTGCAGACATTCCCTCAATCGTCGGCAGCGTTCGAGATCCACAACAGCCCGCTGAGCGAGGCCGGCGTGGTCGGATTCGAGTTCGGGTACAACATCCAGGAACCGGATCGTCTGGTCATCTGGGAAGCGCAGTATGGTGACTTCATCAACGGCGCGCAGGTGATCATCGATCAGTTCGTTACCTCGGGTCGGTCGAAGTGGGGACTCAAGCCGTCGCTGGTGTTCCTGCTGCCGCACGGACACGAAGGGCAGGGCCCGGAGCATTCGAGCGCGAGACCCGAACGTTTTCTGCAGGCCGCTGCCGACATCAACATCCGTGTCATGAACTGCACGACGGCGGCGCAGTACTTCCACCTGCTGCGACGACAGGCCGCGCTGCTTCGCCGCGATCCGCTTCCACTCGTGGTGCTGACACCGAAGAGTCTGCTGCGGCATCCGCTCGTCGCGTCGACGCCAAAGGAACTGGCGGAGGGACGATTCCGTTCGGTCATCGACGACACAGAAGCGCGTCAGCGCGCGCCGAATGTCCGGCGACTCGTGTTGTGCAGCGGTAAGGTCTACGTCGACCTCGTCTCGAGCGAACGCCGTCAGTCGGCGAGCTACGTCGCCATCTGCCGCGTCGAACAGCTCGCGCCGTTTCCACGGGTCGCGCTCGGAGAAGTGCTGGACAGTTATCCCTCGCTGGAAGAGGTCGTCTGGCTGCAGGAGGAGCCCGAGAACATGGGCGCCTGGGATTGGGTACGAGGACAACTCGAGGAAGTCATCCGCGACCGCTTTGCGCTTCGCTATATCGGCCGTGTACGCAGCGCCAGCCCGTCCGAAGGATCATTGGCCTGGCACCAGATCAACCAGCGCAAGCTGGTTGATGAGGCCTTCGCGCTCCACAGCCGTGGCGTTACAGAATCCACGGTCCTCTCCAAGGCAGTCCGGAGCCTGACCGCCTCAAAACGTTGATCTATGTCGAACATCGTCGTTCCACAACTTGGTGAGTCTGTCGTCGAAGCGCGTGTCGCGCGATGGCTGAAGAAACCGGGCGACCGCGTCGAAGTCGGTGAACCGCTCGTCGAACTCGAGACGGAGAAGATCGATCTCGAGGTCAGCGCCGAAAAGAGCGGAGTCCTCGCCAGGATCGCTCGCCAGGAGGGTGAGGACGTCAAGATCGGCGAACTCCTCGCCGTGGTCGATGAGAGCGGCACCGCCGGGGCGCAGGCATCATCGGCATCAGCCCCGGCCCCGGCGCCACGGACATCAGCGCCGGCATCAGGCGGAAATGGCTCGGACGGAACCGCCGCTGAAAGCCGGGCCACACCGACTGCGCGTCGGATGGCGAGAGACAACGACGTGGACCTCGGCACAGTTCAAGGATCGGGCGCCGCCGGACGAGTCACGAAGCAAGACGTGCAACAGGCGCTGAGGCCAGCCGCCCCCGCACCGACAAGTGCCGTGATCGCACTGACGAGCAGCGCGATCGCACCGACAAGTGGTGCCGTCGCACCGACAAGCCCGTCTCAGATCGCACCGACAAGCCCATCCAGGATCGCACCGAGTCCGCGCACCGAAGAACGTGTCCGCATGAGCAAGCGCCGCCAGACGATCGCGCGCAGGCTCGTTGAGGCGCAACACACTGCCGCGATGCTGACGACGTTCAACGAGGTCGACATGTCAGCGGTCATGTCGCTCCGCGAGCGTCGAAAAGAGTCGTTCAAGAAAGAGTTCGGCGTCGGTCTCGGCATCGCGTCCTTCTTCGTGAAGTCGGCCATCGCGGCTCTGCGAGCCTTTCCGCCGCTCAACGCCGAGATCCAGGGTGATGAGATCGTCTACAAGCACTACTTCGACATCGGTGTCGCCGTGGGTGCCGAAGGCGGACTGGTCGTTCCCGTGATTCGCGATGCGGACCGGCTGTCCTTCGCGCAGATCGAACTTGCGATCCGCGACTTCGCAGCGCGCGCGAACGACGGAAGCCTGACCCTCGAGGATCTGCGCGGCGGCACGTTCACCATCACCAACGGTGGCGTCTTCGGATCGCTTCTGAGCACACCCATCCTCAATCCTCCGCAGGTTGGAATTCTCGGCCTTCACAAGATCGAGGACCGCGTGGTGCCGCTCAATGGTCAAGTTGTGATTCGCCCGATGATGTATGTGGCGCTGTCTTACGATCACCGGATCGTCGATGGCCGCGAGGCCGTGCAGTTCCTCGCCAAGATCAAGGACTTCGTCGAAGATCCCGGGCGCCTTTTGTTGGAAGGATGATCGGCTCACCATGCGCAGTGTTCTTGTTCTTATTTCGTTTCCCCTTCTGATGATCACGGCGGTTGCTTCGCCGCAGGCCCCGGCTACGCCGCCGCCTCCCGACATCCTGCCGGCTAACGAAGTCGCTGTACCTGCTGATGGCGAGAAGAGCTCGACGGGCCTCGTATCGAAGCTCGTTCGTCGTGGTACCAGCTCCGAGAAGCCGGCCGCGACGGATATCGTCACCGTTCACTACACGGGATGGTCCGGTGACGGACGGCTGTTCGACAGCTCAATCGTTCGCGGCCCGGTGTCGACATTTCCGCTCGACAAGGTCATGGCGGGCTGGCGCGAGTGCGTGCAGTTGATGACGCTTGGCGAAAAGCGCCGATGCTGGGTCCCGGAAAATCTCGCGTACAAGGGTCAGGCGGGCCGGCCCAAGGGCACGGTGCTGTTCGAGATCGAGCTTCTGGATACCAGACCGAATCCGCTGGTCCCACCACCCGACGTCAAAGGTCCTCCCGAGGACGCGAAGCGAACGCCAAGCGGCCTCGCGTACAAGGTCCTGCGACCCGGCAAGGGCGTGCGGAATCCGAGCCGCTTCGGGCGAGTCACTGTGCACTACACGGGATGGACAACCGACGGACGCATGTTCGACAGCTCCGTCACGAAGGGCAAGCCCACGACCTTCCGTCTTGACGATGTGATCAGGGGGTGGACAGAGGGCGTTCCGTTGATGGTCGAGGGCGAGCGCACCCGCTTCTGGGTGCCCGAGAGCCTCGCCTACGGTGGCAAGGGCGATGGCCCGCGCGGCATGCTCGTGTTCGACATTGAGTTGATTCGGATCGAGAACTGACCGACTGAACAAATGTGTCAACTCCCAAATTTCCAATTCCCAACTCCCAATCCTCCCTGGTTGGGCGTTGGAAGTTGGGAGTTGGGAGTTGATCCGCTTTCGACATCCGCTTAATGCATCTGCTCTTCGATCTCGACGGGACGCTTGCCGACTCGTTCCCGGGAATCAGCCGCTCGATCAATCAGACGCTGACGACGCTCGGGCGGCAAACAGTGCCCGCCGCCCAGTTGCGCCGATTCGTCGGTGCGCGGCTTGCCGCCATCTTCGGCACCTTGCTCGATTCAACCGATGAGGCGCTGATCGATCGCGCGTGCGACGTCTACCGTCCATTGTTCGACGAGGTCGGAATTCTCGAGAGTCGCGTCTTCCCGGGAGCCTTGGAGGCGCTATCGACACTCCGCGACGCCGGCCACTCGTTGCAAGTCGTGACCGTACGATCGATCGAATCCGCACGGCTGGTCGTACGCCACCTGGGGATCGATCGCTACTTCGATGCGGTTCATGGGCCCGATCGGACCCAGCGTGCGCGCGATAAAGCCGACCTCGTTCGCGCCGCGTTGGACCTGGCTGACGCTGACGCGCGCGATGCGGTGATGATCGGAGACCGCGCCGACGATATCCGGGCGGCTCGCGCCCACGGCGTTCTGGCCGTTGCCGCGGGATGGGGCTACGGCGAGGACGCAGAACTTCGCGCGGCCCAGCCGGACCATTTCGCGGCGACACTGGCCGACGTCGTTGCATGGGTACAATCGAGGCCATGTGCCGAAACATCAGGACACTAGCCAACTTCGAGCCACCGGCCACCGACGATGAAATCCGTGCATCGGCGCTGCAGTTCGTGCGCAAACTGAGTGGCTCCAGCCGGCCATCCAAGGCCAACGAGTTGGTGTTCAACCAGGCGGTCGACGAGGTCACGGAAGCGGCGCAGCGCCTCATTCGAGCCTTGACTACGAACGCGCCTCCACGAAATCGCGAGATCGAAGCGCAGAAGGCGCAGGAGCGCGCGCGGCAGCGATACGCGTGACGGAAGTTCAAAGTTTAAAGGTCAAAGTCACGTTTGACCTTCTATACTTACGGCCGTTCCGACATCGACGCTCTGGAGGCTGTCATGAAGAAGCTGTGGCTGCTGGTGTTACTACTGGCCGTGTTGCCGCTGACAGGATCGGCGCAAACGACTGACGAACTGGTGAACGACGGCAAGAACGCTGCGAACGTCACCACCCAAAGCATGGGCTACAGCCGTCAGAGTTACAGCCCGCTGAAACAAATCACCAAGTCCAACGTCCAGCGCCTCGTGCCGATCTGGAACGCGAGCCTGATGAACGACATGGGCGAGCTTGCCGCGCCGACCGTCTACAACGGCGTGATGTACGTCATCAACGGCAAGTGGACGTTTGCAATCGACATCGAAACGGGACGTCAGATCTGGCGCACAGCAGTCGAGCTCGAACCGGGCGTGCAGCGCGCGGCCATTACCCGAGGGGCGGCGACGATCTACAACGGAAAGCTGTTTCGCGTCACCATCGACAATCACGTCCTCGCCCTCGACATGAAGACGGGCAAACAGATCTGGAATCAGAAGTTCGCCGACTTGAAGGAAGGCTATTACGCAACCAGCGCGCCCATCGTCGCCAACGGCGTGTTGATCTCGGGTATGGCGGGCGGTGAGTCGACGACGCGTGGATTCCTCGACGGCTGGGATCCTGATACCGGCAAGAAGCTGTGGCGCCGGTACACCATTCCGGCGCCCGGCGAACCTGGGTCAGAGACGTGGCCGAAGGACTCCGACGCGTGGAAGTTTGGTGGCGGACCAACGTGGCGCTCTGGCGCCTACGATCCCGCGCTCGATCTCGTGTACTGGGGCGTCGGCAATGCCGAGCCGTACGATCCGCGGCCACGCGGCGCACTGGACAGTCTCTATACATCGAGCGTGCTGGCCATCCGGCCGAAGACGGGCGAGATCGTGTGCTACTTCCAGTACACGCCGAACGACGTATACGACGTGGACGGCAACGACGAACAAGTGCTCGCCGACATCCAAGTCAATGGCCAGCCGCGCAAGGTGATGATCCAGGCGAACAAGAACGGCTTTCTGTACGTACTCGATCGCACCAACTGTAAGCTGGTCGCCGCGCATGCACTGGTCAAGGTCAACTGGGCGTCACATATCGATCAGGCGACGGGCCGGCCCGTGCTCACCGATCTGTACAAGCGCTTCCTCGCGGGCGAAGAGGTCGAGATCTGGCCGTCGCGAGGCACCAACGCGGTGCCGATCGCCTTCAGTCCGAACACGGGACTGATCTACGCGAGCACGTGGAACCTGCCACGCATTCAGAAGCTGGCGGCCCAACCGCCGCCGCAGGTGCTGGGGGGAAATACCACCGGTGTCACTGCCCGCTTGCCCGAGATCAAGCCCGGTGAGGCGTACGGGCATTTCGTGGCGATTAATCCGCTCACCGGGCAAAAGAAGTGGGAGATTCCACTCACCGACCTGCCGAGCTCGGCGGGCATGCTTGCCACCGGTGGAGGGCTCGTGTTCACTGGAAAACTGTCAGGCGAGTTCATCGCGCTTGACGAGGACACCGGGAAGACGCTCTGGCAGTTCAAGACCGGATCGTCGATCAATTCCACGGCGATCACCTACACCCACAAGGGACGACAGTACGTCACGATCGCGTCCGGCCTGGGCGGTGGGCTTGCCAACCGCTACGCGCAGGACAAAGTGCCGACCGGCGGTTCTGTCTGGACGTTCGCGTTGATGCCCTGATCCCCCTCACAGCCGGGCTTCGTCCGCGAGCCCTATCCGAACGGATAGATTGCTCGCCGAAAAGATAGTGCCTTCATCATGCCTGTCTCTCGTCGACAGGCCGAACACGGCCCACTGCGACTGAGTACGCGAATTGCACCATCGCAGCCCCAAAATCAGGCGCACGTGATCACTGGAACAAAGCGAATCGGCGAAGACCCATGGGACATGCGGCCCTGAAGAAGGAGACACCATGCTGTACGTAGCGTGCGGAGGCTGTCGAAATCCCAGTCCGTTGTACTGCTCGAGTGGAGTGCTGTTGCACGGACCAGTGCTCGCAGTACAGGGACCGATGGGGGCGCAGTGTCCGTATTGTGGGCCGATGCTTCCCTGGTTCGTCTGCGGGTTCTGCGGGCTGCAGCAGATGGTCTTCTTTCCCTCGTTGCCACCCATGCTCGCCCCGCAGTGGATGGTGGGCCAGGTTCCCAACCTCGCGCCGGCGGTTCAGGCGCCGCCTGGCATCGAGACCAGTCAGTTGAATGCCTTGATTACGAACTCGGTGAAGGGGTTCCTGGAGGGCGCAACGGAGGTGGGCCAGGAGTTCGGTACTGCGCTGGGCAGTTGGCTCCAGGATGAATGGCAGAACCGGCTCCAAAGCCAGTGGTAACGGGCGATCGACGCGTCGGCGTCACCGCCCGCTCTTGACTTCAACTATGTTTGTAGTTTACAAGACCTCAAACATAGTTGAAGTATGCGACGAACGTCTCTGACCAAGCCTGAGCTGCACATCCTCGAAGTGCTGTGGACGAAGGGCGCCTGTTCGATCCGGGAGATCCATGAGGCGCTTCCGGCAAAGGGCAGGCCCGCCTTTACGACCGTCCAAACCGTCGTCTACCGGCTCGAGAAGAAGCGCGCGCTCCGCTGCGTGAAACGGATTAGCAAGGCCAACATCTTCGAGGCCACGCTTTCGCGCGACGAAGCTCACACCACGCTCGTCGACGAGCTGCTCAATCTCTTTGGCGGCCGTCCCAAACCGGTCATGGCCCGGTTGGTCGAATCGGGCCGCTTGACGCTCGACGACATCAAGGAAGCGGAAGACGCACTGAAGAAACTCCTGAAGAAGGGTGGATCGCGATGATTCCATGGCTGCCGTCCGCGCTGGTCAATCACCTCTGGCAGTCGACGCTCTTCGTGCTCCTGGTCTGGCTGGCGACGTTGACCTTGCGTAGCAACGGCGCACGGGTGCGGTGCTGGCTATGGGTGGGAGCTTCGATGAAGTTCCTGCTGCCGCTGTCGGTACTGGTCGAATTTGGTCAACGGTTTCAGTGGCGCCACGCGCCGCCAGCCGTGCAGCCGGCAGTGTCCTTCGTACTGCAAGACGTACTGACCCCTGCTCCCATCATCGCTCCAGCCCCGCCATCGATCCCGCAATCGGCGCCGGACCTGTCCTGGGTGCTCGTCACGATCTGGGGCGCTGGAGTCGCCATCGTGCTCATCTCGTGGTGGCGCCAGTGGCTGCCGATTCGAGCGGCACTGCGCCGCGCGCGCAAGGTAGCCCTCGACCCGCAGTACGAGGCCGATGGTCTGTCAGTCTCGTCATCGCCGTTAATGCCCGAACCGGGTGTGATTGGCGTCCGTCGCCCACGACTGCTGCTTCCAGAAGGCATCGTCGAGCGCCTGACGACAGCGCAACTGCGCGCACTGATCGCGCATGAGCGGTGCCACGTCCGCTGTCACGACAACCTCACGGCCACGATCCACATGGTGGTCGAATCGATCTTCTGGTTCCATCCCGCCGTCTGGTGGATCGAAACGCGGCTCGTCGACGAACGCGAGCGCGCCTGTGACGAGGCGGTCCTTCGAGCCGGCAGTCGGCCGCAAGACTACGCCGAAGGCATTCTCGAGGTGTGTCGTCAGTCGGTTGGCAGGCGGCTGACCTGCGTCGCTGGCGTGAGCGGCTCAAACCTGCGGGCGCGCGTGGAGGCCATCATCCGGGAGGAGGTAGGACGGCCGCTGACGCGACGACGGCAATTGGCGCTCGCCGGCGCTATTCTTGCGATTGTTGGCGGCCCCGTCTTCGGCGGCGCGCTGACAGCTCAATCGCAGGTCGTCGTTCCTCCTGCCGTGGCAATCGAGGGCGCTTCAATCAAGTCTCACAAGGCGCTGCCTGGAATTGGTGCGCGTGAGATCGCGATGAACACGCGGATCCAGAAATCAAAGATCGTCAGCGATCGAGAGGACCGGGTCTTACGCGCATGGGGACCTCTCGCCTCGTTGATCCAGCTGGCGTACAACGTGACCGGGTCTCAGATCGAGGGCGGTCCATCCTGGGTACACGCCGATTCGTACGCGATCGAAGCCACAGCGGTTGATGACGCCGCGCCCGAGCGGATGCGGGCCACGTTGCAGTCGTTGCTCGCCGAGCGATTCAAGCTCACCCTCCGCCGGGAGACCAGAACATTTCCGGTCTACGACCTGGTGCCGACTGACGCCGGTCTCAAGATCGCAGCCATGAAGGAGGGAGAGTGCACGAAGGTCAGGGACATACGATGGGATTTGATTGATCTCGAAGCGCCCCTTTTCGCCTGCGAGGGTTTTACCAGACGACGGGTGTTGAGTCAGTCTCCTGAGACCCGCCCCCGACCACGGTGGCCACGAGTCGATCGCATCGAAGCGGGCAACGTCCAGATGTCGGCGCTGATCGATCTCATCTCAGGCGATGTCGACCGCATCATCATCGACAAGACCGGCTTCACTGCGCCGTTCAATCTTCTTCTCGACTTTGCGGCCGCACCGGACCCCGGATCTCCCTTCATCTCGTCCGGCCCTTCGATCTTTGAGGCACTCGAGGACCAGCTCGGTCTGCAGCTCCTGCCGGCAGAGGCACCGCTGAACGTGCTCGTGATCGACAGTGCCGACCGACCACTCGTGAACTGATTGGACGCTGTTTCGTAGCCACGCTTCAGCGGGCGCGTTGACAGACCGCATCGGGACACCTTCGCGTCACCGAGGAAGGAGATGAACCGATCAATCGTTGCGCAGCGCGACCATCGGAGGAATCCGAGAAGCCTTCCGGGCCGGGCCATAGCCAGCCAAGAGGGCGGCGCTCAGAAGGATTCCAACCGCCCCTGCCAGCGCGCCCGGGTCGTTGGGTTTGAGATCGAACAGAAACGATTCCAGGAGCCGTGAAGTACCAAGAGCGATCGGTAGGCTGATCGCCAACCCGAGAGCGGCCAGCACACAGACTTCCCGCAGCACAAGCCAAATCACCGCTCTCCGTCGAGCCCCGAGGGCCACGCGGATTCCGATTTCGCTCGTGCGGCGAACAACGGCATACGCCATGCTCCCGTAGAGTCCGACGCAGGCAATCACCAGGGCCAGGACGGCAAACGCACTACACAGCCTGGCGAACACGATTTCCTGATTGATGGTCTGATCGATTTCAGCCGCCTGCGTCTTGACGTTCGTGACCGGCACACGCGAGTCGGCCTGATGCACAAGCGCGCGGACGGCGCTGACGTACCGCAACGGGTCACCGTCCGTTCGCAGCGCATATGTCAGCTGCTGGAGTCGCGGAAATGTGACCTGCGCATAAGGGATGTAGACCACCGGCGGAGTCTCTCCCTTGAGCCCGCCGTATCGGGCTGTTGCGGCGACGCCAATGATTTTCAGATCTTGGGGAGCCCGTCCGTCCAGCCTGATCTGGCGGCCGATCGGATTGTCACTTCCGAAGTACGTTTTAGCGAAAAGATCGCTGACCACGGCCACCGGGAGGGTCTCGCGTCGATCGCGCTCATCGATCTCCCTGCCCAACAACATCGGGATCTGCATCGTCGTGAAGAACCCGGGACCCGTACCCAGGATGCGAGTGGCCGCTGCGAGCGCGCCATTCACTGAGATCGGAAGCTGCCTGCCGGCCCGAATGAGCGAGGCATGCGACAGCGTCGCCGCGCGGACGCCCGGCATGTCGGTCAGTTGGCGCCGCAGATCATCGTAAAAGATGATCGCCTCCGCCTCCGAACGTCCCGCCTGGGGAGCATTCACGTCGAACAACAACACGTTGTCCCGATTGAAGCCGACTTCGACCGAATGGAGATTCGACAAGGTGCGCACGAACAGACCGGCCCCGACCAGCAACAGCAAGGAAATGGCGATCTGCGCCACTACCAGCGCGTGCCTCAGGTTCACTCGGAGAAGGCCGTCACGCACACGGGCGCGGGGCTCGATGCCGATCGTGTCCTTGAGCGTGGGCATCAATGCCGGGCGCGTCGATTGAATCGCCGGGGCGAGGCCAAAGAGTATCCCGCACACCAGCGACAGCCCGGATGTGACGAACAGCACACGCCAGTTGAGTTCCGCGTGCAGGGTGAATCCTTCGCGTCCGTTGGCCAACAACTGCGTGAGGACATCGATGCCAACCGTCGCGATCAGGACGCCGAACGCGCCGCCCAGCGAGGCGAGAAGGACGCTTTCGGTCAACAACTGGCGTGCCACTCGAAGTCGTCCCGCCCCAATGCTCAGGCGCAGCGCGATCTCGCGTCGGCGTGCCGTTGCGCGCGCGAGCAACAGGTTCGCCGTATTCGCACACGCAATTGCCAGGATCAGACCCACCATCGCCAGGAGCACGTAGAGCGGCTGCGAGTAGCGGCGGCGAAGCGTGTCGAGTCCGCTCGCGCCCTCTTCGAGCCGCAGCACCGGAAGATTGGCGCGCTCGGCGTCGTTGGTCGCCGTCGTGGCGACCCATTCCCCGAACGGCCCGGCGAGCGCGATCTGAGCCTGGGCGAGCGTGACGCCAGGACGCAGGCGCCCCATCATCTGGACCCAGTAGTAGTTTTCGTCAAGATACGTGTTCGCGGCGCCAGGCTCGAAGAGCAGATTGGCGTGCATGGGGAGATAGACGTCGGGGTTCCTGCCGGGATCGACACCGAAGAACCCCGGTGGTGTCACACCCACGACCGTGAAAGCGATGTTGTTGATCAGAATCGGCTGTCCGATCGCGCTCGCGACGCTGCCAAACCGCCGCTGGCTATATCCCATGCCGAGCACCGCAACCGGCGTAGCGCCAGCGCGATCGTCGTCAGCAAGAATCAGGCGACCGGCGGCGGGCGACACGGCGAGCCCGCGGAAGAAGTCGCCGGACACATATTCGCCATCGGCCTGCTCGGCTTCGCCATCGACCATCACGGTGACGGCTCGGGCCCGGTAATACGCAAAGATGCTGGACAGGACCTCGGCGGACGACTGCTGCAATCGCTCGAACGCCGGGAATGGGAAGATGCCTGCCCTCGCACCCGAAGCATCCCGGAAGACGCTGCCGTCGATTGAGTGCATCACGAACTCTGTTCCCCGCGACGCAGACTGGGAACCGAACGCAATCGGCCGGCTGCGCCAGTTCACTTCGACCAGCGAAACGGGATCGAATACCGGCAACGCGCGCAGGAGGATTGCGTCCATGAAGCTGTAAATGGCCGCGTTGGCGCCGATCCCCAGTGCGATCGACAGCACGGCGGCGCCCGCAAATGTCGGACTCCTGAGCATCGTTCGCAGCGCGTAGCGCGCGTCTTGCGCGACCTGTTCGAGAAGGCTCCACGTCCAGAGAGCACGGGTGTCCTCTCGCAGCAACGCCATGTTGCCGAGATCACGGTGGGCAGCCCATGTCGCCTGGTCATCCGTCAACCCGTCGGCACGGCGTTCGTCGGCCTCCTCCTCGAGATGGAACTGGAGCTCCTGGCGAAGCTCCTCTTCCTTTCGCCATCGCTGCAACCACCAGGTCAACTTTCGCAGGACCGAATTCACGTCACTCCTCACTCGGATTCAGGAGCAAGCCCATCGCGCGGGCAAAGGCGTTCCATTTCGATTGCTCGCTGACCAGTTGTTTTCGTCCCCGTGCCGTAATCCTGTAATAGCGGGCGCGCTTGCCCTTCTCGGACCGTTCCCAGGAGGCGTCGATCCAGCCATTCGCTTCGAGCCGATAGAGCGCGGGATAGAGCGAGCCTGTTTCCACCTGCAACAGGTCTTCCGATGTCCGTTGAATGTGTTTAGAGATCGCGTGCCCGTGACTCGGTCCTGGCAGCAGCGTTCGCAGAATCAGGAGATCGAGCGTTCCGCGCAGCAGCTCGACGCGCGCCGGTGGCTTCTGAGGCATTGAGTAGGAACTCTACATAATATTGTGTAGAAAGTCTACGCACGGCGGCACGGTCGAGGCCCGGGTCCTGATCGTTTTTTGGATCCGGGCTAAGAGACAACGACTTGTGGTAGTAGACGCCCGACTACCATGGTGGTAGATTGTCGTCTACCTATGGCGCGGACACGTCCACATCGACTCGAGTTGCTGCAGGGCACGCTCGACCTGCTCATTCTGCGGACGCTGCAGTGGGGTCCGCAGCATGGCCACGGTATCAGCGTCGCGATTCGAACCAGCTCGCACGATGTGCTGCATATCGATCACGGGTCCCTCTACCCCGCCCTCCATCGGCTGGAGCGACAAGGGTGGGTGGAGGCGGAGTGGAAAACGACGGAGAACAAGCAGCGAGCGAAGTACTACCGCTTGACGGCGGCCGGCCGCCGTCAGGTGCAAGCCGAACGTGACCGTTGGGCACGCCTGACCGAAGCGATCGGGCGCGTGCTCGACCCCGCCTGAAGGACCAGCCGATGACCTGGCGCCGTCCGTGGACTCCGCTGCGTCGCCTCCTGCTCTGGCGGGCGCAGGAGGATCTCGATCTGGACGACGAACTGGCGTTTCACCTGGCGGAGGAGACCAGGCTCAGGATCGATCGCGGCGCCTCGCCCGCGGATGCGGCGCGCGGCGCCCGCCTGGCGTTCGGAAACGTCACCGTCGCGAAGGAAGCCACGCGCGGCGTGTGGGTGTCCGGCGCGATGGAGCGACTGCGGCAGGATCTGCGATCGGGAGTCCGCATCGTAACAAACGCACCCGTCCTCCTGCTATCGGCAGTGACCCTGGTGGCGCTCGTGATCGGGGGCAACACCACCGTCTATTCCATTGCTCACGCCATCCTGAGCAAGCCCGCGCCAGGCATTCCTGCGGACAATCTGACGACACTGTCCTGGGTCCGGGATGATGGCTTCGTCGAACCCGAAACGACCTACGCGAACTATCTCGATCTGGCGGCGCACAGCCGGTCGCTCGGTCCGATGCTGGCGCAACAGTACCTTCGGGTTGCGCTCGGCCATGAAAACGGCAGTTATGGACTCTGGGCGGCGGCGGTCTCGACCAACTACTTCCAGACGCTCCGGGTCCCGATCCCGCTCGGACGCAGCTTCACAGAGGACGAGAATCAGAGTGCGACGTCCGGACTGGTCGTCGTGATCAGCGACCGCGCGTGGCGAGAGTACTTCGCCGCGGCATCGTCGGTGATTGGTGCGGCTGTGCTCGTGAATGGCATGCCGGGCACTATCATCGGCGTCACCGCTCCGGATTTTCGCGGCACCCAACTGGCGCCGTCAGTGGATGTGTGGGTCCCGATCGTCCCGTTTGCACGAGCCACAAATGGCGCCCCGCTCTCAGGCCGGGGCACAGAGGCGGAGTTGCCGTTTGTCGGCAGCTTTGTCGGCGTTCTGGCGCAAGTGCGGAGAGATGCGTCGCTGACCCAGGCACGCGCCGAGCTCACGACGCTGTGGCAACGGCTGCAGGCGCAGTACGGGACCGTACCCCAAAATCGCTCGGTGCTGCTTCTTCCGTACGCAGCTACGGCTGGCGGCAATGGCCCGCTCTCCACCCAGGGCACGACGTTCCTGGCCATCTTCTCAGTGATCACAGTGCTCACATTGATGATCGTGTGCGCCAACGTGGCTAACCTCTTGCTCGGTCGCGCCACCGTGCGGCAACGCGAGTTGGCCTTGCGACAATCGCTGGGCGCATCCCGGATCCGCATAGTTCGGATGCTGCTGGCCGAGGGCCTCGTGATTGCAGTGCTGGCCTGCGTCGCGGCGTACATCTTTGCGCGGTGGATGTCGAGCGTCGTCGCCGGCCTCGTGACGCCCATGGTGCCACCGGCGGTGGCGCAGGTGATCACGCTGCCTGATTGGACCGTGGCGGGCTACGCCCTGATGCTGGCGCTCGGCAGCATGGTGTTCTTCACCCTCGCGCCTGCCGCGCGTGCGTGGAAGCAGCCATTGCTCCCATGGCTGAAGGCCGGCGAGCAGGGCGTCGCACCAGGACGTTCGCGCCTGTCGAGCGGCCTCGTCGTCCTGCAGCTGGCACTCGCCGTCCTGTTGATCACGAGCGCAGGCCTCGCGTCTCGCTCAATTGTCCTGTTTGCCACGACCGATCTCGGCTTCGACAGCAGGTCCATTCTTCTGGCCACTGTCAACACGGGTGGCGGCGCTGCCGACCCGCAAGCGAGCGCCACGTTACTGGAACGACTCCGAGTGCGACTGCAGGCTGTTCCCGGCATCGAAGGCGTGTCGTACTCATGGAGTGGTCAGCGCGCGAACGTTCGGGCCGACGCACTTGGAGCCGGGGCCGTGGGCGACTCCCTCGTCACCAACGTCAACTACATCGGTCCCGATTATCTGCGCGTGTACGGCGTGATGCCGCTTGCCGGCCGCGAGCTCGGGTTCGAGGACGGGCATGCGATCACGCCCGCCGTCGTCACGCAACGCCTCGCGCAACGACTGTGGCCTGGTCAGCCCGCAATCGGTCGGCGCCTGTTCGTGGGCCCGCAACGACAGAGAGAAGCGGAGATCGTCGGTGTCGCACCCGATGTGTACTTCAACGGCAATCGGCTCAACGGCAACCCGCAAACGGGGAACGTCTACGTGCTGCTTCCCTCGTCACAAGGGCTGCGCGATCCGGGTGAGAGGACGTTGTCCCTCCGATATCAGGGCCGGCTCGACGTCGTAGCGCCCGCGATCAGTCGGGCGATTCGTAACGAGGATCCTCGCGTGCCGCTGGTGAGACTGCGTACATACGAGGCGGAGCTCGAAGCAGACTTCTGGCCCGTCCGCGCGTTGATGACGCTGCTGACAATGTTTGCGCTGATGTCGCTGATCGTGGCGGTCGTCGGTCAATACGCCGTCATTGCGTTCGACATGCGCCGTCGTGTTCGTGAATTTGGCGTGCGCATCGCACTTGGGGCCTCGTCGCGCCAGATCCTGACGGCCGTGCTCACGGAAGGATTCCGCCTGACGGCGTTCGGGCTTGCGATCGGCTTTGGCTTGAGCGTCCTCACCGGCGCCGGTCTGAGCCGAGCACTTTACGGCATCACACCGACCGATCCTCTGACGTATGGGAGCGTCCTCCTGCTCCTGTCAGTGATCTCGCTAGCAGCCTGCTCTCTGCCTGCGGTACGCGCTTCGAGGGTGAATCCAATTTCGACCCTGAGACAAGAATGAGCACATGTTTGAGCTGGAAGAAAGCCCGTCCGCTGCATCGACGCTAGGCCGCGTCGCTCGAATCTTGCCCCGCGTCGGCCTGTCGCTGCTCTTCGTCGTCATCGGCTATACGAAGTTCAATGACGACCCAAACGGAGAGTGGTACCGGATTTTCGAACAAATCGGGATTGGGCAATGGTTTCGCTATGCGACGGGCATCATCCAAGTGGCTGGCGGCGCCTTGATGCTCTTCCGCCGCTCTCTGGTGATCGGTGCAGCCCTGTTGGCGTGCACGATGGTGGGCGCGGCGTGCGTCGATTTGTTTCTCCTCGGTTCGCCGCTGGTCATCGCCCCTCTGATGCTCCTCTTTTTGATCGCAGTGGTATGGGTCACCTCAGAATGAGATCCACGGCGTCAGCCATTCTAGTTGACAATCTACCCGAGCCATCCTAGGCTCTGGTAGAACGTCCACTAGAGTCATGCCAGACCCGCGCCCGATGCCGTTGCTCCAGGGCACCCTGGACATGCTGATCCTTCAGATGCTGGTTTTTGGTCCACGACACGGACACGGCATCGCGGTGTCGATCCAGCGCACATCGGACGATGACCTTCTCGTCGATCACGGCTCGTTATACCCCGCGCTCCAGCGGCTGGAGGACCAGGGCCTCATCAAGTCGACATGGGGAACTTCGGAGCTGAATCGCCGGGCGCGCTTCTATGAGCTGACGCGCAAAGGTCGCAAGAAGCTCACGTCTGAAACCGGGAAATGGGAGCGCATGGTCCGTGCGATCAGCCGCGTGCTGCAGCATCCGCAAGAGGAGGAAACCTGACATGTTCGGACGTCGGCGCCGGCGTCTGGATGAGGAAATCGAATCCCATCTCGCCGAGGAGACGGCAGACAACATCGCTCGCGGCATGGACGCCGTGACAGCGCGCCACGCCGCCCTGCGAACATTCGGAAACGTGGAGGCCGCCAAAGAGCAGCTCCGCGCTCTCGACCCGATGTACTGGCTCGACACACTGTGGCAGGACGTCCGCCTCGCCTGCCGGCAGATCGCGCGCCATCGATGGATCAGCCTGACCACGGTCGCCACGCTCACGGTCGGCATCGCGGTAAATGTCAGCGTGTTCAGTTTGCTGAATGGGTTGCTGCTGCGCGCCTGGGTGCACAGCGAGCCTGAGACCTTCGTCAGCGTTCTCCCACGCTTCAGCGGAGACTTTCGTCTTCGCCACTCCGACTACGCGTCGATGTCTCAACCCGACTACGTGAGATACCGTGACCTGGCCTCGTCGCTGGAGTCGCTGGCCGCGTATCGGCTGGTGACGGTCACGCTGAGCGATGCTGACTCCGGCAGCATCCGCGGAGGCCTGATCTCCTGCAATCTGTTCGACACGGTCAGGCCCGGGCCGCCGATTCTGGGCCGGTACCTCACCGCACGTGAATGTGTGATGCCGACGCAGGCGGCCGTGACGGTGCTTAGCGAGACGGTCTGGCGTGCGCGTTTCACTGCCGACTCACGCATAGTCGGGCGCATCGTCCATCTGAACCGCGTGCCCTTCACGGTTGTGGGTGTCGCGCCAGATTTCACGCTGTCTTTGACCAAGGGACCGGCGGATGCCGGAGCCGTCGTGTGGGTTCCCTACACGACGCTCACAAGCCTCCGGCCCAGTGATGACTACTTCAGCGATCCGCACGCACAGTGGCTCACTGTCATCGGACGCCGTAAGCGCGACTCCTCGATTCAGCAGGTGCAGCAGGAATTGAGCGCGTTGGCCGGCGGTGCGGATGAAGAGGTGCCCGGACGCGTCACGTCGATCACTGTTACCAACGGATCGCTGGCGCAAGACCCGGAAATGCGCACGCGGACGCCGATCATCTTCCTGGCGACACTAGGCACGACTTCGCTCCTCTTGCTGCTGGCGTGCGTGAACGTGACCACGCTGCTGCTCTCGCGTGCCGCTCTGCGCCAACGCGAAATGTCCGTCCGTCTGTCACTCGGCGCAGGACGATTTCGTTTACTGCGGCAGTTATTGACGGAGAGTCTGGCCCTGAGCGGACTGGCCGCCGCGGCCGG
>Ga0075418_10001313_pt1 | contig 28169 bp, 31 predicted proteins | sample SoiMetdeltSBSDD2_FD_81776 | JGI IMG/M metagenome (GOLD analysis project Ga0075418, IMG submission 81776) | Bulk soil microbial communities from a Populus tree surrounding site in Tennessee, USA - Soil MetaG P. deltoides SBSDD2 | ecosystem: Environmental > Terrestrial > Soil > Tree plantation...
AGATGCTGGACGAAGTGCGCAAGCTCTGAGCCGGCGCTCGCCGGCGACCATAAGGGGTGATGGGAACTGGTGATGAAAACTGGTGATGAAAGCTGGTGATGAAAGCTGGTGATGAACTTCAGGTTGTACATCACCACTATCTCATCACCATTACCTCATCACCACTATCTCATCACTTTTTCCCGAGCAGGAACGGCACTGCCAGTTCCGCGAATAGCTCCGGCGTCTGGAAGTGCATGAAGTGTCCCGAGTCGGCCTCGACGTAGCGCGCGCCGGGGATTTTTGCCGCCAGCTCCTTCACTTGGTCAGGCGGCCGCAGCGGGTCATGCACGCAGCCGATGGCGAGCGTCGGGCACTTGATCGCCGGCAGCTCGGGATTGATATCCATTTCGAGCAGCATGCGGTTCATCGCCGCGAACGCGCGCGCGTCGTTGGCGATCCAGCGCAGGCGATACTGCTCGAAGCGCTCGCGGTCGCCGCGCAGCACATCCGGGTAGGAGCGGTCGAGGCTGGTCTTCGCCTGCGGCCGCATCCCCGTGCGCTCGGTCTCCGCCGCGCGCTCGATCATCTGCGGCCGGAACGTCCGGCTCGACTGTGCCACCAGGCTCTGCACGACGAGTCGCGCAACGCGCGACGGGTGGCGTATTGCAAACGCGGCAGCTATGCCCGCGCCGAGCGCCGATCCCACGACGTGGCAGCGGCCCCCGATCGCGAGCGCGTCGAGCAATGCCGCGATATCGCCCACCATGTCGGCAAGCGCGAGGGGCCCCGTCGGCTTCTCCGACTGGCCGAAGCCGCGCTGGTCGTAGCGCAGCGTGCGCAAGCTCTTCTGAAACGCCGGCAGCGTCGCGTCCCAGCTCTCCAGCGAGCCGCCCATCTCGTGCACGAGCACTACCGTCTCTTCGCCGCTGCCGGCCAGCTCGTAGCGCAGGCCGACGCCGTTTACTTCGATCCATTTCATGGCAGCTATTCTCGCACGGTGCGGCTTAACGATTCCGTTTTCTCGTCCCGTTCGACCTGATCTTCCTCCGGACGCCAAGGTCGTCGAGGATTTGTTGGGCAGCGACATGAAAACGGTCCGGCTCACCATACGACCGCGCTACCAGCATGGCGCCCTCGAGCGCTCCCAGAAGCACTCTTGCCCGCTCTTTCGCTGATTCTGCAAAAGCAAGCGATCCGGACTTCATGCCCTGCTGAAGCACCGTGACCAGCCAGCGCTCGTTGAGATCGAAGAACCCCTTGAGCGCCTCCTGCATCGGCGCGGGCAGCGTCATGTACTCCGCTGCCAGCATCCCGCACAGGCACATCCGGTCGTTGCGTATGACCCCATCGTAGAGCTCGACGTAGTGCCGCAGCTTCTCCGGGGGAGTGGCAGGCCGCTTGTCGATCGAGTCGAGAGCCGCGCCGAATGCGTGATGGTAGCGAGCGATCAGAGCGCGCCCCAGTTCCGCCTTGGAGGCGAAGTGGTAATGCAGGCTCGCCTTCGTGACACCCAGCTTCGCGGCGATATCGGCGTAGCTGAACCCGTTATACCCGCGGGTCTGGGCCAGCTCCTCGGCGATGTCGAGGATGGCCTTCGCCGCCTCGGTCGAAGGCGGCGGGGGGGAGGGCCGGGTCTGTTTTACCGGTGCTGCGGGCATGGCCACTTGATTTTAACCTACTAGTAGGTAGAATAGCCACGAGTCCCGGTGCGGGTCACGGCGCGGGACCGGTCCTATCAACACGAGCAGGAGGATACTATGCACAGCCACGATCAGAAAACCGAGCACAAGTCGTTTGCCCGTCCCGAGGAAGTGCGTAATTTTCCGAACGGGAGAGCCGAGATACTCAAGGTCGGCGACTCCGAAGTGGGTCGTTTGGTTTTTCAACCAGGCTGGCGCTGGTCCAACGACGTCAAGCCCCTGGCCAGGACCGCCAGCTGCGAGGCGCCGCACTTCCAGTATCACGTCTCCGGAAGGCTGGCGATAAGGATGGACGATGGAACCGAGTTCGTTGCCGGCCCGGGCGACATCACGTCATTGCCCAAGGGTCATGACGCGTGGGTCGTGGGCGACGAGCCGGCCGTCGTGGTCGACTGGTTTGGCGCAAGCAGCTATGCCAAGCGCGGCTGACGCGACCGCACCGGGTTTCACACTGAATTGCTGACCACCTGAACAGATACCAGGAGCCCATCATGGCACGCAAGTACATCGATTGCAGGGAGTTTCCGAGCGAGTCGAAGTGCACCGTCACCATCGCCGCGGACAGCGAAAAGGAGCTGCTGGAAATTGCGCTGCAGCACGCGGTGGCCGTTCACGGCCACAAGGACACGCCGGAATTTCGAGGTCAACTGAAAAAGGCCTTCAAGGACGGCGCGCCGCCTGCCTGACGCGCTGCCCGAATCAAACCGCAGCAGCCTCCTGCCGCGCCAGATTCGGCGTGGGCTCGAGCGGCAGTCCGGGGTGCCCGGTCAGCGCCATGCCCTCGTCCTGCATTTCGCGGGCCTTCTTCCTGATCGCCGGCAACACGGCGGCGATCTTCTCCAGGTCGAGGTCCGCAGCGATGCCGGGATAGCCGGCGCGCTCGATCATGGCGCCGAGTCTGCGGTTCTCGAACTGCTCGAGCACCCAGCCGAGCGGATCGTCGACGAGGGTCTTGTCCCAGTAGATGCGGTGATTCTTGTTGCGCGGACCGTAGTGGTAGTGCGGACCGTCCCAGAAGCAGTCGAAGGCGAGGATCTCGGTCTCTTCGACATACGCGCTCTGCGTCGAGCCGCCGACATCGGCCAGGACGTGTACGGCGAGGCCGCCGTCGCCGCCCGCCTGCCGCCGCATTTCCAGACCGAACCGGATGTTGCCCGCCTCGAAAATTTGCGTACCCCGGTTGTGCTTGACGGTGTTGCGCTTCGCTGCATGGAGCGTTCTTGCACAGGCTTCGATCTGCGGGAGGACGCGGGCGACCTCGGCATGGTTCGTCGCCGCGGCGATGTCCGGGTAGCCCGCGCGCTCGAGCATCTTGTCGAGCTTCGTGCCCAGCGTGCGAACGGTCCAGCCGATCGGGTTGCCGTCGGTGACAGAATCCATGCGATAGATACGAGGCTGCGACGAGCCCGTGCGCCCGCCCGGCGTCCCGAGGCCATCCGCATGCAGCTTCGGGTTCTCCGGGCCGTAGACGTAGCTCTTCTCAACGTCGAAACAGTTGAAGCGCAGGAGCGCCGTCTGCTTGCCTTCGACATTCCCCGCCACGACGATCGATACCCCCTGGTCGGCATGGTCCTGCAGGTTGCCGTCCCAGAGCTCGTGGCTGACGATAAAGGTGAGCGAACCGGCGGTGAATTTCTGCATAGCTGGCATTGTCATGGCTGAACACTCCTCCTGAGGATACCGATAACGCTGAGCCTAGCACGAGCCTGCATGCTTCGGATATTTGACCATCTCAGGCTGATGCGCAAGACGGAGGACCGGTGACACGAGGATCACGGCGGCTTGTGCGAGAAACCCGAAGGCTGCCACGACCAGGCAGAGCTCCGTCCCGAATGACCCGCCAATGAACGCACCAATTCCGGCACCGATCGGCCGAGCCCCCTGCGCCATGATGTTGATCGCTGATACACGCCCAAGCAAATCGGGCGGCGTGACCGTTTGGCGCAGCGTGGTCGTACTGATGACCCAAACGATGGGACCGGCGCCGAGCAGGAAGAAGCTGAATCCTGCGAGCAGAGGCGAAGGTATCAAGATGGTGAGAACCATCACGAACGCGGCCATGAGCCCAGCAATCGGTCCAATGACAACGCAAATGCCGAAGCGGAACGAGCGAATGATGCGACCTGCCAGGAGCGCGCCGACGACCATGCCGACACCATAGGTGCTGAGAATTACGCCTACGGCAGAGGCAGATAGATCGAGTGAACGGATAGCGTACGGAACAAATACCGCTAGAAGAATGAAGAATGCCGTGTTGAACAAAAATTGCGTCACGAAGACAGGTCGCAGCAGCGGATGACGAAAAACGAACCTGGCCCCCTCGCGGATGTCGTCGAGGGGATGACGAGGTGGACGTGGAGGCCTCGGCGGCTCATTCAGGCCGGCCAGCAGAAGCACTGCACAGGCAGAGAATGCTGCGGCAAAACCGAACGCGGACACGGCACCGGACCAGCCGATAAGTGCACCACCCAACGCTGGCCCGGCGGCGAAGGCAAGCGCTCGGGAGAGTTCGATTCGCGAGTTTGCGCTGGCAAGTGCCTCAGGCGGCACTATCGCCGGCACGAGGGAGGGGGCTGCCACGCTGTATGCGACCGTCCCGCATGCCCCGATGAAGCCAAGAAGCGCGAGCAGCGGCCACGCAAGGAGCCTCAATTCCGCGAGCGCGAGAATCGCGATGAGGGAGACGACACGCAGCGCCTCGGCGTAGGCCATGAGCCTTCGGCGGGACATGCGATCAGCCAGCATGCCTGCGGGGATGGCAAAGAGCAGGAGCGGTAGCGTCTGTGCAGTCTGGATAAGTCCAGTCTCGCGAGCGCCGCCGCCGAGAGCAAGGACGGTATAGATCGGGGCTGCGGCGACCGCGATCTGCTCTGCCGATTGCGCCGCTAGATTGGACCAAGCCAGCCTGTTGAAGGACGGCGGCAAATGTGTTCGGGCGTCCGTAACCACCGCGCGGACCTCTTGGAGTGATCGACAAGGGCCAGTGTGCGGTGCTCAGCGCTTCCGAACCATCCGTTTCTTGCTGTCTAATCCTTTACGCGTCGGCACATGTCTGCGCGTGCGGCTTATGGTCTCCCTAACCTAATGGAATCGTTTCGAAATTGAAGTGTAGCGGCACTAATTGAGCGTCAGCTTCGCCGCCGCGATCGTCTTCTTCCACTGCTCGTGCTCGGCGCGCATGAATTTCGCGAGCTGCTCGGGCGTGCCCGGCGCGGGTTCCGCACCTTCGCTCGCGAAGCGCCTGGCAAGCTCCTTATCCTGGAGAATCCTGACGACCTCGGTGTTCCATTTCGCGATGATGTCTTTGGGCACCGCCACCGGGGCGAATAGCCCGTACCACGTCACGTACTCGAATCCCGGCACGGATTCGCCGATCGTCGGGATCTCGGGCGCCGCGGGGGAGCGCTTCGCGCTACTTACGCCTATGCCCTTCAGCCGCTTGGCTCTGACGTACGGCAGCACCGTCGGCATGCTGTTGAACATCAGCGAAACGTGGCCGGCCAGGACGTCGGTGACGGCGGGCGCGGTTCCCTTGTAGGGGATGTGCACCATGTCTATCTTCGCCATGTACTTCAGCATCTCCACGCCCAGGTGATTCGGGCTGCCGGGTCCGACCGAGGCATAGTTGATCTGGCCCGGCTTCGCTTTCGCGAATTTCACCAGCTCGTTTACGGTGTTTGCGGGCACGGACGGATGCGCTACGAGCAGCTGCGGGTTGATCACGAGCAGGCAGATCGGCGCGAGATCGGTGAAGACGTTGTAGGGCGCCTTGATCCCGATGGCCGGCGCGATGGACATGCTGCCGCCGGTGGCGAAAAGTATCGTGTAGCCGTCGGGAGCCGAGCGCACCACGGCCTCCACGCCGATCACGCCGCCCGCGCCGGGACGGTTGTCGACGATCACCTGCTGCCCCCACGCCTCGGTGAGCTTCTGCCCGACCGACCGCGCGACGAGATCGGTGGGGCCGCCCGGGGGGAAGTGGACGATGACGCGTATCGGCTTCACTGGATACTGCTGCGCGCCCGCCGCGACCGAGAGCGCGCAGCCAAGGATGAACGTGGAAGGATGAAGGATGACCTTGAACCAGTTCGGCTTCGCGAGCCGACCGAGGTACGTCCTCCAGGTGTTTAGCAAAGCACTTGTCGTAGTTTTCATCTTTGGTTTCTCAACAGGTGATCCTTCCACGTTCATCCTTCATCCTTTGCCACCCAGGTAACGGGTGGCCAATGCCCGCTCGACCGCCCGCTTCCCCACGCGCGTGAGGCGATAACCCTTTGCCCGCGAGCGGCTCGAAACCACGCGCGCGAGCCGGCCATCGATGTAGTGCAGCGCCACGCCGTCGTCAGCGGCTACCCCGTCCGGCAACGTGCCGCTCGCGATCAGCTTCCGGAAAGCGGGACGGCGCAGCGGCTCGGAGTCGTAGTGCGGGCAGTTGCTGCCGGGCAGAAACCCGAGGCAAGGCAGTGCCGTCAGCGGCCCCGCGACCGAATCGGTGACGCCGTGCTCGAACCAGCAGATCGAGCCCGCGCTGCCCCCGCCCAGCACCACGCCGCGCTCCCACGCGGTCCTCAGATGGCGGTCGAGCCCCCAGTCGCGCCACACGGCCAGCATGCTGCGGGTGTTGCCGCCGCCGACGAAAATCGCGTCCTGCTCCAGCACGAAGGACTCCAGGTCGCGCGGGGTGCGGGCGAAGAGCGGCAGATGCGCGGGCCGGCATTCGAACTGGCTGAACCCGGCGTAGAAGCGCAGCCTGCCCGCGTCCGAATCGCCGCCCGCGGCGCCGATGAAGGCGACTTTCGGCTTCCTGCGGCGCGTCTGCGCCAGGAAATAGCGGACGAGGAGCAGATTGTCCAGCTCCGCCGGCAGCGCGCCGCCGCCCATGGCAATGATCTGCCGCCTCATGCAGTCGCCGTCCGGATATCGCCCAGCATCGGCTTCGCGAAGTTCTCCAGCATGTTGTCCGCGCCCTGCATCAGGCAGATGCGGATGCCGTGGTCATGCATGCGCTTCACGCGCGCCGTCATGCGCTCGTGCGTCGTGTAGTCGTACCCCATGTTCGCCGCAATGACGATGCCGCGGGCCTGCGCCTTGGCGACGATCGTGTCCACGTGGCGCCAGACGTCCGGGTGCTCGTACTGGAACGGATGACCCAGCGCCTTGCTGAGATCGGTCATCGCGAGCATCAGGATGCGCATGCCGTCGAGCGCGAGGATCTCGTCGATCTCGTGCACCGCCGTGCCAGCCTCGATGTGGGGCACGAACACGGCCGCGTCGGCCTGCTTGCTGTGCATGGCCTTGAACGTCTCGTTGGAGTTGGGGTACTCGCCCGCTCCGGAGCGGTGCCAGTCGCCCGCGACCTGCAGGCACGCGCGCGCCTGAGCCGCGGAGGCGATGGAGGCGCCGACGATCTCTATGCCGATCGCGAAGGCGCGCTGCACTTCCACGGTCACCTGCAGCTGCTCGGTGCCGGAGAGCCACGGGTTGGCGGGAACGCGCACCCACGTGGTGAGACCCGCCACCTGTGCCGCGCGATGGATGTTGTGCAGCTCTCCCCAGTCGAGGGAGGAGAACATCATGTCGGGGCGGACGAAGTCGAAACCCGCGCGCGCGATGGTCGATACCCAGGTCGGGCCGCCCTTGATCCACACCCCCAGGGCCGTCTCGCCCGCTCCCAGCCGCTCGAATAACCTGCTCATGGATTCCCCGCTGTCGTGCTCACTCCGGCTGTATCCCTGCCGCCTTCACCACCGCGCCCATCTGCTTCGCGCCCGTCTTCATGATCTCCGTGACGCGCTCGGGCGTCGTGTGCGCCGTGAAGATGCCCATGTTTGCGTACTTCTCCTGTGTGTCCGGGGACTTCATGATCTCGCCGACCGCGGCGTTGATGCGCTGGAGAATCGCCGGCGGCGTCCCCCTGGGTGCGACAACCGCCCACCACTGGCTCGGGAGCGGCTTGGTGAAGCCCGACTCGGCCATCGTCGGGACGTCCGGCAGCGCATCCGAACGCCGTTCGCTCGTGACGGCGAGGGCACGTATTCGCCCGGCCCTCACTTGCGGTACACCGGGCACCATGTCGGCGAAGCACAGGTCGATCTGGCCGCCGACGAGATCGCTGACTGCGAGTACGCCCCCTTTGTACGGCACGTGCACCATCTTCGTTCCCGTTTCGACCTGGAACACTTCGCCGATGATGTGCGCGGTGGTGCCGACGCCGCCCGAGCCGTAGTTGAGCTTCCCGGGCCTGGCCTTCGCCAGCACGATCAGCTCTTTCACGTTGCGGGCGGGCACGCTGGGATGAACCGCCAGCATCGGCGCGCCGGTCGCCACCAGCGAGATGTGCGCGAAGTCGTTGTACTGGTCGAAGGGAAGCTTCTTGTAGAGAAACTGGTTCGTGACCATCGCCGCAACGTTGGTGAGGAGCAGCGTGTAGCCGTCCGGCGGCGCCTTGGCCGCCACTTCGTGGCCGATGTTGCTCGCGGCGCCCGGGCGGTTCTCGACGATAACCTGCCGCCCGAGCGTTTCGCCCAGCTTCTGCGCCACGATCCGCGTCAGCACATCGCTCGAGCCGCCCGGCGGATACGGCGCGATCATGCGCACGGGCTTGGTCGGATACGCCTGCCCGATCGCAATCACCGGCGAAAAGGCCACCAAAACACCCGCAATAAGGACGGTCCTGCTCATCAGCATTTTTTCATCGCTCCCAAAACGTTACTGGTCACGGGTCACGGGTTACTTCTGTCAGACGGCAGCAATGACCGTGATCTCGACGAGCAATCCCGGATCGGCAAGATGGTTGACCTCGACCATCGTGCTCGTCGGCAGGTTGTCCTTGAAGAACTCTTCCCGCGCGGCGACGATCTGCTTGAATTCCCGGATGTCGGTCGTGTAGACGGTCGTCCATACGACGTCCGACAGGGATGCCCCCGCGGCCGTGAGGTTCTTCTCGATGTTGCGCAGGCATTGCCGCGTCTGCTCGAGCATGCTGCCCGCGCCGACCTGGTTGCCGTCGCTGTCGCGCGAGACCTGGCCCGAGACGAAGATCATGCTCTTCGGCTGGTCCACACGGACATAGTGATTGTAGACGGTAGCCCGGACATTCTTCATGCCCGGCGGATTGCCGCGCTTGATGGCCATCTGTTTGCTCCTTGAGGATGCGGCTGCCCTTGCGAACACGCCGGTCAGCGGGTCTTGCGCGCGCGTTGCTTCGCGTACGTTTCGACCCGCACGGGAGTGGGATTGTAGCCGCATGCGGGGTTGTATTTCTGCGGACAGTTGGAGATGACCGCGATCACGTCGGTGAGGGCCTCGACGTCGACGAAATCGCCCGGCCTGGACGGACCGTCCGAAATCGCCATGCGACCGTCACGGCCGACCGGCACGCTCATGAAGAAGTTCACGTTCGCCACGATGTCCGGTTCGCCCATGCCGAGCTTGGAGAGCTCGTGCAGGAAGTTCGCGCGGCAGCTGTGCGTGCGCTTACCGTAGCGAAGCCAGTTCATCTCGACGCTGCAGCAGCCGCCTATGGTGTCGTGGTTCGGGCAGCTCGACGCCACCACCTTCATGAGCGCGGTGGCGTACTCTCCATACAGCACGGTGCCCGGGTTGATGAAGACGTTCTCCGCCATCTTCATCGTGTTGGCCGCGTTGTAGCGGTCGCGCGCGTCGAGCGCGTTATAGCAGAGAAAATCCACCGCCTGCTGCCCCTCCAGGTCGACGAAGCGCACCAGTTCGCCCGTTGCGAGCCGCGCGCCCCACGAGCCGCCCGGGTCGACGATGACGGATGTGGTCAGCCGGTAACCCTTGGGTACGACGAGCCGTTTCCTGCTCATTGCTGATCTACGAATGGATGGTCGAGGTTCCTGGTCACGGGTCACCGGTCACCGGTCACCGATTCTAGTCGGAGGTAATCCCCGCCGCTTTGATGATCTCAGCCCACCGCTTCTGCTCCGCGACCATGAGCTTGGTGAATTGGGCAGGCGTCGGCCCCGAAGGATCGTAGCCGAGAGTTTCCAGGCGCGCTTTCGTCTCACCAAGGGCGAGGATCTTGATCGTCTCGCCTGCCACACGCTCGATTATCGGCCGGGGCGTGCCCAGCGGGAACAGCAGTCCCTGCCAGTTCGTCGCCTCGTATCCCGGCAGGTTCAGCGCTTCGGCGACTGTCGGCAGATCGGGCACTGCTGCAAATCGCTTCGGCGTCGTCACCGCCAGCGCGCGCAACTTTCCGGCCTTGATATAGGGCAGCGCACCCTGGGTGCCGGACAGTATCGTCGGCACCCGCCCTCCCAGCACGTCCACGAGGCCCGGCGGGCCGCCCTTGTACGGAACGTGATTCAGCTCTATGCCGGCCATGCGGTTCAGCAATTCGCCGCCCAGGTGCTGCATGCTCCCGACGCCGGAAGACGCGAAATCGATCTGGCGCGGCTTCGCCCTGGCCATGTCGACGAGACTCTTCATCGTTTGCGCCGGGAACGAAAGGCTCACGAGCCATATGTTGGGTGACAGCGTGAGCTGCGTTACCGGCGCAAAATCCTTCACGCCGTCGAAGGGCTTGCGCCGGCTCACCATCGGCGCGGTGATCGTGTCGATCGCGCACAGCAGCAACGTGTGACCATCGGGCGTCGCCTGCCTGACCATCTCCGCACCGAGCATGCCCGCGGCGCCAGGGCGGTTGTCCACGACGATCTGCTGGCCCAGGCTGTCGCCGAGTTTCTGCGCCATGAAGCGCGCGATCGTGTCGGAACCACCGCCCGCCGCCTGCGGCACGAGCAGGCGTATGGCCCGCTGAGGGTACGCGGGCTCCGCGGCATTTCCGTCGGGAGAAACACCTGGAACGGCAGTCAGGGCGACGAGCGACAGCCAGGAAATTCTTCTACGCATGATACGTTCCCGTTTCGAATTCGCGCATCGGTCCTGCGAGTATACTCGAACGCTGTTTGCATTCTGACGATGAGGGGTCGGAACGATGCTCAAAAGCAAAACCGCGCTCGTCACCGGCTCGACCGGCGGAATCGGCGAAGCGTTCGCGCGCGCGTTCGCCGCGCAGGGCTGCAACGTGATCGCCAGCCGAGCCACCGGCCCATCATGCCGGCCGACATAGCGGCGTTTGGCGTGTTCCTGTGCAGCGACGCGGGCGCGCACATATCCGGCGCGGCGCTCCCCATCGACGGCATCTGGTCGGCGGGGTGGACGGTGACGACGGGCAACAGGCCGGCGACCTAGAGACGCCCCCCGAGCAGGGGATAGGGATTGATGGCGGTTCCCTGCCACCAGCGCTTTTCCGGTCCGAGCACGAAGATGGCGAAATGCAGATGCGGCGCCGCCGGATTGGCGTTACCGGTGCTGCCCACGTAGCCGATGAGATCGCCGCGCTTCAACTCCATCCCTTCCGCGAGGCCCGCGGCATAGCGGTCGAGATGCGCATAGTAGTAAGCGACTTCCTGCCGGGAATCGAACTGGTAAACCGTCAGCCCGCCGGGCTTGCTCGTGAAGAGCTTCACGATCTTGCCGTCGTCGACCGCGATGACCGGCGTGCCGCGCGGCGCGTGTATGTCTATCGCCTCATGGCGCGCACCACCGCGCGCATCGCCGAAACTGTCGTGCAAGTCGCCCGGGGGTATGCCGGGCACCGGTATCATCAGCGGCCTCACCTGCGGCAGATTTCCCGTGGCGGTTTTCTCGACAGCCGTCGCGGGGGCCGCCGCTGCCGGGAGCTGAGTGCGCGGAACATGTTCGGGAGCGGATCGCGGCAGAATGGCCGAGAGGAGCGCGGCGCCGCACAAGGTTCCGAACGTGACCAGCAGGATGGGCTTCATTCCGCCCGGCCTCTGCCTACTGCAGGCTCGCCGGCGTTCCGCTTGAAACAGCCTGCGCCAGAGCCAGGGCGTCCCAGTTGGTCATGCGGATGCAGCCATGAGACTGCGTCTTGCCGATTTTCGACGGCTCCGGCGTCCCGTGGATGCCGTAATGTTCCTTCGACAGGTCGATCCACACGACGCCCACGGGATTGTTCGGGCCCGGCGCGATCTTCGCCTTCGAATGCTTCGCGTCGGCATCCCAGAACAGCTTCGGGTTGTAGTGGAATACCGGGTTCTTCGCGATTCCCTTGATCTTCCACGTACCCAGCGGGAGCGGATCGTATTCGCTGCCTACCGTGGCGGGAAAGTGCGCAAGGGTCTTTCCCGTGGCGTCGACGAGCGTAATGGCGGATTCCGATTTGTCGACGATGACCCTGGCCGCCTTCGGGAGCACAGGCACTTCGACGTTCGGCACTACGATCTCCTCGCCCGCACGCCGGAAGTCCTTGCCGGGATTCAATTGCTGCAGCAGTTTCGGACTCGCATGGAATTTCTCGCCGAGCGCTTCAGCAGGATTCGCGTAGCCGAGCGCGGTCAGCTTCGATTTCTCCATCATGTCTTCAGGAATGCGTTCATAAGGGCCGGCGACGTCGCCATCGGCGATCGTGTAGCGGATCAGGGCCGGCGAGGGATCGCGGTTGAGCGCTTCCCAGGTCGGGGCGTCGACCTTGCCGGAGGCATCCAACCCGTTGCTCTTCTGGAAGGCGGCAATGGCCTTCTGCATGTTGGAGCCGTACGCGGCGTCGATCTCGCCGGGCGAGTGGCGTGCGCGGTCGAGCAGCACCTGGGCGCGCAGGACAGCAGCGCCCTTCGAATTCGGCCCGACGGGCTGGACGAGGCTGACATCGTTGACCGCCTCGGGGGTGAGCGGCCCGGCGGCGGCCCCGGCGCGAGCCGCATCGGCGACCGGCACGAACGATGCCGTAACGGTCAGGACGGCAATCAACCTGAGCAATGCGATCGCGATCAACGTGGGCTCCTCTCGTAGCCTTGTGAGTTCGACAGGCGCCAAGACGAGGTGTCGCTCGCTGCCTTGTCCGTGTTACACCGGATGCCTTGCCGGACCTTTCCCACAAGCGGTGGGGTGCCGCCGCTCTCCGACCGCCGCGAGCGCGAGCATGATGACCTGCTCGCCGATCGAGCTGCCGAGCTGGTGTCTTGTCGCTTTCTCCCGGCTCATGGAATTCAACATCGCCATACGCTAGCCCAAATCGAGGCGCTGTAGACCGTCCGTTCCCTCACCCTCGTCGCTCGTCGCTCGGTACCGGTCACTCGTCGCGGGTCACTGGTCACCGATCCCTCGCCGGCCCGATAATGCGGAAACGGGGTCACATACCCTCCCCCATGTTCAGCTACCTGCAATCGATAGTCCGCGGCACGGCCGCCACAGGACCCGGCGCGCCGCCGCCGGGGCTCATCGCCTTCTACTGGCATTTCGCGCGCCAGACGAAGGGCCTGTACGCGTGCATGTTCGTTACCAGCCTGGCGGTGGCGCTGATCGACACGGTGATCCCGGTGTTTATCGGCAAGCTCGTGTCGCTCATGGAGGCGTCCGACCGGCAGGCGGCGCTCGTCGCGCAATGGCCCCTCCTCGCCGGCATGATCGCGCTGGTGCTGATCGTCCGTCCCCTGGCGCTGCTGGTCGACGTGGCGATACGCCACAACGCCCTCATCCCGGGAGCGACGAGCCTGATCCGCTGGCAGAGCCACTGGCACGTCGTGCGCCAGAGCTGGCCGTTCTTCCAGAACGATTTCGCCGGGCGCATCGCCAACCGCGTCATGCAGACAGCCAACGCGCTGCGCGAGAGCGTGATGGCGGGCATACGCGCCATCTGGTACATCGCGGTCTACGGCGTGAGCGCGCTCGTGCTGATGGCCCTGGCGGACTGGCGGCTCGGCATCCCCACGCTCCTGTGGTTCTGCGGCTACTTCGTGTTCCTGCGCTACTTCGTGCCCCGCATGCGCGATCTCGCGCGCGCCAGCTCCGAGGTCCGCTCGCACGTGATGGCGCGCGTGGTGGACAGCTACACCAACATCCTCACGGTCAAGCTCTTCGCGCGGTTGGCCGACGAGGACGCCTACGTGCGCGAGATCGTGGACGAGCACCAGGCCGCGATCGGGGCCCACATGCGGCTCATCACGCAGTTCATGTTCGCGCTCTCGGTGATGAACGCGTTGCTCCTGACCGGCACGGCCGCGATCGGCATCTGGCTGTGGGCCAGTGGCGCGGTTAGCGCGGGCGTGGTCGCTACCGCGCTGCCGCTCGCATGGCAGATCGCCAACGTCGCGGGCTGGGTGAGCTGGGAAGTCACCGGCATCTTCGAGAACATCGGCGTGGTGCAGGAAGGCATGCAGACCATCGCCGTGCCGCATTCGGGTACGGACCGTCCCGGCGCCCGCGAGCTGGAGGTCAGGCGCGGCGAGATCCGCTTCGAGGACATCACGTTCAGTTACGGCCGGCGCGACGGCCCCATCGTCATCGACCACCTGAGCCTCACGATCCGGCCCGGCGAGCGCGTGGGCCTGGTGGGGCGCTCGGGGTCGGGCAAGTCCACGCTGGTCAACCTGCTCCTGCGGTTCTACGAGCTGGAGCAGGGCAGCATACGCATCGACGGGCACGACGTCGGTCATGTGACGCAGGAAAGCCTGCGCGCGGCCATCGGCATGGTGACGCAGGACACGTCGCTCCTGCACCGCTCGATCGCGTCCAATATCCGCTACAGCCGTCCCCGCGCGACCGACGAGGAAGTGCAATCGGCCGCGCGCAAGGCGCACGCGCACGAATTCATCACCGGACTCCAGGACTGGCACGGCCGCAAGGGCTACGACGCCCACGTGGGCGAGCGCGGCGTCAAGCTGTCCGGCGGGCAGCGCCAGCGCGTGGCGATCGCGCGCGTGATCCTGAAGGACGCGCCGATACTCGTGCTCGACGAAGCCACCTCGGCGCTCGACAGCGAAGTGGAGCTCGCCATACAGGAGCAGCTGCTGGGGCTGATGGAAGGCAAGACGGTGATCGCGATCGCGCACCGGCTCTCCACGATCGCGCGCATGAACCGGCTGGTCGTGCTCGACGCCGGGCGCATCGTCGAGCAGGGCACGCACGATGAGCTGCTGCGCCTGAACGGCCATTACGCGAAGCTGTGGCGGCACCAGTCGGGCGGCTTCCTGGTGCACGATCTCGCCGCCGAAGAAACGGCGACGGACCTTCCCGACGAGCCGCCCGTCGACGAAACGCGGGCCGACACGCAGCCGGAGCCGTCCACGAATGACGTGCCCGTGGCGACGCGGACCTGATTGGCGGCCCGCCCTCGCGCCCGGTCATCCGATTAGGCGGTGCTGCGTTGATTTCTATTCGCCCGGCGGAGGCATGACAGCGGGCAGGGGGAGGTTTCAATGGTCAGGCTGCTCCTTGCGCTGGCGCTTCTGTGCATTACCGCACATACCGCTGCCCAGACCGCGGGTGGCGCCCCGGCCGCCGGGGCGGCCACTGCCGAGCGCACTGCCGCCGGCAAGGTAGAGCTCACCGAGGGAGACGTGCGGTTTGCCGACGCCGCCAACAGGCTACGCCGCCCTCGCGTCGGCGACGCCATCTACGAGGGCGAGGGCATCGCCACCGGCGCAGACGGGGAAGTGCACCTGCGGATGGAGGACGGCGGCTACATAGCCGTGCGCCCCGGCACGCGCATGCGCATCGTGAACTTCCGGGCGCAGGCCGACGCCGAGGATCGCTCGGTCATCTCGCTCCTGCAGGGGTCGTTCCGCTCGGTGACGGGCTGGATTGCCAAGGACAGGCGGGATCGGGCGGTCATCAACACGCCGACGGCCACGATAGGCATACGCGGCACGGAGCACGAGCCGCTCGTCATTCCGGAAGGCAGCAAGCTCGGCGACCCGGGCACCTACGATCGCGTGCATGCCGGAGAGACGGAGATCCGGACGAAGCAGGGCACGGTCTCGGTTCGCCCCAACCAGGCGGGCTTCGCCGCGTTGAGGGGAGCGCAACGCCCACAAGTGCTCGATCGCGTCCCGGCGTTCTTCCGGCCGACCCGCAACGAAGCGCGCTTCACCGGTCTGCACGAGCGGGTGAGCCGCCAGCTCGACCAGCAGCGGGAGGAGCGCCGCCAGTTCATCGAGCAGCGGCGCAAGACCGGGGCCGAGCGTCCGGGCGGAGGCAAGGGCGCCAAGGGGGCCGACAAGGGAGAGCGCAAGCAGCTCGAGCAGCGCCGCGACGAGAAGCAGCGGGCCGGAGAGGAGAAGAAACAGCGCTCAGCCGACGAGCGGCAGGCGGAGCGCCGTCAATCCCGGGACGAGCAGAAGCGCAAGATGGACGAGCAGAAGCGGGAGCGCCAGGAAAGAGAGCGGAAGGCGGACGATCGCAAGGGGAAACGCCAGGAGCAGCGCAAGGCGGAAGACCGCAAGAAGGATCACCAGGAACAGCAACACAAGGGCGACAAGCGCGGGAAGGGAGACAAGTAGAGATGTGACGACCTGCGCGGTGACGAGTTTCACGGTGACGAGCGCTGCGGTGACGAGCTGCGCGATGCAAAATTCATAACTGCAAAGCTCATCACTGCGAAGTTCGTCACCAACGGCGTCAGGAGCGTCATCACCTCGAAGGTCAAACCTCGCACATCTGGAACTCGTCCTTCCGCGCCGCGCAGTCGGGACAGGTCCAGGTATCAGGCACATCGGCCCAGCGCGTGCCGGCGGGAATGCCGTCCTCGGGCAGGCCCTTTTCCTCGTCGTAGTAGAAGGCGCACAACAGGCACTGCCACTTCCTGAACCCGGCGGCGGGTTTCGTCTCCGCTTCCAGCGCGCGCGGCGCGACGCGCGGGAAGTTGAGTATGAGTGCTTCCAGCCCTTCCGCGCCGGCTTCGATCTGCAGCGCCGCTTCGTCCGGCTTCACAAACGACACGGTCAGAGCGCGCCGCTCAGTTCCAGCATGCATTGTGCTGCCCTTCACCACGACTACGAACTGGCCGTCGCCACCGGCCGGAGACGGCGCGGTCGTGCGCGCGCCCGGCGCCATGGTGAGCGACTTTACAAACAGGCCCTGGTCATCCGCGATGTCGGAGATGTCGCGCAAGCTGATGCCCGAGACCGTTTCCGGAAACGTCGCGTTCGTCGTGACCTGCCAGGGCCTGCGGTCCGCTGCAGCTTTCAGCTTGGGCAGCGCGCCCGGCAGCCGCTGCGCGCCCGGGTCGTAGCGCGAGCGCAGCGTCAGAAAGGTCCAACCCTTCTTCTCGTCAGCGTGCAGCGGACCGTACGGCGTGAAGGCGCGCGCGAAATGGACGTAGTAAGGCGCGACCTCGTGCCGGCCGAACTCACCGGCGCCCTGCACCAGGACCTGGAACTGATCGACCTGGTGGAAATGCGTGCAGGACCTGTCGCCCGGGTCATACTGAGCGAGGAAAGCGCTGGGAGTGTCGGGCCTTTCCGGCGATGCCCGGAAGAACGGGTAATTGGTCGAAGCCGGACGATCCGGCCCGCCCGGATTCTTCCGGATTTTGTCGGGCGTGATCTCATCGAATGCGACTACGAGGGACATGGCGCCTCCGCGCGGTTCAATACGATCGATCAGAAATCATAGCATTCCACGAATTTTTACCCGCCTGACCCCTGACCCTTCACGCCTGACGGAATCGCAAAGGGTCTGCCGTTCACCTCGATCGTGCTGTTCAACGGCACCCGCTGGACGATCAGGCCCTCGGCAAAGCAGCCGGCCTTGGCGTTGCGTATCAGGTGGGCCAGCTTCTCCGGCGGCGCATCGCTCTCGATCGAGAGATGCGTATCGACCCCGTCCCACCGGCAGAACACCGTTCCCTTCAGCACCGAGCCGCCGAGGAGCTTGCGGAAGCGTACCTTGCAGCTCGCCTTCTTCACCTCGATCTTCATCATGTGCGCGTACCGCGCAACCTGTGTGAGCAGTCAGAATCCGACCCCCATGGACATGTAAGTCATCGGCGAAGGGTACTTGTCCGTGCCGCCGATCCTCTGTGCTTCGTCGCTGTAGACCTCGAAGTGCCGGTACTTGCCGACCTTGAGGTGCATCTCGCCCTCGACCACCTCGGTGTAGACCTCCTGATCGGTGGTAATCCCGCCGGCGGGCAGCTCCGGCTTGTCGATCACGCGCTCTCCCGGCGCGCTGGGCAGGTTCATCCCGTCGAGCGGCTTGTCCATAAGGACTCCTCGTGTGCAAGAGATAGAATGCTGCGCATGACCATACCATGCGCTGTCTTTCCCGTGTCACGGATCACGAGTCACGGGTCACTCCTGTAGTGTCCGTCCGCTTCATCATCTCCCTGGCGCTGTTCAACATGACCAGCGTGCGCACCGGGCGCGTGCTCCTCACGCTCTACGCGATCAAGCTCGACGCGGAGCCGGTCTTCATCGGCATGCTGGCCGCGGGCTTCAGCGTAATACCGGTCTGCCTCTCCTGGGTGGCAGGGCGCTGGTCCGACCGGTTCGGCGCGCGCTGGCTGCTCCTGATCGGGGTGGGCGGCAGCGCGGCGGGCATGCTGCTGCCGTACTTCGCGCCCGGCCTCCCGGCCATACTCGCCGCGGGCGTGCTCTCCGGCCTCTCGATGTCGTTCTGCAACGTGTGCCTGCAGAACCTGGTGGGGATACTCAGCACACCGGCCAATCGCGCGCGGAATTTCAGCAATTACACCCTGGCAAACTCGTTGAGCGCGTTCACGGGGCCGCTGATCGCCGGATTCTCGATCGATCACGCAGGCCTCGGTAGCGCCTGCCTGGTCGTCATGGCGCTCGCCGTGGTGCCGCTCGCCATGCTCGTGCTGCGCGGCAAGGCCCTGCCCCGGGGCAGAAGACAGGCCAGGTCAGCCGGCGGCCTCTGGCATGCCGTCAGCGCGCCGGGCGTATGGCGGGTGCTCGCGATCAGCAGCGTGGGGCAGACCGGCACGGATCTCTTCCAGTTCTACATGCCCGTGTACGCGCACGACGCCGGCTTGTCGGCATCCGCGATAGGCGTAGTGCTGGCGGCGTACTCCGCCGCGGCCTTCGCGGTGCGCTACGCGCTGCCGCGCCTGATCTCGCACCTGGGAGAAGAAAACGTTCTGCGCTATGCCTTCGTAGTGAGCGCCCTGTCGGTGCTGCTCGTGCCGTTCTGCCAGAGCACCGCGGTGCTTGCCCTGGTTTCCTTCCTGATCGGGTTGAGCCTGGGCTTGATGGGGCCCGTCACGATGATGCTCATGTTCTCGCAATCCACCGAGGGCCGCTCGGGCGAGGCGCTGGGCCTGCGGCTCACGGGGGACAACCTCACCCGACTCATCGGCCCTGTTCTGTTCGGGATGCTGGCCTCGGCGGCAGGCCTCGCCGCGGTGTTCTGGCTCAATGCCGCGATGCTGGGATCGGGCAGCTTGCTTGCCCGGCGCCGCCGAGCGAGAAGTGATGAGAGAGGGTGATGTAACAGGGTGATGAATGATGGTGATGAACACCACTTGTCACCAGGACCTCATCACCAGTTCCCATCACCAGTTTTCATCACTTCTTTTCATCACCCCTTCATTGCCGTCCGCTGATGCGATACCCTTGGAACATCAATTTTCACTGAAAGGAGAGACCACCATGGAACGCAAGAAAGCGAGCGATTTCCCGCCGGAAGTGCTGAAGCTCTTCGACGGCTACGTGCATGGCGGACTCTCCCGCCGTGATTTTCTGGATCGCGCCGGCAAGTACGCGGTCGGCGGATTTACCGCCGCCGCGATGCTGGAGAGCCTCAAGCCCAATTTCGCGTGGGCGCAGCAGGTCGCGAAGGACGATGCCCGGATCAGGACCGAGTCGGTTACTTATCCGTCGCCGCAGGGCTCGGGGACGATGAAGGGCTACCTCGCAAAGCCGGCAAAGGCGGCCGGCAAGCTGCCCGGCATTCTCGTGATACACGAGAACCGCGGCCTGAATCCGTACATCGAGGACGTCGCGCGGCGCCTGGCGGTGCTCAATTTCGTGGCGTTCGCACCGGACGCCCTCGCGCCGGTCGGCGGCTACCCGGGTGACGAAGACAAGGCGAGGGAAATGTTCGCCAAGCTCGACGCGGCAAAGCGGACCGAGGACCTCGTGGAGGCGGCAGCCGTTCTCAAGGCGCGCCCCGAAAGCACGGGCAAGATCGGCGCCGTCGGTTTCTGCTTCGGCGGCGGCATCTGCAACCTGCTGGCGGTGCGGCTGCCGGATCTCGCGGCGTCGGTGCCCTACTACGGCATACAGGTGAAGGCCGATGACGCCGCAAAGATCAAGGCGGCGCTGCTGATCCACTACGCTTCGAACGACGAGCGCATCAACGCCGGCTGGCCGGCGTACGAGGCCGCGCTCAAGGCAAACAAGGTGCGCCACGAGGCGCACTTCTATCCGAACACCGAGCACGGCTTCCACAACGACACCACGCCGCGCTACGACGAGGCGGCGGCGAAGCTGTCGTGGCAGCGGACGGTGGACTTCTTCAACAAGCACGTCCGCGCGTAGGCCGCACACGCGAAGAAGTGATGAAAGATGGTGATGTGAGATGGTGATGGGAGATGGTGATGTGAAATGGTGATGGGAGATGGTGATGGGAGATGGTGATGAAGACCAACCGCTTTCCATCACCAGTACCTCATCACCAGTATTCATCACTTCTTGCGGGCCTGAACGGGCACGGGAAGGCCCGCAACGTTGACGTTGACCGAAAACAGGTGCGTGCGGGTGGTGAAGTAGAGCGTTTTCCAGTCGTCGCCGCCGAACGCCATGTTGGTGGTTGCGGGCTGCCCATGGGCGATGCGGCCGAGCTTCTTCCCCTTCGCATCCATGACGTAGAGCCCGCCCGAGCCGCCGCAATAGACGTTGCCTTCCACGTCCACTTTCATGCCGTCGGGGCTGCCGGGCTCGGCGCCGCCCAGGTCCGCGAATATGCGGTCGGACTCGCGCGCCGGCATACCGTTCGGCTGCACGTTGAAGACCCGGATGTGGCGGCGTCGGACGTCGTTGATATAGAGCAGGCTCTCGTCGGGTGAAAACGCGAGGCCGTTGGGGCCCGCGAAGTTATCGCTGATCAGCGTCATCGTGCCGAGATCCGGCGTCACGCGGTACACGCCGGGAAGCTGTATGTCCCACTGCTCGGGCACGAGGTTGTGGTTGGGATCGGTGAAAAACATGCAGCCGTCCGACTTCACGATCACGTCGTTCGGCCGGCTGAGCCGTCTCCCCTGGAACTGGTTCGCAACGACCGTGAGGCTGCCGTCGAGCTCCTCGCGCGTGACACGCCGTGAGTCGTGCTCGCAGGAAATCAGCCTGCCCTGCAAGTCGCGCGTGAGACCATTCGCCCGGTTCACGCCCTGCTTGACGAGGGTGACGCCCTGCCCCGGCGTGTAGCGGTGCCGGCGGTCGTTGTGGATGTCGTTGAACAGCAGGTAACCGCCCTCCTTCCACCACACCGGACCTTCGGCCGGCCCCATGGCGCCGCCATAGCCGCTGCCCAGCTCCCGCACCGGCTGGGACGTGGAGAGTATCCGGTCGAGCGCCGGGTCGAGCCGCTCGATCCGCGGGGCGGACTGCGCCCACGCGCTGCGTAAGCCCGCCGCAATGGTCAGACCGCCTGCCGCCCCGGCGAGCTTCAGGACTTCCCTGCGTGAAACCGCGGTGAGTTTTTTCATGTGCCCCCCTTGGGATTGAGAATCGAGAAACCGCCGTGCGCCGGACACCTTTTCCCGGCACGCTTTCCAACGCGAGATAATGACCCGTTCATCACGCGCCCTCAAGGAGTAACGCCATGCAGTCGACCGGTGTCGCCGCAATTCTCGTTATGACCCTGGCCGGCCTGCTGCCGCCTGCTCACGCGGCCGACTATCCCGCGCGGCCCATACGCCTCGTCGTGCCGTTCCCGCCGGGCGGCGGCTCCGACGTGGTCGGCCGCATCATCGGGCTCAAGCTGACCGAGTCTCTCGGGCAGACCGTGGTCGTGGACAACCGTCCCGGAGCGGCGAGCATGCTGGGCACCGACCTGGTGGCGAAGTCACCGCCCGACGGCCACACGCTGCTGCTGGCGGACCTGGCGTTGACCATCAACCCCGTGTACTACACGAAGCAGGCGCCGCCCGATCCGCTGAAAGCCTTCGTCGCCGCGGCGATGATCGCCGAGACGCCGTACATCCTGATGGTGCACCCGAGCTTCCCGGCGACGACGATCAAGGAGTTCATGGCGCAGGCGAAGGCGCAGCCGGGAAAGATCAACGTGGGATCCTCGGGCAACGGCGGCGGCTTGCACCTCACCCTGGAGTTGTTCAAGCTGAAAGCGGGCCTGGACCTCACGCACATACCCTACAAGGGCGGCGGCCCCGCGCTCGCGGACACGCTCGCGGGCCAGATCCAGGCGACGTTCATCGGCATGGGCGGCTCGCTGCAGTACGTGCAGGCCGGCCGCCTGCGGCCGCTCGTCGTCACTTCGACCAGGCGCAACGCGACGCTGCCGAACCTGCCGTCGCTCACCGAGCTGGGTTACGACGTGGTCGTCACCAACTGGTACGGCGTGGTGGCGCCCGCGGGCACGCCGGCGCCCGTGGTCAAGCGGCTCTACGACGAAATCGGGCGCGCGCTCACCCAGAAGGACACGCTCGACCGGCTGCGCAATACCGGGCTCGACCCGGTGGCGCAGGCGCCCGGCCAGTTCCAGCGGCACATCGCGTCGGAATCGAAACGATGGGCGCAGACGGTGAAGGAAGCGCGCATACCGACCGAATAGCTGGGAAGAGTGATGACAACTGGTGATGAGGTAGTGGTGATGAGATAGGGGTGATGAAGAACCGTTGGTACATCACCATTATTCATCACCCTTTTCCATCACCCTCTTTCATCACCCTTTCCTTCTCTGGACTTTGCTATATTGGCGTTCCCCGTCCATTCCCCCGAGAGGAGACGCGTCATGGCCAAAGGCTACTGGATCAACTTTTTCCGCAAGGTGAAGGACCCGGCGAAGGTGGAGGCCTATCGCGCTCTGGCGGGTCCGGTGATGCAGGCATCCGGCGGAAAATTCCTGGTGCGCGGCGATCCGACGAAATTCTACGAGGCGGGTCTCGCGGGACGCGTGGTGGTGATCGAGTTCGAGAGCGTGCAGAAAGCCATCGAGGTCCACGACAGCCCGGGCTACCAGGCGGCGCTGAAGGCGCTGGGCGACGGGGCGGAGCGCGATCTCAGAATCGTGGAGGGTTTGTGAGACATTCCCCTCCTGCCCGAGGAGGGGTGGCACCGGAGGTGACGGGGTGGTGGGAGAAGACCTTCTGCACGCTATCCAGACCACCCCGGCGGGCTACGCGCGCCACCCCTCCTATATGAAGGAGGGGAAAAATACCTCGCGCGTGCGGAATCTTGCTTGCACGTTGCTACTTGCTGGTTGCTCGATGCAGGCCCACGCCCAGGGCGCCTATCCCTCGAAGCCGATACGAATGATCGTGCCGCTCGCGCCTGGCGGCCCGAGCGATACGATCGCTCGCATCGTGGGCGCCAGAATGACGGAGGCCCTCGGCCAGAACATCATCGTGGAGAACCGTCCCGGCGCGAGCGGAATCATCGGCACCGAGGCCACCGCGCGAGCGCCGGGGGACGGCTACACCATCGAGCTCGTCTCCAACACGATCTCGATCAACCCCGCGGTCTTCAAGAAGCTGCCCTACGACTTCGAGAAGGACCTCACCGCCGTGTCGCTACTGGCGGCGACGCCGTACGTACTGACCGTACACCCGTCGCTTCCGGTGAAATCGGTGAAGGAGCTGGTCGCGCTCGCCAAGGCGCGTCCCGGACAGCTGAATCACGCCTCGGGCGGCACCGGCACCGGGCCGCACCTCGCGATGGAGTGGTTCGCGCAGCTTACCGGCATCAAGTTCGAGCAGATCGTGTACAAGGGCGGCGGCCCGGCGCTCATCGATTTCATCGCCGGACAGACGCAGCTCTATCTCGCCAACATGGTGACCATGATGCCGCACGTGCGCAACGGCAAAGCGCGCGCGCTCGCCATCTCCAAGCGCGAACGCTCGCCCGCCGCGCCCGAGCTGCCGACGCTGCACGAGCTGGGCCTGAAGGACTTCGACGAGGGCGGCCAGCACGGCATCATCGCCCCGGCGGGTGTCTCGAAGGAGATCGTGGCGAAATTGCACGCCGCCGCCGTGGCGGCGATGCGCAATCCGGAAGTTACCCAGCGCCTGGTAGCCGAGGGCTCGGTAGCGGTCGCCGGCACGCCCGAGGAATATCGCGCGCTGATCCTGCGCGAAACGGCCAAGTGGAGAAAAGTTGTTCAGAAGGCTGGGATACAGCCGCAGTGAGCGGGGATACCAGAGCTAGTGGAACACCTCACCAGTCTCTAGTCTCTGGTCCCCAGTCCCTGAATTGGGGTTAGCTGTAGTTACCACTGGTCTTTGAACGAAACCGCCGGCCACTGCCGGTCCCGCGGTGAAGGTTCCAGGAGCGTGAGCTGTTCCAGTGCGTCTTCGATGCAAGCGACTGGTCCGGTGAGGGTCGTATTGAGCTTCGATGCGACTTCCGCTTTGATGTTGGAAGCGGCAAAAAGCCCCCACGCCAGGCCGCCGATCAGCAGAAGCGGATTCGTTAACCCGGCCCATACTGCAAGCGACCGGCCGGTGAACGCATTGCTGAATACCGCGTTGCCCCGCTGCAAGGCCACCCTTTGATCGGGGTCCATCGGCACGACATCCAGCGCCTTGCCGACGACCCCTTTGTAGATCGCATCGGGGATCGCCAACGGCGTCTTGAGCGCATCTTCCGCACCTGCCGCGATCGGCAGCAGGAGGCATATGCCAATGCACGCAGTGCGCAACATGGCTATTCCTTTCCCGGAGACGGTATGGTGAACGATAAAACCATCGGCTCGGAAGTCATACGCGGAGTATGAGGGAAATATACGCTCATTTCGTTTACAACCGGGCAAGGTGCGTGCCACCGCCTGATTGCTCGTTTGTCATTGTTATTTCTACACAATCACGGAGTTGAGGCGAATGAACAGCCTCCTGATGGTGCGTTTTCGCGAGCGTGCGACCCGGTTTGGCGCAAGACGGAGGCGGCGGATGACGGACAATGGCGTTGTGCCCAACCAGAAGAAGGAGGAGTTGCCATGCCGGCATTTCATGCGAGCAGCGCGCGGACCTGTCTTGCGGTCGCGCTGGCGGGAATACTGGCCGCGCTGCCGACGATCGCGGCTGCGCAATCGAAGTATCCGAACCGGCCGATACGCTTCATCGTCCCCTACCCACCCGGCGGCGGGACGGACTTCATAGCGCGCGAGATCGGCCAGCGCATCACCGAGGCGCTCGGGCAATCGGTCGTGATCGACAACCGGCCCGGTGCCGGGGCAACGCTGGGACACGGCGTCGCCGCCAAGTCGGCCCCGGACGGCTACACGATACTGCTGGCGACTACCGGAGGAACCGTGTCCGGGCCCGCGCTCGGGATAAAGGTCAACTACGATCCGGCCCGCGACTTCGCGCCTGTCGGATTTCTGGTCTACGTTCCGTACACGCTGGTGACCTTCGGCGGCCTGCCGCCCAACAGCATGCGCGAGTTCATCGATTTCGCCCGCGCTTCGCCCGGCAAGCTGAACTTCGCATCTCCCGGCACGGGCACGCCCAACCACCTCGGCGGCGTGATGCTGATGATGTTCACGAAGATCAGCATGGTGCACGTGCCGTACAAGGGCGGCGGCCCGGCCATGATCGATCTCCTCTCCGGGCAGATGCATTGCTCGTTCTCGTCGCCGCCGCAGGCGCTGCCCTACGTGTCCGGCAAGCGCCTCAAGATGCTGGGCGTCGGCCACCCGACGCGCGTCAAATCGCTGCCGGACGTTCCCGCGATCAACGAAACCGTGCCCGGATTCATCAACACCGGCTGGTGGGGCGTACACGCTCCCGCGGGCACACCGAAGGAAATCGTCCAGCTGCTCAACAAGACCATCAACAACGCGCTGACCCTGCCCGAAACCGAGAAGAAGCTCTACGCGCACGGCGTCATAGCCGCCCCCGGTACGCCCGAGGCGTTCCGCGATTTCATCCGCGAAGACCAGCAGCGCTGGGGCAAGGTCATCAAGGACGCGAAGCTCACCATCGAGCAGTTGTGATACTGTCCACGCAGGCTAACCTGGTGCAGGTTCGCAAGCTGGACTCGAACATGGAGGAATCAATGAAGTGCAGTCTCGCAATAGGTGTCGTCTTCGCGCTGGCTTCCGTCAACGGCGCGCTTGCCGCGGAGAAAGCGGCGAAGGGAGCGGATAACTATCCGTCCCGCCCGATCCGCGTCATCGTGCCGCAGGCGCCCGGCGGCAGCAACGACATCTTCGCCCGCTACATCGGGGCGCAGGTGAGCGAACGGCTCGGCAAAACGGTGGTGATCGACAACCGCCCGGGGGCGGAAGGGATGATAGGCACCGATACCGTTGCCAAGGCGGCGCCCGACGGCTACACGCTGCTCATGACCTCGACCGCGTTCGTGCAGAATCCGGCGGTGATCAAGAAGCTCCCCTACGACCCGGTCAAGGATTTCGACTGGCCCGCCATGCTCGGCCGCGGCTCGGTCGTGATCGTGGCGGGGCCGTCGCTGCCGGTCAACAACCTGAAGGAACTGATCGCGCTGGGCAAAGCGAAGCCGAATCACATCACGATGGCGTCGGCGGGCGGCTTCATGCATTTCGTATCGGCGATGTTCAAGAGCCAGGCCGGCATCGACGCGACCATCGCGCTCTACAAGGGCGGCGCACCGGCATTGACCGACGTGCTGGGCGGCCACGCGCACATGGCAATCGCGACCATGGTGACCGTGAACCCGTACCTGAAGGGCGGGAAGTTGAAGGCGCTGGCGGTCGGGTCCCCGAAGCGCCTCTCTGTCCTGCCCGACATCCCGACCGCGACGGAAGCCGGACTTCCCTACGAAGCCTCCATCTGGTGGGCGTGGTCCACGGCGGCGAACACGCCCGCTCCGATCCTCAATAAGCTGAACACCGAGATCGCCGAGGTACTCAAGCTTCCGGACACACAGAAACGGTTCGCTGCCGAGGCTGCGGAAGTCGAGATCAGGAAGCCCGCCGAGATCAAGGAGATGGTCAAGGCCGACCTGGTCAAGTGGGACAAGGTGGCGCGGGACGCGAAGATGCAGAAGCAGTAGCGCGTCGAGGTGACGAGCTCCGCGGTGACGAGCTCCGCGGTGACGAGCTCCGCGGTGACGAGCTCCGCGGTGACGAGCTTCGCGGTGATGAAAGTAGTTCGTCACTAGCGTAGCGTCGTCACCAACGAAGTGTCGTCACCTGCGATAGCGTCGTCACCCGTGTACTTCGTTGCCACCGCGCTGCTCGCACTGGTTCCACTGACGGCAGCCGCGGCTGCTCCGGATTATCCCGCCCGCCCAATCCGTTTCCTGGTGCCTTCGGCCCCCGGGGGCACCCCCGACATCATCGCCCGTGTCGTCGGCACCGAGCTTGGCCGGCAGATGGGGCAGTCGGTCGTGGTGGACACCCGCCCCGGCGCGAACGGCACGATCGGCATGCAGTTGCTCGCGAAATCACCGGCCGACGGCTACACGATCGGCTACGCGCCGGTGTCGGCGCTGGCGATCAATCCCGCCCTGCGGCCGGATCTGCCGTACGACGCGAACAAGGATTTCCAGATGGTGACGCAGCTCGTGTTCGGGATGCACATCCTGACCGTGAGCCCCTCGCTGCCGATCAAGTCGGTGCGCGAGCTGGTCGATTACGCGAAGTCGAACCCGGGGAAGCTTTCGTACGCCTCCTCCGGCAGCGGCTCCAGCCAGCACGTCGGCATGGAAATGCTGAAGCTCATGACCGGCACGAACATGGTCCACGTGCCGTTCAAGGCGATCCAGCAGGCAACCACCGAGGTGATCGCCGGGCGCGTCCACATCACGTTCGACAACCTCGCCTCGATGGGACCGCACGTGAAGGCGGGCCGGGTGCGCGCGCTGGGCGTGACGAGCTTGAAGCGCTCGGTCGCGTTTCCGGAGCTGCCGACGATCTCCGAAGCCGGCGTTCCCGGCTTCGAGGTGACCACCTGGAGCGGCGTCATCGTGCCGGCCGGCGTGGCCAAGCCCATAGTCGCGAGGTTGAACGCGGAGATCAACAAGGCGCTCGTCTCACAGCTCGCGGTCGAGAAGCTGGGCGGTAGCGGCTACGAGCTGGTGGGCGGCACGCAGGAGCAGTTCACCGCGCACGTGAAGAAGGAAATCGCGAAGTGGGCGGACGTGGTCAAGCGGTCTGGGGCGAAGCTCGATTGAGCTTCGCGGTGACGAGCTACGCGGTGACGAGCTACGCGGTGATGAGCGCTGCGGTGACGAGCGTTGCGGTGACGAGCGTTGCGGTGACGAGCTCCGCGGTGATGAGCGCTGCGGTGGGCGCGACTTGATCTGACTGCGAGTGTCTGGTTTCGACGACCGCGACCGACCGCTTCCGGAAGCGACGTACGGCCGGTATCGATCTATTGTGTTGAAAAACTCGCTGGCAGTGGCTCACGGGACATCGGGTGGAAAGTTCGGCCTCTCAGGAAGCCCACAATCGACGATCGTTGATCCGTTGGTGGTACGACGACCCTCTAAATCCAATTGAAAACTCCCGTTCGGGAGTTTTTCAACAGAATCGATC